>JGI12270J11330_10000317_pt1 | contig 37417 bp, 45 predicted proteins | sample PeaSoiMetSII2010_FD_11330 | JGI IMG/M metagenome (IMG submission 11330)
CGAGCTGCTGCCGTGGAACGTGGCCGCTCAGATGGAAAGACCGCTGGCCGAAGCAGCCTGAGATCGGTGCACCGTCAAGACGGTGTTCGCCACACGCTTACCGACCAACGGAAAGCCGCGGTCGATAAGCGCTCGCGCGGCGCGAAGAACTTCCTTAAGGATCTCGCTGATGCCAAGAGGCATTACAACGACTTTCACACCTTGGATAAGGCTTGCCTGGCCCAGTCCATCGTTACCGAGGCGCTCATCCTTATGCTTGCACCCGAGGAAGAGGTGCCGCAAGCGGGCGAGGCGCCAGGATCCGCCTACTCGATCCTGGAATCACTCAAACTGCTGCCTCCCCAGGGGCTCTCACTCGTCGCCAACGTGAGCGAGAAGCTCGTAAACGGCGAGGACCCGAGCGTCGCGCTGCTGCCGGAGGTGGACCAGATGCTGCTTTTGATGTCAAAGGCGCTCTCCCAGCTAGGGGGCATGTCGCCCGATGCGAGCGCTGCGCAGGTCGAGCAGGCGATCGAAGGGTGCGCGGGGACGATTGGTGTCTCGGCCGAGACCAAGCTGAGCGCCGATAAGTACGTGGAGGACTTCCAGGGCGAGCGCCGTCATGCTCAAAGGCGACGCCAATGCGAGACGTCAACGCGCACTTCGTTCCATGGTTTCTCCTCCACGCCGCCACGCGCGGCGAATTTACTTGGGTTCGCTGGAAGCAAACGCCGATTGAGCCGAGCGCCGCACAACGATGGTTTCGGCGACCCTGTCGCCGATGCGCTGAAGCTTTTGGCTGACACAAACGGAGATGAAGCCAACGAGGTACAGCATCGAACAGTCAACTGGTCGTAACAGGTTGTGGACGATCGACGCGTCCAGGCAATCGGCTCGCCGTCGCTCTACCTGACCATACGGATCTTGGTGGCCAGCTTGTCGAGGCTCGCTTCCCATACCGCTTCCGGGAGGCAAGGCGAAGGCCCGCACGCATCGTTAATGAACCGCTGCGAAGACAAAATCCGCCTCCTTCGGTCGTGTCCCCAGTGTAGGATGCAACGAAGCGCAGCAGGACGTTGCACGCGACCAGATCGGTCAGCGCCTCGACGTCCCGCAACGCGATTCCCGCTGTTAGCATGATCTACGCCTAGCAATTCTTTGACTCCAACCGTGCCGCCGGTTTCGTTGCCAGTCGATTTCAGCCATGCTATCGCGGAAACGAACTCGTTGGTTATCCATACCGTCGTTAATTTGTATGTATTGTGATTTCGACGCGCCGATTTTTCTGACGACCCGCGGGGTTGTCAGAGCCATCCGGCTTTGTGTTGGGAGCGATCGGCTTCGTTTCCCCCCAACCGCGAGTCGTAATTCGCGACGCAGAGACACCCGCGTTCTCAACCAGCCAGCTTTTCACGGCTGCGGCGCGGTTGTCGGACAGCTTCATGTTGTAAGTGTGAGCACCTTTGCCGTCCGTGTGGCCTTCGATCAGCACGGGCGAGTTGCCATAACTCTTGGCAACCTCGCCAACCTCGCGCAAACTGTCGGCGGCCTCGGAACGCAAGCTGAATTTATCGAAGTCGAATAGGACATCAGCGTTCAGCTCGATTTTGACTTCGTGCGCGGTGACTTTTGCCTTGAGATCCTGCAGGACACTCTGAATTCCGCTGGTCACGCCCACGATCGTCACGACTTTGCCCCCGATGTCCACAACTTTGGCATGCGGCAGCGCCGCCCGGGCAGCCGCTTGCACTTCCGGCGAATCCGGATCAGGGTACTTCTGGGCGAATGCGACAGAAGGGACCAGAAATAATAAGAGTATGTGCAAACTTCGCGGCGTCACCATAGCCCCTCCCCAGGGTGAACCAGCCTTCGGCGCCTATTTATCGGTGATTGGAACATCCTCAAACGGGGAAGCGACGGGCATCATGAAATTAATCTTCTTTACGTCGGTCGGGGGTGCGGGATACTTCGCCCACCATAGATAGGTTTTCCCCGGAGCGAGGTTAGCTTCGACGCTGGCACCAGTACTATTGGTCGACAAAACTGTGCCATCGGCATCGGCAAGCATGAAATATTTCTTGTTTCCCGCGGTGACGTAAAACTTTGGATTATCCGCGCCGCTCGCGTTCCAATTGATAAACGTCAGATGCTCCGGCTTATTTGAGGTGTTGCGGAATCGAACTTTTATGGTGAGAACACCCTCAGAGCGCCGGCAGTCGGTGAGTTCGCCCACTACGCCCTCCGCGTTTGTTTCCTGAGTCTGGATAACACCCGCTCGTTCAGCAGCTGGCGGTGCAGCGTAGACTGATCCGAGAGGCGCGAGCGGCAAAGCAACGAAAGCAATGAGGGCCGTTGGCGTAAGCCATTTCCAATAGAGCGAAAACCAGCCCTTGCGTGCCGCGGCCGGAGTTGCGGCCGGAGAGACCACTGTCGAATTTGTAATTCGATTTGGCTGTGTGTTCATGGCTGCTCCTTTTTGGTATCAGTGACTCGCGCGCCCCTTGGTGTTGCTATCTCCGCCGATTTGACCGCACGTGGCTATATTGTCAGCGACGTCCCGTCCGTCGTTGCAACTGGCGGCAGTGTAAAACAGCTTACGCAGTCAGGCCGTGATGGTCAACAGAATTGGCCGACTGCGGTGAATCGCTCTCGCAGCTAAAAGCCAACGCCGGATCTATCTTCGGTAGCGCACGCCGAAATTCCCGCGTCTACTCCCGCACGAATGGCGCCACCGGAGCAGAGCGCTGTCGCTCCGATAAACGCAACGGCGAACAGTTCGTTAGATCCTATTCGCGCCATTATTGTCCCCACGAAATGGCAAGAAGGCGACAAGCCGTCGGGATCGATCCGCGAGCTGATCAAGAGCTTCGGAGTTCCGCAAGTTGGTTGAAGCAACCGCTGCGCGCCACCACCCTTCGATGCGAAGCAATGACCCGGCTGCTGCTGGTCTCGCAGACGCTACCTCGATTTCTTGCCGAAGCAACCGGTCGCCAATGTCCGCAATGCGGAAAATTCCGCGCCAATTTGAATGGCTCGTATTGGTCGCGTGCTGCCTGCCGTAGCCCCGCGCCAATCATATCGTCACCGGCTGCAACGCATCTCACTGCAGTCGTTCGCGGCGCCAATGACCGGTGACACGCTGGAAGCTGACCGATGGAGCTGCGCCGTTTCAAAGGCAGTGGCCGACCCGTTGCGTCCATTCAATGTCGTCGCGACCGGTCGTTCAGGTCTGCGATAGTTGACATGTGGCGTTTCATATAGAAGCCCCCCTACTTGACCGTCGGGCACATTCACCTGCCGCTGTCGCGCGTGCAATTAAGACCGAGGACAAAAGATTGGCTGCAGCGTTCCAAAGCAGCGTCGATTCGCTTTGAAGCATTGATTTTGTCCTCTTCCCCCACGCCGTAAATTGCCCGGGAAACGGCGTCGCCAGAAAGAAACAGAAACATGAAGGCCAGCGCAAAAAGTGCCGCCTTCAGCAGCGAGAAGGACACGTAGATGTGGACGGCACGGAAGTAGCCGCCGCCCGCATTTATGAAAAAGACGGCCGAGAACGGAAAGACTTGAAGTACGAGCCAGAAGATCAATGCGCCGAGGATCCGGCCGGGGCGCGTACGGTCGCTATGAAGACCGCGCCTAGTACGGGGGCGACTTGCGCGAACGCTGTTCGCGAGCCGCCTCGGTCCACCATGCCAAGTCATCCGCGAAGCGCGGGAAAGCCTTTTGAAGCGCCTCCCCCGCGCTGCCGATCGGCTTGCCATCCGCATCCAGTGTCTGCGAGATCGGACCAACGGCAAGCGTGCTGGAAACGACGACCATACCCATCTCCGACAAGATGATATGCCACGCAGTTCCGGCGCGGACACCAGAGAACCTGCCAGCCGAGTAGCTCGCGATCGCCGCGGGACGCCAGAACCACTCCTCGAGGAAGTGGTCAGTCAGGTTCTTCAGGCCGGGCTGCGGGCCCCAGTTGTATTCCCCGGTCACGAACACAAATGCATCGGCAGTGCGTATTTTCTCCGCCAGCGCTTCCATGGCAGTCGGCGCCTCGCCCTTCGTGTACTCCTTGTACATCCGATCAAGCATGGGTAGACCAACCGCCTTGGCGTCCACAAGCTCCGCATCGACCCCGCGCGCCTGGAGGCCAGCGACCACGTAGTCCGCCAGGCGCACGCCCACACGGTCGGAGCGGTAGGAGCCGTACAACACCAAAACCCTGTCAGCCATCGTTCGCACCCTTTCCAACAAGCGGGCACCCGACCATCGTTCCCCAGCACGGCGAGCCCGGGGGACCCGGGGGAACCATGCATCAGACTCCGGCGGCGACGCGCGCCTGATTCCGCAGTCGCATTATGTATTTGTCCTCGATGCCAAGATTCTCTAGGTGCTGTGCCTGTTGCCCCCGGTAACCGCAATTCGGGTCAAGCACACCCGAACCTCTAGCGATCAACGCAGCCAAGCACCAGTCATCGCAACTGCCGATGCCGAAAGCCGAAGCGCCCAACGCCGCGTACCGACCCTCTGCCGACATTCCTGCTTCCCGGAACCTGACATTCAAATTTGCGAAAGCGGACTTTCGAGAGAATCAGCGAGACGCCCTATCTCGTAGCCGCAATAGCCGGAGGCTGCCACGTCCCTTCCCCCGGCGGCAGAATCGACGGCGTCTCGGTCTTCGGCCAATACAAGCGCAGCACCAGGTAGATTGGGCCGTCCGGTGCAGGTAGCCAGTTCGATTCCCGGGCACCCGGCGACTTGCTCTGGATGTATATCGTCAACGACCCGTCGGGATTCGTCTTCATCCCCGGCAGCATCGGCGAATTTACGAGATAGCGGTTTATCGGATTCTCGATCAGCAGCTGCGTTTTGCTGTCGTACAGCGTCACCGACCAGAACGCATTGACCGGCGGGAACTGGCCTTTTGCGAAGGTCAGCGTGTAGTCGTGCTTGCTGCTATCGAGTACCTCCCCATTGGGCAGTGTCTTGGTTAGGGGATACACGGCCTCGACGGCGTCGTTGCCGTAGATTCCCCCCTTGGCGGCGGCGCCTCGCTTCAGCCAGTCTGCCTTGAAGAACTCCCGGTCACCAAAAAATGAACCGACCTTCCAGCCGTTGATGTCCTTTGTCCCGGACGCGAGGTACTGATCGATCTTGGCATCCCCATCCTTCATGCCCAGCGCCACTTCGGCCTTGTGTTCGATGGATAGCGACTTGAAGTCGAATGTCTTGCCTGCACCGATGCCGAGACGTGCCAGTTTCGCTCGGATGTCCTTCTCCTCCGGTCCGGGCGGAGCAAACTGCAGCGCAAAGTCGAGATACTCGAAGAAATTCGTCTTCGCCAGATCCTTATCGATCTTCGGGAAATTGATGACAGGGGCCGCCGGCGGTGCGGGTTGTTTCAAAAAGGCTGAGAGCGGCTGCGCTTTGTAGCCAGCCTGGATCTTCACCACATTCGGCATGTCCTGCGAATTGAACAGCTGGGTACGGAACACCGCAGCCGAAAACTGCGTGGTTGATCGAAACATCTTCTTGATACCGGCGGGTGTTTCGCCATTCCAATCGGGGCCAGCGACGAGATAGTCGCCGGCGGCATTTCCGGTGGCGCGGCTGCCGATGTAACCGTAGTTGAACGTGTTGCCGTCGCAGAGCATTACCGAGTAGTAGCGCGGCTTCTCCACCGCCGGAACCGAAAGCACCATCGGTTCAGTCCGCAGATCCATGAATACGAGGGAATAGGGTGTGTCGCTGTTCGGCGTGATTACAGCGGTGTCCTTGTAGGTGAAGACACGCCCCTCGTTGCTGATCTCGTTGAAGGGGGCCTTGAACTGACCCGAGTTGCGGTCTACCGAATATGCGTACATAACTGCGTAATTCATTATGATCGGCAACCCGTAGATAAAGCCTTCCTCGGCGATCGCCTTGGTCTCGGCGATGCTAGGCGCTGGTACGCCGGTCGCCACGTCCTTCTTCTCTGCCTGCGTGACCGAGTCGTTCTTCCCGCAGCCGGTGAGGAGGGTCAAGGCGATGGCCCCGGCCAATCCTGCGTCGCGAAAAAACCGCTTTGTCGTTTTCATTTTGCGTTCCTTATTCACTGTAATTCGCTGAATATAAAACCGGCCGACGCTAGCCGATTACGCTTGACTTGGTTATCCGAAAACTGCCTGGCTCGGTGCACCTAAATGGCGCGCGAGGAACTCAACTCTGCATGAGGCTTCACATACAGCAGCCTTGGACGCGAATGTCCGCTTCGAGGAGAGATCGGCCGACCGCACCGGCGAACAAGGGCCGCCTATGCAGACATTCTCCGTGACGAGCGAGGTCGTTCAAGGCTTCGATCCTAGGAACCCGATCCTCCCCTCTATGACCGGAAGGGCATACATCGCGTTGACGAACACGTTGGTACCTTGAAATCCGTTGCCGAACGAGAAGCTGAACGCGCTGTTGGGAACTCGCGTCCAAAGCGTCGACGACCAATAGAGGTAAGGCTGGAAATTGGTGAACAGCCCATAGCCGGTGCCGTGTTTCAGCTCGATTGTGCTGCCCTTCACGCCGCCCAAGGCCTCGTAATAGAGGCGCCCCATCTGGCTGCCGACGCAGCCGTAGCCGAACGCCGCGGACTTGGGCATCTGGCTGCAGTTATCGTCCGGCAGCTTGGTCTCAGGTAAGTGCCACCGGTCGCTGCCAAGGTATTTTGCGGCATTCATCGCTGTAACCCATTCCTGCGCCGTCGTCCAACTCATCGAACCGTTCGGATTGATCCCTTGAACGCCGAAGGTCTTCGTGGCGGCGAGGTTGGCGTTGGCTAGCCATGTCACGTCGTTCGTGGTGTCATATACGGCTTGTCCATCGTCGCTAGGCACGAGCGCCGCCTGCACAGCGCCACAGCAGAGGAAGGACGCGCAAAGCACCACTGGGGTCCCCTTCATACTGGTCATCGCCATCCTTTCTGTTCCGTCGCGATGAGCCGTCACCGCTAAGTGAGACGCGGCTGGCGAGGTGCCGAGTCAAATGTAGGTAAACATGCGGGGGTGAGCTTCCCTCGATTCCGGACGCTACACGCAGTAATTTAGCGAGGCAACCAGCCGCTTATGACCAGGACGGTCCGCTTACGGGGAATTTTCGATGTCGTCTGTTAGGTCTGGAATTGGCCGACCCGCGTCGGTCGCAATCCTGGCCAAATCATATCGTCACCGGAAGCAATGGAGCACATTCTGGTCACTCGCTACAGCAACGACCGCAGACAGTCCGAAAGCGGCCACAGCTAAGAACTACGCTCCATGGTCGGCACACGACCCAGATGCCATGGACACCTCCCCCTTCGGGGATGGAGGGTCAAGCAACGAAGCAGAGGGCCCTCCAGGACCGAACGGCATCAATGCGCCAAAGTGGAGTTTCGACACAACCACTTAAGTAACGGAGGGCCCGAAATGGATGCTATGACATACGGACTGGACGTTGGAAAACAGGTTTTTCAGATTTAATGGGTGGATGCACACACCGGCGAGATCGCGAATCGAAGATTTGCGCGTGACGAACTGATTCGGTTCTTGTCGAAGCGACCGGCGGGCCGGGTTGCACTGGAAGCGTGCGGTAGCCGGCATTGGTGGGCTCGCAAGATCAAAGCGCTGGGACATGATGTGGTGCTGTTGCATGCGAAGTTCATTCGACCGTTTGTGCAGACGAACAAGACGGACGCGGCCGACGCACGGGCGATCTGGACGGCCGTGCAACAGCCGGAGATGCGGACCGTGGCGGCCAAGACCGAGGATCAGCAAGCGATGCTTTGCCTGCATCGGATGCGGGCACTGCTAATCAAGATCCGGACGATGCAGATAAACCAGTTGCGAGGGTGCTGTACGAATTTGGCGCGACATTCCGGGCCGGACGTGTGGCCGGGTTGACGGAGATCCGAGCACGAATGGCAGAGTTGGAGGAGGCGCTGCCGAAAACGGTGCTCGTCGGTCTGCAGGACCAGTTGATGCGCATCGATGGGATCGAGGCGGATATCGACCGACTAGAGAAACAGATCGGCACCTGGCAGAAACAAGATGCGGAGTGCCGGGCAATCGCGGGTTTTGCCGACCGTTTTTTGAGTCGGCGTGCGAAGAACTGAACAGCATTATTTCGATTTGCGTCTGACCTCGGAAAATTCGATGAAATGCGTCTATGGGTGAAGTTGGGGACTGTGCGGAAATTGTGCGTTTATGCCGTCTTTTTTCGCGTCTTTGTGCGGCTTTCTTTTTTGTAACTATCTGATTTTATTGGCGCTTCATTCTCGACTGCGCGTTTGTGATTCCGATTGCTGTGGGTTCGAATCCCATCGGCCACCCCACAAAAATTAGGTCCGTTCCGGTCACATAGGTAACGGATTATTCCGAAGACATAGGTAACACTTTTGCGTCGAATGAGTTTTCGACGCGGGGGAGTCTATCGGTTTCGTGATCGAAGATACCCAGGTCGTCGAGCTTGTCGATGCGGGGCGTGGGGGCACCTCGCAGAATGTCGCCACCGTAGATCCCAGGCTCGCCATAGACGACGTTGTCCGTGAGGATGAAGACGATACCGGGCTTATTGTCGGTGGCCTGGACCAGGGCGACTGCGCCAACGAGCGCAATCGCCAGTAGCGCACCCAACAGCACGATGGGCGACAGTGTACGTAGGCGTCGTGGGTTCATTGTTGCGCCCTTTCCGTTTGTAACTACTCGGAAACGCGTCAGGCTGACTGGGTCTAGAAACGGGCACGAATGCGGATTCCGGCCACGGTGATCGTGTCGACATTCGTGAGGGCCAGTCCGGACGAGCTCACTGTCTTTTTGAGTGCCGGATCGATGATCTGGAGGTCGGCCGACGCGGTGAGCCACTTCGTTACCGCGGCGTTGTAGTACATCTCCAACGCGTTCTCGTTGTCGAGGCCGAGGTTCAGTTGCTGGCGCAGGAAAGGAAGAAAATCGTTGCTGAAATGGGTCCGTGCAATACCCAGGCCGAAGCTGTCGTCGGGGCGACCCGGCACCACTCCCTTGCCGCCGATCCCCGCGATAAGGGCGTACTTGACCGGATTCGGGTTTCCGTCGGAGGTGCCATACGAGAAGAAAGCGCCGATTCCGTGCTTTGGATCGGCCGCGGGCTGCCAGAAATATTGATCGAAGGCATAGTAGGCGGACCAGCTGTCGTTTTCGCGGTTGGCAGGCTGGGCGGGCACAAGTAGGCCCGGAAAGAATCGCGCGAGGATATCCCGCAGGATCGGGCCGGGATCCCCAAGCCGGGGAAACCGCTCTTGCAAAAGTAAGGCGGCGATATTCGACGGATCCTGGTTGAGCGAATAGCGCTCCTTGTTGCTCCACGAGAATCCGAGGTTCTGATGGCCGACGAGTCCGAAGGGTTTGATGGTTACTTCGCCACTGCCAAGGACCATCGCACCGTCGTTGAACGCGTTGCCCAGGTCATTGCTCGTGGGCGTCCCGCTCGGGTCCAATGCCATAACCGACAGGGCGATGTCATTCGTCGGCGAAAAGTTAATGCCACCACCGAACGCCGAGAACGGAACCTGTTCGAGCGTCATGGGGAAAACGAACGCAGAATTGAGGAACTGAGTGCTGTAGTCGCCGTAGAACTCTTGCTCGCCGGAAACGAATGTATTGATCTTGCCGAGGACCAAACTAAATTTTTCGCTGAAAACCTGCATGAATGTCGCATTCATGAGCGCCGTGGTGCGGTCGTCGGGTGCGGGTATCAGGGCGGCGGTGTTGACCGGCACGATGGCGCCGGATTTTCGGTATATGTTGCTGCCAAAGCCCGTGTCCGCCGAGACGTTGAAGAAGCCGCCCGGCCAGAGGCCTAGTTTGCCAGTGTCGACGTTGAGTGTGTAATCCGCGTTGCCCCAAGAATCACCGCCAGTGCTGCGGCCACCGCTCACTACGTCCTGGGGGGTTTCGAGCAGATCCACGTCGAACACAACCCCCTTCCTGCCGAGCTCATCCCGCAAGCCACCCCAGTCACCGGTGAGCCGGGGTCGGGACCAAACGTCCCCGCCCCAGGTGGGAGGCACACCAACCGGCTGCGCAAAAGCCGGAGACGAAGCGAACAGTAAGGCAACTCCGAAGTGGACTATCGTAGCTCTGAGGGTATCCCTTGCGCAGTCAGCATGCATCTGGCAATCCTCCTAACCCGCATCCGCTCGTGTTGGCTCGCGCTCGGAGCATCGTTTGTAACGATTCATTTCCCCCTCTCAGCCTACGCGCAGTGCCTCAACTAACGGTGAACTTTGTGATGTTCGGTACGGGCGGGTTTGGATACTTCTTGACCGACGCCAAGTACTCCTCGACCGCCTTGAGCGCCGGTCCCGCCACCCAGTCAAACATTCTTGCAACGATGAGATCCTCATGCGGGCCAATTTCGATGTCGTAGATTTTCGGGAGCCCGCGATCGGCGCGCCGGACGAGAAAATTCCTGGCTGCCGCTGCGGTCCTGGACGTCTGGCCCCAGCGCGTCGCGCGATCCTGTCAGTCGAATCGGGGACGGCGAGCCACGGATCGGGCTTGTCTACGATGGATGAAATTGGGAGTGTGCGGAAATGGCGGTGTGTGTGTCTACGCAATCTTCTTCCGCGTATTTGCGCGTCTTTCTTTTTTGTAACTAACTGATTTCATTGGAATTACTTGGTCGAGTACGGGCTCGTGATTTCGGTTTTTGCGGGCTCGAATCCCATCGACCATCCCATCCTTACCGAGTCATAGATTCGTCTGATTTCGCGGGCAAAGAAGCCCGTGACGAATTTCGCTTTGATTTGACCCATTTCGTAGAGGGGAATCGACTCGAGCTCGCGGTCCACTCGGGCGGCGCTTGCGCTTTACTGCCACCAGGTATGCCGGAGCAGTGATTCGCAACTGCACCATTCGCGCGTACCGTGACGCAATTTCGCCGTCCCGAACATCGGGTCCGGCGTTGACACCGCTCCCGACGACGCTCACCCGCGAATCCTTTACCTGCCCCAGGCCAAACGGTCCGCTACGCGAAGCGCCCGATGGGGTCGGCGGAAACACGCTAGCGTTCAAAAGCGCCAGGCGGAGTTAGCAAAATTTCCGCGAAAAAGCGAAAATGCCAGACGCAACGAGCGGATCCGAGGCAACTCTAACCACTTCTGGAGCTCCTCATGAGCGCCCTGCAGGACATTGAAGTGCAAACCATCACCGGTCAGCGCCAACGCCTGGCCGACTACGCCGGTAAGACCCTGCTGATCGTCAACGTGGCCAGCAAATGCGGCTTCACGCCGCAATACAAGGGCCTAGAAGCGCTGTATCGCCAATACAAGGATCGTGGCTTCGTCGTGCTGGGCTTCCCCTGTGATCAGTTCGGCCACCAGGAGCCGGGCGATGAAGCCGAGATCCAGCGCTTCTGCAGCCTTAGCTATGACGTGAGCTTCCCTATGTTTGCCAAGATCCAGGTCAATGGTGCGGCTACGCACCCGCTGTACCGGCATTTGAAGAAGGCCGCACCCGGGATTCTTGGCACCGAAGACATTAAGTGGAATTTCACCAAGTTTCTGGTCGATCCGCAGGGTCGGGTGGTGGCCCGCTATGCATCCACTGCTCAACCGGAGAGCCTGGCCAAGGACATCGAAGCGCAGCTCCCGGCTTGAACCTTGCTTGCGCGTGGCAGATTTTCGAAGTTGCCCTCCCTCGAGGTTTGCCGAGCGCAAGATGGGTTATACCGCCACCGGTCAGGCCGATTCCACGCCGATGGCGAGGCACTGTCCGAGCAAGATAGCGGCGTTCACGATTTGATGCGACGAATTTCCTTTCATCAACACCGAGTCGTTTGGACAACTGCGCCTTGCTAATTCCTGCTTGCCGCATTGTGACGTCCAGCGCAGCCTCCACCACCGTCTCAGCCGTGAAGAGACGAGAAGCTCTCGCCGAGTTGCATCGCTTGGCCCGGAAAATCGATATCCTCGATCGGGTGCGTAGCAAAACCATCGTCTATCGCATCCAACGCCTTTTCCGGGGCGTCTTGCTCGTGCACCCCGTGTTACCAACTCCGGCAGGTAGCTAACGACATTCCCTCCTTCGTGATCCGTCGCAGGCAACGCCGGTTACTGGAAGCGGTCATGACATCGCCTTCACGGCTGCGCCTAGCGTCGGACCGTTTCGAAGCTTTTGCCCCGATGGAGTAACCGTCAAGGGCTTACGAGACGGAACGACATGGAATCAAGCCCGGTGGTTGAGCAACTCATCGGTGTTCCAATAATTTGCCAGCTAGCCATTCTATGGCGCAGGGTCCGCTTTTCTCACGACGGCAACGAAGAGCCAGAGGATCGCCAATGGAATTAGCAAGGGCAACAGGAACGGAAACGCGACCAAGGCCAGGACCATGCCGACAAAGACAATGCCACCGAGCACGATGACGCCGATTCCAGCGAAGACAAACAACAGGGCAATTGCCGCGCAGAAACCGGCGATCAATGCAGCGATTAATCCCGCGGCCCCAATTCCACCATTGAGCGGGCCGATCACCGGCTGTCCGTTGACTACTATCGAAAAAGAGTTGCTCCCGATCAGTAGTCCCCACGCGACCAGCGCGAGCAAAACGACACTAAGCACCATTGCTAGTTTTTTTATCATGACGAAATTCCCCAATCGTTTCCGCAGCGCGCCAACGACCGACTCGTCTTCCCATCTTCTGACCCGGCGCTCGCCGCATTTCGTACATTTGATCTTCTGCGTTCGCCCCAGACACGCCGTGGTCCAGTAAAAGTGAAGCTTCGAGCCGTGATGGGTGCGGTCGCGGCGTGCATGTTGCCGTCAGCAGTCCGGCGTGCGTCTAGCGCAGCGCCGACCTTGCCGCCAGCACGCTCGCAGTCTATTGCGCCGTAAGCAGCGTGCCGAAGGGAAGGCTGAGAACCTTCTCCTCGCTGATGGTCACGGGCTCGCCCCCCAGCATCACATGGTCGATGCCATATGCTGGCCGCTCGTGCGTCAGTCGGAGGCGCGAGATCACATCGAAGGCGGCAGAGACCTTGCGCAGGGCGGCGTGCCCGACCGGCTGTGTTAGGTGCGCGACACCGAGGTGCCGGGCCAACAGACGAAGCGGCGAGACCAGATCGGATTGCAACTGGTAGGCCGAATAGAGCATGGGGGACTTTCCTGTGGCGATGACCAAAGATTGAGGCAAACTGCGTGCCAGGGTCGCGTTAAGCCTGGTTGATGGCTGCCTGCAGCCCGGCGGCGCGGGAATGGCACGGACCTTGCTCGCGTGTGATGCGGGGAGGAGCGTCCGATATGGCCGATGCGATTCTGACGATCAGCAGCAAGAACTATGGTGCATGGGCCCTGCGCGGCTGGTTACTAGCGCGCCTAGCCGAGCTTGAATTCACCGAGCACCTGATTCCGCCGGACGACCCGGAGATGAAGGCCGAGATGTTGCTGCTGTCGGCGTCTATACGGGTGCCGGCGCTAGAGCACGAGGGCGATACGCTTGCCATCGGCGAGTACCTGAACGAGATCAGGCCCCAGGCCGGCCTGCTGCCGGCCGAGCGCGCGGCGCGCGCCCATTGTCGCGCGATCTGCGGCGAGATGCATTCGGGATTTAGCGCGCTGCGCTCGTCGCTGCCGATGAACATCAAGGCGCACTTTCCGAAGTTCAAGCTGTGGTCGCGTGCCCGGACCGATATTGATCGCGTGCTGGCAATCTGGACCGAATGCTTGCAGAACTACGGCGGTCCCTTCCTGTTCGGTCAGCGGCCTTGCATGGCCGATGCGATGTTCGCATCTGTGGTCACCCGCCTGCTCACATACGACGTGGCGCTCGACGATCGCTGTGCGGCCTACTGCCGGCAGATCATGGCGCTCCCGGCGATGCAGGAATGGGTCGCGGCAGCGCGCGCGGAGCCGGATGAAATCGAAGAACTGGACGCCGAGTTCTGAACGAGACGAGTGAAACTGCGCACCTCAATGGTGCAACCTAGCGATCGCGTGGGGCCTTGGTGCCCAATCCGGTGCACGATACCGTGCCACCGCTGCACCACTGAGCTCGCGGTCGCCCCCGACTATGAACGCGTGCAGAATCCCCGCCGGCCGGCCGGCGGTTCGCAGTTGGGAAAGCGTCGGACAATGCTACCAATTCGCCAGCCAGGGAATTTCTCTGCGTCGGCTGCTACGGGTAGCATCATTTGTGATCAGGATGCTTGGCTGTAACGACGTGCGTGCCGGGGCCCGATGTTTGCGTTTATCCCGGCGCAGCGCGACCATGGCAGCCGGACTGAGGGTCGTAGCCTAAGGGTCGAACATCGCTCATTCTCGGGGGACTTCGACGCCGGCGCGCCCCCAGTCGGTCGCGGCCGCTCCGGCTAGCGCGCGCAGGCGTTCTTCGTCGGCTGCCAGTTCTGAGGCAGAGCCTTCAAAGACGACCCGGCCGTCGTCGAGCACGAAAGCGACATCGGCGATGTTCACCGCGGCGCGCACGTTCTGTTCGACCAGCAGGATGGACATGCCCTGATCGCGTAGTCGCACGATTACCCGGAACATTTCCTGCACGATGCGCGGCGCGAGGCCCTGCGAAGGTTCGTCCAGCAGCAACAGTTTCGGGTTGATCAGTAGGGCGCGCGCGATCGCCAGCATCTGCTGCTCGCCGCCAGAGAGCTGACGCCCCTTGTTTTCACGCCGCTCGGCAAGCCTCGGGAAGAGCTCGAAGATCTTCGGCACGGTCCAGAAGCCGGGACGCTGCTGCGGGACCAACAGGTTCTCCTCCACGCTCAGGTTGGCAAACACGCGGCGCCCCTCGGGGACAAAGCCGACTCCGAGCGAGGCGATGCGATACGGCGTCCAATCGGTGCACGGCTGTCCCAGGATCCGCACGGACCCCGAGCGGGCAGGCGTTAGTCCCATCACGCTGCGCATCGTGGTGGTCTTACCGGCGCCGTTGCGTCCCAGAAGCGCGGCAATCCGCCCGTCGTCGACGGTCAGAGTAACGGCATGCAATATGTGGCTCTTGCCGTAATACGTGTGCAGGTCGTGCACTTCGAGCGTGTTCATGCCTGGGCATCGCCGAGGTAGGCTTTTTGCACGCTCTCGTTGGCCGCGATTTGCGCGGGCGTCCCCTCCGCCAGCAGCGACCCTTCGGCCATCACCATGATGCGATCCGCAAGGCGAAAGACGACGCGCATGTCGTGCTCAACGAGCAGGATGGAAAGCGAACGTTCTCGGTGCAGCCGCCGGATCAATTCCGTGATATCGAATGTCTCCTGGTCGCCCATCCCGGCGGTGGGCTCATCCAGTAGGAGCAGTCGCGGCCGCAAGGCAAGTGCCATCAGGATTTCCGTGGTGCGCTGGTCACCGTGTGACAGTTCGCCTGCTAGGCGCCCTGCCTTGTCTGTCAAGTTACCGAGTTCCAGCAGTTCGTCGACGCTGGCCCGGATCGAATCGGCTGCGCTGCGCGCCAGCCACGGGCGCATCCGCAGGCCGGCCGCTACCTCGGTTGGGATGCGCAAATTCTCCCGCAGACTGAGCTCGGGAAAGATCTCCGTGATCTGGAACGTTCGGGCGATCCCCATGGCCACACGTGCATGCGGTGCGTGTGCCGTGATGTCACACCCGTCGAATACGATCCGCCCGCTGCTCGGGGCTACGAAGCCGCTGAGCAGGTTAAAAAAAGTCGTCTTGCCGGCTCCGTTGGCGCCGATCAGGGCGCGAAGTTCACCGGGTGCAATCGAGATCGACATCTCGTGAACGGCCCGCAGGCTGCCGAAGAAGCACGAAACTTGCTCGGCGCACAACAGGCTCACGGAAAGCTCCTGCCGCGCAGCATGCCGAGCACTCCGCGCGGGAAAAAAAGCACGACCAGAACGAAGATCAGGCCCACCACCGACATCCAGTTTTCCGTCCGGCTGGACACATAGTCCTGCAATACGACGAAGACGGCCGCCCCGACCAAGGGCCCCCAGAAGGAGCGCATGCCGCCCAGGACCGCCATCATCACGAAATTGCCCGACATGTCCCAACGCAAGGCGCGCGGATCTGTGAAGTTGTTCAGCAACGCATACAAGGTTCCCGCCAGGCTCGCGAAGCCGCAGGAAATGACGAAGGCAAGCCACAAATGATGCTCGACGGCGATGCCAAGAAAGCGCGCCCGACGTTCGTTCTCCCGTATTGCGAGCAAAGTGCGGCCAAATGGTGAGTGCAACAACAGTGCCATCGCGGCTGCCGCGAACGCAAAGCAGGCCAGGGCGAAGTAGTAAAACGCGGAGTCGTGGCTCTGGATATCTAGCTTCATCCAGCCAAATTCCAGGGGCTGCCGTTGCCAGCCGGTAAGTCCGTCATCTCCTCCCGTGACCGCGTTCCAGCGGAACGCCAGGAAATAGAACACCTGACCGAAGGCGATGGTCACCATTGCGAAGTAAACACCGCGCAAACGAACGATCAGGGCACCGATGAGGGCGGCGGCCAAGGTGCCGGCGGCCACACCGACGATCATTCCCAGGCCAGTGCTGGGCGCAAGGTATTTCAAGGTCATACCCGCGCCATACGCTCCCACACCGAAGTAGGCGGCATGCCCAAAAGAAAGTGTGCCGGTGAATCCAAGCAGGAAATTCAGGGCCATCGCCGCCAGGCCCATCACCAACACGCGGCTGGCGAGCTCGGTGTAGCCGCCGATCGCGTTGACCCAGTACGGCATTGTCAGCAGCACCAGCCACAGTAGCGCGTTCGCCAGCGCACGAGGCTGTTTCATTGCAACCGCCCTTCCTCGCCCAACAATCCGCGCGGGCGCAGCAGTAAGACTAGACCCATCATCGCGTAGATGATCGCCTCACTGGCCGATGGCATGAACACGGTGGCAAGGCCGGAGGCGACCCCGATCAGCAGGCCGCCCAGCAGGGTTCCGGGCAAGCTGCCAAGGCCGCCGACAATGATCGCGACGAAGCTGGGCATGATGAGGGACGTGCCGATGGTCGGCTGCAGGCCCAGCATTCCGGCTGCAAGGACTCCCGCCAGACCGGCAAGGTAAATGCCGAGGCCGAAATTTAGATTGCGCAGCACGCGTACGTTCACGCCCAGCGCGGAGACCGTCTCCAGATCAAGAGTCCCGGCCCGAATGCGCATACCCAGGCGCGTTCGTCCCAGAATCAGGAACAGGGCGGTCACGGCCACCGCAACCAGCGCAACCATGAACAGCCGGTATCCGGTGAGGAAGAAAAATTGCGTGCTCAATGGTCGCGCCAGCCAGTCCGGAATGGGATAGGGCAGGCTCTGCGCGCCCCAAATAAAGCGCGTCGCATCTTCCAGGATGTACGCTAGACCGAAGGTCAGAAGCAGGCCATATAGGGGATCGCGGCCATACAGACGCTGTATCAGCAGACGCTCGACAACCAGTCCTATCGCTGCGGTCAGAAACGGAGCCAGCAGCAGCGCACCCCAGAAGCCGACAAAGGGCATCAAGGAATAGGCCAGGTAGGCCCCAAGCGCAAGGAAGCCGCCGTGCGCGAAGTTGATTACCCCGCTGAGGTTCAGGATCAGCGAAAGGCCCAGTGCCATGAGCGCATAGAACGCGCCGACGATGAGGCCGTTGAATACATTGAACAGAATCAGCTGCTGCATACGTAATGTAATCGGCGAGTCGTCCTATTCGAAGACGCGCGGTAAAACCGCCCCGCGCGCCGGCCCTATGGGCCGAGCGCGAGGTATTCCATCGGGTTCGCCGAACACGCGATGCGCACCGGCCGCTCAGGTCGGCCAGATAAGCTTGCAGCCAGTTTCCTCCAGGGTACCGGCTACGTCGGCACCTTTTACCACGTCCGTGACGTTGAAAAGATCCTCCGCAACTGCGCCCTTGGACTGCGCGTTGCCGACATAAAGCGTATTGATCGCCTGGTTCTGCCCAGCGCGGAAATAGGGCAGATGGGGCATCAAGCCGACCTCTGGGGGGAGGGTCATGCCGCTTAGTGCCTTGGCCATCGTGACGGCATTGAGCGACTTGCTTGTATTGGCCGCCAGCGCGCAGCTCCAGGTAGATGCGAATCCGAACCAGGTGCGCGCCGTCGGCACCTTGCCGGTTTTTTTGCGGACCGCTTCGACGAATTCGGCCACGTGCGGCACGCCGGGCTGGTTCCAGTACCATTCGAACACCCAGTAACCGACCCGCGCCTCGGGCGGAAGGCCTTCGACCACCTCGAGCTCGTGCTGGGCTCCTCCCAGGTGCAGGCTCTTATCCAGGCCGAACTGCACCGCCTGCTTCAGGGCATTGCCCATGTCGTTGCCGGCCAGCATGAAGACGATCACGTCAGGCTTGGCTGCCTGCGCCTTGATTAGATAGGACGAAAAATCGGTTGTCCCTAGCGGGGACAGATCTGCGCCGACTTTGGTTCCTCCCAGTCGGGTGGCGGCCTTCTCCATTCCCGCCTGCAGGGTGTGGCCGAACGCATAGTCCGCGGTAATGTAGTACCACCTCTTTCCGGCTTTGCTGATCAAGACACCCGCGACCGCATTCGCCTCCGTCTGCGTCGTATTGCAGATGCGAAACACATTCCAATGGCAGCTCGTCCCGGTTACCGCATCGGTGTGGCCGCCGGGCACGATGTGCAGCACGCCTTTTTCGTTGGTCACCTGTGCCATCGCCAGGGACAGGGCGGAATTGACGTTGCCGAGGACAAAATTGACGTTATCGCGTTCGATCAGCTTTCGCGTCTTCTGAACCGCGGTGCCGGCGTCGCCGCTGGTCGAGTCCTCCACCAGCAGCTCTGCCGGGCGCCCGAGGATGCCGCCCTTGGAGTTGATCTGTTCGACTGCGAGCTGGCAGCCGACCAGTTCGTTGGTACCAAGTTCCGCGTACGTGCCGGTGAGCGGATCGCAAAACCCGATCTTCACGCTTTGCTCCCCGCGCGCTGTCAGAATGAAAGGTGGCGCCAGATTCAAGGCACCAACCGTGAGAGCGGCGCGCACTACGGTGCGCCGGCCAAAGATGGGAGACGACTTCGGTCCGCTCATTGCGCGACCCTCCTTGTTCGTTTTAATGTTGTCTGGGCGCCAGATGACACTGCGCGGCGTGGAGATTATTCTAAAGCGCCAGCAGCAAACATAGACAGCGAGATGGAAAAAAGTCGCCATCGTGTGTTGCCGCCGACCAGGCCCGATCCAGAGTCGGCGCCAACACCGTGGTATGCCTTCCGTTTCGACTCGATTGCTATCGGATAAACAACGGGCTGCAACAACCGGCCGATCTGTGGCCATGCTAGCCCGGGGGACAGGAGGCACTTCCCCACCGGAACCCAAATAGAAGACCCTTGCCACCATGAAACAACAAGGAGTGGAGGATTCGAATCCTGCCGACCGCGCCAAATTTCGAGGACTAGGCGCATCGAGACCAGGTCCTTGTGACTGCCTCGCACCGGTCGGCAGGCCGCGACCACTTACGGCTGTCCGGCGGGGCGCAAAGCCCTGCCGGAAAGCGGAGATGGCGTGGTCAGCCGATGCTTAAGCAGTAGCGGCAGGGACCAAACCGGAAGTTGTGGGACGTTTGCGCCCCGCCTTGACCGCGTACATGGCCTTATCCGCCGTTTGCATCGCCGCCAATATCGAATCTGGTGCTTGCTCGAATGACCCGCTTCCGATGCTCGCAGACGTCGCATATCCCGCCTCGCTCATCCCGTTCGCGATCTTTACGCAAAGCTTCCGACACAGAGAATCGCAATCGACTGCCCCTGTGTTCGGCATCAGTATCCCGAACTCATCACCACCAAGGCGTGCGACCAAATCCGATTGCCTGGTGCTTTCTTGCAGAAGCTTGGCAACGAGTCGCAACGCTTGATCGTCGACGAAATGTCCTCGAGAATCATTTAACCCCTTGAAGTTGTCAAGGTCAGCAATGGCCAAGGAGAAAACACCTCCATAGCGCCTTTGTCTCGCGATTTCCATTTCCGCAACAGACTCGAAATGTCTCCGGTTAGGCAATCCCGTTAGGGAATCCTGGTTCGCCAGATTCGCCATTGCGAAATAACTAGCGCGTGCGAATCTGGACAGCGATACCACCAGCGTGGGCCATGCGAAAGCGACGAGCGTATTAATGATTCTTGCAGCGGGGGAAGCAGGAATTGAGAGTATCGCGATGCATTGGCACGCAACAGCCAGAAAAAACCCAAGAACAACGATGCCCGCAAGCTCACAATGAATAGCAATTGCCACCAGCGGAAAAATATAGAGCACGCGGAGCCAAATTTCCGACCCGAATGCCATTTCCAGTACGAACAAGGCCACCATAGCAAGAATGCTGATGGTTTCTACGAGTCCTGGCGGGAAACCTCCCGGGGTCGCGACGCGAAGAAGAAAGGACTTGATCATCTAAGCATCTTAGCCGCGCTCGTCCCAGCGTAGCCGTGTGCAGGACGAGAATTGGCGCAGCCTTTCAGAGCGCGCTATCAAACCGTCATTCGTCAGCCGGTGTTTTTGTCTTTCAACCGGAGACGTTCACGCTCACGCAGGACCTCGAGCACACCGGGCGCCCCGTCAACCGGATCGTAGCCGTTGAGCTCGTCCTCATCGGATGCTGACGGCGCGGCTGTGCTAACCGCATTGCGCCGAGACTGCGTAGCGATTTCGTCTTCCAACCGAAACCCATTCTTCTCGGCGAACTCCTTCAGCTTTTCCCTGAAGGCGAGCCACATCAACGGGTCGGCCCCATCTTCGCTAAGAAACGTAGCGTTGAGGAAAAACTGGGTCATCTTCACACTGTTCTCCAGATGATCGTAGCCTGATTCTAAGGGCGTCCCGGGTCGCAAAATGCTTCGAGAAGCACCCTAGAACGCTGACAGATTTTCTCTTTGTGGGCGGCAAAAATCCGCCGTGGCCTGCTGCGTTGGAAAGCCGTCTCCTTGCAACAGGTGCTCTGCTAAAAAGCCGAAGTCGGTCCTGGCGCGAAATTCCCGGACCCGATCATTCAGGTCCGTTCCGGGCGATCCGTCCGCCATCGGGGTCCGAGCTCCAAACGTCTTCTTTCTTGGTTGGCTGAAGCGAGCGGTAGTAGTTGCCAAGGGCGTAGATCTCCGCCTCGATATCACTGGGGAAACCCATCCTCTCCCCTCGGTCGTCGAGCAGAAGGTCTTCGAAGATTGCGTCAGCCATGTGGGGCGAGTCCCAATAGCGCGCGAGGCGATTGAGAATCCTGGGAAAACGATGCGCGGTTTCGAGTGGCACGACTGCATTTGGAAGCTGCTTTAACCAAGCGACCGTCGCAATGTTGAGCGAGCCGTCGTACGCCACTGGCGCATGGCGCCTTCCGATCCAATCGACCGGTTTCCGCTCGGTCTCCTCGGCGCTGGGCTCCGCGCCAATCGACGATGCGGACAGGCGTGGGCCGTGCCAGCGATTATTGTCCATCGAATATCCCCATCCTCCTCCCAGAATCCCAAACTTGGGAAACGGCGGACGAGCTACTAGAGAATGACAACGGCAGGACACCGGAAAACTTGAGAAACGCCTCCTTGAGTCTAGGTTAACAAAGGAGACCATATTGCGTCGATCGGGCTGCTTTCCGCGCTGTGCGCCGAAGCTGCCCAAGGACGATCGACCTGCCCGGTAGCGAGTACTCGCCAATAGTATGTTGGCGTAGTCGAGGACGGCGGATCCAGGGGCTGCGCGCCATCGGCCGGCTTTCAGGTTGGCAGCCGACTTTGGTAGCCAGTCGCCTGCATTGCACCGGTCATCGGCCCGCGGTCAGCTGCCGTCGTTTAAATTCTCGAAATGCTCGCCCCAAGGTTACAGTTTGCAAGGGACGGCGCGATCATCGTTCCCGCATACCCGTCAATCACCGGGGAAACGCAGACACACGGATAAGTACGGTGCTTCGTTGCCACCTCGCGTGGCATCCGATTCGAACGAGCGATTCAAGTCAAGGAAACGACAATGATCACACTTAATCGCACAGCATCGATTGCACCGGGCAAGACAGGCGACGCCTTGGCCTTCTCCCAACAAATCGTAAGGCACATCAAGGAAAAGTATGGCACGACCGCCGAGGTGCTCATGCCGATTGGCGGCAATCCCCAGCGGATTGCATGGCAAGTCCGGTATGAGAACTTGACACAATATGAAGCTCTGGCAACCAAACTCATGACCGGCAAGGAATACTGGGAACTTGCATCGAAGAATAGCGCTACGTTCCTCCCGGGATCATTGCACGATGACCTCTGGCGGACGATCTGAACTGGTCTAATCAAAGCGCCGGTGGGCGCAGTTCGCTATCGCAGTTCGCTGCACTAACCTAAGTACGTGCAACCCTTCCTGGACTGCTAAACCTAGTCGGAGCATTTTGGGGCGTGCCGCCAAGCTCGGGATGGTTTCTTGGTGGACGTGAACGACACCGAGTTTGCGCGAATAAAACGGCAGAATGGCATGAACTAATCGGGATGCGGCGGCCTGTTCGATCGATTTTTCCATGACCGCGCAGCGCGCCGCTTCCCCTTTCTTCGCGCGAGTTTGAGGAGGATGCTGCCGCAAACGGCGGAGAAGATGGGTTCAAAGTGCCAAACCGGCGGCTGCACGTCGTCGACAAGAAAGGGGATTATCCGGCGCGCCGGAAACTCGCCCTCATCGGTGAAGGTCCGGCCGCGATAGTCGAGCCAATAGACGCCCCGCAAGGAAGAGGAATCATCGAAGTTCAATTGCTGGACTCCGATCCACCTTTTCAGCACGACGAGATCGGCAAACCGTCCCATATGGGCGATCCGCTTGGCGATGACCCACCCGTGGAGCGTGGCATAGATGCCTCGCACGCAGCGCGGTATCGTCATCTACAGGGGGCCGGCGAATGCGCTTCGCCCGTGAGCAGATTGCCTCGCCCCACATTAGCAAACGGCGCCATGCCTCGCCGACTATGCTTAGCGGTGTGTTGCGGAGCAGCAGGTTGCCGCGACAACGATCTTCGCTTCGCCTACCATCGGCGGAGCCAGGTTTTTCGGGGATGACGATGTGAGCGTATTGTCCGAGTGCCGTCGACTCGGACATCGGGGTTGCGGTGTCGAGGGGCTTGAATCGGGGCGTGACATGTCAAAGGAGGATGGGCAACGATGAGTCAAGGAGCCAGGGGACCCAAATCGGGAATGGGAAGCGCGACCACGACAAGAAAGGCGACGAAGGCGGAGGCACCGGCCCGGGGCCAAGCGAAAACCTCAGCTCGGACCGTGACGAAGGCGGCAGCAAAGTCAGCAAGCAAGACGGCGGGCAAGCAGTCGCAAGCGGGCAAGGGTCAAGCGAAAACGGCAGTTGGGACCGTGACGAAGGCGGCAGCAAAGTCAGCAAGCAAGACGGCCGCCAAGCAGTCGCAAGCGGCCGCGGTCAAAGCGCCAGTCTCCAGCCCGGTCTTGAGGCAATTAAGCGAACCGGCCGGACAAGAAGCCGCGACGGGAGGGACGGTAGGCGAGAGGAAGGCAGCGGCGACGCTGACCGGACCTGAGGTCGACTTGCCGCAACCAACAGGATCGATATACTCCGAGGAAATCGAGGAGCGGATTCGCCGCCGCGCCTACGAGTTTTGGGAGCGAAGGGGGCGAAAACACGGCCGCGCGACCCAGGACTGGTTGGAGGCAGAGAAGGAGATCGGCGACGCGATATCCAACGTTGCTGACGGCCGGCCCGGCAAGACGACCCGGGTGACGGCCGGCAAGAAGGTGAAATGAGCGTGCTGCGCCAGAGGAATATCGGGCGCACGGAGCTATCCAATTTTCTGCTGTCCGAACCCGGCGAGTGCAACGCGAGCTGATGGGACGAGCGACTTGCGGCGATGTACCCCCCGCAGAAGTGGTTTTCGTCCCGTGCGGCTCACGAACGCATTGAAATACAATCCAGAATCTTCGGAGCGGGGGAGTCCGTCTCCTTGTGCCGTGGACCGCCCCTGGATGCCTTTGCCGCTATCGGCCGGCTATCAAACGAGGCGCCGACAGTCGAGGTTGCGGAAATTCGCCACGCTGGACGGCTCACCCTGGCCAAGAAACACGATTATTTCAGCTAGTCAAAGACGGTTTCCTGAGAGCAAGAAGCCGTCATTGAAGGCCCGGTACTCTGCTTAGTGTGCATCGTGCCGACGGCTCCTCTTACGAACGGCCGTTCAAGGCCTTTGCGGTATTGCGGTCGCTTCGGTCCAGAGGCGGTCAAGGGTTTCTATCGACTGGCGTGCATGCCGCTTGACGTGGAGCACGCCTTTATTGAAATGTGGCCTTTTCGTCCTGATGCTGTCCGTGATGGCACTCCGGGCGTTCGCCGGCGACGCGTCGCCGGACAAGAGCGACTACACCCTTTTCAATCCAACGCCCGACGTTGACCTGCGCGGCTTCAGCACCGATCGACCACCGAAGGCCAACAGCCCGTATACGGTCGACGCAGGCCGCTTTCAGTACGAGACCGACATCGTCGTATACGGCCATGGCAGCACCGACGGCGTCAAGACCCAGGACTGGACCGTGTTCGATCCGACTCTGAAGCTGGGCCTGACCAATACGATCGATGCCGAGCTGCAGATCACGCCCTTTGAGTCCCTCGAAACCACGAGCGCCGGGAATACGACGACCATCTCCGGAATTGGCGACACTTTCGCGCGCCTGAAGATCAATGTGCTCGGCGATGATCAGGGCGCCGTCGCGGTGGCCCTCTTGCCCTATGTCAAGCTGCCTACGGCGCGGTCCGGGCTCGGCAACGACAGTGTAGAAGGCGGCCTAATACTTCCCATCAGCTTGAGCGCGCCGGGCGGCTTCACGGTAATCGTGATGCCTGAAATCGACTATCTGAAAGACACCTCCGACAGCGGCTACCACGGCGTCTTCGACTTCCTGATCAATGTTAGCCATCCGCTCAACGATCATTGGACTTTCTATACCGAGATCTACACCAGCCAGTCGTTTCAAGCGCAGAACACACCGATCTACACCCTGGATGAAGCAATGACCTACGCCGTGGGCCCGAACTTGCAGCTCGACTTCGGCGGAAATTTCAGCCTGAACAGCGTGGCCCCGCGGGTCCAGCTCTATACGGGACTGTCTCAGCGGTTTTGATATGTCCTTTGGATTGTAGCTACAGCAGTCCTGCGGATACCGCTGAGGCCATGCCCGCGCTACGACGGTCCGCGGCCGGCATCGGCATATGCTTGTTCTTCCGTAAGGCCGCCGCTACGGCGGAAGCTCTGCGTGCGTTGATCGCAAAAGCGAAGGAAGCGGCGCAGGGTCAGCGCTCGCGTCCTTCGGTGGTTACGGCGGAGGCACTTATTGGCACGCCTTACCGTGATCGGCGTGGTATCCCTTTGTCTTGGCATCCGCCTCCGACATGTACTGACCCTCCTTGGTTTTTCCATACCACACGTCGTTCGGACAGTGATAAACCTTGGTGCTGGTGTTAACCCACACCTGCCCCGGCCCGCCACCAGGAGCAGCGGCTTTCGGAGCCGCGGCAACTTGCGCAGTCTTGGCGGGCGCCGGCGCGGCTGCCGGAACCGTCGCCGTTGGGGCGGTTACGGGCGCGGGTTTGGTCGAGGTCGTCGGTGCGGTTGCTGCCGTCTCCCCCTCTGGTGCGCCATACCATTCCTTGACCCCCTTATGCCCGTGACAAGCCCCTTTCTTGGTTGCACCAGAGTAATACGTTCCGTCATTGCACAGTCCGGTCGTACCCGCGGGGGCACCTGCTGGTACCTGCGCAAAGCCAACGCCCGAAACACACAGCGCGGTGCCTATCATGATCCAACGCAGCAATAGTTTCATTTTCGCCTCGTTCGTCCGAAATTTCGACTGTCTAATTATTTACCACGGTCCCGCCCGGTGTCATCTTGTCTACTGCCTGCGGCAGCGCTTGCGCTAGTTTCTGCAAGAGATCCTGCGGATTGATACCGAGCTTTTGCGCGAGCTGCATGACTGAATCGTTACCGAGCACCTGATGGAGCTGCTCTGTAGTGATAGGCTGGTTGGCACCGGGTCCAATCCACGATTGCACAACGCCGCCCAGGCCTTGCCGCTCGAACTGTGCAACAAGACCCGGAATTCCGCCATGGCGCTCGATCACTCCCGAGACCAAGGACGTAACTTCCGCGCCCACAATGCCGCCTAATACCCCGTCCAGCAAACCCATAGCCACCTCCAGTTTTGAGTGCCCGTTACGGGCATCTACCAGAAAATAGATGCAATAACCTTCTACATCATGGCCAATCCCACACTATGCGGGCCTGGAAGTGTAGCGTGAAAGTGCCTTGCGCCCGTTCCAACGTCGCGTGGCGTACCGAAGATCGGCAGTGGGGGACAACGCGATGTCCCGACTGGCCGCTGTTGGACGAGGACGTGTATAAATCCGGAGTCTCAGAGGCGAGTCAAGACGACGACTCAGATCGGTCTTTATGCGACGTGTTCGGGGATAAGGAGACCCCGGAAAACGTCGACCTCGTGCTTTTTCACAAAACCTTGACTATTTAGCGACGGTCAGCCTCCGGTCGCCTTGCGGCCTGTGCGCTCGGGAGCGGCGCGCGCAGATCCACGTCGATGAGTGTGAAGTCCGTGCTATGAGGATTCATTCAACCACGCCGCCCGGCGAAAGGCGTCGGGATCGGGAAAGCATGCCGCTTGGAATATACCGAGATCAGGACGCCGCCGTGAGGTCGGCCTTGAGCACCGACAGGATCCGTTGGTATTCATCCGGGTCGCGCTGCTTTAGGCTCGCAAGATCTGCCTCGATGCGCTGACTTCGGGACGCCTCGACCTCGGCTTTGATCCCTTCGACTTTGTCGCGGAGCGCAATCAGATCGTTCAGGGCACTTACTTGCGGCGATCCGGGTGGCCGTTCGTCGATCAGCACGGCCAGCGCGTCGATCACCCGTCCGAGCTGTCGCCCATAGCTTTCGGCCGCGACGATTTTCTGTTCCGCTTCGGGTGACGTCGAATTTGTCTCATTGATCTCGATCGAATTACCGATCATCCAGCCGGGAAGTATCGGTTGGGTCAAACTCTGCGGAACAGTGGCGGAGGACGGCCACATCCAGGGAGTCATCCAGGCCGACCATGGCCAGAACGGCGATTGCATATTCCTAGGCTGAGTGCTGGCGTTCATGATTGCTCCCGTCGACGGCCCTCGGCCGGCAAGCGGCAAAGTTTACGCGCTGCAATTAGGTCAAGGCTTGGTTGCTATGCATATCCGGTTCCCGGAGAGTCGAACGCGGTCGTCGGCGGTGCTCGCATGGCCGGGTTACGGCGAGACCGTGGCTCCATCCGTAGGAATGCGCGTTGGTCCGGTATACCCGCGAGACCCACGCAAACCTGCCTTTTGATGAATTCGGGCTTGGATGGTGGCCGCCGCCAGGTGCGCCCATGCGGAATACGCAAGCGCTCCCGGATGAAACCCGTCAGCTGCCATGTATCCGCCCTCCAATGGAAAGCTGATCGCAAGGAACTCGCACTGGGCATCCGCCCCAGCAATTTTCCGCAGCAGTTGATTAAATTGCTTTGCTCGCGTGCCGAGATACCACCGGAGAGGTTGTGGCAATGCAGGAAAGAGATGCATTGGAGGAAGGCTCGACAAGAGAATATGTTGAACATCAAATTTGGCCTTCAACAGCCAAATCAGCCTGGCCTGCTGGGCGCACCATTCCACTTTCCGCGTACGGCCGGTGACGTCGTTCACCCCTACCGAAACAAGTGCAACATCGAAGGGCTCCGCTGTAGCTGCCTCAAGGCAATTCACGACGTCCTTTGCCGTATAGCCCGATTGTGCATTTAGCTTCCAGAAGACCCGAAACGTGGAACGCAGCTGGGACAGCAATTGGCCAGACAAAGCCTCTTCCTGAGTTGCCGCACCGACTCCTGCCGCGGCGGAATCTCCGAGGATCAGCAATCTGAGTTCTGGCCCGGTGCCCTCAGAGCCTGATCTCGGTCCGGGCGGTTCTGGCAGTCTAGGCGTGACTCGCCGGACATGGCGCCCTTGCGCGACGAGGATCGGCGCCAGGACAATGGTTGTTAGTTGGTAGCGCAAGATCTTTTCTCGCACAGTCGGATCCCGCCATCTTTGAAATCGTCGACAAGCACTCAACAACTGTAGGCGTCGAGGACAAATTGAGCCGCGCAGCAAGAATTCAGCGGGCTGTGCTCGTACCTTTCCGGATGAGTTTGTTAGCTCGAGACCCGAACATGAAACCATCGTCCGCCACTGTAGCAATAAACAATGCCAGTCGATTCAAGCGTACCAACCAGCGCTCCGCTGTTGGGGCAATCCATGGACTTCTTCTCGCCGGGGCCTAAGGGCGCGGCTTCGGTTCGCGTTCGGTCATATCTCCCCGGCGCTGCCACATCGACGTACTGCCGATACCTGGCGTCCTCTGCCCCGCTGTGAAGCCTTTGGAAATACCACCCGCCTTTCTTGGGAAGCGCAACGACCGCAAGGCCGGAGCTGCCTTTCAGGGCCGTTAAGCCGATGAGATAGTCTTTCTTGCCTTCCCCGGTGAAATCGGCAATACCCACGCCCAAACACCCTGTTCCACCATGCGCTTGGTTGTACTTGATATCTTCCGGGGCATTATCGGTTTCCAAGGGTGTTCGATAGCCGGGGAAAGCCGCTGTCAGAGTGTCGGCGAGCGACCTAGGAATTTGCGCTTGACAGGAATCCGAATGCGGCTGCGAATTTGCGCACGCGCCAAGGAGGACAAAAAAGACTGCTGCTGCAATCCGCACCATTTTTGGATTCCATACCTTAGGCTGCTGGATCGGATGACATTACCTGCAGCTTCTTGCCGAAGCAACCGGCCGCGAGCGACCGGGTCCGGGAAATGCTCGCGATTGATCCGGGTGTCCGGAATTGGGCCAACAGGAGACCATCGGCAGTAGCGTCGCAAAGCGGCCGTCCACCGGTTGCTGACGGGTACGTGCCCTCCAATAGCGAACGAAGCGATCTGCTCGCTCCTGATCCATTTGGAAGGAGTTGTCGATCCGCAAAGTTAGTCACGCATAGAATGGGCGTGGTCAAACTGGACAACGATAGCGACGGCAAATTCCGCTCTTTTTTGCACTTCGCTTCGACGCGTTGTCTTTTCTGCGCCCAGCAGCGAGCGTATAAGCACATCGCCTATCAATGTATACATACAGGCGCCCACAGCGTTTTGCACATCCGCAAGATCAACTCATTTATGCGCTGCTGCCTGAGCGAATAAACCTGTGATGGCGTGAGTAAGGGCCAATTGCCCGGCTTCATACAGAGCAGCGCCCAGTTCGCCGGAGTGTGCCGCTTCAGTGATCGCGAGCCGATACATTGCAATCGTTGTTGGCGCCACGTCAATCTGACGGTACCCAATGGTTCAGGTGTCGAAAATTTGCTTCGAGTTAGACCGCTTTTTGTGGATAACTCGGTCGAAAGCCGATGAGACCAGGCGCTCCGGTCTCGCCTGGGGATCGCGCCGGATTGATGCCCAATGGAATCAACAAGTTGGGCGATCGCTTTTGATGAGAATTCTCTTTCCGAAATGGGCAGTTTGCGCCTCTCGTAGGGCGGATTCGCCTGATGCAAGACCGTTCTGGCGCGGGCGCGATGGACTGCGCAGATTGGCGACGGAAAGCCGGGATCGGTGACGAGTGATGCGCGCCAGAGTCAAGGGCGCGTAACAGCCAGGGTTTATCGTTTCCTTCACGGAGCCCAAGGAGCAATCAGCGATGACATGGAACAAAGACGAGGCCGCACCTGGCTTAGCCGCTTGGGATCGAAAGGCACTGGCCGAAACGACTTGGGATCGAAAGGTTCGTAGTGAAGGTCTCCGATGCAGTGTTTGCGCTATGAAAATTCCCTTCGCGAACCGTGACGTGTACGTCCTCACAAAAATGTGCGGTTACTGTGCGCACAAAAGCGGCAACGGATGATAGATCGCAATGAAGCGAATATTGCGAGGCGTGCAAACGCAAATTCTCGCACCAGGAAGACGACATTGACATCCCTGCGCGTCGATGCGCGTTTTGGCTACGGGTGCCGGAGGCGGTTGACGCATAGTCGTGTCACACTCGGTACGTATTGTTTCTGAGGGGTAATCGGTAAGGGAGTTTCAATGTTCGCAACCAGAGAGGCATTCGCTGTTGCCAGGCATTGCCCTGTCATCCGGCGGGAGGTGACGCTGAGCGGTATGCAGGTTTCCGCGCCAGCCGGCGGCTGCAAGCAAATCGCGCGCAAGACATGTTCCAGGTTCTCCCAATGCTATGGGGAGAATCGATCCATCGTCCCTGTCCCAGGGTGTCTGCTCGGCAATCCTAGCGTTGAGGTTGCGGTGCACCCCTAGGGGTGTTTCGATTCGCGGGTTCGAGGCAGTTGAACGAATGCTTTGCTTCGAGTGCCTTGTCCAGTACGACCACCGTCTCCGGAATGCAGCAATGGACCTGTGACCCATCAAACGGTGGTCGCAGCGTTTCGAAAGTTTCGGCATTCGCTGCGCAACATGGCGATTGCGATAGATCCGGACGCTACGGTAGAAACGGTGCCGATGCGCCCAATCGTCCGACCGTGAAAAGGGTCTTCGTCAACACCAACCGAGTCGTTGGAAACGTCGACCAAGCGGCGCATCGTCGTGTGCGTCTCCATGATTGGAGCGTCGCCTAGTTGCGTGCATTTGATCGGCACGCCTTCGAGGGAGCGTCTGTCCTGGGAGCAGAGACCGGCGCGGTTGGCGGGCCACGCACGCCTCTGAGCGCAAAACACGTTCGAGCCGGTATCAAACCTGCGCGCCTTCGTGCAAGTTCGAAGCTGCGTCCGAATAGGAAAAGCCATCTTTCACCCCGAACAGATAAAACGCACGCAAGATCAGGGCTGCGGCCAAGAGGAGCACAATTCGCTCGCATCCTTGGACAACGATATGCGCGCGCACCATGCTATCGGTGGATATTACGTATGCATAGATCACCAGCAAAATCGGCGCCATTGTCGCGCACACTTTAAATACCCGCGCAAAGCGTGGCTCGGGAACACGCAGGGCGGGGAACGTCGTCGACAAGCTTTGGTCAGTCATTAGAACCTCCGTAATGGATAAGGCGTGTAACGCAACGCCACTTTGCTGCACTGCAATGAACTGAATCTGAACCGGTCAACACCCACCGTTCATCTTCGGTTCAGCAAAACAGATGGCGATGCAATGAGGAGCGAACCCCCATATCAAAAACGCCACGCAAACTGGCGGCCTTGGTCTGCGTCGATGCGTTCTGCCACTGGAGCATTCCTGAAAGCCATGCCCGGCAGCGACGCTACCCGCGCGCCGAGAAGAGCGTTAGCAAAGTCATTTGGTGTGGTCCGGCGTAAAAAGGGAAACGCGATGTTGTTAGATCGCGCTCGCTCTGAAGGCCAATACTGAATCCACGGCAGCTCCCGGCGAACGGCGTATGGCTCTGTGAACGCATCGGCGCGGACCCGCAGAGTATCCATTCCAAATATTGAAATGATCCCGAAGCCTTGTTCTGTACCAAGGTGCAAATATTTTGCAATTGCTCGGGCGTCACTAGACGTAGGCATCGCATAGGACTCCGCCGCGAGGCGGAATTCAGCGCTGCTTGCCGACGCTGATTTGGATCCTTTCCTTCTCGTCCGAAAGAGCCGGTACCATCCAACGTCCATGCTTATGCGCTACCAAGCCTCACAGTGACCGATTCAACTGTGCGCCGCCGCCACTCGCAGATCAACACGGATCGCTCATTAGTGTGGTAGCGCTTCGACAACATCATATGTAATCATTTATTTCTTAACGGGCCCAATTTTAGGTTTCACGAGACTACTATGTTTGGGCATCCGCTAGCCTACGTTGACGAAAGGGTTGAAGGCTCGTGGAGGGAAGCAGCTATGCTTTGGAAAATCTGATTGCCGAACGCAAAGCAATCAAACTGGTACGAGGCGCACCAATTCTTACTAAGGGAGAATGAACGTGAAGAACAAAATCATGAAGACCGCTATTTTCGCACTCTTACTTGGATCGAGCATTGCATTTGCCGCTAGTGGTAAGGTCACAATCTCTTCTCCTGCAGACGGCGCGATGGTCGATTCCAAAGAACCGGTCAAAGTGAGTTATGAGGCCGATCCGGGCCCAGACGGGGATCACCTCCATCTCTACGCGGACGGCAAGAAGGTGGACGTCATTCACCAACTGAAAGGAACCGCCGAAGTTCCTCCGCTTGCACCGGGCAAACACCAGATATGTCTTGCGGTGAACACCAAGGGGCATGTTCCGACCGGTGTTGAAAGCTGCGTGAATGTCACGTCCAAATGAGCAATGCACAAAACCTGGCCTACTCCGTAGTCCAGGTTTTGCATAACTTTGGCGCGGTCGCAACCGTAGGCGGCTCCCTTGCCGCTGCCGTTAGCGCAAAGGCGAATTCCAGGAGAAAGCTCGCCTGGCTCTCGCTTGCGGGATGGGGAACACAAGCCGTAAGCGGCGCGGCTTTTGGCATCGTGAGCTTTTTGTTTTATCGCCGACTCCCCGACATCGCGGGGGCGGCTATGGTGGCGTTACTGGTAAAGATCTTGTGCGCAGCGGCAGGCTTTTTGCTCGTGGCGGCGTACCTTTTCTGGGGTTCAAGTTGGGCCGAGGAGAGAAGAGGCGTGGTGTGGTATTCAAGCGCGATGCTGTCCGTCATTGCCTTGAGCGCTGCCGCAATCTTGCGCTGGTTCTCATAGAAGCTCGCCTTAATTAATCGCCGAAAGCTGATCTCCAATTCGTCTCGATGCCGCCCCCTCGGTGGGGTGAACGTGGAATCGTCGTGAGCGATTAATCCACATGTAAATCGACTTGCCATGCAACCGTTGCGTTTCATAATAGGCGGCGATGATTGCCGATATGGAAAGCGCCCGCAACGCCCTGGCCGATCCCGGCCGCGGTGTTTTGCTCGACCGAATGCACGAGGATTACGGACAGACGCTTGGACAGCATTGCGAACGCTTCCCGCGGTCTAACCAAACACCAGAACTTGGCGAAAGACGCCGTTGCGGTGGGCACGGTCTGGCGCGCGCGTGAGAGAAACCTGACTACCGCAACCGAGTGCAAATCCGCGAGATTGCGAAACGTTGGCTTGGCAAATCCGAGCGCGGACGTCTTCGAAACTTTCGGTGCATTCGGCAAGGAAGGAGATACCAATGGCAAGCACGCGGTTCGTCTATGTGACATACATTCGCACGACGCCCGAGAAATTGTGGAATGCGCTCACAGAGCCTGAATTTACCCGTGCCTATTGGTACGGAACCTGGCATGACACATCCTGGGCGCCAGGGTCATCGTGGAAACTAATGATTCCGGACGGACGCGTAGGTGACAGCGGCGAAGTGGTCGAGATAGAAAAACCGCGCCGCCTCGTACTCAAGTGGCGAAACGAGTTTTCTCCAGAGTTGCATGCGGAAGGGTTTTCGCGCTGCACGTTCGAGCTAGATCCGTCCGGCGATGCGGTGCGGCTTTCGATCACACATGAGATCAACAAAACAAAGTCGAAATTCCTGGAAGGAGTGTCCGGCGGCTGGCCAAAGATCTTGGCGAGCCTGAAGAGTTTCCTGGAAACCGGTGAACCGCTCGACGAAACACGTCACTGGCCAAAAGGCATATAGCATGTGCTTTATGGCCCGATGCGGCCGGTCGGCCCCCCTGTCCAAGCATGCGCCGCAATTGGCGGGCACGACTTGTCGACGCAAATTGATGTCGCCCGTGTAGGGCCGGTGCGGCGGCGCCATAGAAATTCGAACGCGTGATTCAATCGAACAAATCCAATCGAGCCGCGGGCCGCAGTGTAAGTTCGATTGCGGTCACCGTCCATCGTCGGAAATGGGCACGGCGGCCGGAGGACGTATCGTCGCTGCCATGAAAAGGGATGCAAGGTTTTCGGGAGACCGACGCTACCGCTACGCGCTGTGGCGGAAGTGGGATGCCGGTGGACGGTTTGTGATGTTCGTATGCCTGAATCCGAGCACGGCGGACGAAGAGCACGATGACGCAACCCTTGCCCGCTGCATCTCGTTCGCGCAATCGTGGGGATTCGGTGGCCTTTGCTTGGCGAACCTCTTCGCGTTCGTCGCTACGAAACCAAAGATCTTGTTCAAGCAACGCAACCCAGTGGGCGACGCAAACGACCAGTTTTTGTGCGATCTCGCCGAAAAATCGGAAACTGTGATTGCAGGTTGGGGCAATCGCGGCGGGTACCTGCAACGCGACGAAGCGGTGCGGAAGATTCTTCCGCATCTGCACTATTTGCGCCTTACGAAGGCCGGCTACCCGTCGCACCCGCTCTACCTACCAAAGTCGATTAAGCCTAAGCGTTGGCAGTAAAGTGCCCGGCCTATCGACGCTCTCGCATCCCGGACCGCCCGATTCGCCATGCTGAGGGCCGGACTCGGCCGGTAGTTGAATTTCGCGCCGCCAGCAAGGAATGCGCCGATGACGAAGCTCAGCGCGGCGATGAAGACGGTGGGTCGGGTTCGGGAACGCCCGGCGTTGTCCTTGGCCCATAAAGAAGACATCTGTCGACGGTAGCGACGATTTGCTCAATGTAAGCAGCGCGCAGCGTTCGCAAGTTCGACCAGGGGTAGCGCTGATTCACCAATGTGCCGTGCAAGAACCCGAGGAGCATCGCAAACATGATGTCGACGGCGAGCGCTACGTGGGTGTCTTGGGCACCGATTTCAGTTGATATATCCCGTACCACACTCTTGGCGAGAGCCAATATCTCCCCGTAGACGGGGACTTGGGTCAAGGCCGACGTTTGCTCACGCTTGGTGGTCTTGTCCGTCATATAGACCAAGCGATAGTGGTCCGGATTGGTCTCCCAGTAGCTGAGAAACGCGTCTAGGGAGACACGTAGGCGCGCGCCTGCACCGGTCTGAATCGCCACTGCTGCCGCTATCCGCTCATAAAGGGCGCGGAGGACAAACTGCCATAGCCCTGTTAGCAGTTCCGCCTTGTCAGCAAAGTATCGGTAGGGCGTCATGGGCGAAACGCCTACTCTTGCGGCCACGGCGCGCACGGTGACCGCGTCCAAACCGCCCTTGGCAAACAGCCCGGAAGCCGCTACCAGGAGCTCTTTGCGCAATTTCTCGGCGTCCTCCTCGTTGCCGCGCCGCACGCGCGGCCGCGCAAGGGGGACGGCATGGCCCCCTTTCTTTGGTGACATCGTCGCATTGTACCGAGTCATAGATTTGGGATGCGAAGATTTACACGTAAAGCTACACGCAATTGTAGCGTTCGCAATTTTGCCACTTGGGCGATAAATAGCGGGCGAGGCATCTTCGAAGAACGGCGGTTCGCAGATGGACGATGACAGAAAGTATGCCGGGACGCGACTGGTCAACCGCGTCATGAATCAATTTCGACTGAAGAGGCCACATGAATTTCCGCGTCAAGTTGCCGTTGGCAATTTCAGCCATTTTGCTCTTGGTTTTGGCCGCCGGGCTCTTTAGCGTTTTCGACCTGAATCATTCGCTCGGCGTCTATCTGCGGACGATCGAATTCGACCGAGCCAACGAGCGCATCAGCGAGAACATTGCGCTCGAATTCAAGACCCAGGTGCAGGAATGGAAAGAACTGCTCCTGCGCGGCAAGGACCAAACGGCTGTTGAAACGCATTGGCACTCTTTCGAGAGTCATGTAGCGAACGTGACGGCGTCGACCGGGAAACTAATAGACGCCCTGCCCGAAGGCGAGGTGCGCGGTCTGGTCGAGAAGTTCGCACAGGCTCATGCCAAGATGACAGAGGCCTATCGCCGAGGCTTTGAGACTTTCAAGGCCGCACGGTTCGATCCGTCCGCTGGCGATGCCGCTGTAATGGGCTTGGACCGCGATCCGTCAAATCTGCTCGACGCTGTACGGGCGAGGATCGACGAGGCCCTGACGGCCTCCGTCGCCCTTGCCAGTCAACGTAGCCAGCAATCGATACTAATCGGCCTCGTGGTGATGGCGCTAGCTGGAATTGCCGGGGTCGTGGGCGTCATTGTTTTTTCTCGCGCTATCGTGCGGCCCGTCGACGATGCAACCACGGTGGCACGGGCGATCGCCGCCGGCGACCTGACATCGAAGATCGATGTGCGAAGCGAAGACGAAATCGGTCAGCTCGCGCAGTCTCTTAATGACATGCAGGAGTCACTGCGCAGACTGGTAGGCGATGTGCGCGCCGGAGTGGACTCGGTAGGCGCGTCCAGTGCGCAGATCGCCGCCGGCAACCTGGATTTGAGTAGTCGCACCGAGCAGCAGGCCGCCAGCTTGGAGGAGACGGCTGCGTCGATGGAACAGTTGACCGCTACGGTCAAGCAAAGCGCTGACAATGCCAAGCAGGCCAACCAGCTGGCGGGTTCGGCCAGCGCCGCGGCGGCCAAGGGCGGCGAAGTGGTGAGACAGGTGATCTCCACGATGGAAGAGATTGCCGCGGCCAGCAAGAAGATATCCGAGATCATCAGCGTCATCGATGGCATCGCGTTCCAGACCAACATCCTGGCGCTCAATGCTGCCGTGGAAGCGGCACGGGCCGGAGAACAGGGGCGTGGCTTTGCGGTGGTGGCGGGCGAAGTGCGCAGCCTTGCCCAGAGAAGTGCCCAGGCAGCACGCGAGATCAAAAGCATGATCAGTGACAGCGTCGAGAAGGTCGATGCGGGCAGTAAGCTCGTCAACAGTGCCGGCGCGTCGATGAGTGAGATCGTTGGTCAGGTCCAGCGGGTCGCGGATTTGATCGGCGAGATCACCGCTGCAGCGCAGGAGCAATCCTTGGGTATCGGGCAGGTCAATGACGCGGTCACGCGGATGGACCGGGTCACCCAGGATAACGCCGCGCTGGTCGAAGAAAGTGCAGCGGCGGCAGCCAATCTGAGGGACCAAGCCGGGAAACTGGATCAAGCCGTATCGGTTTTCAGGTTGAGCAGCACGGAGGCGTGCAACGCGGTTGCCTAGAAGCAGGCGGCTGCGGCGGCGGTCATGGCCGCGACCAGTCCAGTCCAGGCCGCCAAGCCAGTGGCCCTGGACTGCTGTGGTCTCCGGAAATAAGCCGCCTGCTAAGCGAGTTGAGCCTCGAAATTGTCGGGAACATGGTAGCCGCGCCCCGCATGCGGGTGCTCGGCGTTGTCGACCTGTCCGACGAAACGTGGCGGACCAGTTCTTTATATGTCCTCGTTCTTGAGCGCGTTCAAAATTGCTAGTCGGTTGAAGTGCGCACCGTTCGTCCGGAATGCCACCGTCCATCTCAATCGGCGATCGCCGTTTCGTAGTCCAGCCACGCTTCGACAATAGGTCAGTGCTTCGCCTGGTTCAGGCTCTTGCCCTGCGTTGGCACCGAGGCCCTTAGTTCTTGCGCGACTTTGCCTCCGTCGCCCCTGGCTGCAGGCCTTCGGACATTCCAATCAGCACACCGCTCACCAGCGTGGCGTAACTTTCCATCATGGCTTGTGCGCTGCGCAGGCCAGCGGCGCGGCCGTCGCGCAGCGCCGCCTGCGCCTGCGACATCAGCTGTTCGACGCTCGACGTGGCC
>JGI12270J11330_10000334_pt1 | contig 36577 bp, 24 predicted proteins | sample PeaSoiMetSII2010_FD_11330 | JGI IMG/M metagenome (IMG submission 11330)
ACAAATAGAGAGTCCCGAGGTGATGTTGAACTCATTCCTCTCGGCCAGTAGCTCGCGTTTAGACCCTTGCTGACCTTTTCCTACAACTCCCTTGCGGGTTCATTGTGGGCCGATCTTTGCTCGGGCTCCGGGCTCACTGCCAACCGGATAAATCAGTCCAACGCCTCGGGACTCTATCCTGCCTTTAACAGAGGTTCCTGTTCTCCTCGACCAGCGCTTAGCTATAGACCCTTGCTTGCCCTCCCAAACCCACCTCGCGGCTGTCTGAGTGACTTCGCTTGAGCCCCGGACGCTGCACCAACCGGAAAAACTTCAGAACGTGTCAAAGAACGATTATGTTTTTACCACTCTTATTTTTTACGTCAATGAAATTCATGCGCCTCTAACGTCTTATTCATCAATCGAGTGCAGCTCATGCACAGCCCGGTGACACGGAAATTGTGCAATCGCCGGCCTCGGGCTGCAAAATCTCCAGTATTCATGCTGTTTTTCGCGGTTTCTGCCTGAAAAAGTCTTGCTTTTGCCGGATGCGAACATAAATACAGCTGTGCAAATCGACGGCTCACCCGCATAAATGCTCACTTTTCCGCGGACGGGCTCTGGTTCTCAGCCGGATACTTACGTCCTCCACGTGCTTTCTCTACAATTCCAATGTTGGAGGCCTTTTTTGTGATGCGCAGGTTGCGTTGGGCAGCTACGGGTTGTTTCCTGACCCTTCTTTTACTGGCACCGGCACTGGCACAGAGCTCCCGGGCGCAAAGCCCAGAAGAGAAGACCGCGAAATATCTTGAAGCGGTGCGGCATCAGCCGGGGTTGCTGCTGGCGTTTCTGCAGCAGATGCCCAAGGGCGGCGACCTGCATGTCCACCTGAGCGGCTCGGTTTATGCGGAAAGCATGATCGACTGGGCCTCGGAGAGCGCTCTCTGCGTGGACCGCAGCACTTCGAAGCTGATTACTGCGCTGTGCGATTCGTGCGAGCCGTACAGGGACAAGCCGTCGGTGCGATGCGCCTATCAGGACCACATTCTCTACGACCAACTGGTGGACGCCTGGTCGATGCGCAACTGGCATCGCGAGGAGGAATCGGGTCACGACCATTTCTTTGCTACGTTTGAAAAGTTTGGTCCAGCTTTGGAGAAGCACATCGGCGACGCACTGGCGGAAGTGTCATCGCGGGCGGCGGCGGATCATCTGCAATATGTGGAGGTGATGCAAACGGCCGACAGAGGGAAGGCGGCCATTCTGGGCGACAAGATTGGATGGGATGACGACTTCGGCCAGCTTCGCGACAAACTGCTGGCCGGCGGAATGCGGAACATTGTGGCGTCGGTTCGCGGCCAACTCGACTCCGATGAAGCCCGCGAGAAGGAAGTGCTGCGTTGCGGGACGGCGCAGGCTGCTGCGGGGTGCGAGGTTGCGATCCACTATCTGTACCAGGTGCTGCGGGGCTTGCCTCGTGAGCAGGTTTTCGCGCAGATTCTGCTTGGCTTCGAGTTATCGAAGGCGGATCCACGCTTCGTTGGCTTCAACCTGGTGATGCCCGAAGACTATTACGTGCCTATGCATGATTTTGATCTGCACATGCGGATTATCGAGGCTCTGCATAAGTTTTATCCGGCGACGCATGTGTCGTTGCACGCCGGCGAACTGGCGATGGGGCTGGTTCCTCCCGAGGGATTGCGATTTCACATTCGCGAATCGATTGAACGCGGCGGCGCGGAACGGATTGGGCATGGCGTGGCCGTCATGAGCGAAGACGACCCGATTGGGCTGCTGCGGGAAATGGCGAAGAGGAATGTGCTGGTCGAGATTTGCCTGACCTCGAATGATGTGATTCTGGGCGTCAGCGGTGACCGGCATCCGCTGCCGGTGTACATGAAATACGGAGTGCCCGTTGCGCTTGCTACCGACGACGAGGGCGTCTCGCGCAGCGACATAACGCACGAATATCTGAGGGCGGTCGAGACCCATGGCTTGTCGTATTTGGATCTGAAGCGCATGGCGCGCGAGAGCCTGGAACACAGCTTTATTCCGGGTGCTAGTCTGTGGAGCGGTGGGCGGAGCGATGGACGCGAACTGCGGCGGGCGGCGGCTTGCGCGGATGAAAAAACGTCGGGCAGTCGCGTTTCGGGAAAATGTGAGAAGTTTATGGGGGCGAATGAGCGCGCTCGCGTGCAGTGGCAGTTGGAAAAGGCTTTCACCGAGTTCGAGAAGAATTACTAGCGTAGGGTTGTCATCCTGGAGCGAAGCGAAGGACCTGCTTTTTGCCAGTGCGAAACAGCAGGTCCTTCGCTTCGCTCAGGATGACAACTTGTATTTATGACAATGTGTACTTATGTCCCCAGACCTCTTTACTCGCGCTGAATCCGCTGCCGCCTTTGTGCTTTCGCAGACCCGCCTGCGGCCGCAGATCGGACTTGTTCTTGGCTCTGGCCTTGGCGCTTTTGCCGACGACCTTAATGACGCCGAGCGCATTCCTTATGCGCGCATACCGACATTCCCGCGGTCGACGGCGATTGGTCATGCCGGACAACTTGTGATCGGCAAGTGCGACGACGTTAACGTTGCCGTGATGCAAGGACGGGTGCATCTGTACGAAGGCTATTCGGCTGCTGAAGTCGCGTTTCCTACGCGGGTGCTTGGGCGAACTGGCGTACGCGCTTTGATTCTCACCAACGCGGCCGGGGGCATCAACGTCGAGTACGGACAGGGCGCGCTGGTCGTCATTCGCGATCACATCAATCTTCAAGGACAGAATCCGCTGACGGGCTTGAATAACGAGCGTTTTGGCGCGCGCTTCCCCGACATGACTTATACCTACGCCAAGCACTATCGCGAGATGGCGCTGGAGGAAATGAAGAAGCTTTCGATTCCGCCGCGCGAGGGCGTCTACGCGGCGCTGGCTGGCCCGAGTTATGAAACTCCGGCGGAGATTCGCTACTTGCGCACCATCGGCGCCGATCTGGTGGGCATGTCTACCGTCCCGGAAGCAATCGCCGCGCGGCACATGGGGATGAACGTTTTGGCAATCTCATGCGTGACGAATATGGCCGCCGGCATTCTCGATCGGGCGCTCGACCACGAAGAAGTGCTCGAAGTGGGGCGACGAGTGATGGGGCAGCTTATCGCGCTGCTGCGGGCTGTGCTTCCGCGGATCGCAGGGGAGTTGCAGAGCACAGGCTAGGAGCCGAGCTTTGCTCGGCTTGGACGGGCCAGAGGCCCGTCACCACACGAACTTCGGCGGACTCAGTGGGCTTTGCGGGGGATGAACACCGGTTGCGGCGGACTTATGTCGTACGCCGCTGCGAAACTGGCCAGGTTGAGCGCAAAGCTGGCGCGTCCGCGCGAATCGATGAATAGCAAGGGCTGTTTGAGCGGCACATCGCTGAACGTCCGGACGAACGGCATCTCGAGTTCGCGTCCCGCGATCGTGACCTTCAACTTGTCGCCGCGCTGATAGCCGAGCTTCAGAAAATCTTCGGCGCTGATGTTCGTGATCAGGTTGCCGAACGGGCCGTCCAGGGCGATCACTTCTCCGCTTAGACCTTTATCGTCCACTCTGGCGGGTTTCAGATCGAGGCGGATCAGTTCCTTGACGATGGGTCCGACCTGGGTCCAGTCGTCGCCACGGGCGAGGTGAGCGCCGACGGGAGAGAAAATATCCCGGCCATGGAAGGTGGAGGAAATTTTGGCGCCGACCATCCAATCGGGGTTGGTGATCTCGCGAATGCCTTCGATGCCATCGCGGTCCTCGACCATCGTCATCAGGCCGTTGTCGGGCAGCACGAAGAATTGCCCGCGCTTCGATTTCACGACCACAGCCCTGCGCGGACTGCCGACGCCGGGATCGACGACCGCCACAAACACCGTTGCGGCCGGGAAGTAGGGCGCGGCGCCGAAGAGGAAGCGAGCGCCGTCGCGAATCGAAAAAGCGTTTACCTGATGCGTGAGATCGACAATGCGGAGGTTGGGCGCGATGCCATACATGACGCCCTTGCAGAGGGCCACCGAATCGTCCGCGACGCCGAAATCGGTCATGAAGACGACGGTGGGCGGAGGTTCGACGGCAGACTGCTGCGCCAGAAGAGGGCTGGCGACGAGGAGTAGGAACATGAACCATAAACAGAATATTCGCGCCGATTCTTTTGCTGGGGTTGATGTTATCCGCATAAAATCGAACTCTCCGAAAAGGCTACTATAATCGGGGCAGCAAGAATTTATTCGGCAATCCATTAACCGAGGAGAGAGCCAGCAATGTCCAACGTGATTCCTGAAAAATATGTCGACCTTTTCCAGAAGCGCGCTTTTGCCAGTTTGGGCACCCTCATGCCCGACGGACGGCCGCAGGTCACTCCCGTCTGGTGCGACTTCGACGGCCAGCACGTCATCTTCAACTCGGCGCGCGGACGCCAGAAGGATCGTAATGTGCGCCGCGATCCGCGAGTTGCGCTGGCTATTGTCGATCCCGACAATCCCTATCGCTATCTGGAGATCCGCGGCACCGTGGTCGAGATTACCGAGGACGGCGCCGCCCAACACATCGACAAGATGGCGAAGAAGTATTTGGGAGTCGACAAGTATCCGTACGCGCAGCCGGGAGAGGTTCGCGTGCTTTACAAAATCCGGCCGGAGCACACTACCGTGATGGGGTAGACGGTTGCGCAAAGATGTCCAGCCCCTAAAGGGGCGTCTATTTCGAATAAACTTCGGCACCGCTAAAGCGATACCCTGATACGAAGCCTTCGTCTTCGGCCGGCACCGCCAAGGGCCGCGGACAGGAGTGTCCGCGCCACACCCACTCTTTTTTCGGTGACCTTTCCTGTGCAAACGAGTCCAACTCCCAATGGAACTTCGGAGGGTCCTTTCCCGTATTAGAAGACGAGAGTCGAGGGATCCTCGTCGTTGTTTGTTTTCTGGAGGAGGCGTTTATGGAAGTTGGTAAGAATAGCGGCGGTGGCTTGCACGCGATCAATGTTCAGGCCAATAGCATTTCGGCGCAGCAGGTAGTGAAGGCTGCGCACGAAGAACTCCTCCAGCTCATGCGGCAGCGTGCCGAGATTATGAAGCGCATTGGCACGGTCAAACAGACGATTGCTGGATTGGCGAATCTTTTCGGCGACCAAGTGCTCGGCGACGATTTGCTGGAACTGATCGACCGCAAGCCCAATGGCCGCCAGCCCGGCTTCACCAAGGCTTGCCGAAGGGTGTTGATGGAAGTCCAGCGTCCGCTTGGAGCCCGCGAGGTTTGCGCGGAACTGGAACGATATGCTCCGGCAATTTTGGCGCGACACAAGGACCCGCTGGCCTCGGTCACAACCGTTTTGAATCGTCTGGTGGATTATGGCGAAGCTCGCAGCCGGAACAACGACCGGGGCCGGCGCGTGTGGGAGTGGATCAGCGAAACCGAGCCGCCGGTGGACGCGATGCCTTCCAGGAGAACGGCCTGATAACGTCGCGCCCGCATCCGGCAGTGTGGGTGCTCCAAGGCGATTAGGCAACCAGCGGCGGCTCAAACTCGACCATCATGTGCCAGGACATCGTCATGACGTTGGCGCGGCGCCTGCGGGCGGTCGTCAGCAGCACCACCGGACCCGGTTCGAGCAACTAGTAGACTTTCGACAGAGGCAGATCTTTCATCACGGTCACGGCTCCTGGAACCCGTCTGCAATGATAGCCAACCGTTGGCAGCCTTCGTTCTCGCCCGCCGTCTGCATCGCGGAAAACTGAATTGCAGCGATAAAACATTTCGATTGGACTTGGGCGCGGACGCCACCTAGAGTCTGTTGAGTGCCGCATAGCCGCACTCGAACCCGAGGTTTCTTGAGACCCCTGCCGGTGCCGGAATCTGCCCGTGCGCTGTTCCGGCCGCCATTCCGGAATTATCAGCTGGACGGGGCCTACGATGAGATGTTTGAGGGGCCGGGCATCCCGCGTCCGCACTATCAGGCCCTTTTCCAAACGCTTCTGGGACTGCCTCCCGAGGAAATGCGCAAGAGCCAGCAAGCCGCAGACCTGTCGTTTTTGCATCAGGGGATCACATTCACGGTATACGGGAACGAGGAGGGTACCGAGCGCGTCTTTCCCAACGACCTCTTGCCGCGGATCATCCCCAACCACGAGTGGCGCAAAATCGAAAATGGGCTCACCCAGAGAATCACGGCATTGAACCTGTTCTTGGAGGACGTCTACCACCGCGGAAGAATCCTGACGGACGGCGTCGTGCCGAGGGAACTCGTCTACAGTTGCCGGCACTTCCGGCGTGAAATGCGCGGCCTGACGGTGCCGCGAGGAATTTACATCAGCGTTTGCGGCACAGACCTAGTGCGGCTTCCAGACGGAAGTTTTGCCGTGCTGGAAGACAATCTTCGGGTACCGAGCGGCGTCTCCTACATGTTGGCGAATCGCAAAGTTCTGAAGAAGGTGTTCCCCACACTGTTTCGCGACTACGGGGTTTGCCCGGTCGATCACTACGCTCAGGCGCTGCTTGGAACCCTGCGCGCGCTGAGCCCGCCGAATTCCTCGGGCCGGCACGAGCCGACGGTGGTGCTGCTGACACCCGGGGTATTCAATTCAGCCTACTTCGAACACACCTTCCTGGCGCAGCAGATGGGCATTGAGTTGGTCGAAGGCCGGGACCTGCTGGTGCACGATAACGTCGTCTATATGCGCACCACGGCCGGGCTGAGGCGCGTGGACGTGATCTGTCGGCGCGTGGATGACGATTTCCTGGATCCGCTCTGCTTCCGGCGAGACTCCAGTCTGGGCGTGCCTGGATTGTTCAATGCCTATCGCGCCGGCAATGTGATGCTGGCCAACGCGATCGGCACCGGCATCGCCGACGACAAGGCGCTTTACGCATACGTGCCCGCAATCATCCGCTACTACCTTGGAGAAGATCCCATCCTGGCCAGCGTGCAGACTTATTTGCTCACGGATCGCGCACAGCGCGAGCACGTGCTGGAACATCTGGACCAACTGGTGGTGAAAGCAGTAGGTGAGTCCGGCGGTTACGGGATGCTGATCGGCCCGCAAAGCACGGCGGAGCAGAGAGAAGAGTTCCGCCAGAGGATCCAAGCCGAGCCACGGAACTACATCGCGCAGCCGACGTTGAGTCTTTCGCGGGCGCCGTGTTTCCTCGATGGAGAGGCACAAGCCCGTCATGTCGATCTGCGTCCATACACCCTCTATGGCGAGAACGTCACGCTGGTACCGGGAGGACTGACACGGGTGGCGTTGCGTCGAGGCTCGCTCGTAGTTAACTCCTCACAAGGCGGAGGCAGCAAAGATACCTGGGTGCTGCGCGCATGAACCAACGCCGGGAAACCACCATGCTCTCCCGAGTCGCGGACAGTTTGTATTGGATGAGCCGCTACCTGGAGCGGGCTGTACACACCGCCCGTCTGCTGGATGTGGACTTTCAGTTGCGCCTGGACCAGTCCCCGGAATCCAGCGCAGGACGTTGGCTGCGGCTGCTCGAAGCTTCGCAGGCGCCGGCTCCCGCGGATGGCAAAATCGATGCCACAACTCTCACGCACATTCTCACATTGGACAAAACCAACCCCTCATCCATCATTTCCTGTGTAGCCGCCGCGCGTGAGAATCTGCGGCAGGTCCGTGAGCAGTGCAGTTCGGAAATGTGGGAGCAACTCAATCGGCTTTATCTGCAGGTAAACAGCACGACGTCGACAGAGGCCTGGCTGCTGCACTCCTATGTTTTTTTTCGGGCTGTGCAGGAAGGAGCACACCTGTTTCAAGGCCTAACCGACTCCACTATGACCCATGGGGAGGGCTGGCAATACATCCAGTTGGGGCGCTTCGTGGAACGCACCGATGCGCTGGCGAGGCTGATCGGCCCGCATTTCACCCGGCTACACAATTCTCTGGACCAGGCCGTGGAGAGTGAAGAGTACCTGGAGTGGGTGGGATTGCTGAAGTCTTGTGCGGCGTTTGAAGCTTATTGCAAAACGTACACGGCAGAAGTGCGGCCGTTGCGGGTAGCTGAGTTTCTTCTGTTGAACCCCAGTTTTCCGCATTCCGTGCGCTTCTCGGTTGACATGGTGCATGCCTCCTTAACTGCGATCGGTGAGTTGACGGGACGAAAGGCGGAGCAACCGGTTCGCCTGGCTGGGCGGCTATGCGCGAATCTCAGCTTCAGCCATATCGACGAAATCATGGCTTCGGGAGCAAACGCCTTTGTGGAGGGCATCCGGTGGCAGTGTGCTCAAGTCCACAACGCCATCCACCAAGTCTATTTTGACTATCCGGTTGAATCGGCGCTGGCGCCGTAAACATTGAATCATTGAGTGACTAAATCAATGAGCCATTGAGTCATTGTCTTCTTGTTTTCAGTGATTCAATGCCTCACTGATTTAAAGACTAAATAAAGAGGGGCATCTTTGATCTATTCAGTCCGGCATACGACAACTCTTGTCTACGAGCCCGCGGTGCGCGAGAGCGTAATGGAAGTACGCATGCAACCGCGAAGTGAAGGGAGCCAACGCTGCCTCACCTTCCGTCTCGACGTGAACCCTGCCGCCAATATCACCCAATACCGTGATTTCGCTGGGAACACGGTGCATCACTTTGACATTGCTGGAGCTCATAGAGAGGTCAAAGTCACCGCCCACTCCATGGTCGAAGTCCAGACCGTCCCCGCCCCGCTCATCTCTGAAGCGGGCGACTGGGCAGACCTCGACGCCATGGTTGCAGCCGACGACTATTGGGAAATGTTGTTGCCCAGCGAGTTCGCCCGAGCCAGTGCAGCACTCGGAAACCTTGCGGCGGAACTCAAGTGCGAGCGACGCACCAGTCCCCTCGAGTTGCTGGAGGAGTTAAACGAAGGCATCTACAAAGTGTTTGCCTACGTGCCCAGCAGCACAAAGGTGGATTCGCCAATTGACGAAGCGCTGCGAACGCGCCAGGGAGTGTGCCAGGACTTCGCTCACATCATGATCGCGCTTGTGCGTTCACTCCACGTTCCCTGCCGCTATGTGAGCGGCTACCTGTTTCACCGCGATGCCGAGGAAGAGAAGGACCGCTCCCTGGAGGGAGCGTCGCACGCATGGGTTGAGGCCCTGGTCCCGCGCTTAGGCTGGGTTGCATTCGACCCTACGAACAACCTTGTCGGGGCAGATCGCCATATTCGCGTGGCCATTGGCCGCGACTACGCGGACGTTCCGCCCACCCGGGGCGTATATAAAGGTGAGGCTCACAGCCAATTGAGCGTTGCCGTGACCGTGACTCCTTCGGACGCTCCGTTACCGGAAGAGTCTGCTCCAGCATCGTCATCCAATCCCGCCCCGCATTTGCGCGAGCCAACTCGCGCACCGAACAGGAGCAGCAACAACAGTAGTTTCCGCAACTCCGAATTGCAGCCGTAACGCCCAATGGGCGGGTGAATGGCTATCGCTGAGTGTGAACGCCCGGAGTCCCTCACAGTCGGCTTGTGGAAAGTTAGTCGATCGGACGGTTGGATTATGGTGCCGGGAGGGGGAGTCGAACCCCCAAGGGCCGAAGCCCGGCGGATTTTGAGTCCGCTGCGTCTGCCAGTTCCGCCATCCCGGCTGAGTGCATAAACTATAAACTGAAGAGAAGACTAGCTTAATTTACAGTCTGAGCCTTTGCAACCGCGACCGATTTCGGCTCAACTGTAACCGAACTGTAGCTGTTCTCGGTTTTTTTCCGCGCTTGCCTGGAGCTTTTTCATTGCCGCTGCGATGTCGTTCTGATCGACGATAGCATAGCGTTCGAACAATCGCGTCCGCCATCCTCCGATTTTATCAATGACAACTTCCGCGATTCCGGCCCTCCGAAAGATTTCAGGCTGCGGTCCTTCGGAGATCATGAAACAGCAGCCCGGCGCCCCCCGCATGCTTACAAGCACTCGCCATGTGTCGCGGAGATATGGCAACGAAGCCACTTCGGATCTGCGAACGGCCTGCGCCTGCGCTGCGAACTTCAAGAGCAGATCCGTCGTCGTGCCTACGAACGGTATGAGCAATGTGCAAGAGACGATGGCATGAACTAGACGATTGGCTGCCAGCAGAATCGGGACTCAACAAGAGACTCAACAAGAGGCGAAGGCGGGTACCGCATAAAACCAAGCATTTGATTTGTCACATTTTTTCAGTTCACTCGTCACAGACAGCCGCAAGCGATCTTCAATACGATTTGCTCGCTCAATGGTAGGGCGGTTTCACATCGCGACCGAGCGGTGCTGACCCATCGCGGATCAACCGCGTGGGTGGACAGGTACTGAAGGCTTCGTCTCGCTCGCAAATGGTTCGGACAGAGGCTTTTTTCATTGCGGGATCTTGAAGTCTGTTCAACAAAAGCTCGAGCAGTGGTGAAAAAGAGAATGAATCGGCAAGAGATAGCCAGATTGCCAGCAGCATAACTGGGAGTTGACTCGACTTGCACCTTGTCCCGCAGCCTGACGTTAATGTGCGCTATGCGGCTCTTTCTCCTTTTTTATTTTTCGAAAAGTGTGCAATATTGATCAATCGCGGTATTGTGAATCGCTGTATGCTGATCCGTTTTTTCGAGCAGCTATCGCTGCCAACTGCTGAACTCGAACTGGCGGCTACGAGTGCCGCAACGCTAAGCACCAGTACAACCATGAAAGCACTTCTCTATCGCGATCTGGGCAACGTGGCCGGGAGGATATAGGGCACCCTACCGTCCAGGGTCCGGGCGATGCGGAATGGCGGGCCTCGTGGATGAGGGATGAAAGATGAGAGAGGATTGGTTGATGAGATGAGATGAAACCGGGCGACTTTAGACTTGTGAGCCGCCACAAGATTTCTTGGTCACACATTCAGGACAAACCGCCGGTGTCGAAGGGGGGCGTGCTAATGAGAATGCCAGCAAATTCCAAGTCTGCTCGAGTTCTTCTGTTCCCGGTTTTACTTCTTTTCGTGGTCGTCGCCTGTGCTCCAGGCCAGGCGCGCCAGCAGGTCGCCGATAAGAGCGCTCAATCCGCCCGCGCATCCGCGGCCACTGCGCCTTCATCCGATGTCTCCAAGTACGTGGGAGCGGAGACCTGCAAGACCTGTCACGAGGACGTTTATAACGCCTGGGAGAAAACGCCGCACTGGAAGACCACACTAAATAAGGAGCCGTCGCACCAAGGTTGCGAGGGCTGCCATGGTCCTGGCGCGGCGCATGTGGAGGGAGGCGGCGACAAGACCAAGATCCTCACTTTCACAGGGGCGAAGCCGGAAACCATCACCAAGCGTTGCCTGGCCTGCCACGAGTCGAATCCCGAGCAGCGCGAATTCATGCGTTCCACCCACAACGAGAACGGCGTCTCCTGCACCTCCTGTCACTCCGTGCACCACTCCACGCTGGAATATCTGCTGGTAAAGAAGCAGACGCCGCTGTGCTTTTCGTGCCACGTAGAACAGAGAGCCGATTTCCAGAAGCCGTTCCATCATCGTGTAGAAGAGGGGCTGATCAAGTGTTCCGATTGCCACAATGCGCACGGCGCGTTGAGAGATCGCCAGCTGCGATCGACGCCGGATCAGGATATGGTCTGCATGAAGTGCCATAGCGACAAGCGTGGACCGTTCGTCTTCGAGCACGAACCGATCAAGGCTGAGGGATGCCAGACTTGCCACACCGCGCACGGCTCGCCCTATCCGCGCATGCTGCTGACCGCGCGCGTGAATACGCTCTGCCTGCAGTGCCATACGGGTATTCCGCCTGGCCCGCACCCACAGAACGCGTTCCGGCAGGATTGCATTCTGTGCCACATGAGTATCCACGGCTCAAATATAGACCCCAGGTTCTTCAAGTGATGGAGAGGAGAACATGACGATGGCCAACAAAAATCACAACTCACCGCGGCCTCTCCTTCCGGGAGAAGAGCCGTCAGACCGGAGCCGTTGCAAGAACAGGAAGCGCGCAATCTTGATTGCGCTCCTGATGCTGGCGGTGGCGCCGCAGTTCGCTCTGGCTCAGGACGATGAGGAAGCCCCCCAGGGCCGTCTTTGGGGCGATTACACCGTGCATCAGTCCTTCGAGTTCGGCGGCCGCGCTGGGGACATCAACGGCAACCAGCAGTTGTATGACACGCTGGTAAACCTGAAGAGCGGTCCGCGTCTGCTCGGGGAGGAGTTGTCGATGCGCTCGAACTCCCACATGGGAGGCCTCTTCGACAACTTGTACCTGAGCAGCTTCGGATTCGGCGGCGACCCGAACGACGTCGCCCGCCTGCGGCTCGAGAAGAACAAGTGGTACAACTTCGTCGGCCTCTACCGGCGTGACGAGAACTTTTTCGACTTCAACCTGTTTGCGAACCCGTTGAATTTGAATCAAGGCATCGGCGCCGCCCTCAACAAACTCAATCCCAGTGCGTTTGTCCCGACGACCATGCCGTGGTACGCGAATAGTCCTCACCTGCAGGACATCACCCGCCAAATGGGCGATTTCAACCTGACCCTGTTTCCCCAGTCGGCCATCCGGGTCCGCCTGGGCTATGCGCGCAACAACAACGCGGGCCGGCTTGACACCACCATGGAGGCCCCGATTCGCAGCATAATGACGGAGTACGACCAGTCGCGTTCCGACCGTTACCAGTTCGGTGTGGACATCCGGCCGATGGAGCGGACGACGATCAGCTTCGACCAGTTCTACGAACACGATAAGATCGACCCCAACTTCGGGGATAACAATCTGTCATTCAGGTTGGGCGTGGGGGGGCCACCGATCGATATTGGTATTCCGTTCCCGCCTTCCAGCTGTACTATCACCCCTGGCGTCACCTTCCCTGGCGGCAATGTCCTGGCAATAGACCCAAAGTGCAACATCGGACTGTTCAGCTTCTCTCGTTCCGGCCGGGTTCGCACTGGCATACCGACCTCGCAGTTGTCGTTGCAGTCCAACTACTTCCGGAAGCTGGACATTACCGCCTCCGGTACCTATAGTTCCGGGCGTTCCGACTTCCTGAACTATCAGGAGTTTGCCAATTATCGTAGAGGCGTCAGCCTGCTCAACGCTACGACGCACACGGATCGCGTCTCGGGCAACTCGGATCTCGGCTTGACCTACCACTTCACCCCGACTTGGAGTGTTTCGGACAAGTTTCGCTGGCTTGACTGGCGCAACCCGGGCAACTCCAATCAAACGGGATTCACCTGTTCCGCCGCTGCCGCTCCTGGCTTGACTCTAGCCAACGCCGGTTGCACCACTCCTTCAAGTGCCGACTTATATGATACGGTCTTGGCCGAGCGCACGTATTCCAACACGGCGAAGGTGAACTGGGCTCCGAGCCGCCGTCTCAGCGCTTACCTCGGCTACCGCTATGGCCGTCGTGAGCTGACGGGCGCACTCCAGGGTGACTCACCAATCCTGAACAGCTACTACTTGGCGGACAACGGCGTGCCCGCCTCGTTGTCGACGAACAACGCTTTGCCTGCCAACTTGAACATCACCAAGATCAACGAAAACACGGCTCTCGGAGGCGTTGTGCTCCGTCCGACGAACGGGTGGCGCGTCAATGCGGATGTGGAACTTCTGAGTGCCGACAACGCCTTCACCAACATTAGTCCGCGTCATCAGCAACGCCTGCGAGCCAATACCACCTACAAGGTGAACCGTCGGGCGAGCGTCAACGGTGGTGTGCATTTCATTGAGACCCGGAATGACTTTGCCGAGTCTGTCAATGCGTCTTTTAATCCCGTGAACCCCAACCTGTTCCCGACTACCGGGGCGAGCACCGTCCCGCCTGCTTACGGACACAAGGATCACTGGCGTTACTACACGCTCGGAGCGAACCTGCACCCCGACCGGCGGGTCGAATTCGACTTTGGTGGGACCTACCTGGACCAGCAGATCAATTCGGCGACCTGCGTGCCGTCGACCGGGCCGACCGTGCAAGCCACTCCGGCTACTTGTAACGGTTTCCAATCCGGCGGTCTGCCGCTGTTATTGAACTACCAGGAGAGAACCAGCACCGGATTTACCAATCTCACCGTCCGGCCCACCCATCAAGTTGCACTGAGCGCCGGCTATGAAATCACCAGCACCGCGGGCCATAACAATTGGCTGCTTCCCGGTGGCAGCGACGGCAGCGGCCTCTTGCTTATGACGAGCGACATTTACGGTAACAGCCCCCCTCTTGCCGGTAACCCGATTACTCCTTGCCCGGCGGCGTCCACAACATTACCAGGCGTCGGCTGCGGCTTCGCGGGTCCGTTCCCGGACGCCCCGTTCTCCCAGGCTTTGAACTGGCACAAGGCCAATGCCGGTATTGCCATTGATGTCGCCAAGGGTCTCACCCTCAAGGGCAACTACTCCTACTACGACTACAACGAGAAAGAAACTCAAGGGCTGCCACTCGTGACCCTGCCGCGTGACCTCCATGCGAACATCGAAACGATCTCTTTGAAATACGTGTTCTAGTCTTAAGCGTAGCTCGCCAGTAGGGCTGTATCTGAGGGATGGTGCCACCAACCGCCCCCCCCCCCCGCAATCTGAAACTCAATTCGGATTATTGTAGTTCGGGTGGGGACGGGCGCCCTCTCCCGTCCCAGCCGTGCGCAGCGCGGCCTCGCCGCAGCGGTCGTGCCAAGACGAGCGGAACGCAGCAGTCCTGAAGTTGGTTGGGGCCGGGAAGTTAGCGGCTAACGAGATTGGTCGGGGCGCGCGGATTTGAACCGCGGACCCCCTGCGCCCAAGGCAAACCAACCGAAGCTATGTGATTGGCTCGCTTAGGTCGGTTCTGCGTCATGTACCACGGTTTTGGACCGTATTCGGGCCCAATTGGACCCAAATTGGACCCAAGTCTGACCTACCAGTACGGGTAGTGAATGCGGAAGACGGATGATGAGGAGTTGATACTTCTCAACCACCGGAAAGCTCGATTCCACGCAACTCGACGGTTGGTGGTGGTGCCTCAAGCCACGAGCATAGAACTAATAGAACTAGCGGATCTGGCGGATTCCCCCCGGTACAGGTGTTAGTCCGTATAACGGTTTAGCAAATGAATCGTTTTCGCAGCCCTCACCACGTTTTTAAACACTTAGAGTCGGGATTAAGACAGTTATCATGCTCCGCTTTGTGCTCCAAACTCCTGGAGCTGGTCGTTGCCCTCTGCTTCCTTGGCCAGCAAAATCTCCCGGGATTACCACGTCACAAACAATCCGACAACTTCACGACAAAGCTGCCACCAGAATCGTGAGGAGTTGGAGGCTACAAAGACAGTGATCACATGCCAGTCTGCGTCCGCCCCGCCAAGGTTCCGAAAGGCGTAACGAATGAACGCCTCGACGAATTGCTACCCAACCTGTGGTAAAGTAAAAGCTTTTTTTTGACTGCAAGGAAAACAGAGGGGTCTCAACCGCATATGGGATGTTTCATCTCTAGCGGGTTGAGACGTCTCTCTATGAGGGCTAAGCCAGCAATCGCGCAGCTGATCCTCACCGGTGATCAAGCACTTGCTTCCTTAACACGAGCCCCGCAAATGGCGACTATTCGCTTCCAAAGCCGACACGTTCTGATTTTGTAACGGCGAAACAAAAATCTTCACGCCGTTGATAGAGCGTGTAGACTCCGAGTTCTTCCGAGGACTAGTTCAGATATCGGACAAACGGAGGCAGCCTGCCCTCTAGGCGAATTGCTGCAAACGCGTTGAAGAACCCAATACCGGCAAGAATATCTCTTAGACCCCAATTTTCTCGTGACACATGAAGGGTGTTGGTATGAATGGAGCGAACGGACTGTTCAACTCTACAACGCTCGATGTGATCGTCGGGCTGGTGTTCGTGTACTTGTTGTTGGCTATCATGTGCACGACCATAAATGAGTGGCTGGACGGGATGCTGAAGATTCGCTCAAGCAAGCTGGCGTCGGCCATCAATCAGCTTCTGGATGCCCAGCCCGATGCGAGCGGCAACAAGGATTGGTTCCTGCAACAATTTTACGCCCACCCGCTGATCACGGGGATGCTGGCGCCGGGCAAGAGCGGCGGAAAGGCGTATCCCTCGTATCTGCCGGCGCGGACGTTTGCGACGGCGGTGATGGACATCGCGACGCCCGGGAAGCCGGGGTCGATCGCTTTCCCAGACCTGGAGAGCGGAATCAAGGCACTGCCCGAAGGAGATGTGAAAACCGCGCTGCTGGCGCTGATTCAGAATGCTCGCGGCGACCTGGGCCGGGCACAAGCGAACATAGAGTCCTGGTTCGATGACACCATGGACCGAGCCTCGGGATGGTACAAGCGGAGGACGCAAATGGCGACGGTCGTCATCGCAGTGGTCCTGACGGTGGCGGCCAACGCGGACACGATCGGCATCGTCCGCACGCTGTGGAAAAATCCCACACAACGAGCGGTGCTGGTGGAGCAGGCACAGAAGCGGTCGGGCGAGGAAGCGCAGGAGACGGTCAGGGTGAAATATGAGAACAAGGATAAACCGCTGCAACCGACGTCGATCCGGAAAGTCTCGAAAGACGAACTGGATACTCTGAGTGGAGTGCTGGGATGGCGAAAAGACACAGCGAACCCCGATGGTTGGGGCTGGACCGAACGCGTGCTGGGATGGTTCTTGACGATGGTCGCGGTTTCTCTGGGTGCGCCCTTCTGGTTTGACATCCTGAGCAAGCTGGTCAACATCCGGAATGCAGGGAAGAAGCCGGCGGCGAGTGAGCCAACGCCGGGGGCGGCATCGCGAGGTGGACCCGCCCAAGGAGCGCCCAATGCACAAGCCGCATAAGGTTGCCCATTTTTGTGCCGCTCTCCTCCTGCTCGTCTACGGAGCTCAAGCGGAAACGCTGGTGCTCAGCGGCAGGTTTGTGGCCCAGTTCAAGAACAAAGCGAGCATCAGCGTGACTCTGGAAGTTGATGTGCATCCGAGCGCACCGCATTCGATCAGCAGCGGCGGAAACGACGGCGACATTCACCTGGCCGGGCGCGCCGACGAGGTTGGGCTGCCGTTAGTGGCTGAGATCGTGAATGCGCGGAAGGAACAAGCCGCGCTCACACTTCTGAAAACGACCGCGGAGGGCAAAAGACTGCCTGTGAAAGGAGTCTGGAGAATCTGGTTTGAACATCTGGGGAAAGAAGACCAGATCCAGGGAAACCCGGTCGACGTGCCTGATTCTTCCAACCCGGCACATCTTTTCGAGATCCATCCGATCACGCAGTTTGGAGACGATCCCGTGCTGGACGCGTTTACTGCGATTCCGGGGTATACGGCCTACCCGGCGCACGTGGCGTTTCCATTTTACGAAAAAGACCAGGCTACCATCAGCGCCGCGGACGGTTCGGTCACCATTACTAGCGGAGAGGGAAAGTACAACTATGCCGAGTTTGTGATCGAACTGGCCGGCGCGGTACAGGCCGACGGGGACGACGGGCTGTTCGTGCTGGCCAACGTGTTCGACACAAGCAACGAAGAAGAAGCAATCACAAGAGACGTACGGCGCATGGTGTTTGTGAAGGGCACGGAAGCGGCGACGCGGGTGCAGACAATGTCGAAGGGAGACCGGATGCACGTGCTAGGAATCCCCCGCGTGAACCTGTCCGAGGTTGCGGAGATGGCTACCGAGCAATCGACACAGACGCGTTTGCCCTACGAGATGATCATCGTGGCGATCCTGAAGGATTGAGTCGGTTCGAACAGGCCCAGGCCCACTAAAAGGCCACAACCAAGAAATCCTTAAAGCCGAAGAAAACAGGAAGAAGGAGGGCAAATCTATGTGCCCAACTATAACGGCGGCGTGGACCTTTACCGTCTGGTGCAATAGGAGCGCTCAATGCGAATCGTCATCCGGAGTCGATGAGAGCAAGAATCACCCCCAATTCCGGATTGAGCTATACCCGAAACTTAGGTCAATACCGACAAACGCGCCATGTCGTTCGCGGCCGTACCGCCGATGTTTCCGAAAAGCGTAAGGAATGAAACGACTTGACGAATTGCGACTCAACCTGTGGTAAAGGCGTCTCAACCTCATATTGCATGTTTCATCTCTGGCGGGTTGAGAGTCTCTCTGTGAAGGCTGAGCTAGCAATCGCGCAGCTTATCCTCACTGGTCATCAAGCACATAGCTTCCCTCACACAAGCGACGCAAGTGGCGACTGATTCGCGTCCAAAGCCGATCCNTTCTGATTTTGTAACGCCGAAACAAAAATCTTCACGCCGTCGATAGAGTGTGTAAACTGCGCGTCTCCTCGCCAAAGACTCAGTTCAGATCTCGGGAAAACGTAGTAAACGAGGGCGGCGCGAAATCATGTTCTGAATATCGCATCAGCGGTGCGCTGGCGTGTCGGTGGTACGAGATGTTGATCCGACATGAACATTTAAATAGCCGTGGAGGGAAGAGAGCACCTGATTGTCGTTTTAGTAATAGGAACGGTATAGTGCTAAGTTTGCGGGCAAGTGAAAGGCGACAGCCTCGACGCATGAGGAAGATAGAGGCCAATGGAGTTCCGCTTCGTAGAACGGATAGAGAGCAGCCCCTGCGTAAGGTGGCGATCGGAATTTCCTTATTTCGTAACAGAAAGGGTTTTCCTGTTGGGTTTACACGCAGAGGAGATTTCTAATGCAACCTCGACCAAAAGCAATTTGCTCCATTCTGCCACCACACATTTTGCGGAAGCTGGCCGACAAACCTGAACTGCGCGACCGCGTTCTGCGCAATTTGGCAATAACTGAAGGGTTCCGGGGCATCCGCCAGGCCTTCGTCGCTATGCCGCTGCTCCCACAGCAGCCGGGAACCAAACACCGTACGATCTTCGACGCGCACACTGCAACAAATCTCCCTGGAACGCAAGTCCTCGATGAAGGAGGACCGGCCAGTACCGACGTCGCGGTGAATGAAGCCTACAACTATTGCGGCGACACCTACGATTTCTATAGCAAGGTGTTCAATCGAAATTCAGTTGACGATCACGGACTAACGCTCACGTCCACCGTCCACTACGGCACTGGCTACGACAACGCCTTCTGGAACGGACAACAGATGATTTATGGCGATGGCGACGGACAATACTTCCAACGCTTCACCATATGTCTGGATGTGATTGGGCATGAACTTACCCACGGCGTGACCCAGAACGAGGCCCAGCTCGTTTACAGTGGGCAACCTGGGGCGCTGAACGAATCCATCTCCGACGTTTTCGGCTCGTTGATTAAGCAATGGGCCAATAACCAGACGGTGGATCAGGCGGACTGGCTCATTGGAGCCGGATTATTCACGGCTGCCGTCCAGGGCAAGGCAATCCGCTCCATGTCTGCCCCGGGAACTGCCTACGATGATCCGAATATAGGCAAGGATCCGCAGCCCGCCGAGATGTCCGATTTCGTAAACACCAATCAGGACAATGGCGGAGTCCATATCAACTCCGGCATTCCCAACCGCGCTTTCTATCTCGCCGCTAAAGCAATCGGAGGATTCGCGTGGCAGAAAGTGGGCTTGATCTGGTACCGGACGTTGAACGGTTCGCTGAACCCGAGTGCAGATTTCCAGGCCATGGCAAACGCCACGGTGACGGTAGCCGGAAGTTTGTTTGGCCAGAACAGCACGGAACAACAGGCAGTGCGTGATGCGTGGAACACGGTTGGCGTTGCCCCAACTGGTTCACAATTTTCGGCGCTTTCGGCTCCGCCCAAATCGGGGTAGCAGAAAGCTGCTTGAGAACTGGCAAAGAAGTCGCTCGACCTCGACCGCTTTAATCGGTGGGCGCTGGTTGACGCGACCTGCTGGGCGAGAAAGCGCGCCCGAGTTAGACTGCCAAAGATGCGGGTCTCAGTCGAGCGGAGTGGCGGCTTTGCGGGAATCAGTCAGACTAAAAGCATCTCTTCTGATCAGATACCGGCGAAAGAAGCCCAGAAGGTTGCCGACCTCGTGGAGGCAGCTGGATTCTTTGAGTTGCCATCCGTAATACGCTCAACGGAGCCAGGGGGAGACCGATTCCAATACAAAATCACTGTCGAAAGCGAACACGGTACCCACACGGTCCAGGTTGACGAAGCTGCCGTGCCACCCAGCCTCCAGCCTGTGCTCAGCTGGATGAAGGATTCCGCGCGTACACGAGCTGGCCAGTAACGTCGGGTTTCGCCATGCCAGCCGGGAAACACCCACACCCCGTCGAACCCATCAAGTGAGGAAAAGAATAATGTCCGAAACTATCCAACTCAATCAAAACTCTGGGTGGACGAGCCTGGGCAGCAGCGGCATGCGGCTGCGAGCGCCAGGGCTCAAATGTAGTCTCATTTGGCGGCCACCGACGGAGCATGCGCAGTTCATGGCCGGCACAATCCCGCCAGGCGTGATTGCTTCGGGCGCTCCGAACTTGGTGGAGCAGGCGCTGCGGGAGGCCGGTCTTGAAGATCAGGGATCGCTGAACGCTCCGGCGGGAGCCGCGTCGGCAGCGGGTCCGCCGAACCAGTTTGTCCTCGATCATTCGATCGCCCAGAATCGAATCGAGTTTGCCATTTACCGGGATGAAAGTGGCGTGATCAGCCTGCATCGGCCGCTGCCTTCGCCGCCAACTGCCGCGATGCTGGCCACATCCGCAGCGGCGCAGGCTTCGCGACCATTTCACTACGTGATTCCAATGCGGCACGCAGCCACGCCGACTGGTGGAGTGCCGGAGATGGCAATGCTGGGCGGTATTGCGGGCACGGTCATCCGCTTCGTCGGGCGGGCTGCGACGGGAATCACGGGAGATGCGGTTTATGCGGCGGCCAAGCTGTGGGAAGATCACTATCGCCCCGAGGGCTTTCATTGGGGCGGGACGCTGGCCGAACTATTGACTACAACGCCGGTGCCTCTATCGGTTGCCAACTGGCAAGCACTGCAGGGGAACAAGTCGCTACTCTTTATTCACGGAACCATCAGTTCGACGGTTGGAGGATACCTTGGACTGCAGAACTTCTCCCAGGAAGCAGGAAACCTGTACACCAACTATGGAAGTCGCGCGATCGGGTTCAATCATCACACGCTGACCAAGAGTGTGCCGCAGAATGCGGTGGACTTTCTCTCCGGCATGCAGCCCGGAAATTATCAATTCGATGTGATCAGTCACAGTCGGGGCGGGCTGCTGGCGCGGGCATTAAAGGAGTTGACGCCGGCAGAGTTGGGGCAGTTGGTCGATCCTGTTTGGAATCCTCCGGCGGGAGTCAATGTGCAGATCGGAAAGATTGTGTTGGTGGGCACACCCAACGTAGGTACACCCTTAGCCAATCCGACGGATTTGCCTGAGGCGGTGAGCCGGTTGGCGTCGATGGCCAGCTCTTTCAGCCAAGATGCAGGGGCAGTGGGACTGGGAGCATTGTTTGCGATTTTTGGAGGCGTCGTAGAAGGAGGACTGGGCGCATTGCCGGGGCTGGAAGACATGAACCCCGGGAATCCTTTTCTTACGCAACTGAATTCGGCGTCCAACGACACCAGTCCCTACTACGGTATACAAGCGGATTTCCAACCGACGGGAGGGCTGGCGACCGCGATCGAAAATAATGGCGTTGATGCATTGTTCCTGGACGCGGCGAATGATCTAGTCGTGCCGACGCAGGGCGTTTCCGATGTAAATGGCCAAACTTTGCCGGGCACGCAGGTGGACGCGTACCCACAGAGCGCGAACGTCTACCATACCGACTATTTCTATCAACAGGGAACCTGGGACTCGATCTTGGGGTTCCTGTCGTGAGGGCAACTTGGTTGCTTAAGATTGTGGGCCGTAGCGATTTGGAGGGCCCTCCATCCGTAGGGCCAATTAAGGCGTCGTCATGAAACAGAATGCCGGCATCATTGCAGCCTTGACGGTCTTTCTGGCTTTCGTCGGCCTCTCAAATCTGCCGAAAGGTACACCCAACAGTGGAGGCACGGAGACCAAGACAGAGTCCAATGCCCGGACAAACCCGAAAAAGAATGGAGAGCCGGCGAAGTATGCCGCGTGTGAGGAAATCAGAGATCGTCTCCAGCATTTTGTGAACCAAGCAACGCCGGATGATTGGCGCCTTCCTGACTCCTGTTACTTGGGCAAGAAAGCGCCAACGAATTCCAAGCCGATGTCGGTTCCGCCCGGCGTGCATTTTGTTATTGCCACAGCTCCCAATCCGATCTCGACACATCTACCGTTGTTATTCGACCGGACCATCGAGATCATCCAGCAGGCAGCGCAGGACGACAACTATTCATACGACTCCTCGTGGTTCCCATGGAACGACGCCTCCAAGGAATATCCCTTGCTTGGCGACCAGCAAGCCGCCGACCAAGCGCAAAAGATCCAACAAGAACAACCGGGCGTGGTGGTCTTCCGACGCGCTCTAAAACCTGGCCAGTATGACTCACCCTATCTGGGAGGGTTAGTGGTGTTCGTCGTCGCTGAACAACCCACTGGCGGCATCAATCAGGAGGCATTCGACAATGCACTCACTTGGATCCAACAACTGGGAGCTTTAACTCCTCAGCGGGGACTCAGGATTCTCGGGCCAGTCTTTTCCGGATCGCTTCCGTCCCTAGCTCTGGCGTTAGGTTCCAGGAGTCTGGCCGCCTTTGCCCAGCAAAAGCAGATTTACGTCTTGAGCGGCGGTGTTTCGTCGGAGTTGGGCGTCCGTTGGTTTAAGGAGTTTCTGGACAACTCTGGACTTGGCACTTTCGAGACTGCGATGGAGGGAGACTCCCTCATGGCAGAGCGGCTTTGCAAGTACTTAAAGGTTAAGGGCTACCGCGTAGATCGCCTCGCAATGGTCTCGGAGGATGAGACAGCCTTCGGGGCAGATGATGCAATGTGCTACGATCCCAATTTCGGCGGTCCGATCCATCTGTATTACCCCCGAGACATTGCGGCCTTACGTTCCGCTTATGAGCAACAATCCATCTTTAGGTCTGGGAAGCAGCAATCCCCCGGAAACACAGTATCTACGACGTTGCGAGGAGACCTCAGTGAACCGGCTAGCAGCGATCACGACACAGTACGTAACTATGGTGGACAACTAACGCCACTTGCACAGGAATCCGTACTATTGAACCTCGTCAACGTTCTCAAAGAAAAGAAGATTGAATTCGTTCTCTTACGGAGTACTAACTCGCTCGACCAGATTTTTCTGACCCAATTTCTGAGGCGAGCATATCCCGGGGCTCGGATTGTGATCGATGGTGCAGATTTGCTGTTCGAGCGCGGAGCCGAGGGTAGTTCTTTGCGCGGTGTGATGGTCTTGTCGACTTATCCGTTACTTGCATGGCAACAGGACTGGACCTCATCCATGCTGAATGGAAACAATGGAAGTTACAGAATCTTCGGGGAAGATGTAGCCGAAGGCTTGTACGTTGCTGCCCGTGACTTATTTCGAGACCGCACGTGGTGGGACGCGACCGTCCCCATCAATAATTATGCCGCCCCTACCTGGGCATTAGCTCCGAACGAAACGGGTGCGGAGGAAAGGCCGGCAACATGGATATCCGTCATCGGTCACCACCAATTCTGGCCGGTTGCTGTTCTTAACTCCTACACGCTTAATAACCACGACCCCAGTGGACAGTTACCGACAGCCGCAGGCCGGGGGGACGAACCAGTTTACATGAACGGTGATGGGCACCCTTTGCGTCTCAACACGGAATTAGTGATCCTGCTGATCGTGTGTTCAGTGTGGTGCCTGCTGCACTTCGTCTGGTGCTGGCGTGGGTCCATCCTACCTTTCCCCTCCCTTTTCAGGCTGGCGCATTTCGCTCCGGTCGAAAAGCTACAACACCCGGCTCTCATCGCATTCGGCAGCCTCTTGCCAGCCGCCATAGCGGTGGTCACCGCAGCGACTTCCGGACTCTTTACGTGGGACCTCGGCGGCTGGCGTGGACGTACACTCGCCGGATGGACTTTATCGATCATCGTGGTGTCCTTTTTGGCTTGCTGGAATAACTACAAACTACCGGGCGCGCCGGGCAAGGCTTCCGCCACATGGCAACGGAGAGTCGGTGCAACGGCTCTCGTAGTGTTTGGGCTTTTCGTGTTGCTCCGCTTTCGATTGATCCGCAACTTGACTGAGGCGGACAGAATTCCTCTTTACTGGCGGAGCGCTCACCTGCTGAATGGGGTGTCACCGCTGTTACCCCAACTCCTGCTGATTGCAGGCATGTACCTCTGGTTCTGGTTTTGTCTGCGGGGTCTTGCGCTGTTTGGCAACGACCGTCCGTTACTGCCCAAGCTAGACTCCCTCCCGACCCTGGATCCTGGAGATCGCACGTCGGCCATGCCAATGTTTAGCCGGGAGAAGGCGGCTCAAGCGGTCGAGGAGCAGGCCATTCCGGTTGGGAAAAATTACCTCCAGGACATGCTGCCTGTGACGTTGTTCGCTACTGGCATCGTATTCGCCTTGGTGCTTGAAGACCACGCGCTCCAGACGACCGGAGAGCGGCTGTTCGGAGTCGTGATGTTTTATTGGCTGAGTTTGTGCATCGCCATCATTCTGGCAGATACGGTTCAGCTATGGACCACCTGGAGGAAGCTTCGTCCGCTGCTGGTGTATCTGGATAGGTTGCCTCTGCGTCGTACCTTGGCGTCGCTGCGAGGACTTTCGTGGGGATCGGTCTGGGCGATAAGTGGTAGCACACTGGAAGAACGGTATCGGGTCATCTCGCGGCAGTTTGAGAGCTTGAGGCATCTGGGAAACCTCATCACAGCTGCGGTAGCGGAGAAATCCGCACCTGCAAAAAGAAGAGATGACGTATTGCGGAGGATTGAAGAGTGCCAGAAGAACGGCCGTGTCTTCGCTAACTGGTACGTGACACTCCAAGATTCCCTCACGAGTATCGAACCGCTACAAAAGTTTCAGGAGGAATTGGCGGCGACCGCTGGGTCCGTAATGAAAAACGTGCTGCTCCCAGCATGGCAGCGGGAAACAGACTCGCTCATCTTCGACAGAACCCGTGCTGACGGCAACGGAGTTACCAGGCAAGAAGGGGGCGAAGCAGCCAGTCCTGCTCTGCCCAACAGTGTGCCAACATACGTTCTGGCGGCGGAAGAGTTCTTTGTGCTCCCTTACCTGGGGTTCATACAGAACATTCTCGGACGCATGCGGACGATAATTCTGGGCAGTCTCTTCCTTTTTGTGGCAGCCACATTTGCTGTTTCTAGCTATCCCTTCGACCCGCTCCCGGTTCTCGGTGGTGTCTTCCTGGCGGTTTTTTTAATTACCGGGGGGACGGTAATTGTCGTTTTCGCCCAGATGCATCGCGATGCCACCCTCAGCCACATCACGAACACTCGGCCGGGTGAGTTGGGCGGCCAGTTCTGGTTGCATTTGTTGACATTCGGTGTCGGCCCGCTGCTGGGACTGCTAACGGCGCTGTTTCCATCAATCACCGATTTCGTATCCTCCTGGCTGCAGCCTAGTATGCAGGCCCTTAAATGATCGCCTGGACCGCGTATGAGGCCTTGGAAGCAAAGAAGGACACTTCATAACTGACATTGTCAGAAAATCAGCGGGGAGCGAGTGGTCGGTTGGCGGAAGGCCTGGGGTCAAGAAAGAGTGTAATGACTTCCGTGGACGGAAAGGAGAGAGGATTCATGGCGCCAGGACTGGACAATCTCAAACACATCGTCGTTCTCATGATGGAGAACCGGTCGTACGATCACATGCTGGGCTACATGCAGGTGCCGGGGCTCGATGGCCTAACTGGTCATGAGACGAATCCCGACAGCAATGGCCAAGCGCAGAGTGTGCGGCCAACCGCGGCCGCGCAGAAAGAATTGGATCCCGATCCCGACCATTCCTGGACGGGCGTGAACACACAGATCTTTGGGAATCCCCAGGGAACAGACGACGGCTCGCCCAAGATGCAGGGATTCATCAAGAGCTACTTCACGAAGCAGCAGAATGTGAATCATTCGCGCAACATCATGAACTGCTTCAGCCCGGATAACCTGCCCGTGCTGACCTATCTGGCGCAGCAGTTTGCCGTGTGCGACCGGTGGTTTTCATCTCTTCCGGGACCGACGGTACCCAACCGGTTGTTTGCGCATTTCGGAACCTCGTTTGGGAATGTCGACAACTCGATGAAGTTCGGCGACAACGGGAAAAGCATCTACTCCCGTCTAATGAACGCCGGCTACAGCGCTAAGATCTATTACTTTGACGAGCAGAGCGCGAGTGTGGGCTTCACTTTCCTGCTGCAAAACCAGCCGCAAACGATGGGCACATACAACGATTTCAAGTCCGACTGCGCCAATGGCAACCTGCCGAACTACAGTTTCGTGGAACCCAACTACTCCGACCACGCCAACCTCTTGGCCTCCGATCAACACCCTGACCATAACGTGATCGCGGGCGAAAACTTTATTGCGGACGTTTACAACCACATCCGGCAAAGCCCCCTGTGGGGGAGCATACTGTTGCTGATCGTTTATGACGAGCACGGCGGCACCTTCGATCATGTGTTGCCACCGCAGATTCAGCCGGATGGCACGCCGGACCCGATCAGTGGCTTCCAGTTCGATCGCCTGGGGATTCGTGTACCCGCGATATTCGTCTCGCCGTGGATTCCGGCGGGCACGCAGCTCCACACGCAATATGAGCACGCTTCGATTGGGGCGTCGGTGGCAAGCCGTTTCATCGCCGATCCGACGCAGCGCAGTCTGACAGTGCGGGAGCAGCGGTCCAACCTGTTTACGGCAGATCCAAATCTGCTGACGCTGGCAGCGGCCCGGCAGGACAGCTTCTACTTTCAACCGCGGCAAACCGCGATGATCATGCAGGGATTGACCATCGCGGCTCGGGCGGACCCATCGGCGCCACGTGAGATCCCAATTCCGGTACCGGCGCCCGGTGCCTATAATCCGTCGCGGCCAATGGGTGTCCTGCTGCAAGACCATGTGCAGGACTTGAGCAGGCTGGAGCAGACTCTCCCGCCGGACCAGCAAACCCACGTGGACATTAGCAAGCTCAAAACCGAGGCAGACGCGAGCGCTTACAGCGCGCGAGTCGTGCCTCTTTTGCGTGCTCAGGGGATGAAGGGAGGCCGGCCGTGATTTGGTTGCGAAAAGTAGCTCTGTTTTTGATTCAGACGATGCTTTTGGCGGGATGTTGCGCCGCACAGCAAAGTAGCGGAGGAGATCAAAGCTACTTTGCCGCGATCTTCAGTGATGAATGGAACAACATCAAGGAAGGCTGTCAAGACAAGGATGCGACAGGCACCAAGCCAATCAAGGCCTTGGTACCCGGATGCCTGGAAGGCCTGTTTCACGGCAACAAAGGCCTGTATGCCTCATTCGCGAATCTTCCGCCGGGAAACAGCGTGGCCTTGGGAGCAGCTTTCAAGGATAGCGAACTGAATCTGACGCATTGGCGCCTCAACTACCAAATCGATTCGCAAGGCTCGTTCAATGGTTCGTGGACCGCCGGGGGCCTGCTGACCATGAGGTTGTCGCCGGCAGAAGATAATAAGAAGCAGTCGAAGCCGAGGATGGTGGTGGTGCAGGGGCCGCTTCCTAAACACTTGCCCGAGTTGGGCGAGAATGAAACCAAGCTGCTGATCAACATCTATGCGTTCCACACTTCCCTGAATCAGGTGAGCTTTTACGGAATCGGGCCGGGAACGTCACTCACGGATCGTGCGTTCTTCGGCATGCGGGAGACGGTGACCGGGGCCAACGCCGACTGCCTGCTGAAATATGGCTTCCACCTGTCGGGGGAGGTGAATGGCCGCTGGCCCGACATTGGCGGCGACCATGGGCAATCGTCGCCGTCGATCGAGCAAATATATTCCGAGGCAACCGCTCCTGGCCTGACACGGCAACCTGGGTTCCTGCAGTTCGGTGAAGGCTTGCAGTACACGACGCACTTGGGCGGTCTGGGGGAGAAGGCGAACTTCGGCATCGATGCTGATTTAGACTACGGCGTGAACTTTCAGCAGTTCGTGGCTCCAGCCGATTTAGATTTCTCGTTTCGAAGATTGACCATTGACGCCACAAATAACCTGAATTTGCTGAAGAAGTTCACTCCGAAGAACGGTTCGGGAACCTCCGAGCAATTCGGCACACTGCAATTGCGAGGATGGCTGTCAGAGTCAGTCGCGCCTGCCGGACATTCCGTGCCATTCTATTTTCAACCCACACTCGGGGGTGGCGACATCGACAATCAACGCACGCAGGCGAGCTTTGCCGACTATCGATTCCGCGCTCCCAACGCGCTGTTGCTGCGCGCGCAGTATGAACAGCCGCTGCCGAAGATTAGTTTTCTGGGATTGATTTTCAGGGCGGACACGGGGAAGGTCGCCCATACCCGCGGCGACATCGACCTATCACACTTGCGCCACAGCTTTGGGGCAGGTGTGACCCTTCGCGCCGGCAACTTCCCTTACGTCACGGTGATGTACGCCTGGGCAGGAGGAGAAGGTCATCATACTTTCGCAGACTTGAATCTGTCGGCGATCTCGCCGACCGGCGGCGCGGCATCGCTTTGGTAGAGTATTCGATCTGGAGGAAAAACAAGAATCCATTTTCAGGAGAGACAATCATCACGTAGAACAGATTTGCAGAGGCGCAGAGAAATCCAGCCATCCGACCGACACCTGTTGAGGCGGCTGCCGGAGCTTTCTTTGACGCTAGACCCCTACCGTCCCCGCAGGGGAACAAGCACGGCGAATGCGGAGATCATCGATAGCTTCGGCCCGCTGGGGTCCGATCGAGGTCCATTGTCGCCAGACCTTTGGTTCCCGAACTCAAATCCAAACATATGTCTAGCTTCCAACACCAATCCGAGTGCAGATTGCGCGGATTCAAATCTCCGTGCGCAAAAGTGATCTGCGGAACAGGAAACGGTTTAGTCGATGCGACTGGATTTGATCGCCACTCGAACGGGTTAATGATGACTTGAAACGGGTAGGTAGCCACTAAGCGTCTCGGCCTGTTCGGCGCGGAAATCATGAACTGACCTTCCAGCAAGCGCTGGAAGCCGCTTTCGACCGATGACCAAAACTCTCCACCCCTCGCCCCACGAAGATGACAGCCTTTCGGATAACCACCTTTTTTTGCTCAGGCTTGCAAATTGGTCCGCAGACCACGGGTATGACGCTAGCGCAACATGGTCGATCGAAAGCAGGTAGATGAGTCGCTCTACTCCGGCACTTCGAGCGGCCGTTTGTTGTATTCGGAGAACAACTCCGTCGTCGCATGCCATTCTTCCTCGAGGCCGAAGTGCTTCGTCACAACGATCGTCGCCATGAAGACGGCCGTCGTGCTGGCTTCGATCACATTCAGGATGGCGCCGTGGGAGTAGCGGCTGTTGAGCGCATTCTCGTCAAAACGTCTCGCGATCTGAAAACTGCCGGAGTGCGTGTAGCTGTGAAGAGATACCCGGATCGCCTTGCTCAAACTCTTCGCGAAAAAATCCAGGCCGAAGGCTTTGTCGATCTCTTCGCCGACCTGACTAAAGTTGACTCTGTACGTGTCGTTCTTGAGCGGGAGCACCGTCTTATCGGAGCCCATTTTTGCAAAGTGAATGCGGACCCAGGCTTCGATGATCGGACGCATCAGCGCGAACGCCGCGCCGTAGAGCTCGTTCGGCAAGAGCGTCACGATCGCCGTGTGGTAATCAAGTAAGAGGCTCAAGTAGCCGAGGATGAGCGCGTCACGATCCCCCGAGAGCCGGAACTCCCGTTTTGCAAGAAGCGCTTCGAGTTGCTCTCCGTAGCGGGATACACGAGCGATCTCCTCTGGTACCTTCATCGGAGCTATGACCTCGGGAATGGTGTCGATTCGGCGAGGGGCCCGTAGGCCCGAGTCGTTCTTCGATGGCCTTCGCGGCGTCGCGCATACGCCTCATCCCATTGGGGCCGATTGCGGTTGCGGTTCTTTCGGCCAGGCAGGTTAGGGCCCCGCAAGATCCTGGAGCTTTAGTGTTCCCAAGTGAGAAGGGAACTGTGCTCGACCGGCGCACTCTGTTATCGCGGCAGCTCAAGCCAGCGGCAAAAACAGCGGGATTGGGCAACGTGCACTGGCATCTGCTGCGACACTCGAATGCCACGCTGCATGATTCGATCGGAACTCCTCTCGGAACGGTGCAGGCCCTGCTGGGTCACTCGTCGCGCGAAATCACTCGCCAGGTATACCTGCATTCGCTGACCGAAGATCGCCGATCGGCGGTAAACAGATTGGAAGCTCTAATTATTGGACCCATATCGGACCCAAGTTTGGGATTTCCGAAGTTGCTGCTTCCAAAATTTGCTGATGCCACAGGGGATATTGGTCGGGGCGCGCGGATTTGAACCGCGGACCCCCTGCGCCCAAGGCAGGTGCGCTACCAGGCTGCGCTACGCCCCGACATGATTAACAAGATTGATTCTAAAGCACCTTCCAATTTTATTTCCACTCCAACTCTGGCTTCGGGCCTCGACCGCGCACAAACCGTACACTTATGCGCTCGTTGCACCGAACCGCGCCCATTCGTTCCCCAGTCGCTGAAACGAACAGCGGCTTGACCCTACGCGAGGCCCGTTTCTAGTGCCAGGGCGACCGCAAAATCCTCTTGACAGTCCAAAGGCGGCGTTTTAGAATTCTCCACCTAGAGCGAGCGCTCGTCTTGATACCGCGAGCGGATGAACAAAATGCCCAAGCTTTTGGACGACACCGTCGCCAAGAACCGGCGCAAAATCGAACGCGCCGCCCAAAAGCTTTTCACCCGGCAAGGATTTCACGGTACGACCGTCCGGGAAATTGCCCACAAGGCCGGCGTTTCCATGGGCAAGCTCTACCTCTACTACCCGACCAAGGAAGACATATTCATCGATCTGGTCCAGCACATGGAGCAGAAAATGGAAGCCCTCCGGCGGACAAAGATTTTTCCCTTGATGCAATCTCCCGATCCGGAATCGCTGAAGCAGTTGGGGATGGCCGTCGGCCGCGTCGTGTCGGAGAATCTGGACTACTGGCGGCTTATGTACGTCGACGTGGTTGANTTCCGNCATAAGCACTTCATTCACAGCTATCGAGAAGTTGCGGGAGGTCTGCGCACCTATTCGACGGCCTTGTTTCAAAAGGCGCCGATTCCTTTTCCCAGCGACGTGAACCCCGGGCTGGCCTATGTCAGTTTGTACCTGCAGTTTGTTACGCATTTTCTGNTGGAGAAACTCTTCGGCGCCAAGCGCTATCTGGGCGTGAGTGACGAGGAAGCTGTCGATCAGTTTGTCCGTCTGTACACCGGTAGCCGGAAGGACCGAACTCGGAAGCCGTAATTGCGACACAAGGAGGAAATATGCGAACACTCACAACCCTGCTGGCGGCCGCCGCCATTCTCTGTTTCATGACACCGATGACGCAAGCGCAGACGGCCACCACCGGCCAAATCGTAGGCGTGGTGACGGATCCCAGCGGTGCACTCGTAGTAGGCGCAAAAGTCGCCGTGACTAGCGACGCCGGCGTGCGCCGCGAAGTTACAACCGGCGGCAACGGCCGCTACACATTTCCCCTGCTCGACCCCGGCGCCTATCGGCTCGAAGTGAACTCCAGCGGATTCGCATCGGCCAAACTGCAAGGCATCGTCGTCAGGATCACCGAAAGCTCGGTTGCCGACGTTGCCCTCAAGGTGGCCGGTGCGCCGACCACGGTTTCGGTCACGGGCGAATCGCCGCTGGTGCAGACGGAAAGCTCCGCCCGCGGCACCGTCATCGATGAGAATGTGATGCGTGAACTGCCGCTGGCGACCCGCAATTTTCAGCAATTGCTGGCTGTTACTGCAGGAACCTCAGGTTCCCTTGGGAACTCCTCCGACTTGGGGCGCGGCGATGTCGCCGTATACGTCAACGGACAACGGGCGCTTTCCAACGATGTGGTCATTAATGGCGTCGATGCGAACTCCATCGGCACGGGATCGAACCCGAATCTCGCCGTCCCCTCCATCGACTCGCTGCAGGAATTCATTGTTCAGACCAGCATGTACGATGCTTCAGCGGGCCGCAACGCGGGTGGCGTCGTGGCCGCAGTTACTAAGTCCGGCACCAACCGGTTCCATGGCGATGTCTACGAGTTCCTGCGGAATACCGCCTTGGATGCCAACAATTTCTTCCTGAATGGAGTGGAAGGAGTGGTTACGCCACGTCCCACCTACAAACGCAACCAGTTTGGCGGGACTCTGGGCGGTCCGGTGGTAAAGGATCGTGCCTGGTTTTTTATCTCCTATCAGGGCACTCGCGAAACCAATGGCACCTCGCTAACTAACTCGCTCTCCACTATGTTCCTGCCCGCCTATTTGGGGTCGCAGCGCGATCCCGCATCTCTGGCTGCCCTTTCGAAGTGTTACATTCCCACGTTCCCGATACCTGGATTCGTCGATCCGGTGGCCGCGGCAGCGCTGACCGCTAAGCTCCCCAACGGGCAGTATATGATCCCTGGAATCCCTGGCGTCACCACCGGCGATTGCCCAGCAGGGTCGTCGTCCAGTCCAGTCCTGGATACGATTCCCTCGAACTCGACCTATAAAGAAGACCAGTTCAACACCAATCTGGATATCAAACTGAATAACGCAAACCGCTTCTTCGCCAAGTACTTCTTTGCCGCCAACCGCACCGTTCAGGCGCTCTACGATCAGTTTGGCGATGGCAGCCCGCTGCAGGCGCCCGGTTGGCCGACCGAGGAAGACGTCAACCAACGCCTGCTTTCGGTAGGGATGACTTCAGTGATCTCGAATCGTTTGCTGAATGAAGTCAGGTTCGGCTGGAGCACCATTTACGGCCCCGGCAAACCAGCCCAGCCCATCTGCGCCCTGACCAGCGCCACCTGCCCGGGCTTAGGTATCAATTCGCCGCTAGGCAGCCTGTTCCCCGCAATGCCGACAATACTCTTCGCGAACATGTTCACTCTAGGGCCGTCTCCGCTGGCCACCAACTACGCGGCGACCAACACCTACCCTGTCGGCGATATGATGACGTGGACGAAGGGCCGGCACACCCTCAAATTCGGTGGCGAATATAAGCGCCAGGAACTCGACGCTCCCTATTTCGATGTGTTCCCCAACGGCGAACTCATCGACCTGGGCCTCCTCACCGGCAGCCCTTTCGGAGATTTTCTAGAGGGCGTTGCCGACGCGTCCGTGATCGGCTCGGGCACCAACAGCCTACACAACCGCGCCAACGATTTTTCCGCCTTCTTCCAGGACGATTGGAAGGTCGCTCCACGCCTTACTCTAAACCTGGGTCTGCGCTATGACTACTTCGGTCCCACCACGGAGACCGATGGCCATTTTGTCGGCTTCGACCCGTCGAAGGCCGTCACCACTCCTCTGCTGATACCAGGCTTCGGTGCGAATTGCCCACTTGATCCGACCACCTGCGGCTCGGTCGTCACCGGCGGCTTCGTTCAGGCCGGCAACGGACACTTGCCTGGAATTCCCAAGGTCGGCAACGGCTTGGTGAATCCGAACTACAGGAACTTCGGGCCAAGGATCGGCTTCGCTTACCAACTGACGAATGCCGGCACCGTCGTCGTGCGCGGTGGTTACGGCATTTTTTACGACCGCCCCAACATGCGGCTGTTCAACAGCCAATTGTTCAACATGCCTTACGAAATGATGGCCGCGGCGCTGCTCACCACGAACGAAAATCCATTTTTCCAAGTTCCACTACCCAGCGCGTTCCCGCTGAACCCTCTGAGCCCTAGCCTCACCTTCCCCTTCGGAGGATATCCAGCCTTCCTACCAATGACATCGGCCCTTGTGGGTCCCATCACGACTGCCGTCCCGGCCACCGGGATCTATCCGGACCTGCACGACTGGAGCATCCCCTACGTGCAATCCTTCAACCTCGGAGTGCAAACCAGCTTCGCCCGTAACTGGATGCTGGACTTGGGCTACGTCGGTTCGCTGGGGCGCAAGTTTCCGCGCTTGTTCTCATTCAACCAAGCGCAAAATCCGTACGGAGTGTTTGGACTTTTCCCAACCGGGTTATTCTTCCCGCCCACGGCGGGAAGTCTGGGCGGACCTTTCTTCCCCGGATTCAGCAATCTGACGGCCCCCGGATTCGGCAGCTTCCTGATGGAGAGCAACTCTAATTCCAATTACAACTCTTTCCAAGCAACCCTCAACAAGCGCTTCTCCCACGGCTTGCAAATGCTGCTCAGCTACACTTACTCACACTCGATGGACGACTACTCCGGGAGTGACGTAAGCGACATCGGTGTGGTTCCGGGCAACATGGTCAATGAACAAAGCAACTATGCCACTTCGGATTTCGACCGGCGGCAGCGCTTCGTCGCGAGCTACTTATATAGCCTTCCAAACGCTTATCACGGCAGCTCGGCTTTCGGAAAAAAGGCGCTGAACTCCTGGAGCGTATCGGGAATCGTGACCCTGCAGACCGGTGTTCCGTTCTCCATCTTCGGCCGGGCGGACGCGTTTGTGGCAACCAGAGCCGACTTGGCGTCCGGCCGAACGCTGAAATCCGCGATCAAGGGCGGCAACGTCGCTGACCGCTTGGGCTTGGGCCCCTTAAAAAACCCCTATTTCGACACGACCGCCTTCACGCAACCCCCCTTGTTCACTCCCGACTGGGGACAGTTAGGGAGGAACATCATACGGGGACCGAAACAGATCAACACGGACTTCTCTATCATGAAGTCCATTCCGATCACGGAAAGCCAAGGGGTAGAGTTCCGGGCCGAGTTCTTCAATCTGTTCAATAACGTGAATTTTGCCAACCCGGTCAACATAATCTATCCCTCGTCCAACTTTGGGTCCATCGTGACGACCACCACCGGGCCCCGAGTGGTCCAGTTTGCGCTGAAGTACAACTTTTAGGAGGCGCATGAAAGAAACAGGTCTGCGCGGTAAAGTCGTCGTCGTCACCGGCGCCGCGGCGGGGATTGGCCTCGCCACGGCCCGGCGGTTTGCCAGCGAAGGTTGCCTGGTGGCGGCATGGGATGTCAACGATGCCGGGCAGGAAGAGTTGCTGCGCGAACTGTCCTCGCTCGGAGGAGAGGTGCTCTTCCGCAAAGTCAGCGTTTGTAGTGACGCCGATGTCGAGTCTGCCGTCGAAGAAGTTGTCGGACGGTGGGGCGCGGTTGATGTGCTCATCAATAACGCCGGAATTACGCGCGACTCGCAGTTTGTTAAGTGGAAGGATGGCGCAGTTGCCGGTACGATGACCGATGATGCGTTCGATTCAGTCATTGCGGTCAACCTCAAAGGTGTCTTCCTTTGCTCGCGGGCCGTCGTGCCGCACATGATCCGCAAAGGCTCAGGCGTGATCCTCAATGCTTCTTCCGTCGTGGGTCTGTATGGAAATTTCGGTCAGACCAATTACGCCGCCACCAAGGCCGGAGTCATCGCGTTTGCCCGGACGTGGTCGCGTGAACTGGCAAAATACAATATCCGCGTGAACGCCGTCGCTCCCGGATTCATCGCGACCGAAATGGTGCAGAAGATGCCGGAGAAGGTCGTCCAGACCATGATTTCGCACACGCCCCTCGGTCGCATGGGAAAGCCTGAGGACGTTGCCGAGGCCTACGTGTGGCTAGCCTCGGATGCGGCGTCGTTCATTACCGGTACGGTGCTCTCGGTCGATGGCGGATTAGTGCTGGGGACGTAACTTACAACTGTTATAAGAGGACTTATTCATGACGCGTTACGCAACCATTGTCGCCACAGGGAGATACGTACCTGAGATAGAAGTGACTAATGACATGCTGCGTGAGCGGTTCAAACATATCCCGGATTTCGTGGATAAGATGGAGGCCAGCAGCGGCATCAAGACGCGCTGGCATGCCCCCGAAAANTGGGCTACCAGCGATGTCGCTCTGCCCGCAGCCAAGCTAGCACTGGAGCGCGCCGGCAAGAAACCCGAAGATCTCGATCTGATCATCCTCGGCACCGATTCACCGGATTACATAACACCTGCTACTTCGGTCGTACTGCAGTATAAGCTGGGCGCAAAAAATGCCGGCACGTTCGATGTCGGTTGTGCCTGTGCTTCGTTTCCAACCGGTCTTTCCGCGGCCGCGGGAATCATCACCGCCAACCCGGGCATCAAGACGGTGCTGGTCATCGGCGTCTATCTTATGCACAAACTGACCTCGCCTGCCGATCCCATGGTCTTCTTCTATGGCGATGGCGCGGGCGCGGCGGTGCTCGAACCTGCAGCTTCTCCGGGCTTTATAACTTCGACCTTTCGCGCCGACGGCTCCTATCACGACTATTGGGGAATCTATTCCGGTGGAACCTTCGAACCGGCGACCGAAGACTCCGTTAAGGCCGGGCGCACCGCGTGCACGATCAAGAACCGCTATCCTCCGGAATTGAACGAGGAGACGTGGCCGATCATCGTACAGCGACTCGCAAAGGACGGTGGTTTCAATCTGCGCGACGTCGATTGCTTCATCTTTACCCAAGTGCGGAAACCTACGATTGAGCGCGTGATGGAGCGTCTCGGTGTACCCGTGGAACGCGCGCACACTATCATGGAACAGTATGGCTACACCGGTTCCGCCTGCGTCGGCATGGCACTCGACCACGCGATCGAGCAGGGCAAGGTGAAGTCCGGTAACCTGGTGGTGATGGTCGGCTCCGGGGTCGGCTACAACCAGGCGGGCTGCGCGTTTCGTATGCCGTAGGCGGCTTTCGGACTTGACTTCCAACCAAGCCGGCCGAGAGGAGCG
>JGI12270J11330_10000348_pt1 | contig 36042 bp, 35 predicted proteins | sample PeaSoiMetSII2010_FD_11330 | JGI IMG/M metagenome (IMG submission 11330)
CACCTCCACGAAAACCACACCCATACCTAGGCCCGGGCTGACGTACACAACTCGGCCGATGGCTTCAAAGACTTCGTCATGATGAGTAATCCGCAGGCGGATGGGGGATGCTTGCGGTAAAGGATTGAGCGTATCGATGTAGCAGCCGGTGCGGCTAATGTCGGCAGTGCGCGCGCTCAGCTTCGCGCCGCGCGGGAGTTCCACAACATCCGCCGCCAGCACGAGTTGGCATCGCGGCGCACTTCGCCGCTCTACCGTGACATCCGGCATCTCGCTTCTCCTGTCAAACCAGCCGGTGCTGGTTTGTCCGCCTGGAGAGTGGCGAGGCACACAAGGAGGTGCTTCGCCGGAAGCCGGATGACCTCAGTTCATTTTCCCGCCGGGGAGAGAGGCCCGCAAGCGCTGGGAAGATTTCTACGCGTATCGGTCAACGGTGTTGTTTCAATCTGGGGCGGTACTTCCGTCAACTTTCGGATCGGTCGCACTGCCCACTGCGCCGCGACGGTCTGTGCCGTGGAGCACTCCCAAAACATCCTGGAAGAACGAGCGTAAACCTGTGCGCCCGTACTCGATGGGAATCGCCGCCAGTTCATATCTGGCGGGTGCGCCCAAGGCATTCGCACCCACAATCACGTAGCGGAAGGAATAGCCATCCTTGCGTCCGTCGGCGAGTTCCGCGCCGATCAGATCAGCCTTTTCGGTTTTCGCGGGGCCCTTCGGAGGTGGACCGAGAACCGCCAAGCTATCCGGAAGACGGGTGTGGTTTTTGCGGTAGGATTCGACGGCGTCGGCCAGGATCTTCATGGAGTCGATGGCGGATTGTTCGTTGTTCTTGATCTCCGCGCGATCCCACTCCTCACCGAGGGATGTCAGGTCAAGCATGAGCAGACCGAGGGAGAGAAGCTTCCATTGTCCGTCTTCTCTAACCAGACCCATAAGGACGCGATGAGAGTCGTCTTCAGGTGAAGAGGCGGCATTCTTGACGGTCAAGGAGATGAAGGCGAGGTTGTCATGGAGTTCGGGTTTGCCGATTTGCATTTGGGTGATGACGTCCGAAGTGGCGCAATAAATGTTCAGATTCCCGGAGGCGTCGATTTCGGCGCGCGGCTGACCGGGCTTGTCCAGAAGCACGAAGCGTTTTAGGAGTGTTGTGCGCGTCGCGGGGGTCATGCGAGAAAACGCCTGGACGTTGCGGATAGTGAGGGAGCGGGCAAATTCGGTGGAGTTTTGCGAACAGGCGGCAAACAAAATGTCGCGCAAAGTGTCCGTAGGGTCGGCCGGGGAAGCAGACTGGGCGAGCCCCTGCAAGGAGGTTGCACAGTACAAGAAGATGACGAGCGGCAAGCAAACGCAGCAACGGCGAGCATTCCAATTGCGCAAAACGTTCCTCTCAATCCTTGGCGGTTTCCAGGATAGCGGCAAGATTCCGGGTAAATAGCGAACGCGGCAGAATGTCCGTACAGCCGGCAATCCGGGCCATTGCCGCGAGTTCCGTCTGCACATGGGACAGGAACGCCACCACGCGCAACTCTTTTTGAGTTGCGCGAAGATGCTCGATGGTTGCCAGCGGATTGCCGCGCGCATTGAGATCGATGATGACGAGCTTCGTGGGCGGATCGAGGAGGCTCATAAGCGCCTCACCGGTGGTGGCCACCTTGAAGTCCACACCCAATTGTTTGGCGGTCTCCGCGACTTTCATTTGAAAGAAGAGATCATCCATCAAGGCAACCGCGCGTCCCATCCGGATCCTCCGTGTCCAGCGCTTCTCGCCGGTTTTTTGTGCTTACGCCACCAGCATTCGACTGAAAAAGCGTGAAGGTGCAGACGAGGGCGGGCCTTTTCGTCGAATCTGTTAGTGCGCGCTTCCCGGAGTGTGCACGCCAACGGTTTGGTCCGGGATGTCGCCGGGGCGGCCCTTCACGCGGTCGTACACGCTGACCTGGCTGACCGAGCCGAGAGCTTCGTTATAAAACGTCGGCACACCCAGAGCCGTGCGCATTTCTTCGTTGAACTTGCGCAGATTTGCCAATTGCTCCGCAAGTGCAGGAAATTTGGCACCATCGGTGGTGAGCAGGAATTTCTGATAGCCGGCATCCCAGAGCCTGGTGAATTGCCCGTGCAGCATGATCGTGGGCATGATGGTCATCTGGAAATGGCCGTCGGGAACTTGACGGAACTCCGCGGCGGAGCCGTATTTTTCCACGCGCACGACGCCGCGCGTGCTGCCGACGGCAAAGCCGAGGGCGGCGAGGCTGTCCATGGTCTTCTTTTCGAAGCGTTCGTCGACATTCCACATGGTTGTTTTAGAGTACGATTCCTGGGGATGGGTGTAAAGGGTCGGGCCACGTGGGATGATTCACTTCTCCGGTCAGGGGTTTATCGGGACTGGAGTCTATGGTTTCAGGGTCTTGACAGTTGCCGGCCCGGGCGTACCCGTGTGCTCAAGACCCAAGACACTGGAACCCCTTCCTCTCTCCTCGACGTGACGGTTCCACGCAGGCAGGATGAAATATGCTTCGAGCCAGATGAGGGCTGCGACCGCAATTTCAACGTACCGATATTTCTCAGCCAACAATCCGAAAAGCGCCCCCTGCAAGGGAACGACGAATGGGAGAACTCTGGTGACGTTCCACGGAGTCGTGCGCAAGCCAACAGCCGCCAAAGTTATCGGGGCGGTGAGGCCAATAACCAAGAGTGCCCAACCCGACAGATATGGTCGAAGCGCATTGTTGAGCCAAACATATTGCGTGGTGATAGCCAGTATTAGCCATACGAAGATATAAAGATAAGCAGAAAACACCAAGAGCACCCGGCGAAGGTCCTCGGACTCCTTGAACAGAGTCCACGTGCGATACAGAGTTCGTGCGCTCATCATGCGAGCAGTATACATTTCTTCACCTCGCTGACAATCGACTCTGGTGTCTGGCAAGTTGCCAAACCGGACGAGTTCTTCCCAGTACCGCACTTCCCCAGAAAATGCGCCGAGTAATCGGAAAGTGTTCCAATCCCACGCGGTACTGCCCATCGTGCCCAGAGGTATATGACGCCCGCAGGGCGGTTCCGTTGCTCCGTCGGCGTTGCGACATCCATAAGTCACACAAGACCGCACCATAGAACGAAGGTCAAGTCTCCTGCTCGCGGGCAACGCGTCCGGAAGATGAATGGCTTCTCGGAAACGCGGGGCACGGGTAGAATGATTGGACGAGGAGTACTATGTCCACCAAAGCACAGCCGTTAATCGGGCACCCGCCGGCAACGAACCTGACCAACGAAGAAATCCTACGGTACAGCCGCCACCTGATCATGCCGGAAGTTGGCATGGAGGGTCAGCTCAAGCTGAAAGGCGCGAAAGTGCTGCTGATCGGGACCGGCGGGCTGGGCGCGCCGCTTGGACTGTACCTGACGGCTGCGGGCGTGGGCCATATCGGGCTGGTGGATTTTGATGTGGTGGATTTCACCAACCTGCAGCGGCAAGTGACCTTTGGCACCAGCGATGTGGGCAAGCCGAAAACCGAAGCGGCCAAGGCACGCCTGAGCAACTTGAATCCCGACGTCGAGATCACGTCCTACGAAATAAAGCTCACCAGCGAGAATGCCCTGGAGCTGTTCAAAGACTATGACGTGATCGTGGACGGCACGGACAATTTTCCCACGCGCTATCTGGTGAACGACGCGTGCATTCTTCTGGGCAAGCCAAATGTGTACGGCTCGATTTTCAGGTTCGAGGGCCAGACCACCGTGTTCGGCATGCCCGAGGGGCCGTGCTACCGCTGCCTCTATCCCGAACCGCCCCCGCCCGGGCTGGTGCCGTCTTGTGCTGAAGGCGGCGTGCTGGGCGTACTGCCTGGGATCATCGGCTCGTTGCAGGCGCTGGAAACGATCAAGCTGCTCCTAGGGCGCGGGGATTCGCTGGTGGGGCGATTGCTGCTGTTCGATGCGCTGACGATGAAGTTTCGCGAGTTGAAGCTGCGCAAGAACTCGAGCTGCCCGATGTGCGGCACGCATCGCAAGATACACGAGCTGATTGACTACAACGAGTTTTGCGGGATACGCGGGGAAGAAGAGCCGGAAACGGATTTGCACGTGCCGGAGATTACGGCGCGCGAGCTGAAAGAGCGGCTGGATCGCGGCGACGAGATCTATATTCTGGATGTGCGCGAACCGCACGAATACCAGATCTGCAACTTAAAGGGGCATCTGATACCGCTGGGCGAATTGCCGCGGCGCGTGCACGAACTGGACTCGTCGCATGAGATCGTGGCGCATTGCCGGAGCGGGAAGCGCTCGGCCGAAGCAGTGGATTTTCTGCGCAAGGCGGGATTCCGTAAAGTGCAAAATTTGCGCGGCGGCATATTGTCCTGGTCCACGGAAGTGGATCCCAGCGTGCCACGGTACTGACGAGCTAGAGCCCATCCCATTGATGCTGCGCAACCCTGCCGCGGACCTCAGGGGTTAAAACCTTTGAGTTTGCGAGGCTTTTAGGCGCGGCTGAAGCCGTGCCCTCCCGCACCTGACATGGAATGACTTTTAGTTTTTGTACGACCGGCCGGGGCTGCCGGTCCTTTGGTGCCGCTTGAATTCAGAGCGGCAAGTGGATATTGTGAGAGCGCCTTCAGGCCGATATTCCGGTTTCGCCGAACGGAGGGTTCCATGCCAGGCACGAAAGTCACTGTATTCAATAACGGCCCGGTGCGCATCGAGGGAGATTTTGAGATTGTGGATCAGGAAGGGAAGGCGTTCGGGCTGGGCGGGCGGACGGCCGTGACCCTCTGCCGCTGCGGCCACTCCAGCAATTCGCCCTTTTGCGACGGCACACACAAGCGCCAGAACTTCACGAGTACGGTCAGCGCAAGGGACCTTCCCGCGCCGGCAAAGCCTTGAAAAAGTGCCTCATCCCAAGTTGAGACAGTCTCAAGATGAGACTTTGCACACTTTTGGACCTGACTTGTCTAAACCTCTGCTAACTCTCTGGATACATTCACGATAGTGAGTCAATTCGGTACTAAACAGGTGTCTCTTGCCGTCTCGGGGGCTGTCTCAAGCGGGACGGTGTCTTCCGCGGTTCTTTTTAACTCATCTATTTTGAATTAGTTAGAAACACTCCTGGACGACTCCAAAAGGGCCTGGACGTGCATTCCCCGGTATTGCCGGTTTTCTCCGGTATTTGGGGGATGTAGTGGGAGATTGGGCCAAGATCACGGGGTTTTTCCGCAAGGACCGCGGGCATCTGCCCGCCGTCGCGTATAGCCTCCTGGCGTTTTTTTTCCTTGGCGTCGTACTGTACGCACGGCACTCCCACGTTTCCGGTTCGCCCAACACCTATTTGTATCTCGAAGTGGGCGGCTCACTCCTTAGCTTCTGCTACGCCGCGAACGCCCTCGTGCGGTTCCGCGGAACGCATGATCGCATCGCGCTGATTCTCGCATTCGGATTTGTGCTGTCCGGCATGATCGAAACGCTTGGCTATTTTGGATTGAATGATCTGTTGCGCATGGGGCCGGTGGCGCTGTCGCATGTGCCCATGGGCTGGATGGTCGGGCGGACGTTGCTGGCTGTGCTGCTGCTGGCGGCACTGGCCGTGGACCGATTCATTCCAACGGCGCGCCAGCCGAGCCGGGAGACGGCCGGCGCCTTGTTCGTGGTAGCGGCGGCAGCGTATGTGACGAGCGCCGCGTTCCTGGCCGCACCGGCGACCCCGGTGGCGAAGGCGGGGTCCTTCTTCTCGCGGCCCTGGGAAACGCTTCCGGGAATCCTGTTTGTTCTTGCCGCGGTCTTCTTCTATCGCAGGTACCAGCAGGGCAGGAAGAACGATAGTGAAGCGTCCCTGTACGATTACTCGTTGTTTCTGGTGGCGCTGCTGAACGCCTGTTGTCATATCGCCGCGCTGTTCTCCCGGCACCTTTTTGACGGACCGTTTTTCCTTGCAGAACTCAGCAAGGTGGCCAGCTACGCGATCATGTTGTGCGGCGCGTTGATCGATCAGGCGCGGCTCTTCGATCAGGTCCGCACGCTGGCCGTAAGCGATCCCCTCACGGGGCTGGCGAACTACCGGAGACTGATCGCGGTGATCGAATCGGAGTTGGACCGCTCTCGGCGGACACAGCGCCCGTTCAGCATCGTCCTGATGGATATGGATGGATTGAAGAGCATCAACGACCGCTACGGGCATCTGGTGGGCAGCCGTTCCCTGGTCCGCCTGGCGAAGAATTTGCGCAATCATTCACGAGCAATTGACACGGCCGCGCGTTACGGCGGCGACGAATTCGCGCTGGTACTTCCGGAAGCGCAGCGAGATATTGCTTCGCGCGTGGCATCGCGCATTCGCGANCGACTCGCGACGGAACCCGAAGCTCCCGCGCTGTCCGTCAGCGCCGGTATTGCCGCGTATCCCGAGGACGGGGACACGCCGGAAAAGCTATTGGGCGCCGCGGACCGCGCGCTTTATCGCATGAAACACCACGGCAGCCCCATGAATTCCATTGCACGCATCGCCGCGTGCCTGTGAAATGGATGAACCATGGCACATACACAAATCCATCCCCAACCACGGCGGGAATCCCGGATCCAGATGGAAATCCCGGTGATCTTGGAAGGTCATCGGCAGCTTCCCGGCGCGGAAGCGACGTTTACGGAAAATGTCAGCGCGAAGGGTGCCCGCGTGGTGAGCACCCGGCGCTGGGACAAAAACGCGCGGCTGGTGTTGGCCTCGCGCACAGGTGAGTTTCGCTCGGCAGGTCGAGTGGCCTACTGCCAGCCAATCCATGGTGAAGGCTATGCGATTGGCGTGGAGTTCCTCGAACCGCAAGGGCGATGGGTAGTTGAATCTGCAAACTAGCTTGACGAATCCTGGCGAGCGGATGGGAGGGAACTGCTGGAATATTCTTCAAGGAAGAAAGTTACTAGCGCAAGAAAGCGCCGTACGGGTCGAGAAGGAACCGTTCGGCGCTTTCCCTTTTCATGGGTTGTTTTGAAGGATCAACTACAGAGCNGCCAGCGTTAGCTTCGTATCTGCGTCTTTCCATGCTTCCTTGAATTGTGTTTCTACGAAGGCGGAGTCCGCTTCTTTTCCTTGCGCGCGCAACGCCTCCCCCAAACCAAACAAGGATCGCGGGTTTCTAGGATTTTGGCGCAGATCCTCACGGAATGCGGATTCGGCGTCTACTGGTTTTCCGGCAATCAGCAGAGCAGCCCCCAGCGATTCGCGCACGGGGTAATACCAGTCGGCTGGTTCGTCGTAGTTCAGCGTATCCTGTATCGCAACCGCTTTTTTCCAGTGCGCGATGGCCTCTTCCTTCTGGCCTTTGGCTGCGGCGACGCGCGCCTCGATGACATGAGAAGCGACGCCGAGCACATCGCTGGCTTTGTTTTGTTCGCCGAGCATGGCCTCCGGGGCGAATGATGCTGCTTCCTCTGCAAATAAGGTGCGCTCTTTTTCGGCGGCATCCACATTCCCGTTGGCCGCATAAGCTATGGCGCGGGAATAACGCCAGAGCGCATGGGTGCCGGGCAATTCTTTCAACGGTTCGAGCCGCGCCAGAAGCGCATCCCATTTGCCAAAACGCGCGTCGATCCAGATGGGTGTCATGATGAACGCGTCCAGCATGGGCATCATTCTTGCGTGCGGCATGAGGCGTGCAGCCAGGGCGTCCGCGGCCCGCTTTGCTTGCGCGTAGTTCCCGGCCATGGATGCTGCCATCGCCAGAAAGTGCTCGTTGTGGCTGTGATACATCAGATCGTACAAGGTGCCTTCGCGCTCGGCCTTTAGTGCGTAGGCACGGTCCACGTTAGCCGCTTCTTCATTATTGCGAGCTGCAAGTTCGTAAAAGCCGGTGCGCTCGTAGATGTGCGCGGGCATGTGAACCAGATGCCCTGCCTGCGGCACCAGCGTGTCCAGACGGTGCGCGCTCGGTAGCGCGCGCTCGGGGCTCGGCGAAGCTTCGATCGCGTGGATATAGTAGTGATTCGCCCCTGCGTGATTGGGGTCGCGCGCCAAAACCGATTCCAGCACGCGCACGATTTCTTCGGTGTTCTCACCGGGCTGGCCGTCGTGCGACCACAGCTTCCATGGACTAAGGTTCATAAGGCTTTCCGCGTACAGAGTAGCTGCGTCGAGATCATCCGGGTATTTCTGCGATAGGGCCTTCATGGCCGCGGCGTAATCGCGAGAGAGTTTCTTGTAATCCGGGCTGGCATCGCTGGAATAGCGTGTCACCAGCGCGGCAACGTAGTCCTGTTCGATTTGCGGAGCATTTGCGGCAAGTTTCCGGGCCTTCTGCACGGTTTCATAGCCCAGCTTTTCACGTTCCGCATCCACGTCCATGTTGTAGTTAGGGCCAACGACCAGCGCGATGCCCCACAACGGCATAGGTGATGACGGGTCGAGTTCTGCAGCCCGCTGGAAGGCTCGCGCAGCCTCTTCGTGATTGAATCCATAGGTCAAGGTGATACCTTGGTCGAAATAGACTTGTGCCTCTTCGCTTCTTGTCGCAATCGGATGGTGTTGCCGGCCGACAGCGGTCAGCGACAGATCTGCAGGTTTCGCCGAAGCCGTCTTTTCCTGTCCTACAGCGGGAATCGTACAAACCAAAAGCAGTACAAGGGCGTTCACGATTGAGCGCATCGTTGAACCTCCATCTGAAGATAAGGGAACCCAGGTATCCGGAAAATGCCGCTTGCTGTGCATGGAGCACAACCAGGCCACGAACTTATACCACACTGGCACGATATCGCCCAGAAGNGTTGCGCACCCCGACTGTCCCGTTTGCAGGAGTTTAGGCGTCACCATTGCCGGAAGTGGAATGGTTGTATACTCGATGCTGATTTCTTGAGCTGTGTGCGCGTCTTTTTTCGTTTCAGGGAGGCGTTACCGTTGAACATTCTAGTGACCGGCGCCGCCGGCTACATAGGGAGCATCTGTGCGGAAGTGCTATTGTCCCGCGGGCATCAGGTGATCGCGCTCGACAACCTCCAGGAGGGCCACCGGGCCGCCGTTCCGCCCGCGGCCACCTTCTGCCAAACGGATCTGGCGATTCGTTCCCAAATCGAAGTGGTTTTTTCCTCGCACAAAATTGACGCGGTGATGCATTTTGCGGGGGAATCGCTGGTGGCCAAGTCGGTGCGCGAGCCGAGCGCATTTTATGCGGCGAACGTGGGTTGCGGCGTAAACTTGCTGGATTCGATGGTGCGCCACGGCGTCAACAAGTTTATTTTCTCTTCGACCGCCGCGACCTACGGTGAGCCCGAGGTCGTCCCCATCCCGGAAGACCACCGCAAAGCGCCCATCAATCCCTACGGCAAATCGAAGCTGACCTTCGAGCAAATCCTGGGCGATTACCGTGCCTATACCGGGCTGAAGTATGTGAGCCTGCGGTATTTCAATGCCGCAGGCGCCAGCGTCGAGCGCGGCGAAGCCCATCGTCAGGAAACGCACCTGATTCCCAGAGTGCTGGACACGGCCCTGGGAGCCATCGTGCAGCTCGATATTTTTGGCTTCGACTATCCCACGCCGGACGGAACCTGTGTCCGGGATTACATCCACGTGATCGACATTGCGGATTCCCACTTGCGCGCGCTGGAAGAGATCGAGCGTGTTCCGGGAGAAGCGTTCAACGTGGGCAATAGCAGAGGCTTCTCCAACCTGGAGGTGGTGAAAACCGCGGAGCGCATCACGGGGCGCAAGATTCCGCACAAAATGTCTCCACGACGCCCGGGTGATCCGGCGGTGCTGGTTGCGAGCAATGAAAAGCTGAAGCACGCGCTGGGCTGGGAGGCCAAGCACTCTTCGCTGGAAGAAATTGTGCAATCGGCGTGGGATTGGCGGCGGAATTTTCCTCGCGGCTATGCGGACTGAAAGACTACAAACGAGCGCATGGGTACCGGGGTGGCCTTGCTGGGACTTTCAGAATCCGTGAATCATCCGACCGAAATACCGGCCACTTCTGCTGCACCGGGATTTGAACTGTTTGCCGGCAACCAACTATGCAGAGCGGAGTGACAGCAAAGTATCGAAACCTGATCAGGCATATCCGCAACTGGCCCCGGTATTTCACCTGGAGACTCCAGAAAGAATTTGAAGAGGTATCCTTTGTCACCCGGGGGAATCCCATGCGCTTTCGGGTGCCCTCCCAGGCGCTATATGTAGTTTTCAGGAAGATTTTCGTATTGGATTTCTATGGAATTGATGCCCTTCTAAAAAATTCCCGCCGCGACCTGTGGTTTTGGATATCGGCGCCAATGCGGGGTATTTTGTTATGATGCTTTTTGCCAAAACGGAGGAAGCGACGGTATATGCTTACGAGCCGATCCCTTCCAATTTTGCCTTGCTCCAACAGAATATTGTCCTTAACCCTTCGCTGCGTAACCGTGCTCACGTGTTTAACAGGGCGGTGACCGGCATTCCACAGGATTGGGTTGAACTATTTATGGAAACCAATACGGAGAATTCCGTCATCGCCTCCGTATATGCCGGTTTTGACCGGCAAAACCGTTTCGCGCCGCGGGTTCCAGCCATTTCTCTCCTGCAGATACTGGAGGAGAACGGGATTGAGCGAGCTGACTTGGTGAAAATTGACTGCGAGGGAAGCGAATACCCGACTATCTACGAAACCCCTGCTGCATGCTGGGACAAAATGACTGTCCTGGCCATTGAAGTGCTCGATCTGGTCGAGCAACAAAGGAATGTGGGCTATCTGACCGGGTTCCTGGAAAGCCAGGGCTATGAAGTGGTTTCGACGCCGACCCACGGCAACTGCCATGCCCTCGAAGCCATGCGAAAAAAGAGATAATCATTTCCATAATCGACTTCCGATGAATCAGATACTGATTGATTGCGAAAGAACAAAACATCCGCACACGGGTTTGTTTCACTTTTGTATGCACCTGGGCAATGCTCTGATCCGGCATGCCGATCCCTCCCGGGAACAATTGACCTTTTATGTTCCGCGGGGGCAGCGCAGCCTCTTTGGCCCCGAGCAGGATTATTTTTTCCACCACCCTTTCCATAGATGGTGGATTCCCCGCACGCGTTCATTCAGCCTGTGGCACGGCACGTACCAGAATTCCCGGCTGATTTCCCCGCCCGCGAACACCCGGGTAGTGCTGACCATCCACGACCTCAATTTTTTGGTGGAACGGAAGGCAGATCCCGCGAAAATAAGAAAATGCCTCCGCCAAGTGCAGGCCAACATTGACCGGGCTGACCATGTTGTTTGTGTTTCTCAGTTTACCTTGTCAACCGTGAGCAACCACCTGCGCCTGGGGAACCGCCCTGTGGAAGTCATTTACAACGGATGTGATATCAATGAATTTCCCGGCTTTGACCATCCCGGCTACCGCCCCGCCCGCCCCTTTATTTTCAGCTTGGGCACTGTACTGCCCAAGAAGAATTTTCATGTCCTCCCCGGACTCCTGGCCGGCAATGACTATGAGCTGGTCATTGCAGGCATCTTGAATGCCGACTACGAAAAAATCATCCGGGCAGCAGCCAGGCGTCATGGCGTGGAAAGCCGGGTGCACTTGTCGGGACCCATCAGCGAGGAGGAAAAATCCTGGTATTACAGGAACTGCCTCGCCTTTGCCTTTCCCTCCCTGGCCGAAGGATTTGGTCTCCCGGTCGTGGAAGCCATGCATTACGGGAAACCTGTCTTTTTGTCCAAACAGGCAGCCCTGCAGGAAATCGGGGAAAGCGTGGCACACTACTTTACTGATTTTGACCCTGAAGCCATGCGGGAAATCTTTGACCGGGGGATGGCCGATTACGCAGCACCGGGCAAAGCCGAGCAGATACGGCGGCGGGCCCTGCGCTTCAGTTGGGATCAGGCGGCTCGAGAGTATCTCAGCGTGTACCGGAAATGGGAACCGGGGTAAGGCAGCAAAAACCAAGTAAGTTCATCCGAAAACAAAGAGAGACTTGATTCTCGAAACCGCCAGACTAGCTCTGGTTGAGAGGTGCCTTTGGATGAAAGTCCAGGCGAAGGGTGCTGCTGCCCACACGGAACTCCGCGCTGTCCTGCAATACCGCCGCGCGCACCCGCTCGCCCTCGAAAAACGTGCCGTTCGTGGATTCGAGATCCTTGAGGTTCACGAAGCGTTCACGAACCTCCAGGACACAATGGTGGCGGGAAATCTCCGGATCATCGATGGGCAGGTCAGCGCCTTTGCGGCCGATGACGGTGCGCGGATTTCTCAGTTTGAAAGACCTGCCCTTGGAAGGGCCGGTGGAGATCGTCAGCACGATGTCCGCGTCCGTTGGCAGAAGTAAGCCATCGTCGGCGGGAGGCAAACGCAGCTTGGAGGTGGAAGCGTCGGCCCGGGCGAAGGAAGGCATGGGCGAGATCACCACGGTTTCGTCGGCGCGGCGTTTGACTTCCACGATGGTGGTCTGGCCACAGCGGGTGCAGCGGAACTGCACCTTTTCGTGTTTGGCCACAACATCGTCTTTCAGCAAGTGCTGCTGGCCACAATGTATGCAACCCGCCTGCATACTCCTAGGCTACCATGCCCGGCAGGAGGTGAATCGTCCTCGCCGTGCTCGTTTGCGGCATGCGTTACTCCGTCGGCCGCCGCCGGGCGCCTGTTCAGTTGTGCTACGATATACGTTTCGAGATCATGCAGGGAGCGCACATGCCCGATCACATTTCGCGAAAAGAGCTGAAACAGGACAAAGTCCGGGAAACTTTCGAGCATGGGGCAGAAGCGGTTCTCTCCCATACTCGCCTTGCCTCCATCGCCCTCCTGGTAGTCATCGTCGTTGCCTCCGGCTACCTGGCCTGGCGGTTCTACTCCGATCGCCAGAACGCCCTAGCCCAAGCCGCGCTGGACGATGCCATGAAGATCTACAACGCGCCGCTAGCCATTCCCGGCCAACCGGCGCTTCCGGGCGAGGTAACCTATGCGGATGAGGCCCGGCGTTCCCAGGATGCGGAAGCCAAACTCGCCGTGGTTGCCGAGAAATACGCGCACACGAATCCTGGGAAGCTTGCCCGGTACTATTCCGCTCTGTGTCTGATGGATCTGGAGCGCTTGAACCAGGCCTCCGAAGAACTCAAGAGACTGGACGCCGGTTCGGACAAGGAACTCGCGGCCCTCGCGCAGTACCAGACAGCCCTCATCGCCGAGCGCGCGGGCAAGAATGAGGAGGCCGTGAAAGAACTGCGTGCGCTCTCGAATTCCGGTTCCGTCCTCGTGCCCAAGCCGCTCGTCCTGCTGGAGCTTGCGGGCCTTCTGCGACAGAGTGACCCGAAGCAAGCAGCTTCCATCTACGAACAGATCAAGAAGGATTACCCGAACACCACAGTGGCGGACGAAGCGGACCGCGGCCTCGGATCGATCGCGCCGAAGTCCTGAGGTAACACGACCCGCAGTTTTTTCGGGAGGTCCCGGCCATCGACAAACCCCGTCCAGCCGCCCCCTGGGCCATGCAGCCCGCTTCTTCCCGTGGCCGGCGTTTTCTGGAACCCGCGCATCCTTACCGTAGCGAATATGCGCGCGACCGCGACCGCATCGTCCATTCCCGCGCCTTCCGCCGCCTGGAAGCGAAGACACAGGTTTTCACGACACGCTTCTCCGACCATTTCCGCAACCGCTTGACGCACACGCTGGAGGTTTCACAGATCGCCCGCACGGTGGCGTCCCCGCTGGGTCTCAACGCCGATCTTGTGGAATCCCTGGCGCTGGTCCACGACATCGGGCACCCGCCGTTTGGGCACGCCGGGGAACGCAAGCTCAATGAGTTGATGAGNGCTCACGGAGGGCGGTTCAATCACAANNTNCATGCACTGCGCATCGTCGAGCATTTCGAGCAGCGCTACATCGGGTTCGAGGGCCTGAACCTGACGTTTGAGGTGCGCGAGGGCATTATTAAACACTCCCGCGATTACAACGCGGCGGAGTTTCCCGAGCTATCGGAATACCTGCTGGAACTGCGCCCACCACTGGAATCCCAGCTCATCGACTGGGTCGATGAAATTGCCTACAACACGGCGGACCTGGACGACGCGCTTGAAGCGAACTTCTTGACGTCGAAGTCCTTTGCCACGAAGTGCCATTTTTCGGCGAGTACTACGGCAAAGTTGAGACCGAACATGCCGAAGCGCGCCCCAAGCTGAAGTTCAACGAAGCCTTACGGCATGTTTTGGACCATCTGGCCAGCGACCTGATCGCCAATACGGAACGCATGGTACGCGATTCCCGCGCGCAGTCGGTGGAGGACATACGCCAAGCGCCGCTGCGGCTTGCGCGTTTCAGCGAATCCGCGCGCGGGCAAAACGCCCAGCTGAAGGGATTCCTGTTCTCGCACATCTACAATCACCCGCTGATCACCGAGGATTGCAATCGCTCCATTCAGTGCCTGGAGGAACTCTTCACCTTCTACCTGGAGCAGCCGGGCGCGATGCCTGAACTCTACGAAGAAATGTCACGGACAACCGCGCGACACATCGTGGTGTGCGACTACATTGCCGGCATGACCGATCAATTCCTTCTGCGCCAGCATCACGAGCGCGTCGGCTCTTCCGCCGGCACCCCGCCTGCAATCGGTGGCACCCAGCAGTTAGAATGAAGCGGTCTTCTGGAGTGAGAACAATGATTGCGCGCCGCAACGCCGCTCGGCTTTTGGTCCTGATGTTGGTGGCGTGGTGTGTGCCCGTGCGCGGCCAGATTGCCGGCCTCACGCCTTCCGCCGCACCTGCTTCCACGCAGCCCAGCGCTCCGCCAGATGCTTTGGGTCGTGAGAATCCCCACGGAAGCATTATCGGGTTCATCAAAGCGGCGCAGGAGGAACGCTACAACGTTGCCGTGCTGTATTTTCAGCCTGTCACCGGGCGCCACCGGCCCGCACCGGANGAGGAGGAAGAACTGGCCGCGCAACTCCTCACCATCTTGAATCAGAAATTTGCAGGGCCGCTCGACTTCGTAAGCCGCGATCCACAGGGCCGCTTGGACGATGGCTTGCCGCCCGATCAGGAGAAGGTTAGCGGGGTGCTGGGGACCAACGACAACTTGCCGATCTTCCTGGTTCGCCAGGAAGACGAGCAGGGCCGCAAGCTCTGGTACATTTCCCGCGCGACCCTCACCCATGTGCCCGAGGTTTACGATTCGCTTGCTTTTCCCGAACTGGAGAAGAAGATCCCCGAGTATCTCGTAGAGCATCGTTTTCTTTCCATGCCATTCTGGCAGTGGCTTGCCACTCTGCTATTCGTGCCCATCGCCGTGGCCGCGGGACGCATCCTGACGAAGTGCGGCGAACTGCTGCTGTATTTGTGGCGGAGGCTGCGCAACCTGCCACCACTGACGCGGGAGCCGCTGCTGCGGCTAGGGCCGGGGACGCTGGCGTTTGCGGTGGTAATCCATTACCTGCTGGTCGGCTACATCGGCACCTCGTTGCTGTACCGGTTGTATTACCGCCGCGTGGTTTGGGTATTTCTGGCGGTTGCTGTGTACTGGATACTGACGCGCATCACAGGGGCCCTTTCCTCAAGGATCGGGCGAAGCCTCACAAGCCGAGGAATGTACGCAGAACGCTCGATCGTTTCGCTGATCCGGCGGTTCGTGGAAGTGAGCATTTTTGTTCTTGTTGCCCTGATTGTTCTGAGTAGTTTGGGGTTCGACATTTCCGCGGTGCTCGCCGGCGTGGGCATCGGAACACTTGCGTTGGGGCTAGGCGCGCAGAAGACCTTTGAGAATATGTTTGGCGGCGTGTCGGTGCTGTTCGACAAAGTCATCCAGATCGGCGACACCTGCAAAGTCAACAATCAGACCGGGGTCGTGGAGGACATCGGGTTGCGTTCCACGCGCATGCGCACGCAGGAGCGCACCCTACTCTCCATTCCCAACGGGATCATGGCTTCCGCCACGGTGGAAAATCTGCGCTTCCGCGACAAATATCTTTGTCAGCAGACCATACGCCTGCGCTATGACCTTGCTCCCGGCCACGTTCGCCAGGTGCTGGAGGAAATTCGCGGGGTTGTTAACCGGAATGCCAAGGTGGAAGAGAACTCGGCGCGGGTGCGCTTCCTCCGGTTCGCGGAATATGCCCTGGAGATCGAAGTCTATTGCTACATCCTCGAACGCAATTACGACGCGTATCTGGCGACACAGGAGGCGCTACTGCTGGAAATCATGGACACGCTGGAGAAAACCGGCGCGGTCGTCGCGCTTCCCTCGCAGACTACCCTAGTCAGCAAGGATTCCTGGATCGAACTCGAAAAAGCGAAGGCCGTCCAGGCGGCCATCGACAAGGGGCGCGAGCCGGGCGTTCCCCGGCCGCCGTCCAGGCCAGCTACACCCTGATGTTGAATCGTGCACGGGCAAAGTTCCAGCCTTCAAGAAACTACTGCTACGCGGCAACAAGGAAAGGTTAGAATGCAATCATTTCCGTCTATGACCGCGAACACTGAGCGCCGCAAGAAACATCGCAAGCAACCTCGTAACCTCCTGTACGTCGAGCTCGAATACGCCAACGGCGGCATGATGCGCGATCTTTCGGAGGAAGGGTTTGCGCTGCGGGCGAAGAGGCCTTTGCGCGCCGGGGGAAAGACACAGTTTGCGTTTTCGCTCAATGAGACCACGCGCATCAGCGGGGAGGGGCGGATCGTTTGGCTAAAAGAAGATGGCTGCGTCGCAGGGATCGAATTCTGCGGAATTTCGCGCAAATCACGAGAACAGATTCGTGAATGGCTCGGCGGGACCGACCGGCTCGCTACACTTGAGCCTAAAGTGCCGGCAACCAGCGATCCTGAGCCGCCAGCGCTCGAAACGCCGCGCCATGAGACTAGCCAGGCCATTCCGCGCGCCGTGCCTCCGGCTGTGGAAGGGGCTGAGACATTGCTTTCGGCTGGACCAGACGTGGCGCCCATTGGCCAGCCGCAACCCGCCGGGATCACCGACCTCGCAGAAGATCTGAAACGCAAGGCCAGCGTGCCCAGTCCAAACCTGGAAACTCAACGGCGTGACGTCACGGCGGAGAGGCCCCCGGTTGCGGCGCTCGAACCGCCCGCGACAGAAACGGCGATTGAGCCGCTACCCGCACTGCTGCCGGAAACCGACTTCAACGAAATGGCTGCTGAGTATCCGCCGGGGCGCTTCCGGGTAGTGCGCACCATTGGCATGATACTTCTCCTGATCCTGATCGCCAGCGGCGCCGTATACCATTATCAAGTTGGCCGCGCGCTCATTTGGCTCGGCCAAATCATGGCTGGTGAAGAAGTGCCGCGCGTTCCGCAGTCTTCGGTCACCGAGCCTCCCGCACCAACTACTCCCAAGCCGGAAACCAGAGAGCCCCTCGTTTCGCCGGGTGTTTCTGATAGCTCGGCTACGCCCTCACGGGAAGGAGACGGTCCCCGCGTAACGCCGGCGGCTACCACGAGCAAAGTCATCGAAACGCCGCCGATCTTGGCGGCCGCGCCTTCCTCTTCGACGAAGGCATCGAGCGCGGCCACGCCTCCGCCAACTGCGCAACCGCACCGTATTCCCGCGCCGGACAAATCCACTGAGACCGCTCGCGATACCGGTCAGCAGGAATACCAGCAAGCAGAGGATATTCTTCGCAGAAAAGGCGGCGAGGTGGAACTGGCGGTTGCCGTACGGTTGCTTTGGGCGGCCGTGGAGAAAGGAAATGCCGACGCCGAAGTGGCTCTCGCGGGACTTTACCGGCAAGGCAAAGGCGTTGCGAAGAACTGCGACCAGGCGCGGATTCTTTTGTCCACGGCTGCCCGGAAGGGCAGCGCGGAAGGGCAAAAGCATCTGGCTGAACTTGTGCGGGAAGGCTGCGAGTGATTTTGGAGTAAGCGGATTTTGGCGAGCTCTCAAAGGGGCCGCTGGCAATTGGAGTAAACGGAGTCGAGGAGGATCAAAGTGTACTGTTCCAAATGTGGTGCGGTTCTCGCCACGGACGCTGCGTTCTGTGTGTCGTGCGGAAGTCCAGTGGTGCGTGGGGTGGTTGCTGCCGCGGGGGTTCCCGTGCCAGCGAGCGTGGGGGTCGCGGGGTTCAGCACGACGCGTAGCGTGACGTATGCGGGATTCTGGCTGCGCTTCGTGGCCCATCTGATTGACGGCCTGATTTTGGGAGTTGGTGTATTTGCACTGGTCATTCCGCTGGTATTCCTGACGGGCTTGGCGGCAACGCTTGAGAGTTTGCCGCATCGTTTGGAAGGTATGGAGGGGCAACCGAATCCGGCGCTGATTGGCGCGATCCTTTCGCTCGTTTTTATGTTTGTGATCGTCAGTGTCCTGCTGCAGTGGCTTTACTTTGCGTATCTGGAGAGCGGGGAGAAGCAGGCGACGTGGGGCAAACAGGCGCTGGGTTTGTACGTGACGGACGTCGCGGCAGAGCGCGTTTCGTTCGGGCGGGCTTCCGGGTGATACTTTGCAAAATTCATTTCTCATATGATTCCCCTGGGCATCGGCTTCATCATGGCGGGAGTTACGGAAAGAAAGCAGGCGTTGCACGACATGATCGCTGGTTGCCTGGTGCTGCGGCGGTAATTCGCGGAACAGTTTTTGCGGGTCGCGGTGTCTCTCTTCAGTTGTTTCACCAACGCTCAGCATGATCCCAAGCGAGTCTCTGAGAGTTCCTCGGTGGGGAAGAGGAAGAGCGGCGCTAAGGTATAATCAAGATCTGGGGAAGTTGTAGCAAACATGGGGCAAAACAAGAATAAGGGGAAAGCGTCGGCAACGACGCGCATGCGGAAGCGTTTGCGCTTNGCGAAGACTCGTTTGCACGAACTGTGGATGATCGCGAAGGCCCTGACGGACACCAAGCATCCGATCCTGGTGCACCTCATCCCGATGCGGCGTTGCAACCTGGATTGCACGTACTGTAATGAATACGACGATGTGTCACAGCCCGTGCCGCTGGAGGAGATGAAAGAGCGGCTGGATATCCTGGCGGACATGGGCACGACGATCATCACCATCAGCGGGGGGGAACCCCTGCTGCATCCGGAGCTGGACGAAATCATCCGCCACACCCGCAAGCGCGGGATGATGGCGGGTCTGATCACGAACGGATTTTTCCTGAATAAAGAGCGGATCGAGCGGCTGAATGAGGCCGGGCTGGAACACCTGCAGATCAGCATTGATAATGCGGTGCCGGATGAGGTGTCCAAGAAGAGCCTGAAAACGCTGGACGGGCGGCTGGAGATGCTTTCGGAGTTTGCCGTGTTTCAGGTGAACATCAATTCCGTGCTGGGCGGGGGCGTGAAGAATCCGGAAGATGCGCTGACAATCGCGCANCGCGCGGTGGAGCTAGGGTTCACCAGCACAGTGGGAATCATTCACGANCACGACGGCCAACTGAAGCCANTGGGGGATCGGGAGCAAGAGATTTTTGAAGAGATCATGGAGCTGGGGAAGCGCTCGTTTTCGCGATTCAACGAGTTTCAGCACAATGTGGCCCGGGGGAAAGAGCACGATTGGAAATGCCGTGCGGGCTCGCGCTACCTGTACATCTGCGAGAACGGGCTGGTGCACTGGTGTTCGCAGCAGCGGGGGTATCCGGGGATTCCGCTGCGAGAATATACGGACGATCGGCGGCACCGGGAGTACTACACACATAAGGGATGCGCGCCGAGGTGCACCGTGAGCTGCGTGCAACAGGTTGGGATCCTGGATAATTGGCGGGGGCGGCAGACGCTGCAGCCGGAAGCAGCAGCTAGGGCGGATTTAGTACAGATTGCGAAGTGAGGGTATTCGCAGAGGCCGCGCACAGCGACGAGTAAAATCCAATGAACCCGGAATCTGAAGTCCAAGAGGGATTCCTCACTCCGCAGACTCCGTTCGGAATGACGGGATGCGCCTTTTCCGCAAGTGATGTCGTTCACTTGGCTCAGGCTAAGAAGTGGTGCTCTCCAGAGAGGCTTCTGCAAGATCACTGCTAACGACAAATGCCGGAGTTGCAGTTCTTGCACACCAGGATGCGCCTGCGGTTGACGTATGGCGCAGGGTTTAAAAAGATAGAGGCATGTCCACTCCAGCAATTGAGACAGAACATCTCTCGAAGGAATACCCTTACGGATTTTTGAGCCTGAAAAAGAAGAGATCATTGGAAGACCTGAGCATGCGGGTCGACACCGGCGAAGTGTTTGGTTTCCTGGGGCCGAACGGGGCCGGAAAATCCACGACCATCAAGCTGCTGATGCGCTTGATTTTTCCTGACGGGGGAACCGCGCGAATCCTGGGGAAATCGATCGACGATGTGTCCATGCACCAGGAGACCGGCTACCTGCCGGAACAGCCTTATTTCTACGATTACCTGACCGCCGCGGAGGTGCTGAATTACTTCGCGCGGTTTCACGGGTTGACGGCAGCGGACCGCCAAACGCGCGTGGAAAACATGCTGAAGCGGGTCGGGCTGGAAACCGCTGGGAAAATTCAGTTGCGGAAATACTCGAAGGGGATGCTGCAGCGCGTGGGCCTGGCGCAAGCGATCCTGCACGACCCCCAGGTGGTGATTCTGGACGAGCCAATGTCGGGTCTCGACCCGCTGGGGCGCAGGGAAGTGCGGGACATCATCCTCGAATTGAAGAAGGAAGGGCGGACGGTGCTCTTTTCCACGCACATTCTCTCCGACGCGGAGATGCTGTGTGACCGGGTGGGCGTGATTGTAGGCGGGAAACTCCGCGGCGTGGGCACGCCGGGAGAAATGGTGGGAATCAAAACGCAAGGAATGGAAATTCTGTTCGATTTGGAGGAGGGGAAAAGCCTGCCGCTGCTGGCCAAGGCAACCCGGACCGGCGAGCGTTACCGTGTCCAAATGCCGGAAGAAGAGTTGTACGCGGCGATTGAACAATTGCGAGGGGCCGGCGCGCGGATTCATTCGGTGACGCAGATCAAGCCGACGCTGGAGGAGTTCTTCATGAACCTCGTGGAAGCGGATCGGGCGCAGGCAAATGCCGTCGAGGTGAGCGGAAAATGAAGAACGTATGGATAGTGGCCGCGAATACCTTCCGGGAAGCGGTGCGGGACCGCGTCCTCTACAATCTGGTGTTCTTCGCGCTGCTTATGATGGGCGCGGCTATCCTGGTGGGTCAGATTTCCATCGGAATTGAAGAAAGCGTGATCGTCAGCCTGGGGTTGACAGCGATCTCCGTGATCGGGTTGTTCATTGCCGTGTTTATCGGCGTGGGGCTGGTGTCCAAGGAGATGGACAAGCGCACGCTGTACGCATTGCTGGCAAAGCCGGTGGAACGGTGGGAATTCCTGCTGGGGAAGTTCTGCGGGCTGGTGATGACGCTGACGGTGAATACCTCGGCGATGGCCGTGGGATTGTACCTGGCGCTATGGACGGCGAAACACACACTGGAAAAGAGCGACATCTGGATTCTGGTTGCCGTGTATTTGATTCTGCTGAAGCTGGCGCTGATCGTGGCCCTGGCGCTGCTGTTTTCGTGCTTCACCACGCCGTTTCTGGCGATTCTCTTCACCGCGGGAATTTATGTGGCAGGACTATTTGCGGGAGATCTGCGCGCGGTAAAGGCGGTGGATTTGGGCGCAACGACAATGAACTTGTTGAAAGGGGTTTCCTACCTCCTACCGAATTTCGAGAATTTCAACGTGATGGGAGCGGTGGCACACGGCCGCGCAGTGCCGGGAGCGCTTGTAGCGCAGTCGACGCTTTACGCGGTGGTTTATGGCGCGGTGGTGCTGGCCGCAGCGGCGGCGGTTTTCTCGCGGCGGAACCTGAAATGAAGCGAAGCGATATCCTGAAAGTGATGCTGGGCGTACTGCTGGTGTTGGGTTTTGCCGGCGTGTGGCAATTACAAAAGAAGATCGACGCGCAGCGGCAGGCCTTGCAAGAGGAACGCGATGAGCTGGTGCTGCGCTCGCCGAAACTTATCAAGCGGATGAGCCTGGAATACGCGCCCCTCATGGGCGCAATTTACTGGACGCGTGCCGTACAGTACTACGGAGAGAAGCACCGGCTGCGGCAGATGAATCTGGAGCTGCTGTGGCCGCTGCTGGACATCACCACGACGCTGGACCCAGACCTGATCGTGGCGTACCGGTTTGGCTCGACATTTTTGAGCGATGCCCCGCCGCGAGGAGCGGGCGATCCGGACCACGCGGTGGAACTGCTGCGGCGCGGGCTGCAAGCCAATCCGGATTACTGGCGCTTCTACCAGGACTTGGGCAACGTGTATTACTTCGACAAGAAGGACTACCCCCGCGCAGCGGAGGCCTTCGCCGAGGGGGCCAAGAACCCACAAGCGGCGATCTGGATGAAGGTGATGGCCGCGAAGATCGCTGCCGATGGTGAGTCGCTGGAGACCTCTTATTTCCTGTGGCGAGATGTTTACCAGACGACCAAGGAGCCACTGATCAAGAAGAACGCGGAACTGCACATGCGCTTGGTCAAGGTGGACTTGGACTTGCGAGAGCTAAACCGGCTCGCGGATGGGTATGAACGGCGAACCGGACGGCGAGCGACGAAGATGAGCGAACTGGCACAGGCGGGATTATTGTCACAATGGCCTCGCGACCCGGACGGGTATCCCTATGTATTGGGCGAAGGCGGCAAAGCCGAATTGAATTTGAATAGCCCGATGTTGGAAGAGAAGCTGATGAATAAGTAGTGAGGGTTGCTGCAGAAGTTTATGCAGCGGTGGCGAAGAGCGCGCCAGACACAGTCAAGTCCCGCCGAAAAGGCCAGCAAGTCACGCCTGATTATTCCGGAACACAAAGCAGGGTCATGTGAGGATCGATGAGGATTTTGCGGGGATCGGTCTGCGTATAGAAGGAAAAAGATGTCTCGTCGGTGGTGGCAATTACAGTGCCGAGGAAAACGCCGTGGCCGGAGCCGCTGCTGACAAAGAGAGGAACAGGCGCTATGAACGAATGGGGCACGCCAGAGGCCAACAGCTTACCACGCACCTGAAAGCCCTTGTCGGTGCGGTGCGAAGAGAAGCTCACCTTGTAGTGGGGAATGGCGGTGCCCCGGACATATTCGGCAAAGAACCACTCCATCGAGCGGCCGCCTTCCAGATCCATTTTCGGGGTCATGACGGCTTCCACTTCGCGCTGGAATTGACTTGTGGTGAGGCTTTTCTGGGGGTACTTGGAGACTAGGGACTTCAGCAGAGCCATGAAGCGCTCGTCGGGATGGGGCGTATTGGGCTGCCGCAGCATCTCCCGGAGCATATGCATGACCCAGGCTCCCTTGCCGTAGATCACCTGTTCGTACGCGGAAGCCGACTTGGAGGAGGACAGGCGCATGCCCATGATGAGCGCGCCGGCTTCGGCAGGGGGGCGGTCTTCGTCGGGAGCTTTGGTGAGAAGAGCCTTGCGGTAGCGGTCAAGCCAAGCGTGGAGGGTGTGGTCGGGGTTCTTCTGAGAATCGGCAAAAAGAAGCGCGAGATAATTGGCGATGGCTTCGTTGATCCACTGATCGCGGTAGCTGGACCAGCCCACGACATTCCCCCACCACTGGTGAGCAACCTCGTGAAATGGAAGAATTTGCGTGAAGAGTTCCTGGTTGGTCGTGTCGAGGCCGGCACGCTGCTGGTTTTCCGGAGACAGGAACGAGTAGGTGGAGATGTAGAGAAGTCCCGGCCAGCCCTGCCCGAAGGCGCCTGGAATTTGCGAGACGCCCAGATGACGAAACGGAAAGGGACCGGAATACTGTTCGCAGAAATGGATGGAGGAATCGACTTCACGGGCAAGCTGCTTCAAGGTGTCCGTGGGACTCGGAGTCGCGGGTTCCACGGTGATGCGTGCGTTTGGGAAATCGCTTCCGGGAACACTGATGGCCGGACTGATTTGCATGACGGTACGGCCCAAGCGGGCCTGGATGGCCTCTTCGAGTTGTTTGTTTGCGTACACGTCAATGGAATGGCTCTCCGAGGCCACGGAAGCCACTGCGTATTCGCCCAGGTTGAAACCCGCCTGGGTGACCGGCTGTTCCGTCTTCCAGTGCGCCACGCGGAAGTCGCCCTCTTCGTGCTCGTCAGATTTTTCGCCCGTGGCGACGAGGTGAAGACGCTTGGGCCAACGCAGGGTCATATCGTAGAGGGAGAATTCGGAGGTGTCGCCGTGGTGGGGGAACCAGCTTTCGCGCTCGCCTACGAAGAGGACGGCGTTACCGGCGTTTTCGATGACGTTGCCGCGATAGCGGAAATTCAGGGTAAAGGTTTCGCCCGCGGGAAGAGGCTTGGGTAGGAAAACACAGATGGAATCCTCACCGCGGTAACGCAACTCCTGCGCGGTGAGGCCCTCGTTCTGGAAAAAGGTGAGAGGCGTGCCGGACTCGAAGGAGATGGATTCGACCTTCAGGGAGCGCGCGAGTTGGATGAAGAGGAGTTGTTCGCCGCCGGTGACAGAACGGAAATCGACGGAGGTATTCCCATCGAGGGAGTTGTCCGGGTAGATGGTGGTGTTGATGTGGTACCGCAGAGAGGTGAAAGGAACCTGTGGAGGAGAATAGCCGGGCAACGAGTAGGAACTCCAGACGTTGTATTGCACGCCGCCGCCGACGAAACGGGGTTGCCCGGTCATGAAATTCTCCCCGCGCATTTCATCGGCCAGGACGTCAAACGGGCCGGTGACAACGCCATCAATTCCCGCATGGAAGAAATGCCGGGGCGCGGAAGAAAACTCCTCGAACAGGATGCGCAGGGAGTGGGAAGGATTGAGGCGCGCGACATTGGATTCCCAGGCGGCCGCAAAGGAAGAGTCTGGTGAGGGCTGGAGGCCGGCGCGTTGAAACTGTGCCAGAAGGTCCTTGGCGGTGTCATCAGTGAAGCGCACGAAGGCGGAGACAAATTGTTGGTCCAGGAGGGGCGCGCCCAGGAAACGCGCCATTTGCTGCTTTTCCGCGGGATCGCGCGGAAGGGCAAGAGCGTGACCCAGACCGGAGAAGACAAAGCCGGTAATGCGGCCTTCAAATGGAGCGTAAAAGGCGAAGCGTCCCTCTTGAAAAGTGAGGACGGCATCGCCATGACGGACTTCGATGTGATCTGGAGCAGTGACCGCGTAGACGTTTTGGGAATCGAGGGAAAGGTTGTTGAGCGTGGCGAGAAGGTCGCGGGGCGGGAGATCGGCGGCGCGGCAGGTCGCTGGCCACGAAAGGAGAACAAGCAGGCTGGCGGAAAGGAACCTCACCCAAAGAGTGTAGTCATATTCGGCATGGAGGAACAAGGCTACGCCGATGGCGTGCCGCCACGGCTTAGAATAGGAAGATGCGGCAAAAGTGGAGCATGGCAAGAATCGCGTCCCTGCTGGCTGCCATACTGCTGGCGGCGGCCGCGGCGCGCGCCGACAAAATCGTCCTGAAAAACGGCCAGAAAATCCTNGCGTACAACGTGGTGGAGGATGGGGACAAAGTCCGCTGCGAAACCTCCGCGGGGCAATTGGCGTTGCCGAAATCCATCGTGGATCACATCGAGAGAGGCGGGTTGCTGCCGGTGACGGAATCGCCCGCGGCGGCCGCGGCAAATCTGAACATCGCACCACCGGCGATGGAGACTGCCGCAAATGCCGCGGAGATAGATCATGGCGCAGTTCACGACGGGTCGATTGACCGGAAGTACATCGGGCAGTTGGAGGAAGAGGCGCGCGGAGGCAACGCACACGCCAATGAACGCGCGGCGCTGGCGCATCACGCGGCATCTCAGTTTGAACTTTCACACGCGGACCTGGATCATGCGTTGAGCGATGCGCGGGCGGCGGCGTCCTACCAGCCGGAGCAGGCGGTACTACTCATGAATGTCGCGTATATCCAGTTACAGCGGAGCGAATTCCGGCAATCGCTGGAGTATCTCGACCGTGCCAGGCGGCTGGCGCCGGACAATGCCGATGTGTACAAGCTGACAGGGTGGGCCTATTACGGGATGAACCGTCCGGATCTGGCGGTGCAGGACTGGAAAAAAGCGCAGTCTATTCATCGTGACGCGGAAGTACAGACAGCGCTGGAAAAGGCGGAGCGCGACATCCGCGAAGAGGAGAATTACCGGGAAAACGAGAGCGCGCACTTTCAACTGCGATACAACGGTGCAGCGGAGCCGGGACTGGCACGCGACGTTCTGCACGTTCTGGAGGGGCATTACCAACAGATGGAATCGGCACTGAACTACACGCCACCCGATCCCATTGGAGTCGTGCTGTACACGGAACAGGGATTTGCGGACATCACCAGAGCGCCGGAGTGGGTGGGTGCGCTGAATGACGGGCGAATCCGCGTGCCGGTGCAAGGCTTGACGGGAGTGACCCCGGAGCTGTCGCGCGTCCTGCGGCATGAATTAACGCACAGCTTTATTCAACAGAAGACCCACGGGCGTGCGCCGACGTGGCTGCAGGAAGGCGTAGCGCAATGGATGGAAGGAAAACGAAGCGATGAAAGCGCGGCCGTACTGGTGCAAGTCTACGAACAAGGACATGCAGCGCAACTGGCGAAGCTGGAAGGATCGTGGCTGGGCCTATCGGAAGACATGGCGAGGTATTCGTATGCCTGGGCGCTGGCGAACGTGGAATTCATCGTGCAGACAGGCGGGATGGGGGAAATCGAGAAGATTCTGGATCGAATCGCGGCGGGGCGGCCGGCCGAAGAGGCGCTGCGCGAGGTGCTGCACAGTGATTACGGGGATTTGATGCAGGGGACGGCGGAGTATTTGAAGAAGAGCTACCTGCGGTGAGGAGTCCGGGGCCCGCCTGTCCCAAGCCACGAGGAATTGGCTTGCAATCCGAGGTTGAGGAGCGATTCCTCCACTCCGTGACGGCAGCGACGGCCGTTACTCCGGTCGGAATGACAAATCCGGGGAGTCGGATTTCCCCAAGACAGGCGCGTTAAACAAAGCAACAAGAGCTCGACCGTGTTTGCGTGGCTTTGGGTTTCAGGCTTACGAAGAGGCGAGCATGGCGGCGAGGAGTGCGGCACGGACGGGCATGGTCTTGGTAAGCACGTGTTCGTGAGCGGAATGCGCTCCATCGCCGACGGCACCGAAGCCATCAAGGGTCGGGATGCCAAGCGCCGCCGTAAAGTTCCCGTCGGAGCTTCCGCCGGCCGCTGCCTCGCCCAAGGAGAGGCCCAGTTGCCTGGCGAGAGAAGCGGCGCGTCCGAAAAGAACAGCGCTTTGCTTGCGCTCGAGCGGTGGGCGATCAAAGCCGCCAAGAATTTCGAGCTTGGCGCCGCGATGGATGGGTTTTAATGCGTGTAAGCGCTTCTCGAGGGCGTTCATATCGACGGTGCGCCAGGCGCGCAGATCCAATTTAACCTTGGCAAGTTCGGGGATGACGTTGACGAGTGTACCGCCCTCAATAACGTCTGCATTTAGGGTGACCCCACGGCGGTGATCGTTCCACTTTTCGATGCGGGCGATTTGCGCGGCCAGCTCATGAACGGCGTTAACGCCTTCTTGCGGCGCGAGGCCCGCATGCGAGGAGCGGCCATGCACGATGATTTCGGCTTCGCCCACGCCCTTGCGCGAAGTCTTGACGAGCCCGCGCGGACCGAGCGACGGCTCAAGGACAAAGACAGCGTCGCTACGGCGAGCTTCCGATTCGATGAGGACGCGGGAGGATTCACTGCCGATCTCCTCGTCTGAAGTCCACAGGAAAACGATGCGCTTGGAAACCGTGGCTTGCGCTTGCTGCAAGGCCTCGAGAGCAAAAAGCGCCTGAACGATACCGGCCTTCATGTCAAAAGTGCCGGGGCCATAGGCTTTGTCACCGGAGAGGTGATAAGGCATTTTAGTGATGGTGCCGGTGGGGTAGACCGTGTCGTAATGACCGAGGACGAGGAGTTGCGCTCTGGGCGGAGCAATGGTGGGAGACCAGACGATGCGAAGATGATCGCCACGATGCTTCTGGCGGAGCACCTGGACGAGCGTGCCGCGCAGCAGCCATTCGTCCGCGAGAAAGCCACAGCAGCGGTCGGCATGTTCCTTATCTAGGCTGGGAGACTCCAGGATCGTGAGTTGCCGAAGGACTTCCAACATATCTGTCAGCCTGGGGCGCAGCAGGGCAAGAAGAGTTTGAGGTAGGGAGCGTGTAGCCATGAAGGAGTCATGGTAACAACCCCGGCAACGCAGGGCAACATCGGAGGGGGGTGAAAAAAGGGAGTTGCGGCTGCAAGTAGAAGATTACCTTTGCTGGCCGTCCAGATTGCTTATAATAATGAGTTTGCAGGGATCAGGGGATGCGCCGTAGGGCAAGGGAGTAGCGGCGCCGGAGCATGCATGCAACTCGACATCAACGAAATACAGAAATACCTTCCACACCGGTATCCGTTTCTCATGATCGACAAGGTGCTGGAAATGGTGCGATTCAAACGGATCGTGGCGGCGAAGAGCGTCACGATCAACGAGGCTTTCTTCCAAGGCCATTTCCCCGGGAAGCCGGTAATGCCGGGGGTGCTGATCCTGGAGTCGATGGCACAGGCCGGCGGATTGCTGCTGCTTCTGGAGATCCCGGACCGCGACCGCAAATTGCTGTATTTGGCCTCCATGACGGACGTAAAGTTCCGCCGTCCGGTGGTGCCCGGTGACCAACTGCGGATCGAGGTGGACATCGTGACGTGGAAGGGCGATCTGTGCAAGATCAAGGCCAAGGCTTTCGTTGAAGGCAACCTGACGACGGAAGCGACGATGTTGTGCGTAATGGCCGACCGCGAAGAGCCAACGAAATCCTGAACATGGGCGAGGCGCAAATCCACGCGCAAGCGGTTGTTTCGCCGGAAGCGAAGCTGGGGAAAGGTGTGCAAGTCGGGGCCTTTGCGGTGGTGGGGTCCGGCGTCGAGTTGGGCGAAGGCTGCGTGCTGCAGGAGCACGCGGTGGTGCGGGGCCCGGCGAAATTCGGTGCGCGCAACGTTTTTCACCCGTTCACGGTGATTGGGGGCGATCCGCAGGACTATACGTACGGCGGGGAGCACGTCGAATTGATCGCAGGCGATGAGAACATTTTTCGCGAGTACGTGACCATCAGCCGGGGAACGATCAAAGGCGGCGGCACTACCCGCATTGGGAATGAGAATTTTTTTCTGGCGTATTCGCATGTGGGACACGATTGCCAAGTGGGCAACAACACGCTGTTCGTAAACGGCGCGACGCTCGCGGGTCACGTAACGGTGCAGGACTACGTGACCCTCGGGGCATTTTCGCCGGTGCACCAGTTCTGCCGGTTGGGACGCTACGCGTACATCGGCGCGTGCACTGTAATCACACAGGATGTGATGCCATTTTCATTCGTGGTGACCGAGCGGGAAACGAAGTGCTTCGGCCCAAACACCATCGGGCTGGAGCGTAAGGGGTTTTCGGCGGAGCGCATCAAGACATTGCAACGGGCGTTCCGGGTGCTGTTGCGATCGAAGAAGAATACTTCCCAGGCGCTGGCAGAGTTGCGGAAGACATGGGGAGATTCCGCGGACATAAAAGAACTGATGCACTTCGTGGAGAAGGCGGAGCGCGGGATCGTGAAGTAAGAGCAGGGCTGGCAAAGGCCGAGTTGCTCCCTGTCAGAGCAACAAATGCGGATCTAACAACGGGAAGAGTGGATGGGCGGGCGAATACGCCTCCGGCGACCGAAGCACGGCTTGGGCTTTTGAGATGAATGCAAACACGGAAGGCTGGGGATTGATCGCGGGAAACGGGCGATTTCCGTTTCTCGTGCTGGAGGGCGCGCGAAGCCAAGGAATCGAGATGGCGGTGCTGGCGATCAAGGAAGAGGCTTCGCCGGAGCTGGCGCAGGCCGCGAAGCGTGTACACTGGGTCAGCCTGGGAGAACTGAGCAAGGCCATCGAGTTGTTGCAGAGCGAAGGTGTGACGCGGGCGGTGATGGCCGGCCAGGTGAAGCACAACAAGATTTTCAGCGCGATCCGGCCGGACTGGAAGCTGGCGAAGCTGCTGCTTTCGTTGCCCAGGAAAAACACGGATTCCCTGATCGGCGCGGTGGCCAAAGTGCTTGAAGAGGAAGGGATTCAACTGGTGGATTCCACACTGTTTCTGAAGCCGCTATTGCCGGACGAGGGTGTGCTGACGCGCCGCGCGCCTAACGAGCACGAAGCCGCCGACCTCGCCTACGGGTTGGCCGTGGCGCGGCAGATCGCGGCGATGGATATCGGGCAGACGGTGGTGATCGCGGACCGCGCCTGCGTAGCGGTGGAAGCGATGGAAGGAACGGATGAGACAATGGAGCGTGCGGCGCGGTTCGCGAACGGGCGGCCGATGGTCGTCGTGAAGGTGAGCAAGCCGGGGCAGGATATGCGCTTCGATGTACCCGTCGTGGGGATCCCGACCGTCGAAACCATGAAGCGCACAGGGGCCACGGCGTTGGCTATTGACGCGACGCGCACGCTGCTTTTTGACCGGTCTAAGCTGATCGAGCTGGCGAACACCGCAGGAATTGCCATACAAGCCTTTTCTCCCGGCCAGGTTGCGGAACCCAAACGAGGTTCCGGGGGAATGAATAAAGAATGAGTGGAAACAGCGGCCAGGCGGGAGACCCGCGGAAAATTCGCGTAGCGGTAGTGGGAACGGGGGAATTCGGCCGGAACCACGTGCGCGTGTATCGCGAAATGGGGAGCGTGGAGCTGGCCGGGATCTTCGACCGGGATGCGGCGCGCGCGGCGGCGATAGCGCAAGAATTTGCGACTCGCGCGTTCAATACTTTGGAGGAGTTGCGCGGGGCAGTGGACGCGGCCACTGTGTCCGTGCCAACGGTGGCGCATGCGGAAGTAGGCTGCCGCTTGATGGAGATGGACATCGATGTGTTGGTCGAAAAGCCCATGGCCAGCAGCCTCGCGGAAGCGGATGCCCTGTTGAACGCGGCCAGCCGCTATGCGCGGATTCTGCAAGTCGGCCACGTAGAGCGGTTCAATCCGGCGGTGCTGGCCGTGGAACCCGTTGTGGACCGTCCACTGTTTTTTGAAGTGCACCGGCTGGGTGTATTCACGCCGCGCAGCCTGGATGTGGACGTGATTTACGATTTGATGATCCACGACCTGGATATCCTGNTGGCGCTGGTCAANNAGCGCGTGACGGAAGTGAAAGCGGTGGGAATTCCCGTGCTGACGGACAAAGTGGACATCGCGCATGCGCGGCTGGAGTTTACAGGCGGCGCCGTGGCCAACGTGACCGCGAGCCGCGTCTCCACGGAGCGCGTGCGGAAGATGCGCTTTTTCCAGAAGCGCGAGTACATTTCCCTGGATTACGCGCGGCGCGATGCGCTGCGGATTGGCGTGAAGCGGCCCGGGCCGCAGCCGGAATTTGCGTTTGAGAAGCTGGCGGCGCCGCCGGTCGAGCCACTGCGCGGGGAACTCGAAGCGTTTCTGGAAGCGGTGAGGACGCGAGTTTCCCCGAAGACGGATGGGACCTCAGGACGAGCCGCGCTGGAGTTAGCGAGTGCGGTGATGACGAGCATCCGGGAGCACGCTGCGCGCGTCCAACCAGTAGCACCATCCGGGGTGGATAAAACAACAAAATGATTCCGCGAACTCTGGTACCGATTGGTGCGCGCTTGCCCGCGGAAGACGTGGCGTCAACGCGGCGGCGGCCGTCCACGCTGGTCGAACGGACTTTAGTGCCGTCGAACTTACCGATTGTAAGGCTGGATGGTCAATCGAGCATTCCGGCGAACCTGCCGCTCGAATCCATCGCTACCCGCGTGGTGGTGCCGCGGGACGTCAATGTGGAAGCGGTGCAGCGGCCGGAGGAGTCCCACCTGCCGCTCCAGCCGACGGACATGGACGAGCGCGTGACCGTGCCGCAAGGCGCCGCGCCGCCCGAGGAGTTTTCACCGCTGCCACCGGTCTCGGAAGAACTGGTCGAGCCGGACATCCTCCAATCAGGCGAGGTGGCGTTTCTGACTCCGGCACGGCCAAGCCAAGGGTCGCTTGGCGATGCAATCACGCGCGTCGTGTCCATCACAGTGCACATCTTGCTGGCGCTGTTCCTGATTTTCGAGCCGAAAATATTTAAGCCACACGTGCGCACGAGCGAGGAAGAGGATATCGCACGGCGCCAAATCACGGTTCTTTTGCCGCCCGGCGCGCTGGAATCGTTGAAGCCCTCGCCAAGGTCGGCGCCGGCGCCTCATGAATCCGTGCGCGTCGATCCCAACATTTTGCGCAGGGTAGCGCCGAAAATCGAGCCGCCGCCTCCGCCGCAGCCTGAACCTCCGAAAAAAGAGCTGCCAAGCGCGCCGGTACCGAAGCCCAACGCCATGGCGCCGACGGCGCAGCCGCCACAAGGCACCCGAGGCGAACTTCCCAAGACACCGCTGAAGCTGGAGAATCCCGATATGCCGGTGCCGCAGCAGGGATTGATCCTGCCGAAACAGTCATCCCCTGGTGATCTTATTCGCGATGCTGCGCGGCAATCAGGGAAAATAAATTCGCCTGTGCCGATTGGAGGTGGCGGGCGGCTCCCGGGCGGGGGTGGGCAAGGGGGCGGCGGTGGGCATGGCAGCGCCTACGCCGGCATTCAGATGCTCACGGACAACGAGGGCATCGATTTCAACGACTACCTGCACCGCGTCTATATAAAGGTGAAGCAGAACTGGTTTGCGGTGATGCCGGCCTCCGTGTCGTTGGGTGACCAGGGAGTAGTATCGCTGCAATTCCGTATCCTGAAGAATGGGTCCGTGCCGGACGGGGAGCCTGTGCAGGTGTTCAGTTCGGGGAAAGAGCCTCTGGATCGTGCGGCGTTTTCCTCCATCCGTGGATCCAATCCGTTTGAGCCCCTTCCGTCCGGGTTCAAGGCGGAGTACATCGTGTTGCGTTTCACTTACTATTACAACCTGCAGCCGCCAAACAATTAGAGGCTGTCTCATAAATGCCTCGAGGTACCAGCCTGCGCACCTCAGGAGTCAAAGCCCTGAAGTCGCGGCCTTTTTCGGCACGGCTGAACAGGCTGCGGTAAAATACCGAAAAGTTCTTCTTCAGGGGCTGAAGCCCATTGGTTCTAGGAGCTCTACGCCGGGGCTGAAGCCCCGGCCTCCTAAAGAAAAGACTTTTCCCGCAAGCTGTGAAGCCGTGCCCTCCCAGCAGCCATTTATGAAAGGGCCGCTCGCGGGCTTTTCCCAATTGCGGCTGGCGCATGAAGATTTTTCTCAAGTACGGGAGCCGGGTGAGCTGGCGGCGCCTTCTGTACGAACCACACGACCGACCACTTTCTGCTGATCTGTTACCATTCTGTTGGGGCAGAGGCATGAAACTTGTCCGGCAACAAGTGCTCGGGAGCGTGTTGATCGCACTAATCGTGCTGGGAGTGCTGTTAATTCGTGCCTGGCCGCTGCTGTTCCGCAAATGAGCGAATCCCGCGAATTGCCTCTCGTAGTCATCGTAGGACCCACCGCTTCCGGAAAGTCGAAATTGGCTGTGTGGCTGGCCCTGCAAGTGGGCGGCGAAGTGATTGCCTGCGATTCCACGCAGATGTATCGCGGCTTTGACATCGGCACCGCGAAGCCCTGCGCGGAAGAACGCCGGGGCGTTCCGCACCACATGATGGATTTGTTGGATCCCAGCGAAGAGGCAACGGCAGGAGGGTACCGCGAGCGGGCGATTGGCGTGCTGGAAGACCTTCGCGTCCGGCAACGTCTGCCGATATTCACGGCGGGCACGGGGCTGTACTTGCGCGCCCTACTCGAGGGATTGGCAGACGTGCCACAGCGCTCAGAAAACCTGAGAGAGAGATTGCGAACAAGCGCGGCGGAGCACAGGGCAGGGCATTTGCACCGGATCTTGCGGCGGCTCGATGCCATCTCCGCGGGAAAGATTGCGGCTGCAGACGAGCAGAAGCTGATACGCGCAATCGAAGTGTGCCTGCTGGCGAAAAGGCCGATGTCGGAAGTGCAACGAAGCGGAAGGACACCCTTGCCAGGCTGGCGAGCTGTGAGGATCGGGTTACACCCAGAACGTGGGGAGCTGAACAAGCGGGTGCACGCCAGGACCGAAGCGATGCTGGCCAGCGGGTGGATGGAGGAAGTGCGGGGACTCTTGGCGAGCGGCTTGCCGCAGGATGCGAAGCCATTTGACTTCATTGGCTACCGAGAATTGCGGGGGGTCTTGCGCGGGGAGATGAAACTGGAGGAGGCGCGGGCGGCGATTGAGCAGGCCACGCGACGCTATGCCAAGCGGCAAATCACATGGTTCCGGCGGGAAGCCGGCGTGCACTGGCTGAGCGGTTTCGGAGATGATCCAGAGATCCAGCGGCAGGCGTTGAGAATTCTCCGCGAGGAGTTGTAAGGCGGGTTCCGGGGAGAATGGACGTATAATTGAAGCGATGAGGCAAGCTGGCGCGACACAGTGCGATGAAGGCTCGAAGACTCCCGATTGTATTCACCCGTGAAAACACAACACTCTACTTCCGCGGCTGAACGTGTCCTCCTGGTGGGCGTGGGATGGAAGAGGGCGCCGCGCTTCCCTGGCATGCCGACGGGAGAGCAGGGGCGCGAGTCGCTGCTGGAGCTGGAGGAACTGGCGCGCAGCGCCGGGGCGGAGATCGCGGGCACGGTATTTCAGTTGCGCGAGGCGGCGGACCCCGCAACGCTCGTGGGGCGCGGGAAATTAGACGAGATTCGCGCGGAAGCCAACGCCCGTGGGGCGCCGCTAATCATTTTCGACAGCGAACTCACCCCGATGCAACAACGCAACATCGAGGCGTCCACCGAGCACCGGGTGATCGATCGCACGCAGCTCATCCTGGATATCTTTGCGAAGCACGCGCGGAGCCGCGAAGGGCAATTGCAGGTCGAGCTGGCGCAATTGAACTACATGTTACCGCGGCTGACGGGGCACGGCACGCAGATGTCCCGGCTCGGTGGAAAGAGCGGCGGCGGGGGATCCGGAGGGACGGGTGGAGGAACTGGTCGCATCGGCGTGCGCGGACCAGGCGAAAAAAAATTGGAAACCGACCGGCGGCGCATTCGCGACCGCGTGGGGAAGATTCAGGCCAGCATAAGTGAAGTGCGCAAGCAACGGGCGCTGCGGCGGGAAGCGCGCAACGCCGTGCCTTTGGGTACGATTGCGCTGGTGGGTTACACCAACGCGGGGAAATCAACGTTGTTTAACGCCTTGAGCCGCGCGGAAGTGCTGGTGTCCTCGCGAATGTTCGCGACGCTGGACCCGACGGTGAGGGCGCTGCGCCTGCCGTCGAACCGGCGCATCCTGGTATCGGACACGGTGGGGTTCATCCGCGACTTGCCGAAAGGACTGATGGCCGCGTTTCGCGCCACGCTGGAAGAAGTGCAGGAGGCGTCGCTGCTGCTGCAGGTGAGCGATATATCGAATCCGCGGCACGAGGAATTGGACGTGGAAGTCGAGAAGATTCTGGATGAGCTTGGCGTGATGGGAAGGCCGCGGCTACGCGTTTTCAACAAAGTGGACCAACTGACAGAAGAGCAACGCCAGGAGCTTGAAGCGGCTTCGCGAGGCAACGGCCGAGGAGCACCGCCTGTGTTTGTTTCGGCACTGACGGGAGAAGGGCTGGAAGAGTTGCTGAGGCGGATGGATGTGGCGGTGCCCGCGGACCCCGTGGTGAAGCTTTTCCTGCACATGCCGCTGAGTGAAGGGCGGTCTCTGGCGCTGATTCACGCGCTGGGGCGCGTGCTTCATTCTCAAGTGAGCGAGTCGCACATAGACCTGGAGGCGGAAGTTCCCGAGACGATCGCGCGGCGGCTGAAGCTCAACGATTTTGCGGTGAAGGGAACTTCGCGAAGTTCGCCCGCGTACCTTTAGGTGGGGGTGAGAAGCATGGCCGCTTTCATTTTGTGGTGTCTCCTGCTGTTTTTTTGCTGGCCGCTCGCGCTCTTGGCGCTCGTGCTGTATCCGTTGATTTGGCTGTTGTTGCTGCCTTTCCGGATTGTGGGGATTGCGGTGGATGGAGTGTTTGAACTTCTGCGTGCCATTCTCTTCCTGCCGGCACGCGTGCTGCGCGGTCCGCGGGCGATTTGAAGCGAAGCGAAAATGCGGAGCGTTACTTCCGGGTAACTATCTGGATTTCCGTGAAATATGAACAAAATGTGACAATTAGCGGGATTGAAACAGAGTCTCCCGAAGTGCTGCCCCGTTGTGGAAAAGATTGTGGAAACTTGCAGCCAGCCTCTGGAGGCGACCGGAGCATC
>JGI12270J11330_10000356_pt1 | contig 35351 bp, 25 predicted proteins | sample PeaSoiMetSII2010_FD_11330 | JGI IMG/M metagenome (IMG submission 11330)
GACGTCTACCGGCCTTGACGGCTCAGCTGCCCGGATTGGTGACGGGTACCTCGGTCGTTGCGGCAGCGGCCGCCATCTGCTCACCCTTCCTCTTCTGGCGCACGCCATACACGGCCGTCCAGGCCGCCAAGATGGCGGCGTAGAGGAACGGCATGACCTTGGAGATGGCCAGCGCTGTTCCGGTCGATGTGTTCTCTACGATGACGATCCGCAAGGCGGCCTCGATGACATAGCCGACGCCCCACACCACCGTCATGACCCGGAATACGTGCCGGAATCCCGGATACTGCCACAGGCCGGTCAGCTCGCGGCCCTTAGCGGTGTCCGGGCCCATGAACTCTATGGCGAAGCTGAACATCAGCGGCCGCCGTGCCCAAAGCGAGCCCAAGCACGCAAGGCCGAAGAGGCCAGTGGGCACGGACCCCTCGATGAGCACCAGCCGTGCGCTGTGGGTGGCCAGCCCGAGCACCGTGCCCACTGCGATCCCCGCCAGGACCAGGACGCCGAGCACGTCGAGCCGACGGTGCTGGAGAAACCCAATCAAGACTCCGAGAGCGGGGAACACCCCGCTCAGCACCAGCGCCGTCACAGCCGTCAGGCCGGCCGAGCGCAGCAAGCTATAGGCCACAAGCGGGCCGACGACGTCGAAGAAGGCGATCATCGCAATCGAGCGCAGCCGGCCGCTCGTCGCCGAGGACCTGCTCGCGGAGCGCTCGGGATCCTGGCTCACGCCCCAAAGATAAAGGACCCCACCTACCGGGTCCGTCACGCTCGGGTGCCCGGTGTCCCAGTGCCGCGGCCGGCCGAGCCAAATGGCGCCGGGGCGGTCCCGTGCACCTCGATCTGGTCGATCTCGCTGGCAGCGACGGCGTGCGGGTCGGCAGACAAGAAGGTCTGGCCGGCCTGCTCGTCGCAGGCCAGCTGAATTGCCAGCGCAAGGGGAAGCCGGGAGTGCTCGGGCGCTGCCTGCGCAGTGGTGAAACCCGGCCGATCCGAGCGCCCGTTGACGAGCCGCGCCAGGCCCACCAGCGGCTCGAATACCTCGATCGGGTAATCCGTGCCAAGCAGCAGCCGGGCCCCGGCGGCCGCGAGCGCGGCCCACGGATACGCCATGGCGGCCCGATCTGCTCCGAGCGCCGCCTGGACCTGCGGCGCGTCGGTGACGGCGAACGACGGCTGGAGGCACGCGGCCACGCCCAGCGCGGCGATCCGGTCGGCGAGGTCGCGGGACTGCACGCTGGCGTGCTCGATCCGCGGACTGGCGGCGGCGATCGCGGCCCGGTCACCTCCCCAGGTCATCTCGTAGGCGTCCAGCACGGTCTCGATGCCTCGGTCACCGATGGCATGGGTGGCGATCCGCCAGCCGCGAGCGGCGAAAGGCTCGATCCTTCTGGCCAGCGTCACCGAATCCATGAACAGCGTGCCGCGCTGGTCCTCGTCAGCGAAGGGACGGCACAGAGCGCAGGTGCGCGGAACCAGCCACCCGTCCGCGTAGAACTTGATCCCGTCCAGCCGCAGCCACGGGCCCGCATCGGATCGCCGGGCGTCAAGCTCGCCGAGGCTGGCCCGTTCGGCCAGGCCGCTGGCCAGGTAGATCCGCACTCGCGCGGGCAGCGGACCGCGCTGCTGAATCCTGGCCAGCGCATCGAGGTACCACCAGTCCCGCATGCCCATCTCGGTGATCTCCACCAGTCCCGCCTGAGTCGCGCGGGCCAGGCCACGGTGCAGCCGCCCGGCCAGCTCATCGAGCGGCACGGGACTGGCCGGCTCGGCTACGTCCATCGGCGTGCCACTATCGCGTGCGACCCGCTCGTGGAACTCGCGGACGGTAGTCCCCTGCCAGGGAAACGGCACCCCGGAGGCGTCCTTCAGCAGGTGGGCGTGGTGGTCGACGAAGCCAGCCACCGCGACACTGGTTCCCCGCACCGTCGGGCTCATCGCCGCTCCCGCCTCCATGCGCAAGTGCAGACCGCCGCCATGGCCCGGCCTCAGCTGAGCATCGTGGCGGACCAGCGGGTCACGATCTGGTCGAGCACTCCCAGCGGGACGGCGCCGTTGCCAAGCACGGCCCCGTGGAAGGCGCGGATGTCGAAGCGCCCGCCCAGCTGGCGCTCGGCGTGCTCCCGGAGCCGCCGGATCTCGCGGCGGCCGATCAGGTACGCAAGTGCCTGGCCGGGCCAGGCGATGTACCGGTCGATCTCGTTCTCGACGTTGGCCCGCGGGGTCGCCGTGTGCCGCCACATGAAGTCCACCGCCTTCGAGCGCGGCCAGCCGTAGTAGTGCATGCCGGTGTCGACGACCAGCCGGCAGGCGCGCAGGGCGTCGAACGAGAGCATGCCGAGCCGCTGCAGATCGGATGTGTACAAGCCCATCTCGTCTGCCAGTCGCTCGCAGTACAGCCCCCAGCCTTCGACATAGCCGCAGACCTCGGCATCGAGGTAGCGGCGGTAGTCGGGCAGCCCGTGCAGCGTCTGCGCCGAGGCGATCTGCAGATGGTGACCCGGTGTGCTCTCGTGAAAGGCGAGGGCCTCGTACTCGTAGACGAAGCGCTGCTGCGGCTTGTCGGTCAGGATGCAGTGGGCGCCTGGCCGCCTCCCGCCTGCCGCCGGCGGCCGGTAGTAAGCCAGCGGGGCGTGGTCGGCTTCGACCGGGTCAATCTCCTCGATCACGCAGTCGGGGATGTCCAGCGGCAGGAACCAGTCGCCGCGGGCCTCCTCGGCGCGCCGCAGGGCATCGGTCACCGTGCGCACGATCTGGCCCGAGTCGCTGAACCGGAGTGCCCGGTCCTCCCGCAGCCGATGCAGGATCGAAGGGACGTCGCTGATCCCCAGGACGCTCCAGCCGATGCAGGCCCACTCCGGTCGCAAGGCTTCGAGAGCGTCCAGGCCGATCTGGTGGATCTCCTCGGGGGAGAGCTCGGTGGTGGTGTGCCGCCGCACCGCCGCCAGGTAGCCGTCGGCGCCGCCTGGAACGGAACGGATGCCGACCTCGGTATCCGGCCGCGCAACCGGCAGCAGGTCCTTCTCCAGGCAGTCAAGCAGCCGCCGGATAGCCGGCCGGACCTCGCCGGTGACGATATCGGCGGCCTCGCGCCTGATCGCCTCGTGGTCGATCTGGTCGGGCAACGGCACGGTCACCAGCGCGTCGGCAGCGATGTCCTTGCGCAGGTGGCCTTCCAGCTGCCCGATGGCCTGGCGAACCCCGATCCCGGTCGGGACTCGCCCGTCGCCCTTGGCCTCGCGGTAACGACGGGCGACAGCGTCGAAGTAACCACGCAGGCCGCGGAGCCGCCGGAGGTACGCCTGCACCGCGTCGGCGTCATCGAGCACCGCGGTCGGAACCGACTGGAAGGCCAGGGCCTGCGGGGACACGTAGCCACCCGCCGACGCGTTCGCCTCCCAGAGACCGTGTTCGAGATCCGAGCGCGCCCCCCAGGCGAGGTGCGTCAGGACCGCATGGTTGATCTGGTCCGGTTCGTCGAGGTGGCGCGCATCAATATCGTTCAGCCGCCGCTCGATTCTGGCGATCAGCGCAGCGCCGTGGGTGGCGCCGCCGCGGCTGGGATCCGGGACCAGCGCGTCGAAGCCGGATGCGCCGAGCAGCGTCGCGTTGAACGGGTCGATCGTGTGCACGGTCTCGAAGAACTCCTTGCCCAGCCGGCCGAGCTCAGCGGATCCGGCCCGCGCCACCGCGCGCTGGCCAACCGCTGCGGCGTGGTCGGGGCGGCTCACGGCGACACCCAGACCGCCTGCAGCACCTGGTAGACATTCCCTCCGATAACCATTCGCACGGCCGCATCGTCGAAGCCGTGTTTGACCAGCCACCCGCAGATGTTCGCGAAGTTCTCGGTGGGGTTCTCCAGCCCGTCGACATAGTCGACCGGCTCGAAGTCGGGCCCGCGTGCGGCGCTCAGGCTGAGCAGGTGGGCGAAGATCCGGTGCAGCTGAACATGATCGCCATACAGGGTGTCAGGCCCGAATGCGACATGCTCGATGCCGACCAGGTCCACGCAGTAGCTGAAGTGGTCCATCACCGACTCGATCGTGTGCCGCCGATGCGCACCAGAAAGCGTCGTATGCGGCGCTGCTGACATTCCGATCACCCCGCCGGTTTCGGCAACCGCCCGCAGCACATCGTCTGGCTTCATCCGGGGTGTGTCCCAGACCGCCCGCGCGCCTGCATGGGTCACGAACACCGGCCGCTCGCTCTGCTCGCACACATCAAGCGCGGTGCGGTCCGAGGAATGGGAGACGTCGATGGCGAGACCGAGCTTGTTCATCCGGGTCACCGCCCGGCGGCCGAACGCGGTGAGCCCGCCGTCGGTGACCTCGCTGAGCCCGCTGCCGAGCGCGTTGGCGTCGGAATAGGCGATCCCGATCTGCCGGAGGCCGAGGCCGTACAGCACGTCGAGCCGGTCGATCTCGTTCTCGATCGGCGTGGCGGCCTCCAGCCCGAACACGAATCCGACTCGCCCCGAGCGGTGCGCCTCGTCGATGTCGGCCACCGCGCGGATGACCATGGCATCGGCGCAGTGAGCGAGATCGGCCTGGCGCATCCCCAGGTCGGTGATGATGTCGTTCCACCGCCACGGGGCATTCCCGGTCACGCAGGCAGTCCCGTCCATCATGTTGTCGAATACGACGGTCATGCCCGACGCTGCCAGGCCGGCGTAGGCGGCGTGCTGCCGCCCGGTGCGGTTGTACTCGGGTGTCTCCTCCATCCGGAGCGGGAACCGGACCGGATGATCGTGCAGGCTGATCACGATGCTGTCGTGCAGTAGCCGGAGCGAATTTCGTTCCTCTTCGTCGGTCAGGTCGGCGCAGTACGGAGGTACCCGGCCGAACTCAGGCGCCAGCTCGAACTGGCGGAAGTCCAGGCCTGCGGTGAGGTAGGAGTAGGCGGCGTAGCTGCTTCCGTGGCCCGAGCCGCCAGGCGGCTGAGGTGATTGCATGTCAGCCATCTTGCCGGCCGATCTCCGGCGGGTCGCTCATCACGCCGCCANGGCCGCTCGCTAGCTCGCCTTGGCCGCTGGCGAGTTGACCCGTGCCGCTCGGAAGATCCCGGGCCGCTCTGCGGGCCTGACGGTACGGTAGACCGCGCAGGTCCGGCGGAAGCCGCCAGACTGTGTAGCCACCAAGGAGTGCGTAAGAGCGGACCCGGANCACCGGAGCGCCGGGCCGTGGTGGGCGGCGGCTTCCTTGCTCAGCGTCGCCGCCGGCGTGCTCACTCAGCATCTCGACCACCTTGTCTCGCTCCTGGTCGGAGGCGCGGAGCGCAGGCAGCCGCGGACCTGACTGGTCGGTTGCAGGGTTCGGGTCAGGCAAGGGAGCCTCCTTGGCAGCGGCCAGGACCAGGCAGCAGACCGCATACGCAAGGCCACGGTAACGACGATTCGGCGGCGCGTCGAAGCCGCGTGCCTGACCTGCGGAACCACCGGCGGTCCGGATACATACACGGATCTGCCGTCGTTGACTCGACAACCGTGTGATATGACGCCACTGGATCACCTTGCCCTGAGCCCGGCTGACTCGATCCGGGTGAGCCGGAACATTTGGCGGGCAGTCCATTCGTTTACGACGACATGCCCCGGTTGCCCGCAATAAGCTATGGTCTGCCGTTTGAATTCGATACCGGCAATGCGACAGTCGACGCGGAGACGCTGCGCTAGTCCGGATCCTCGCGGGTCGCTGCCGAGCAGTGACCGCGGAGCCGGCAAGCGGGAGAGGTTCTGGTGGCGGCCATGAGCCCAGCCCAGGTCAACGATGCCATCCTGTTCTTGCTGTACTTGCTGGTGCTGCTGCTGGCGATGATGATCTACGCGGTGATCCGCATGCCAGCGCCCACCTTAGGCTCCCAGGACCGGGAGGATCAGCAGTGGGAGGACGCGCCCGCCGCGCCGCCAGCGTCCGTGCGCCGCGCTCCAGCCATGCCTGTCCCTGGGTCGGCTGGCCTGCTGTCGCCGGGAACCACGGGAGGTCCCACTTCGGCGCTCGCGTTTCTGGGCGGGGCGGCGGGCCGGTCCGGCCGGACCAAGTACGTCGCCAGGCACGTGGCCGGCCCTGAGCCTGGCCGTGCCACGATCCGGATTCCGAAAGTTTCCGGCAGGCCGCCGTGGGGACCGGCCCCAAGGCCGCCGGGTCAGCGCCCGTAGACCCGCCGGACGCGAACCGCCAGCCATCGCCCGCAGCCGCTCGAACGAGCCAAGTAACCGGCGTCTCAATAGACTTCTGGTCATGAGCCCCGAGCCGGCAGGCATCCAGCAGGTGACCAATTCCTCCGCATCGCCGGCCGTGGCAGCCGCCACCCGGGATCACCCCGAGCCACCGGCCGTCAGGCGGATCCCAGCCGAGCGGACACACCACGGCCACACATTCGTGGATGAGTACGCCTGGCTGGCGGACAAGGAGAATCCGGACACCATCGCCTACCTGGAGGGGCAGAACGCCTATCTGGAGGCGATGACGGCCAGTCAGGCCGAGTTGCGCGCGGCCATCTTCGGCGAGATCAAGGCGCGGACCAAGGAGACCGACCTGTCGGTGCCTACCCGCAAGGGAGGCTGGTGGTACTACTCGCGCACGGTGCAGGGTCAGCAGTACGGCGTGCAATGCCGCCGAGCCGTGCGGCAGGACGACGAGCGCCCGCCGATGACGCAGGATGGCTCGCCGCTTGACGGCGAGGAGATCCTGCTCGACGGCAATGAGCTAGCCAGCGGCCGGCCCTTTTTCTCGCTCGGCGTCTTCAACGTCAGCCCGGACGGCACGAAGCTGGCCTACTCCACCGACTTCGCGGGCGACGAGCGCTTCACCCTGAGAATCAAGGACCTGGTCACCGGCGAGATCGCCGCCGACCAGATCCCGAACACCTACTACCGATCGGCCTGGTCCCGTGACGGCTCGGCTCTGTTCTACGTGACGGTCGACGACGCCTGGCGGCCGTACCGGGTCTGGCGGCACCTGGTCGGGACCCCGGTCGCGCAAGATCAGATCGTGTTCTCCGAGCCCGACGAGCGATTCTTTGTCGGCATCGGGCTGACCAGGAGCGAGCGCTATCTGGTCATTTCGGCGGCCAGCACGATGACCAGTGAGTCCTGGCTGCTCGACGCCGATCAGCCGACCGGCGAGTTCCGCGTGGTGGTTCCGCGTCGGCAGGGAGTCGAGTACAGCATCGAACACCAGGTCAGCGCCGATGGCACCGAGCGGCTGCTGATCCTGCACAACGAAGGCGCCGAGAACTTCGAGCTTGCCACCGCTACGCTGGCTGATCCCGGCCGCTGGACGCCGCTCGTGCCGCATCGCGCTGACACCAGGCTGGTCAACGTGGCCGCCTTCGAGGATCACCTGGTGATCTACTTCCGCAGGGACAGCCTGACCGGGCTGCGGATCCTGGGCGCGGACGGCACCGAGCACGAGGTCNCGTTCGGCGAGCAGGTCTACACCGTCTCGCCCGGCTCCAATCCGGAATACCGCTCACGGCTGTTCCGGCTGGATTACGTCTCGATGGTGACGCCGGACTCGGTCTACGACTGCGACACCGTGACCGGTGAGCTGACCTTGCTGCGCCGCCGCCCCGTGCTCGGGCTGCCCGGCCAAGGCGATTACCGGATCGAAGATTACGAGCAGCACCGGGAGTGGGCGCGGGCGGCTGACGGGACCAGGATCCCGATCTCGGTGGTCTGCCGCAAAGGGATGCCGCGCGATGGCAGTGCCCCGTTCCTGCTCAACGGCTACGGCAGCTACGAGCACTCGGCCGATCCGTACTTCTCCATCCCCCGTCTGTCGCTGCTCGACCGCGGCTTCGGCTTCGCGATCGCGCACATCCGGGGCGGCGGCGAGATGGGCCGCCGCTGGTACATCGATGGCAAGCTGCTCAGGAAGATCAACACCTTCACGGACTTCATCGCCTGTGCCAGGCACCTGACGGNCCACGGCTGGACCAACCCGAGTCGGCTGATCGCCCGTGGCGGCTCGGCCGGCGGCCTGCTCATGGGAGCTGCGGTGAACATGGCGCCCGACGCGTTCGGCGGCATCGCGGCGGACGTGCCCTTCGTGGACGCGCTCACCACGATCCTCGACCCGTCGCTGCCGCTGACGGTGACCGAGTGGGAGGAATGGGGTGACCCGCTGCACGACCCGCAGGTCTATGCCTACATGCGGTCCTACAGTCCCTGCGAGAACGTCTCCTCCGGCCCGAAGTACCCGCCGATCCTGGCGATGACCAGCCTGAATGACACCCGAGTCCTGTTCAGCGAGCCGGCCAAGTGGATCGCGAAGCTGCAGGAGCGGGCCAGCGGAGGCCCGTTCCTGCTCAAGACCGAGATGATCGCCGGTCACGGCGGCCGCAGCGGCCGCTACGACTCCTGGCACCAGGAGGCACTCCGGCTGGCCTGGATCATCACCACCGCCGGCCAGCCCGAGACTCAGGCCGGTCAGGCCGATGCCGAGGCCGGTTAGGCCAGCCAGCCCGATGCCCAGGCCGACAATCGCGCTGGGTAATTGAGTGGCCACTTTTCGTGGATCAAAGTTGGTACCACGAAATAATTTGGGCTTCATTTCATTGCTGGCCGGCGGGTCGATGCCGCAAGGAGTCACCAGGCCGGCCGTATTGCCGGAGAATGGGGTCCGGCGCGGGAAAACGTTCTCAGCAGCGAAGAGCTATGACTACTTGATGCGAATCCCGTTGGGCAGGACGTTCGAGGTCATTCCTCCGCCACTGAGCACGTTCAGCGCTAGGATCGGCGTCCGTTCTGGATCGTCCCGGCAGGTGTCACACCAACAGTCACAGCCTGGATAGTCGGCTTGCCCCGTACGATCGGCTGGCTCGGTACGAGTGGGCTTAGCGTACGGTCCGCTGACTCCGAAGGAGTGGGCTTGACCCGTATGGTCGGTTAGCCTCGTACTGTCGGCGGTAGCTGTCCGGGTACGCCCGTCAGGGCGGAAGGCAGGTGTCCGATGAGGGTGGGTGACGGCGGTTGCGGCACTGCCTGCCGCTCGTTACGTAATGCGATCACTGCAGGTCAGGGTCGGTCGTCTGGGGAGTCCAGGTTGATACCGGCTGTACCATTTGCGGGGCCAATTCGCAGGTCATCGGCGAGTCGACCTCCGCAAAGAGTCGCGAGGCTGGGCGTATTGCCGCAGAATGGTGCCGGACACGAGCAATGGTGCGCCGCAGCTCCTGGCCGGGTTGGCGCAGAAGAGCAGGCGGAGGTGTGATGGCTACGGGCAATCAGGTGCTGCCCGAAGCCGCGGCGGCGCCCGAGCGAGCGCAGCCAAGGCCGCGGCGGGGTGGTGGTGGCCGTTGGCTTGTCTGGGGACTGCGCGTCGTGGTCTGGGTGGTGCTGCTGCTGATCGGCTACCGAGGTATCGACGCGATCGTGACCGGGACGACCGGGTCAGGCAGCAGCCCCGGGTCGGCCAGCACGTCTGACGGCGGCTTTCCGGTCGCTCTGGCGCAGGCGTATGCGCTTGAGTTCGGGCAGGTCTACCTCAACTTCAGCCCGGCGACGGCGGTCACCCGCGCCACCGAGCTCGCGGGCTTCCTGCCGCCCGGGGCGGACCCCGCGCTTGGCTGGAATGGTGCGGGCACCCAGTCGCTGCAGTCCGAGCAGGTCGCAGGCGTCACCGTGCAGAACGCTCACAACGCCGTCGTGACATTGCTTGCCCAGGTAAATGGCCACCTGATCGCACTTGGCGTCCCGGTCTACTCGGCCGGCGGCGGGCTGGTGATCTCCGGGGAGCCTGCCCTGCTGCCACCCCCAGCCCAAGTTACGCCGCCCACGCCGCCGGCTGTCACCTCGGACCCGGGCACGCAGGCCGAGCTTGCCCGCCAGCTGCCAGCCTTCTTCCGCGCCTTCGCCAGCGGTGACAAGCTCACCCTCGGCCGGTTCCTGGCTAGCGGGGCCCGGATATCCGGCCTCGGCGGCGCGGTGGCGTTCAGCGGCATCTCGCAGCTCATCGTGCCAGCCGCACGGGGCGTGATCCGGCACATCGAAGTCACCGTCCTCTGGAGCACCCCCGGCCAGCCCACCACGCCAGGCAAGTCGTCCGTCGCCAGCGCTCCCGCGCAGATCCAGATGACGTACGCCATGACCGTGCTCTGGCACGCCGGAAGCTGGTATGTGCAGTCGATCGGCGCGTCAGCCGGTCTGCCAGGACCGACGTCATGAGCAACTCCCGACTAGCGCTGACCCCTTGCAAGCCGTACCCCCCGACCCCGGAGTAACGATGACGCCCCACCTAGTCACCGCGCTAGCCCCCGCCGCACTCAACAGCGCCGGCCTGGTGTCCTACCTGCAGAACCTTTTCGGGCCGCTGTTCCTGGGGATTGTCGGAATCGTGGCGATCTTCTTCCTTTTCACCCGCGAGATCATTCGGTTCGTGCAATTCTTTGTGCTCGCCGTAGCTATCGCGGTCATCTTCTACGTACCTGGAATCGTGCGATCGCTGGCTGTGGGAATTGCCCACGCGCTCGGCGTGCACTAGTCGCTCATGCGCGGCTCACGGAAGTAGTCGGAAGGAGAGCACCAGGTGGATCTGCCCACCTACACCAACATCTGGCGAATCGAGAAACGGCTCTACAAGCTGTATGACTTTCGGCTGCCCATGCCGCTGCCGATTGGCCAGGTCGCAGTGTTCACGGCCATTGCTGTGCCGTATGTGGTGCTGCTCACGGTGCTCGGACTTCCGTTCAACCACAAGCTGATCTGGCTGTACCTCCTACCGCCAGGAGCGCTGACCTGGCTCGCAACCCGTCCGGTCCTGGAGAGCAAGCGGCTGCCCGAGCTGATCGGGTCCCAGCTGCGTTACCTGGCCGAGCCGCGGGTCTGGTGCCGGATGGCACCCCTCGCCGAGCGGGATGTGATCGTGGTGACCGGCCGGGTCTGGCGGCGGTCACGGCCGGTCGGCAGACGGCCAGCGTCGGCGCCTGCAATGGCACCTGCGGCCCACCCCCGCCACCAACTTGCTGGTCGGAGCAGATCCCGGTCAGCCGGTCCGCTCGTGGCCGGCTCAGCCAGCGCGGCCCAAGTGCCGCTGCGCGCCTCCTGGCCAGTCGGTATCGCCAGCCCCTCGGCTCCGTCGGTCCGTCGGACAGTCGGGGTCGCCGGTCCGGCGGCTCCGCCTGCGCCCTGGTTGGCCGGAGTCGCCAGCCCGCCAGCTCGGACTGGGTCCTGGTCCGCCGGTCGGCCCCAGGTCCGGCGGGCCGCTGCTTCCGGCCGTCCGACCGGCGCTGCCGCAGCCCAGATCCGCACCGCCGCCGCTGGCGGGGCCGATCCTCTCGTCCGCCCGGCTGCCCCCGCCCGCGCGGCTGGTGCCGCCGACCGCCCGGTTGCTCATCCCAGCCACCCGGCTGCTGCCCTGTCGGCCAGTGCCGACGCCCCGGTTGCTCATCCCGTCCGGCCGCCCGCCGCCGCCTCGTCGGCTGGTGCCGCCGACCGGCCAGTTGCTCAGCCTGCGCGGCCGGGCGTTGCGCCCCCGAGCGGCTCAGGTCGGCTCACACCTGCTGGCGGCTGGCCGCCAGGGATGGTGCCAGGCTCGGATCGGCCGGACGATCTCGCAACTGCCGAGCCTCCCGGATCGGCTCCGCACCCGCCCGCACTGGCAAGGCCCGCCCACACTCCGGCCGCCCACAGCCCGGCCGCCCACAGCCCGGCCGCCCACAGCCCGGCCGCCCACAGCCCGGCCGCCGCCGAACCAGTTTCGCCGTCCGTTGCTCAACCCGCCCCGCCCGGCCGGGCACCGCAGCGACCGCTGGTCACCGTGGTCAACGAGGGATCGGACCACGTGACGCCGCCAGCGGTGGAACGCGCGCTGGCCGGACCATCAGCTAACCGGGCGCAGGCCCGCCCCGGCCGGGTCCTGATGGTTCCCGGCGGTCACCGGCCCGGCAAGCCGGATCAGCTGCAGCGGGACCGGTCAAGGGCGCAGCTTCCGGTCAGCAGCCCGAGCCGGATCGTCGTGCTTGGCTGCACGGTCGGCGCTGGCCAGACCATGACGACGCTGCTGACCGGGGAGGTGCTGGCCAGTCTGCGCGCCGACCAGGTCGCGGTGCTTGACCTCAACCCAGGAGCCGGATCGCTGACTCAGTGTGCTCTGTCCCGGCCAGCGGTGAGCCAGGCGGCGTCGCTCGGATCGTCCCGGCTGGAGGTTCTCGGCCAGGGACGGACCGCGGCCGGTGGCCAAGATGGCGAGGCTGAAGCGTCCGCGCAGGGTCCCGGCCCGGCGGACGATGCCAGGACGTTCGAGCTCGCCTCGGCACGCTATCCGATGGTGCTAGCTGATCCGTCCACGCCCGCTGTCCCGCGCCTGCTCGCGATCGCCGATCAGCTCGTCCTGGTGGCACCGGCCAGCGCGGCGGCGGCCAGCGCGATCGCGATGACCTTCGAGTGGCTTGAGGCGCACGGCCAGGCCGGCCTGGCCACCGGGGCGATCATGGTGCTGAACGGGGTGAGCCGCCGGACCATGCCCCACGTCGAACAGGCCGAACGGGTCGCCGCTGGCCGGTGCCGCGCGATCGTCCGAGTGCCCTGGGACGATCAGCTGCAGAACCAAGCGGCGAAACGAACTCATCCGGGCGCTCTAGGCTCAGCGGCCGGTCAGCACGGAGCCGGTCAGCACAGTGTCGGCCAGCATGGGACCGGTCAGCACGGGCAAGGTCAGCACGGGGCCGGCCAGCACTGGTCTGGCCTGCTCAGCCCGGCCACGGTCGCCGCCTATACCGCGCTGGCTGGCGTCCTAGTGGCCGCCGTGGCCGACCGGCCGATCCCGCACTCCGGGCAGGTGGGCCGATGAGCACTGGCTTCGCCAGGAGGAGCAGGCTCTCCGTCCGGTATTTCGACGACCGGATCCTGCTGACCGAGACGCACGCCTGGGCCTACTTCCGGATACCGACCATCTCCTACGAATTCATGACCGGTCAGCAGCGTGAGGCGCTGGCGATCAACCTGACCGTCGCGCTGGCCGGAATCAGGATGGCCGACGCGGAGGTGCACCTGCGGATCGCACAGCGAAGCTATCCAGCGGCGCAGTGGGCCACCGGGCTGCACGCGACATCCGATGGCGGGCCTGGCTGGATTGAGTATCTGGACGAGATGTACCGGCAGGTCTGGGCGAAGGACTTCTGGACCAAGGAGGTCTACCTGGGCGTCCGGCTAGGTCAGCGCGGCGTGCGGGCTCAGCTGGCAGGCGGCACGCTCGCCCAGCTGGTCAGCGCCTACCGGGCCGGTGAGCAGCTGCTCGGAATCGAAGACCACGCCGTCAGCGCCGGAGAGATTGCCAAGTGGACCGAGCACGCGGAGCGGATCGGCCGGACGCTGGCCGCCAGCTCGCTTGCGGCGCGGCACGCCAGCTCCGATCAGGTCGCCTGGCTGTTCCGGCATGCGCTACTCGGCACCCTCGGCGACCCGCCGCCGTCGGCCGCCAGACGGCGCACCTGGGGTCAGGGCGAGATCGAGTCGCTGGTGGAAGGCGAGATTCACAACGGGCGGACCGTCTTGCGAATGGTTCATCCGGCCGGGGATTCCTACGCCGCCTTCCTGTCGTTCACGCGGTTCCCCGACGTCATGTATTTCCCCGACGGCGAGCCGTGGCTGCATTACGCCGACGCGATGCCGTTCCCGGTCGAGGCCAGCCTGCGGATGCGGCTGATCCCGCCAGCCAAGGCGAGTAAAGACGTCAGCCGCAGGCTTGCGCACGCCAGGGACATGGACGCGCATATCCGCGAGGCGGGCGCCGACATGCCGCTCGCCCTGGCCGAGCAACTCGAGGCGGCCAGGCTGCTTGAGCACGGAATCACGAAGGAGCGGCTGCCCTTCGTCTACGGCTGGCACCGGCTCGCCGTGGCCGCACCGACCAGAGAGCTGTGCGTCCGCCGGGTCGAGGCGGTCGTCGAGCACTACCGGGATATCGGCATTGACGTAGTCAATTCGACCGGTGACCAGTTCTCGCTGCTGAGCGAGTCGCTGCCAGGCGAAAAGGTCAGGCTGGGCTCCTACCTGCAGCGCCAGCCGCTCTACACGATCGCAGGCGGAATGCCCACGGCGACCGTTGACCTGGGTGACCGGGTCGCTGACGGGGCCGGCTGGGTCGGTCCCTACATTGGCGAGACGCTCGGCCGAGCCAGGTCCGTGGTGCATTTCGACCCGCTGGTCGCCGCCGCTCGCAACCGGCCGACCGCCGTCGCGATCACCGGGGAGCCCGGCGGCGGAAAGACCACGCTGGCGCTGCTGCTCATCATGCAGCTCGCACTCCGCGGTGTCACCGTCGCCGTGATCGATCCCAAGGGCGACGCTGAGTCGCTGGTCCGGCTGCTGCAGGCACGCGGCCGCCGGGCCCGAGTGCTTCCGCTCGGCAACGCCGCGGCCGGCCTGCTCGATCCGTTCTCGTTCGGCGACGATCTCGCGGAGCGCCGGACCATGGCCGCGGAGACGCTGCGGCTGCTGCTGCCGGGGATGAGCGAGGAGCGGGAGAGCGCGATGATCCAGGCGGTCGGTGCCGTCTCGGCGACCGAGCGGCCCAGCCTGGGTCAGGTTGTGGAGCATTTGCAGCAGGCAGCCGACCCGGCGTCGAAGAACCTCGGGGCGGTGCTGCGGTCGATGTCGGAGATGCGGCTGGCAAAGCTCTGCTTCGCGGCATCGGGCGGCGCGCGGATCGACGCGGCCGGCTGGACCACGGTGTTCACGCTGGCCGGCCTGACGCTGCCGGACGCCGGCCTCAAGCGGGACGACTACTCGTACGAGCAGCGGCTCTCGGTGGCACTGCTCTACCTCGTTTCCCAGTTCGCCCGGCGGCTGCTGAACGGCATGGACCGGCGGATGCCGAAGGCGATCGTGCTCGATGAGGCGTGGGCGGTGACCTCGACGCCGCAGGGCGCCAAGCTCATCCCGGAGGTCTCCCGGATGGGCAGGTCCCGCAATACCGCGCTGATCCTGGTCTCGCAGAACGCCGGAGACCTGCTGAACGAGCAGGTGACGAACTGCCTCTCGGCGGTCTTCGCGTTCCGGTCAAGCGAGCGGGCCGAAGTTGCCAGCGTCATGTCGCTGCTCGGCGTCGAGCCGTCGGAGGAGCACCAAGCGGTTCTTCGCGGTCTGGGCAACGCCGAGTGCATCTTCCGCGACCTGGATGGGCGGGCCGGCCGGATCGGTGTCGACTTGATCTCCGATGAACTGCGGCAATGGTTGGACACGAACCCGACCAGGGCCAGTTCCGGTGATATTCCAGTCCCGCCGCCCGTCCCGGCTCAGGGTCAGCCGCCGGCGTACGGCCGGATGCGCACGCAGGATCAGCAGTCGGCGCACGGTCAGCCGCCGACTTACGGGCAGTCTCCGGCGAAGGGGCAGCCGGGCCTGCCGATTGGTCAGCCACCGGCTACGGCTCGGCCACCCAGCCCGGCTCAGGCGCCGGCCCCCTGAGCCGACGCCGAAAACTACACCCCCAGGAGCCCCCCGATGCCCAGACTCCACCGGCCGACCCGCAAGACCGCTGTGGTGCTGGTTCTGGCCGCCGTCCTGTTCAGCGTTCTGGGCGCCGGTCACCAGCCAGGCCGTAGCGCCGCACCAGACCGTCCGATCGCGGCGGTCACCCTCGCGGCTACGGCGCCGAGCGGCGGCCTGTGCTCGGTCCCGGGGATCGGAGACATCGGCGGGCTGCTCGGCTTCTGCTCGCTCGGCCAGTCTGGACTCACCGGGGATCTGAATAACCTGTGCCAGCCCGGGCTGCCCCAACCAGAGCCGGCCACCTCGGGCCTCGACGCGCTGATCAGACCGCCTACGGGACCGGGCAAATTGCTGCCCACGCCCTACAACCAGTACGGGATGTCCGGGCAATACTGGGCGGCGACCGATCTGCAGTGCTCGGATATGACGTCGCTGATCGGCAACGACGTGGCTGGGATGCTGTTCGATTTCGCCAAGGCAATGGACCGGGTCACCATCACCGTGTATCAGTCGGCCGCCGGGGAAGGCATCTTGAGCTGGCTGCAAAACGCGGCCGACAAGCTGATCAGTGGTATCGGCAATGCCATCTACTTCCCTTACCTGGCCGTCGTGGTGATCATCGCCGCCATCTGGCTGGCCTGGCAAGGCCTAATCCGCAAGCGCGGCACCCGGACCATCGAGGGCACGATCTGGATCGTCGTGGCTTGCGCTGCCGCGGTCTGGCTGATCGGCAGGCCGGCCGACTTCACCGGCCTGGGCAAGGGCGTTTCCGACGGGATCAGCACAGCCCTGAACACCGCCTTCGCTCATCTGCCGAGCCCGGGCCAGGCCAGCTGCCTGCCGGTCGGGCGCAATGATCCGCAGATCAGCCCGGCCAGCTACAGCTATACCTCGGGCGGGACCGTAGTAGACCAGAACGCTAACGAGCTGTGGACCGTGCTGGTCTGCAAGCCGTGGCTGGACGGGGAGTTCGGGACCACGTCGTTCGCGACCGCGGGCGGTCGGCCGACGGCGGTCAACGCCTACGGCAGGCAGTTGCTCTGGGCGCAGGCGATCGCGGCGAACGAGCAGCCGACAGCCGCGCTGGTCCAGGCCAAGCAGGCCGCATACGCCGGAATCGCGTCCACCATCAAGCAGCGCGACGTCAGCATCTACCCGCTGTTCCAGGGCAAGCAATGGACAACCCGGCTGGAGATCGCTTTCACGGCGCTGCTTGCCGCGGTGGTCGCTGGACTGCTGGTGCTGCTCATCTCGGTCACGCTGATCTTGCTCAAGCTCGGCTTCCTGCTGCTGCTCATCGTCGGGCCGTTCTTCCTCCTGGTCGGCACCCACCCGGGTTTCGGCCGGGTAGTCGCGGTCCGGTGGTTCGAGATGCTGGTCGGAGTGCTGCTCAAGCAGGCTGCCGTCGCCCTGGCGCTGAGCGTGCTGCTCTACTGCTACGCGCTGATCATGGGAACGGCGGACGACGTGCTGCCGTGGGCGCTGAAGATCCTGATGATCACGCTGGTGACGGTCGCAGTCTTCATCTACCGCAAGCCATTCCAGCACCTGTTCGCCGCCGTCGGCTACGGCGCGATCGGCTCGACGGATCGCGCCGAGGCGGATCTGAGCATCGCCGCGGCCAGAGCCCGCGCGAACACCAGGACCGCGGCGACCATCGGGGTACCCGGCTTCGCCGCCTACCGCGCGGCGCGCTGGGCGCGGCGCAACCCGGCTCAGGCGGCCGGGCTGGCCCTCGGCGCCGCCACGGCGGTCGGCACCACCGCCGTGGCGACCGGCCTCGCGGCCGGTGCTGACGGTGCTGGGACTGGCGTTAGCAGCGACGGCAGCGAATTCGCCGCCGGGGGCGTGGTTAGCGGCGCGGGTGGTCAGCCGGATCAGGCCACGGTCGGCGGGCAGCTGGGGGTCGCGGCCCGGGCTCGGGCCCTGGGCGGCTCGACGGGGACGGCCTCGGGCAGCGAAGCGCCGCCGCTGCGGCTGCCGCCTCGCCAGGGTGCCCCGGCGCCGTGGCCGCAGAACGGATCATCGGCCACTGGCCAGGTGTCGGCCGCCAGGTCCGCTTCGGCCTCCGGGCTTGGGAATGGCTCCGGCCATGGGGCGGGTTCCGGCGCCGGGCCCGGTTCCGGCCCCGGGTCGGCGTCAGGTACGGCGCAGGGATCAGGGCGGCCGATCGCATCGGCCGGCTATCCGGTGATTCCCGCGCCGCCGAGGTCGTCAAGCGCCGGCTCGTCGGCAGGCCCGGCGACCCGGCGGACCGGCCCGCCACCGGTGCCGCCAGCGTGGAGTACCGGTGGCTCATCCACCGGCGCCCCGCGGCCGGCCCCCCCGCCGATCCTGCCGCCCCGCCAGACGCCTGCGGAGCCGCCGCGGCCGGCCCGCCAGCCTAATCCGACCGGGCTAGTCCGCCAGTCCCGCCCGGCCCGGCAGTCCGCGCCGAACCGCGCTGGCCGTCCCAGCCGCCCGGCTGGTGGCGGCGCCGGCGGTGGCAGCTCGACTGGCGGTCCGGCTGGACCAGGTCCGCAGGCTGGCCAGCGCCGTGACCATCCGACACCGCTTGGCTGGCAGCAAGGTGCCGCCAACCACGGTGCGTCTAACCACGGGTCGGCCGACAGCGAGCAGTTCGGGCCGTTCTGGTTGCGGCCATTCTGGCGGCGGAAGTAGCTGAGTCGGCATGGAGCTCTCGACATTCCAGCGGTTCGTCGCCTTTGCCGCCGTAGTGATCGTGCTAGCCGGGCTCGGCGTCTACCTGTTCTTGCCGTCCGGGTCCGGCAATGCGGCTCCTGGAGCGGGGCGGTCAACACCGCCCGGCCAGCCATCGAGTCCCGTGCCGTCAAGCCCGTCCGGTCCGTCCGGATCCGCTCCGCCGGGTCAGCCGACCAGCATCTATCAGTGGCTGCCGTTCACCGCCGCTGGCCTGGCCAGCGCCGCCAACGTGGCGGTCGAGTTCGGTACCGACTACGCGACGTTCTCCTACAGTCAGAACACCGCCGCATATCTGGCGCCGATGCAGCCGCTGATCACCAGCCAGCTCGATCAGCTCCTCGGCCGGGCCTACTCCGCGCCGGGACTGGCCGCGGCGCGGACTAGCCAAAAGCAGGTCTCCACGGGCAGTGCCGTGATCTCCTCGCTCCGGGCGTTCGGCCCGTCCAGCCTGACCTTCGTCATGGTCATTACCGAGCGGATTACGGACAGCAAGGGGAGCAGTCAGCGGGCGACCGACTACGCGGTCACGCTCACCGGCAGCGGAACCAGCTGGCAGGTGAGCGATATCGAGCTGGCTTCGGCGGGGAACCTGTGAACCGGCTATCCGGCGGACTTGCCAAGCCCGTCGGCTTCGGCCTGGCCAGCCTGGTCATACTGATCATCGTCGGGGCGCTGGCTACGCCGATGCTGCTGTTCGCCAGCGGAGCCCTGCTCTACGCCAAGGGCAGTGCCTGTTCGGGGGGGCAGAACGGACCGGGTACCCAGCCGCCGGTCAGCACGGTAGCCCAGAACGCGATCCCGGCGAACTACCTGGCGCTGTTCAAGTCCATCGGCGCGAGGTACCGGGTCCCTTGGGTGATCCTGGCCGGGATCGGCAAGGTGGAGAGCGACGACGGGCAGACCACGCTGCCGGGCGTGCACAGCGGGGCGAACGCATTCGGCGCGGCCGGGCCGATGCAGATCGGCATCGGCGGAGCGGCGGGCAATACCTGGGGCGGCGCCCCGGTGCATCCGGCCAGCGAGCGAGTCAACGGGGTCGCCGTCGACGCCAACGGCGATGGGACCGCCAGCGTCTACGATCCGGCCGACGCCGTCGCGGGCGCCGCTAAGTACCTGCTCGAGCACGGCGTTCTCGACAATGTCTCCGGGGCGATCTTCGCCTACAACCACCTGGACTCCTACGTTCAGTCGGTGCTCAGCTGGGCGAACACCTACGCCAAGGGCGGTTACTCGGTCAGCCCGGTCACCGTGGACAGCGCGCCTAGCTGCCTGCCTGGCGTCGGTGTCACAGCAAGCAACGCGGCCTCCACCGCGATCGCCTTCGCTGAGCAGCAACTGGGCAAGCCGTACCTATGGGGCGGCACCGGACCCGATGCGTACGACTGCTCCGGGCTGGTGATGGAGGCTTACCGCGCCGCCGGGATCGATATCCCGCGTACGTCGGAACAGCAATGGCTGTGGGGGCCGCAGGTCAGCCCGGGCCAGGTCGAGCCTGGAGATCTGGTGTTCTTCGCCGGGGCCGACGGCACCCAGACGTCTCCTGGTCACGTCGGCCTGGTGATCGGCGGCGGGATGATGATCGAGGCATACGCCACCGGGTTCCCGATCAGGATCGCGACCTACATCGGCCGCGATCCGGTCGGCTTCACCCGCCCGTGGGCACACGCCGGCGTGCAGCAGGCCGCTGCCCAGGCCGCCGGCTAGTGCATGCTGTCGGCGATTCTGAGCAGGGTGGCTGTCCTCAAGCTGGTGCTGATCACGTTGATGTCGATGCCGTCCCGGTAAAACTCGACCAGTGCCGGGTTGGATTTGTCATGGTCCATCCGTGGCCTGACGATGATCGCGGGCTGCCCGTTCACCTGCCCAAGCACCGCGCCGCCGGGAATCTTGATCTCGGCGAAGTCGATCCTGAACCATTTGGCCGGATCGGTGTAGGTGGCACGCTGCATGATGATCGTGACCTGCCCCCCGTCAAAGACCAGATCAATGACTTGCCCAGCGACCAGCCAGGCGTGATCCAGGTCGCCCCTGCTCGCTATGGGGTCGTGCGGCAGCGGGACCGGGAAGCCGACTGCTGCCTGAGCGCCTGCCGCCGTCGTCTGCACCGCGCCGGGCAGGGGCTGCGCCCAGTTCGTCGGCGCCAATCCGAGGGACTGCGCCCTTCCCGCGTGTGCAGGGACGGATCCCGGCCTCGCGGTGAAGGGCACCAGGCTCAGGCCGCAGGCAAGCACCCCGACGAGGCTGGCCGTTGCGACGCCGATCACGACGCTCCTGCGACGTGGGCCGCGCACACGTGCGTTCCTGCTGGCTCGCCGCACAACCCAGGGTGATCGCANGACGGTGCCGGCCAGTTCGTCGGCGAANTCGGGGGTGGCGATCGGCGGTGGCAGCCTGCTCATCGCCGCCTGATGGCGGCGGGCGGCCCGAGAGAGATTGCGGACAGTGTTCATGGCGATGCCAAGCAGCCAGGGCTGAAGCGACTCACCGAGCGGCTGGACGGCTTCCCGCCGCCGCCATGCTTCCAGGAACGTCAGCGAGACGACTTCCTCGGCGGTCGATCAGTCGCCGGTGAGCCGGAAGGCAAAGTTATACACGTTCCTGGCGTACCGGTCGAAAAGCTCTCCGAACGCGTCGGGGGTCGCCAGCCCGCACGCGGGCGCGCAGAGTCGGCTCCACATACCTATGCTGTCCGGACAGCGGCATCGCATTCCAATCCATCCACGCGGACGAGGAGCTGGCATGGACTTTGAGCTGTCGGATGAGCAGCGACTGCTGCGCGACACCATGCGCTCGTTCGTGGACAGTCAGATCCGGCCGGTCGCCAGGGAGTGGGAGGAGGCCGGCCGGTATCCCGATGAGATCGTCGGCACCATGCGGCAGATGGGCCTGTTCGGGCTGTCTGTGCCTGAGGAGTACGGCGGGATGGCGGCCGACATGGTGTCGCTCGCCGTGGTCTTCGAGGAGATCTCCCGTGGCTGGATGGGCGTGGCCGGGATACTCGGCAGCCACTCGCTGTCCTGCTGGATGATCGCCAGGTACGGCACGGAGCAGCAGAAGCGTGCCCACCTTCCGGATCTGGCGACCGGAGCGCGGCGGACCGGTATCGCGCTGACCGAGCCAGGTGCGGGCAGCGACCTGCAGGGCATCGTCACGACGGCGCGCCAGGATGGCGACAGCTACGTGGTCAACGGCCGCAAGACCTGGATCACCAACGCCCGCCACGCCGACCCGCTGCCGGTTCTGGTCAAGACCGATCCGGCGGCCAGTCCGCCGCACGCCGGGATGTCAGTCCTGCTCGTCGATCCTGACCTGGCCGGCTTCGAGGTGGTCAGGGATCTGCCCAAGCTGGGCTATCGCGGCCCGGAGACGTGTGAACTCGTGCTCGAAGACGTTCGGGTGCCCGCCGCCAGCCTGCTTGGCGGGACGCAGGGCCGGGGCCTGCAGCAGGTGCTCGCCGCGTTGGAGAAGGGCCGGATCAACATCGCCGCCCGCGCGGTTGGCGTCGCCCAGGAGGCCTACGACCAGGCGCTGCGTTACGCGGGGCAGCGGGAGGCGTTCGGCCAGAAGATCTCCGGCTTCCAGGCTGTGCAGCTCAAGCTGGCCGACATGGCAACAAAACTGCAGGCCGCCAGGCTGCTCACCTACTGGGCGGCGTCCCGTGCCGACGCGGGCCAGCGCACCGACCTGGAGTCCGGCATGGCCAAGGTGTATGCCTCGGAGGTCGCGCTGGAGTGCGCCGTGACCGCGATGCAGGTGCACGGCGGCTACGGGTACTCCAAGGAGTTCACGGTCGAGCGGCTCTACCGCGACGCGCCGCTGATGGTGATCGGCGAGGGCACGAACGACATTCTTCGTACCGTAATCGCCCGTGCGCTCATCACCGGTCGCGGTTTCATCGGATGATGGCAAGGTCCCTGCGGCCGGCTGCGCCCTGGGGCAGGCAGGAGACAGACGACGCAGGAGGGAACTGGCGATGATTCCTTTCCACCGCACGCCTGGCCCGGCTGTCGGCCGAGTCGTGCGCCCGGTGCTGACCGCGGTCGCCGTGGCGGGACTAGTGGGATCGGCCGCAGCCGCGGCCAGCGCGGCGGCAGCGAGTCCGAGGGCCAGCGCCTCGGCGGTCGAGCGGAACGCTGCCGGTCAGCGGGCTGCGCCGGCCAGCCATGCGAGGCAGGCGGGCCAGGCGGGACGTCTGGTGCGCAAGCCGCTGGCCGGAAAGATCATCGGCATTGATCCAGGGCATAACGGGCGTAACTGGACCGATCCCGCCTTTATCGATCACCAGATCTGGAACGGCCGGGAGTGGGAGAACTGCGATACCACCGGCACCCAGACCGCGAGCGGATACACCGAGGCGAGGTTCAATTTCAACGTCGCGATGTATCTGGCCGCCGACCTGCGCAGGGACGGGGCCCGGGTGGTCCTGACCCGGACGAACAACCATGGCATCGGGCCATGCGTGGACCGGCGCGCGCGGATTCTGGACCGGGCTCACGCGAACGTGTCCATTGACATCCACGCGGACGGCGGTCCGTCCGGCGGCCGCGGCTTCACCGTGCTCGAGCCGGTAAAGGACGGGCCCAACCACAAGGTGATCGCCTCATCCGTTCGCTTCGGCCGCGACGTGCACGCGGCATTCCGGAAGTACACCCCCATTCGGGTCAGCGATTACTACGGTCATAACGGCTATATTTTCCGCAGCGATCTTGCCGGACTCAATCTGACCACGATGCCGAAGGTGCTGATCGAGTGCGGAAACATGCGGAATGCCGCCGACGCGAGACTGCTGACAAGTGCCCGCGTTCAGCGGGAGATTGCACGAGCGCTTGAGGCCGCGATCATCGCCTTCCTGACCGGACATTGACCACCGGAGATTGACGTGACTGACCACTCCCGCCGAACNGCNCCCGCCGGGCCTGCTAGACGGACCCTGCTTCAGCAGGCCGCCTTGGTACTAACGGTCGGGCTGGTGACCGCTGGCTGCGCGGCCTCTGCTGCCGGGTCGAGCGATCCGGGTGCGGCCAAGACCACCGGCACCGGCCGGACTGCATCGGCCGCTCCCCGGCAGACACCAGCAGGCGGCGGGCCGACGAGCAGCACCCGGACCGCCAGGCCGCTGGCGGGAAAGATCGTCGGAGTCGACCCCGGACATAATGGCCTTAACTACACCGATCCGGCCTTCCTCGATCGCCAGATCTGGAACGGCCGGGAGTGGGAGAATTGCAACACCACGGGTACCCAGACGGCGAGCGGCTACACCGAGGCGCAGTTCAACTTCAACGTCGCGATGTATCTGGCCGCCGATCTGCGCAGGGACGGGGCGCGGGTGGTGCTGACCAGGACGAACAATCACGGCATCGGGCCGTGCGTGACTCGGCGCATCCAGATCATCGATCAGGCGCACGCTGATGTGGGCATCGAGATTCACGCCGACGGCGGCCCGACCTGGGGACGCGGGTTCACCGTTCTTGAGCCCGTCGCTGACGGTCCGAACGATCGGGTGATCGCCGCATCGGTTCGATTCGGCAGTGATGTCCGCTCGGCGCTCCTCGCCGATTCGCCGATGCAAATGAGCAACTATTACGGCAGTAATGGAATTATTTTCCGAAACAACCTCACCGGGCTCAATCTCACCACGGTCCCCAATGTCCTGATCGAGTGCGGCAACATGGCCAGCGCCGCCGACGCTCGGCTGCTGACCTCGCCAGCAGTGCAGCGACAGATCGCCCGGGCGCTGGAGGCGGCGATCATCCGATTCCTTACCGGGTCCTAACCGCCTCGATAAGCCGGGTGGTCGGCCGCCCGAGCGGCAGCAGCTACGACGACGATCCGCGGCACTCTGGCTGCGGGCAAGTTCGTAACTGCCTTTGATCCGATTGTCGCCATCTGCGGGCTGGTACCGCACCCGGCACGTAAGATCTGACCCAGATGCCTCGACCTGGAAGCCAGCAGCTGGCGCCGGAATCGAAGACCGTATTCAGCACCAGCGCGTGATTGAGAAGCCCGTGAGTCCCCGAGACACGAGTGCCGGATCAGTGCCGCGGATCCGTGCTCGCTCAAGCAGAACTCCGCTGGAGACCAGGTGACAGTCAGGCACCGCCGCGCCGTCCGACCGCACCAGGTGGCCGCGCTCGCAGCAATCGCGTTCCTGCTGCTGGGATGCACGTCCTCTGCGGCGACTGGGAAGCCAGCCGATACGCCGAGCGTTTCCGGGCAGTCAAATTCTCCGGCACCGTCAGCTAGCCCGACTTTGACCTCACCCTTCGCGAGCGTTCGCGGCTATCTGGCCCATCGGTCCGGTCAGGTGACCGCGGCGCTGTATGACGCGCGCACCAGGCAAACCTGGTTGCTCGATCCTGGGGTCATCCAGGACACCGCGAGCATCGTGAAGGTGGAGATCATGGGAACGGCGCTGGCGGAAGCGGCGGCGGCCGGCCGGGCCCTGTCGGCCGCGGAAGCGGGCCTGATGACGGCGATGATCGAGAACAGTGACAACAAGTCAGCGACCACGCTGCTTGCGCAGGTGGGTGGTCCCAGCGCGATCGGGCGGTTCGATCGCTCCGTCGGCATGACGCACACCACCCCGTCAACGCTGGCCTTTATTCCGGGAACCACGTTGCCTGGCTGGGGCCTGACGACGACGACAGCGCTCGATGAGGTCACCATCGTGTCGAGGTTCGCCTATCCCAACCCGTTTCTGTCCGATGCCGCTAGGGCCTACGGCCTGCGCCTGATGGAGAACGTGGAAGCTGATCAGAACTGGGGCGTCACCGGCGGTGTCCCAGCCGGCACGACCGTGGCACTCAAGAACGGCTGGGTTCCGATCCCGCCGTCGAATTACTGGCAGGTCAATAGCATCGGCTGGATCTCAGGTCACGGCCGCAACTACGTGCTCGCGGTGCTGACCGACGGCAACCCATCGCAGCCTTACGGGATCGCGACCATCGAAGCAATAGCGAGGGCCGTGTACGCCGAACTCGGCCGCGGTCACTGACCTCGTCTCGTTGACGACGACTGCCCCGCCCGCAAACGCGGAACCTGCACGGCCCGGCTGATCTTGAGGACGAGGCCATCGTCGCTGCGGCGAAGCCCGTTCCGTGATTGTCGTTGACGTCAACCTGCTGCTCTACGCGGTCGTCTCTGGCTTTCCGCAGCATCAAGCGGCCGGAGCGTCGTGGGAGGAGACTCTCAACGGGCCAGACGACGTGGGTCTAGCTAGCCCAGCTATATTTGGATTTCTCCGGATCGCCACTAATCCGCGAATTCCTCGGTCGCCGCTGCCAGTAGACTCGGCCATTGGCTATGTGACCGAATGGCTCGACTTGCCGAATGTCCGATTTCTCGTGCCCGGGTCACGGCATCTTGCCATCGCGTCCGAGCTCATGCGTGGTATCGGCACGGCCGGCAACCTCACAACCGACGTTCAGCTAGCCGCCCTGGCGATCGAATACGACGCCGACATGGTCTCAAACGACAACGACTTCGGTCGCTTCCCTGGGCTTCGCTGGGTCAATCCGCTCAGCTGATCCAGGCCGAGGATGGTCTGGAGCTTGGAGTCGGCCGTCGCAGATCTCGCTCCTCGACAGCTGAAGGCCGAAACGTTGATCGCAATCGTCTTGATCGGACGGGCTTAGCGCGATGGTGACTGGCGCTAAATGCTGCTCGCCGATGCAGGAGCGTAGCCGTAGGTTTCCGCGATCGGATTCCAGACCGAGACGAAAACCTGCTTCGAGTTCTCGGCCTGGCCGTCCGCGGTGAGCGCACTGCTGTAGGCGCTCGACTGAGACGGGCAGCCGTTGCTCTCCTGCTGCTGGGCCCAGGCGAGGTAATCCTTGTCGGCATCCAGCGAGTTGAGCAAGGCCAGCCGCAGGTCGTTCTTCAACGCCGCGCCGTTGGGCAACGCGTCGGTCGACAAGGCCGACGCTTTGTTGTACTCGGCGGTGCGCTGGTTGACGACCGTTTGAATCTGAGCAACGTCGCCCGGAAGGTTGGTGCAGCTCATGACGGCGCTTACCGCGTTCTGCAGTGGCTGTCGGCTGGCGGCGCTCGTGGTCAGCAGGTTGTTCACTGCCCCAGCCTCGCTAGCCGCCAGGGTTGGAGTCGAGGAGGATGCCGGAGACGTCGAGGGCGTCGTCGGAGGCGTCGAGTGCGTTCCCGGAGACGGGCCGAAGCGGACGTGAAACCCGAACACGGCAATCGCTGCCGCGGCGATAGCAACGGCGACAATGCTGCTGACCGTGACGAACAACCCACGATGTCCGTGGGGAGCTGTCATCGGGCCAGTGGTGCCGGTGCCGTAGCCGCCGGGTCCGCCGGTCTGGCCGGTGCCGTAGCCGCCGGGTCCGCCGGTCTGGCCGGTGCCGTAGCCGCCGGGTCCGCCGGTCTGGCCGGTGCCGTAGCCGGCCGCCGCCGCGGCACCGGCCTGCCAGCCGCTCTGGATCGCCCCGCCGGGCGCGCCTGATCCTGGCGGAGCGGCCTGGCCGCTCGATCCGGACATCATGGTCGGTGGATCTTGGCCAGGGAACGCTCTGGCCGTGGGCTCCGGTGGGCCTGGCGCGGCAGGCGCTGCAGCTTCCGGCGCCATGCCCGCAAGTCCACCGCTGCCTGGTGTGACACCCGGCCAGCCCGGAGAGTCGCCCGCTGGCAGCCCTCCGCCGGATGCCGCAGCGCCAGCCTGGCCGGCCAGGGGCGTGCCGACGTTAGGTGCCCCGNCNAGCGGTGTCCCGCCCAGCGGTGTCCCGGCTTGGGGTGCCCCGCCCAGCGGTGTCCCGCCCAGCGGTGTCCCGGCTTGGGGTGCCCCGCCCTGCGGTGTCCCGGCTTGGGGTTGCCCGGCCTGGGGTGCCCCGGCCGACCCGGCGGCCGGTACCTCGGGAATTGCGAGCTGCGCCCGGTCAGCGTCCGCTGGGCCGCGGGCCTGGTCGGCGTCGGCCGCCGCCGGCTCGGCGAGGTCGGTAGCCGGCCACGGTTTGGCCGGCTCTCCGGCGGCCGGTCCGACGGACGGCAGCCGCGAGCGGCCAGCCTCGGGCTCGCCGGGGATGAGCTTCAATCCCCGGCCGAGATCGGCGGCGAACTGTGCGCAGGTCGGATAACGCTCGTCCGGGGACTTCGCCAGCGCCTTGGCAAGTACCGCATCGGCGCCCGCTGGGATGCCGCGCCGACGGGAGCTCAGGGCTGGCGGTGCCTCGTTGAGCTGGGCGTACAGCAGGGCGAGGCCCTGGTCGCGGCGGAACGGAGGGGTTCCGCTGATCAGCTCGAAAGCGGCGCAGGCAAGGGAGTACTGGTCGGCGCGGCCGTCGGTGTCACGGCCTTCGATCTGCTCAGGTGCGACGTAGTCGAGCGTGCCGACGAACTGGCCGGTAGAGGTGAGATGGCTGGATAGCGTCTGCTTGCTGATCCCGAAATCGGCGAGATAGACGTGCTCGGCGCGGTCATCGAGACGAAGCCCCGGATCTGTCCCAGCGGCGGGGCTACCGGAATCCAGCAGGATGTTGGCCGGCTTGACGTCGCGGTGGATCAGGCCGCGGGCGTGGGCGGCGTCTAGCGCAGCTGCGACTTGGGTGACGATGGCCCAGACCCGACCGGCGGGAAGCGGGCCAGCCTGACGGAGCAGCGATCGGGCATCGCCGCCATGGACGTACCGCATGGCGATGAACAGCGAGCCGCCGGCGTCCCCGGCATCGTAGACCGGGATGATGTTGGGATGATCCACGGCCGCCGCCGCCCGCGATTCACGGATGAACCTGGCACGGAACGCGGTATCCGCGGCCAGCGCAGGAGCCAGCAGCTTCAGTGCGACCCGGCGGTCCAGCCGCTCGTCCCTGGCCCGGTAGACGACGGCCATACCGCCCCGGCCGATCTGCTCCTCAAGCAGATATCCGGCGACCCGCGTACCCACGCCCGTCTCGGCTGCTGCCGGGGCATCGTCGCTCACCGCGTTGGCCTGTCGGCGAGGCCGATGCGGTCATGGTCGGGTGTCGAATGCACGAATCCAAGTCTCCGCCTGCACGGGCCACCACTGGGCTTGGCCCTTTGCGTGGACTTTAGCTCGCCTTCCGGCAGCGGGACAGAAGCAACATCAAATCGTCATCTGGTGTCCGTGGTGGCGACGATCAGCCGCGCTGGTCAGCTGCTATCGGGGATTGCTGCCGACGTGAATGCCGACGTGACCTCGGAGCCCACGGCGACGCCCTCGCAGGCGTCCCCGGCAAGCTCGGAGTCCAGATCCTCAAGCAGCGACTGACCTTCCAGCCCGGCCTGGAGGTCCTCAGCTGGCCACGGTGTCGCGCCGAGCGCGTCGAGCGCCTTGTGAGCAAGCGCCAGCTTCTCGTATAGGAACAGGACTGGTCCGCCCGCCGCGCCATCGACCGCGGCGCGCAGCGCGTCATGCGGACCCTCGGCGAATGCGACGTCGATCCCTGGCCTGGCCTGGCGCAGGGCCGCCGCGATCAGCTCCCGCATCTCGCCGGGCGCCCGGCCACGCCGGTCCTGATCTTCGTAAATGACTACCCGGCTGAACCACGCGGCGATCGCCTCGGCTGTCTGCGTTACCAGGTCGTCGCGCCGGTCGCCGGGCAAGGTGATCGCGGCGGCTGGCTCGCCTTCCCAGACGCTGCTGATCATCTCACCGACCGCGTGCAGGGCGGCCGCGTTATGACCGTAGTCAAGGACGACGGGACTGGCCGNCGCCCAGGTCGCGGGCGCGGCCACCGCGTAGATNTTGCCCCGGCCCGGATTGGCCTGCCTGGGCGTGAACGTGCTGAGTGCCTCCGCGATGTCCTTGACCGCAATCCCCGCAGCTCGGCACGCCGCGGCAGCGGCCAGCGCGTTCGCCACGACATGCCTGGCCCGCCCGCCGAAGGCTCCAGGCAGCTCGGTGGTGCTCAGGATGGTTCGTCGGCGCCCGCCGACGGTCTCGGTGAGCACCCCGTCACAGACCTCGTAGCAGAACCCTCCGGCCCGCTTGTGCCGCGCGATCACCGGGCTGCCCGGACTGAGGCTGAAGTACCTGATCATCGGTGCGTGCTTGCGAACCGCGGGACGATCGGCCAGCGCCGCGGTGGCCGGGTCGTCCGCGTTGAGCACCACGCTGCCGCCGTCCCTTATTTCCTCGGCGACCAGTGCCTTGACGTTGATCAACTCGTCGAGGTCGTCTACCCCGTCGACGCCCAGGTGGTCGGCGCTGATGTTGGTGATCACCGCGACATCGGCCTGGTCGTAGCCGAGGCCGGCCCGGATGATCCCGCCTCTGGCCGTCTCAAGAACGGCTGCTTCCACAGTGGTGTCATCAAGCACCATTTCGGCCGACCGCGGGCCTGATGCATCGGCCAGATGAACCAGCCGCCCGCCGACAAAAACGCCGTCCGTGCTGGTCAGGCCGGTTCGCAGGCCAGCCTGGCGCAGGATGTGCGCGATCATCCGGACCGTGGTTGTCTTGCCGTTGGTCCCGGTCACCGCGATGATCGGTATTCGCGACAATGCGCCAGGCGGATAGAGCAGGTCGACGATCGCGCCAGCCACATCCCGCGGGGTTCCCTCCGCTGGAGCCAGGTGCATGCGCAGCCCAGGGCAGGCGTTGATCTCGATTACAGTACCGGCTTGGGGTTCGTGGCCAGCTCGGCCATAGACCTGCTGCCCGCATTCCTGGCTACCGGCCTGTTGCGGGTCACCGGCCTGTTGCGGGCCACCGGCCTGTTGCGGGCCGCCCGCCTGCTGCGGACCACCGGCCTGTTGCGGGCCGCCCGCCTGCTGCGGACCACCCGCCTGCTGCGGGCCGCCCGCCTGCTGCGGACCGCCCGCCTGCTGCGGACCACCCGCCTGCTGCGGACCGTCATCCAGGCAATCGGCTTGCTGCCAGCCGAGCAGCGGAGCGCTGACCTCGGCCAGCCGCAGGTCGATGCCGCAGATGTCCAGGCCGACCGCGCCGGCCGCTCTCCGGCACAGCTCAGCCACGTCGGCGTGAATCCGGTCAGTGACATCCTCGCTGGTGCCGCCAGTCGACAGGTTTCCGTTCCGGCGCAGGGTCACCACCTGGCCGGCGACCGGCACTGAGCCTGGTTCTAGGCCGCAGGCGGCCAGGTGATCGAGAGCCGCGTCATCGACAGTGATCTTCGTAAGCACCCGCGAATGGCCCTCGCCTCGGCGCGGGTCGGCGTTGAGCTCGGCGACGAGATCTCCGATGGTGCGCATGCCGTCGCCGGTCACCGACGGCGGCCGCAGCTCGGCGGCGGCGACAACCTGGCCGTCGACGACTAGCACCCGGTAGTCCGTGCCAGGCGCATAGCTCTCCACGATCACCGCGCCGGAACCTGATCCGGCCGCTGCCCGCCGATATCCCTGCTCAGCTTCGACCGGGCTGGTTACGCCAATCGTCACGTACTTCCCGTGGTTGCCGTTCCTCGGCTTGATCACCACGGGTGCGCCAAGCTGCTCGAGTGCCGTCACCGCCTCGGCGGCACTGAGCGCCACCATCCCGTCGGGGACGGCGATGCCGGCCCGCGCCAGCACCTGCTTGGCCAGCATCTTGTCGCCCGCGATGTCTACTCCGAGCGCCGAAGTCTGGTCGGTCATCGCGGCACTGATCAGCCGCCGGTGGCAGCCGTAACCGAGCCGCAGCATGGACCGTCCGCCAACCCGGCGGACCGGGATTCCCCGCCGCCTTGCCGCGGCCGCGATGGCTGCAGTACTCGGGCCGAGGCGCTCGCGCTCAACGGTCCGGGCGATCGTGGCAAGATCGACGGTCAGGTCCGGCCGTTGTTTCGCCAGCAGGTCTTTCACCACAGTCATCGCCAGCCGGATCAGCTCGGCAGGGACCGCCGAATCCGNCGGCTCGTCTTGCGGGCACTCCGTCATCACGTCATACCGGCCGTCGGCACCGGCCCACATCGTCCGTCCGAGATGGACCTCGCGGCCGGCCATTGCGGACAGCTCAAGCGCGATGTGCTCGGTCACATGGCCGAAGTAGGTGCCGGCGCTCATCGCGTCGATGAAACCGCCGGGCCGCCCGGCTGCGCAGTGATGGTCGCGCAGGCCAGGCAACGCCATCGCCAGCCGCTCGGCGAATCCAGGGAAGTCCGCGGTCTCCCGGCCGGTCAGCTCGTCGAGCTCGAGCCGCGCGATGCTGACCGGCGCCGCGGTGAAGATATTCGGGCCGCTGAGGTGACGTATGAGTTCCAGCCGCACGTGCACTCCTTGAGATGCTGTCTCAACCTGGTCGCCGCCAGGCGCGGGCTACCCGCCCGCTGACTCAGTACCTGGCATGGGCCGGGCCGATGGTCGGCGTCCTGGTGCCGATGTCGAAGAGGCAGCCGGACGGCAGCAGGTGCAGGCGGACGTCGAACAGGGTGATCGCGTCGACGTCGGAAGCCGCGTGCACGACAGTGGCGCGCTCCGCGTCGACGACGCTGACGACGCCGCTGCCGAGTACCTCGAAGGTGTCCTGGTGCACGCAGATCGCGGTGTTCTCGTCGATGCCGACACCGAGCCGGTGCGGATCGAGAGCGACCGCGCTGAGCAGGCGGGGGAGTCGGCCGCGCTCGCCGAAGTGCATGTCGATCAGCATCCTGGGCATCAGGCCCAGGCCTGGCCCGGTCCTGACCGTCGCGGTCGACACCTCGGCACCATCGCCGCCGAGGATCATCGTGCGCCCGAGTGCGGTCGCACCGGCGCTTGTGCCTGCGACCACCAGCCCAGCGGCGAGCAGTTCGCTGAGCTGGTCGTTGATCCGGGAGCCGACCAGTGTCCCCAACCTGGCCTGGTCGCCACCGCTGAAGAAGACGCCGGTGGCCCCGTCCAGCGCGGCGGCTGCCTCGCTGCTATCGGCATAGCTCCGGCCGCTTATCCGCAGTTCCTGCACGTGCCGGACGCCGAGTCTGCGGAAGACCTTGTCGTACTCGGCAACCGCCTGGCCGGGCTTGCCGGTGGCCGTAGTGACCAGCACGATCCGTGCCTTGGCACCGCCGCAGAGCTCCACGAAGCGCTCCAGCGCCCCCGCACCGCAGCGCCTGTCCTCGGCGCCGCCGATGATCAGCAGACGGCCTGGAGCTCCCCCGTGATCCACGTCCTGGTCCTCGTCCCGGACCGCGGCGCGGCCCCCGTCGCGGTGTTTACCCGCCGCTCCGGATCGTTAATCAACTGTGACTGTCAGTAGCCGTTGGGGTCGGCCGGAAGTCCGGATGCCCAATCGCGACGCGACTTTGGCGCGGCCAGCACGGCGGGACAGGACCTGAGTCAGCCCCCGTAGGTGCAACCTGGGCCGGCGATCGTGCTGCTGGCAAAGGTGGGGGCCAGGCCAGGCGTCGGCACGGGCGCGCGGTAGTAGCTGAGCTTGTTCCCAGGGCCCTGGACCGCGATGTCGCTCTCACCGGTCGGCAGAGGCGGTCCGGTCGGCAGACGCGGTCCGGTCAGCAGAGGCGCGGCAGAACTCTCCGGTCACTCGCTGCGCAGGATGCCGCGGGTCTGACGGCCATGGCGACCGGACGACCGCGGCCTGGACAGCTCGTCGGGAAGCTGCAGCAGCGGGTTGGTGGCGCTGGCGACCACATCGCTTGCGATGTCGATGACCCGTCTGCCGCGGCTCCTGGCCGCGGTCCTGAGCTGCTCGAACGCCTGGCGGGGCTGGATGCGATGCCGTTCGGCCAGCACGCCGATGGCCTGCTCAACCCTGATCCGTGCGGTCAGTGCGTGCTCAAGCTGGCCAATGGTGGTACGCAGCCTGCTGGTCTCGCTGGCCGCCGACTGGCTGCCCTGGCCGGAATCGTCGGCCGCGGCCTTGGCGGCGGCACCGGCGGCATCAGGAGCAGGCAATTCGGCCGACAACAGATCAGCGAGGATCATCGCGCTGGTCAGGTCGGGCATTTCCGCGCCCCCGACGCGCCAGCCGTCCTTGGTACGGCGGACGACGGCGTGCTCGGTCATCGCGAGCATCGGCCCAGTGGATTCACCCTCGGCTGGAGCCGCCTGCGTGCCGTCACGGGAACCGGGGCTTTGCGTTTGGCCCCGAATTTCGTTCATCGGACCACAGCCAGATCTGCCATCCGCTGCATGACCGCCCGAGCGGACGGGTTTGTCAGCGTGCTGCCATCGGAGAACACCACGGTCGGGACGGTCTGGTACCCGCCGTTCACGGCCATTACGTGATCTGCGGCCGCTGGATCACGTTCGATGTCAACCTCGGTGATCTCGATTCCCTCGCGGGCGAGCTGGCTCTTGAGCCGTCGACAGTACCCGCACCATGGGGTGGTGTACATCGTCAGTGGCTGGGACATGCCGCGCTCCTCTTCGACCACCATTCTGGCACCTGAACACTACTAACGTCCGCATCTGCCGCTTCCTTCCACAAGCGTCGAAACGGCCGGGCGGCCGCATCGCCGGCCAGCGAGGCGGCGTCCCGGCGCAAGCCCGTCGCGCCTGTCGCCTGGCACCTGCCGGCCGTCGGACGCAACGTCCCGGCGGAAGCCTGTCGCGCCTGTCGCCTGGCACCTGCCGGACGTCAGAGCCATAGGGCAAGATGGCGCAGACAGGAGGTTCGATGGTGCAGCCAGCGCAGGGACCCGATGCCGTCCTCGCCGCCCTCGACCCTGAGCAGCAGGAGGTCGCACTCGCCACCCGAGGCCCGGTGTGCGTGCTGGCCGGGGCCGGCACCGGCAAGACCAGGGCGGTGGCGCACCGGATCGCCTACGCGGTGGCCATCGGCGTGGTGCGCCCAGGCCGGGTACACGCGGTCACCTTCACGACCAGGGCAGCAGGCGAACTGCGCGCCAGGCTCCGGCAGCTGGGTAGCGCTGTGGTGCCTGGTACCGGGCTTGAGCAGGTGCAGGCCAGGACCTTCCACGCGGCGGCGCTGCGCCAGCTGAACCACTTCTGGCCGGTGACGGTGGGCGGCCCGGCACCGACCGTGATCGATTCCAAGATCGGGCTGATGGCCGAGGCGGCTCGGCGGCTGAGGCTGAAAACCGGGCCTGCCGAGCTGCGGGACGCCGCCGCCGAGATCGAGTGGGCCAAGGTGACTCAGGTCCAGCCGGCCGAATACTCCAGCGCGGTCCAGAAGACGGACCGCGTGGTGCCGATGGAGCCAGCCGCGCTTGCCATGCTCTTTGCCGGCTACGAGGAACTGCGCCGAGAGCGGCACCTGATCGACTTCGAGTCCCTGCTCGAGCTCACCGCGGCCATCCTGGCTGAACATCCGGCCGCGGCCGCAGCGGTCCGGGATCGGTACCGGTACTTTGTGGTCGACGAGTACCAGGACGTCAATCCGCTGCAGAAGCTGCTGCTCGACCAGTGGGCAGCGGACACCGACGATGTGTGCGTGGTCGGGGATCCGCGGCAGACCATCTACTCCTTCACCGGCGCCACCCCTGCCTACCTGACCGGCTTCCCGCATCAGTATCCCGGTGCGACCGTGATCAGGCTGGTGCGAAACTACCGTTCCACCCCGCAGGTGGCGGCGCTGGCGAACCGGGTTGCCGCCGGGGCCGGCGGTCCACGGGTTGGGGCGGCCGCGGCGTCGGCACAGCCACTGCTAGCGCAGCGACCGGCTGGGCCGGCACCACAGCTGACCGAGTATCCCGACGAGCAGGCCGAGGCCGCATCGGTGGCTAGCCAGGCCGCTGAGCTGATCTCCCTGGGTATCCAGGCGCGGGAGATCGCGATATTGGTACGGACGAATGCGCAGACCGGAGCCGTTGAGCAGGCGCTGACCGCGGCTGACGTGCCATTCCAGGTCAGAGGCGCGGAGCGGTTCTTTGACCGGGCCGAGGTACGCCAGGCGGTCGGGCTGCTGCGGGCAGCGGCCAGGTCGGCCTCGGCCGATCAGGACCCGGCATCGCAGGTGCGGCCGGTGCTCACCGGACTGGGCTTGAGCCAGGAGCCGCCCAGTGGCCGGGGCCGCGCCAGGGATCGATGGGAGTCGCTTGAGGCGCTGGCTCAGCTGGCCACCGACTTCTTCGCAAGTTCGCCGCAGGCCAGCCTCGCGGACCTCACGGCCGAGCTTGAGCTGCGCAGCAGCATGGGCCACGCGCCGTCGATGGACGGCGTCACGGTCGCGTCACTGCATGCGGCGAAGGGACTGGAGTGGGATGTGGTGTTCTTGCCCGGGCTGACCGACGGCACCGTGCCGATCATCTACGCGCAGACGGCGGAGGCGATCGAGGAGGAACGGCGACTGCTCTACGTGGGGGTCACCAGGGCCAGAGACCGGCTGTACCTGTCGTGGTCGCTGGCCAGA
>JGI12270J11330_10000357_pt1 | contig 35326 bp, 30 predicted proteins | sample PeaSoiMetSII2010_FD_11330 | JGI IMG/M metagenome (IMG submission 11330)
GCCAGGACAAGCACCGCCACGGCATGTCATCAGGCGAAATGAGTCAGACCCGGCTCCGGCCAGGAGTCACCAGACCATGATCATTGGAAACTTGGGCTAGCTGGGCAGCGCCGTTCTGGGCAGCGCTGTTCTGGCGGCTGCGGTCTTTCGCCGGGAGGACGGCGGACAGGTAGCTCGGGGGACAGGTAGCTCGGGGGACAGGTAGCTCGGCGGACAGGTAACCTGGCGCGGGTGCGGCTGACGATGTTCTGGGAGCGCATGCGTGCGCAGTTCGGCGACACATATGCCGAGAGCGTCGCCAAGGACCACGTGCTCGCGCCGCTCGGCGGCCGCACGGTCGACCAGGCGCTCGCCGACGGCGAGGACGCGAAAGTTGTCTGGCGAGCGGTCTGCGAGGTGTTCCGCGTTCCTGAGCGGCTGCATTGATGGTTGCAGCTGGCCGGCCGAACAGCGACTACGAGCGGGGCAGGATCACCGCGCTCGGCGGGCGGCTGGTGGAGGTGCACTGCGCCTGCCCGCTGGATGTTGCGGCGCGGCACTATGCCGAGCGCGCCGGTGGTAGCCATCCCGTTCACGTGGTTACCGCCGTGTCGGCAGAATTCCTGGCTGAGTTCGACCGGCCGGTGGGCCTGGGCGAACTGATCGTGGTGGACACATCGGGCCCGGTCGACATCCCGGCGCTCGCCGGCGAGGTGCGGACGCTGCTGGCGGCTCCCGTTTGACGGCCGTGGCACATTTTCAGCCAAGCCGGCGCGTCGGCCCGCATGATCGAACAACTGTTCGTTAGAGTGGCTCCGCTGGCGGTCTTACGTGGCCTCGGATCGGCCGCGTAGTGCAGCGCCCGCACATTGTCAGTGGCTGCGCGTAGCGTCGATGCTGACAGCAGATGACATGGCCTAGCAGTGCAGACCACCGCACGCTGCGAGCGGCTCGGCATAGCCCTCGATCCCAACGGGAGTTCACATGGCACCGAACGACAAGGTGGGCAGCAACAGGGCCGGGGACAGGGACAAGGCCCTGGAGACCGCGCTCGCTCAGATCGAACGACAGTTCGGTCGGGGAGCCATCATGCGACTCGGCGACGATGCACGCGCGCCGGTCGAAGTGATCCCGACCGGGTCCATCTCGCTGGATGTCGCGCTCGGCATCGGCGGCCTGCCGCGCGGCCGAATCGTCGAGATATACGGACCGGAGAGTAGCGGGAAGACCTCGCTTGCGTTGCATGCAGTAGCAAATGCACAAAAAGCAGGCGGAATCGCGGCCTTCATCGATGCCGAGCACGCACTCGATCCCGATTACGCCAAGAAGCTTGGTGTGGATACCGACGCGCTGCTTGTGTCCCAGCCGGACACCGGCGAGCAGGCGCTGGAGATCGCCGACATGCTGATCCGCTCCGGTGCGATCGACGTGGTCGTGATCGACTCGGTGGCCGCCCTGGTGCCGCGGGCTGAGATCGAGGGCGAGATGGGGGACAGCCACGTCGGCCTGCAGGCCCGCCTCATGTCGCAAGCACTCCGCAAGATCGCAGGCGCGCTGAACCAGACCAAGACCACCGCAATTTTTATTAACCAATTGCGGGAAAAGATAGGAGTCATGTTCGGCAGTCCAGAAACCACCACTGGTGGAAAGGCGCTTAAGTTTTATGCGTCAATACGGCTGGATATCCGACGCATCGAAACTCTCAAAGATGGTGCGGATGCCGTGGGTAACCGAACCCGTGTGAAGGTAGTCAAGAATAAGTGCCTGGCAGAAGGGACGCGAATATTTGACCCGGTAAGCGGTCTCACGCATCGCATCGAGGAGATTGTTGATGGACAGTTTCCCGTTCATGTCGTGTCCGCTGACAAGAATGGACTCCTCCACGCACGGAAAGTCACGTCGTGGTTCGACCAAGGCGAGCAGGAGGTCATCGGAGTCAAGCTCCGCGATGGCACCGAACTGTGGGTAACGCCGGATCATAGAGTCATGACGGAGCGCGGCTGGCGTCCTGCGGGGAACCTCGCGCGAGGCGACCGGCTGGCCAGGCCGCGCAACTACTCGGGCTTCGGTTCGTATGAGCCTGTTCCCGCCGATCACGCCAGGTTGCTCGGCTACCTCATCGGCGACGGTTACGTAGGCGGAAAGACGCCGATCCATTTCATCAATGTCGCAGATTCGCTCCATCAGGATGCGGCTCGGATAGCCGAAAGCCTGGGGTGCGAGGTGAAGAAGGGTAGCGGTGGTCCTATTGCCGTCTCATTCTCCCATCGGCCCGGCGAGAAGAACGGGGTGCTTGAACTCTGTCGGTGGGCTGGAATATTCGGCTGTCTGGCTCCCGATAAGAAAATTCCGGCGGCCTTCTTTGCTCCTGACGTCTCAGCCGAAGTCGTAGGAAACCTCATCTTCGGGCTCTTCGAGACAGACGGTTACGTATCGAGAGAGCAGACGGGAGGCATCCGAGTCGGCTATTCGACGACCTCGGAGCAGCTCGCTCAGCAGCTTCATTGGCTGCTGCTTCGCTGGGGCATCGGGAGTAGCGTCCGGCGCCGTGACCCAAGGGCTCAGCGGGGTGGCCTAGTACAGGGACGCCGGATCGTCGGCAAGCTTCCGTCGTGGGATGTACGAGTTTCTGGTGTCGAGAATGCGACGGCATTTGCGGCTGCGGTTCCCATGTGGGGCCCACGGGGCCAAGTGCTAATGCGTGAGCTCGGCGTACTCGACGGCCGCTACCGGGGGTCTCAACGGGTTTATCTTGCCGACGAACTCATCAAACCCGTCCTTGGCTACCTTGAAAGCCGCGGCGTGACGGCATCGCTGGCAGCCCGGCTGATCGGCGAGGGCGCGGGGAATCCGCAGGGCGGCATGAAGGTAGTACTTGGGGCATCGCGCCTGCGCCGTGACCGGGTTCAGCGGCTGGCGGATGGCCTCGACGATGCCTTCCTGCGCGAGATTCTGGCGGATCAGCTCTGGTTCTCCCGAGTCCAGGCGGTTCTGCCCAGTCGGCGCTGCCGCACGTTCGATGTAGAAGTTGAAGAGTTCCACAACCTCGTCGCGGAGGATGTGGTCGTCCACAACTGCAGTCCGCCGTTCAAGGTCGCCGAGTTCGACATCCTGTACGGAATCGGGATAAGTCGGGAAGGCAGTCTGATCGATCTGGGTGTCGAGCAGATGATCGTCCGCAAGGCCGGTGCCTGGTACACCTACGAGGGCGATCAGCTCGGCCAGGGCAAGGAGAACGCCAGGACCTACCTGCGCGACAACCCGGATATCGCGAACGAGATCGAGAAGAAGATCAAGGAGAAGCTCGGCATCGGTCCGCAGCTGGACGCCGACGTGACAGCTCCAGCACCGCCGACGGCAAGGCCGACGCTCGAAGTTGTTCCTGGGTCGAACGGTGCGGGGCCAGGCAGGTAGCGGCGCGGCGCGCCGGGTAGGTAGCGGCGCGGCAGGCCGGGCAGGCAGTAGCGCGGCCCGCCGGGCTGCGGCGCGCCGCACCCGCGCGGATGGAACCCGCGTCGGCGAAGCCAGCGACGGTGCCGCCAGCGACGGGGCTGACGGCTGGGACGATCCCGGTGTACCGGCCGACCCTGAGGCCGTGGCCAGGCTGATCTGCCTTCGGCTGCTGACGGCGGCGCCGCGGACCCGGGCGGAGCTTGCCGAGGCACTTCGCAGACGCCGCGTGCCCGACGACGCGGCGCAGGCCGTGCTCAGCCGGTTCGCCGAGGTGAAGCTGATCGACGACGCCATGTTCGCCAAGGCGTGGGTGGAGTCGCGGCATCTGGGCCGGGGACTGGCCGGCCGGGCGCTGGCGGCCGAACTAGGCCAGCGGGGCGTGGCCCAGAGCGACATCAAGGCTGCTGTCGATCAGCTAACCCCCGACACCGAGCTTGCCACCGCGAGGGCACTGGTGGCGCGCAGGCTGGCCAGCACGAGGGGCCAGCCCGCTCCGGCCAGGGTCCGGCGACTAGCCGGGATGCTGGCCAGGAAGGGGTACGGGGCCGGCCTGGCGTATCGCGTTATCCGCGAGGCACTGGAGCAGGAAGGCGAGGATCCGGTCGCGGCCGGCCTGGACGGCGAGGAGTCCTTCGACGTCGGACTGGACAGCGACGGATCCATGATCATCTAGGATCAATGGGTGCCGTCAGCTGCCAGCCAACCTTCGCCTGCTCCGGGGTAACTTGAAGCTGAGGCAGTCACGGCGCGCCTGGCTAACAGCCAGTCGCTGCCGCAGCAGCACCCGTGCGAGCCGTTTCGGCTGAAATCGGGTGCTGTCGGCTGACCTGGTGAAATGCCGCTGCCGACGGTCGTGGGCGGCGTTGCTGATCATGGTGTGCTTGCCCCAGAGCGATATCTCCGCTTAGCCTCACGAACAGTGAGGTTTACACCGTGCGAGCGGATTGATGAGGAGCAGACGACTTGTGCTGAGCGCCGGACGCGCTCGCCTGCTGATCAGGCGGTCGTCCGGATGCCAGATCAATGTGCTGGACCTGGCCTGAGATCGGCCAGTGCGACTGTCAGACCGGGCTAGCCGGAAGGGGTAAGAAGCAAGCGACAGGTGGGCGCGGCCTGCAGCCTCGGCAGGTCGTGCCGGGTGATCGGCACTAAGTGCTGGCCGTCAGCATGCCGTGCCGAGACGAGAACCCGGGCGCGCGGTAACCCTCGCTGCGGGCAGATTCCGGGCACCCATCGGGCGTGCCAGGGAGTCTTAGGAAGCGGAAGGGGTGCGCAGTGGACAGTGGCCTTGTGCTGATCCTGGCGATCAGCATTGCCGTGCTTGCCTTGCTGGCAGCTGCCGCCGCCGTGGTCGTCATGCTTCGCGCATCCGGCGGCTGGCGCCGGATCGGCCTGCCACGCAACGGAGCGCGCCCTGACTTGGCGAGCACTCCCGAGCCGCCCGCTGTGCCCGATGAGCCCGACCAGGATGACCGGTCGGCCGACCGGCTGCGGGCGGCTGAGATCGAGGCGGCGGCCATTGTCAGGAGGGCGGAGCTGGCGGCCGAACGGGCCGCCGAGGCGCGGCGCGAGGTCGATGAGGAGGTCCGCGCGGTCACTGACGAGGTCAGGCGGCTGCGTGGCGACCTGGAGCGCCGGGAGGAGCGCATTTCCGACCGCGAGCAGCGGCTGGACGGCGAAACCCGCCGGCTCGACCGGCTCGCCGCCGAGATCGACCAGGCCCGCAGGGACCTCGACGCCAGGCACTCGGAAATCGACCAGCTAGACGCACAGCGCCGCTCGGTGCTTGAGCGGACCGCTGGCCTGACCGCGGACCAGGCCAAGGCCGAGCTGGTGGCCGCCATCGAAAATCAGGCCAAGCGCGAGGCCACGCTGATCGTCAGGGAGATAGAAGGCCAGGCCAAGAAGGAAGGTCAGCAGCGGGCCAGGAAGATCGTCACGCTGGCGATCCAGCGGGTGGCCAGCGAGCAGACCAGCGAGTCGGTGGTCTCCGTGCTGCAGTTGCCCGCTGACGAGATGAAGGGCCGGATCATCGGGCGGGAAGGCCGCAACATCCGTGCCTTCGAGAACGTCACCGGCGTGAACCTGATCATCGACGACACGCCCGAGGCGGTATTGCTGTCTTGCTTCGACCCGGTGCGCAGGGAGGTCGGGAAGCTGACCCTGGAGCGGCTGGTCGCGGACGGCCGGATCCACCCGCAGCGGATCGAGGAGGCGTACGAGCAGAGCAAGGTGGCGGTCGAGCAGCTGTGCATCCGGGCCGGCGAGGATGCCCTGGTCGACGTCGGCATTACCGACATGCACCCGGAGCTGACCCATCTGCTCGGCCAGCTCAGGTACCGGACCTCATATGGCCAGAACGTTCTCAAGCACCTGGTGGAGTCGGCGCATATCGCCGGCATGATGGCCAGCGAGCTCGGCCTTGACCCGGCACTGCTGAAGCGCGGCACCCTGCTGCACGACATCGGCAAGGCGCTGACCCATGAGGTTCAGGGCAGCCACGCGTTGATCGGCGCGGAGATTGCCCGCCGGTATGGCGAGAACGAGGATGTGGTGCACGCCATCGAGGCGCATCACAACGAGGTTGAGGTACGCACCGTGGAGGCCGTGCTGACTCAGGCGGCGGACGCGATCAGCGGCGGGCGGCCCGGTGCCCGCCGCGAGTCGCTTGAGGCCTACATCAGGCGGCTGGAGCGGCTTGAGCAGATCGCCAGGGCGCAGCCGGGCGTGGAGAAGGCCTACGCCATGCAGGCCGGCCGCGAGATCCGGGTGATGGTCAAGCCGGGTGACGTGGACGACGTCGGCGCGCAGGTGATCGCCCGCGATGTGGCCAGGCAGGTGCAGGACGAACTGACCTACCCGGGCCAGATCAGGGTCACCGTGATCAGGGAATCGCGCGCTACCGAGTACGCCCGGTGAGGTCGGACGTACCCGCCGCTCAGTACGGCCGGCGAGGTTGGACGTCAGGTCCTGGTGCTAGCCGCCGCTCAGCTTAAGCTGCGGGATGTTGCACGGCGCGAAGCCCATGACCTGGCCGTAGAACGACAGTTCTGCCTGCAGCGCGGCAACCATCGAGTCGGCCTTGCGGAAGCCGTGCGACTCACCTTCGAAGGCGAGGTACGCGTGCCTGATGCCGTGCGCCGCAAGGTCGGCCGCGATGGACTCGGACTGCTTGGCAGGCACGACAGGGTCGTCCATGCCCTGCAGCAGCAGCACCGGGCAGGTATTGGCGTTCACATGACCGACCGGCGCGCGCTCGGCGTAGACGGTGTCGAAGCCGGGCAGCGGGCCGATCAGGCCATCGAGGTAACGCGACTCGAAGTCGTGCGTGTGGTCGGTGAAGCTGCGCAGGTCGGCGACGCCGTAGTAGGAGACAGCCGCGCTGAAGACCGGGTCGGTGACCGCTCCGGTGGTCACCGCCGCGAGCGCGGTCCAGCCGCCTGCCGAACTGCCGCGGATCCCCAGCCGGGCCCCGTCGGCCTCGCCTGCCCTAGCCAGTGACCGCGCGGCCTCCTTGGCGTCGGCCACGTCGACCACGCCCCACTCGCGGTTCAGCCGGTTCCGGTAGAGCCGGCCGTAGCCAGTCGATCCGCCGTAGTTGACGTCGATGATGCCGATGCCGCGGCTGGTGAAGTAGGCCTTCTCCAGACTGAGCTTCGGGATCACGTGCGATGTCGGACCACCGTGCACCCAGACAATGTAGGGCGGCAGCTCGCCGGGCGGCGCTGCCACCTCGGGATTGCACGGCGAGTAGACCAGCGCGTGCACAACCCGGCCGTACGGGCCCTCGAGCTCGACGTTCCTGGGCACCGGCAGGAACCGGCGGTCGGGCAGCTGATCGTATTCCTGCCGGAGAACCCGCAGGTCGCCGGTGGCCGCGTCGACCCGTACCACCGAGAGCGGGTCAAGCGGTCCGCCAGCCACTCCGGCAATGGCCATGCCATCCGCCGAGATCGACTCGGTGAACACGGCGAACGGCAGTTCCAGGTCGGTCAGCTCCGACGTCTCGGGGTCTAGCAGCCCAAGCCGGGCAATTCCCCGGCCGTGCCTGACCGCTAGGCGGCCGTCGCCGAGCAGGGCGAAGGGCCGGGCGCCGAGTTCCCACAGCGCGTCGGCAAACTCCTCATCGGCCGGGTAGAGCGCCTGCGGCGGCTCGCCGTGCAGTCCGATCTGGTAGATGTTCCACCAGCCGGTCCAGTCGGTCGCGACGTACAGGCTGCTGTTGTCCCGCCACAGCGGGGCCATGACTGACTCGCGGTTGCTGCCCTTGATCAGGCGGCCCTTGCCGGGAACTCCGTCCTGCACTGGGGCGACCCGCAGTTCGGTGCCATCCCACGGCATGTGCGGGTGGTTCCAGCAGATCCAGGCCAGCCACTGGCCGTCGGGGGAAGGCGTCGGGAACGCATAGAAGTCCGAGCCGCTGACCAGCACTCGAATGGCGCCGGGATCGGTGGCCGCCGATCCGTCCAGCGGGACGGCGACGATGGCCCTGGTCACCTTGCGGCCCGCATGGCGTTCCCTGACGCACCAGACTTCGCGCCGATCATGGGAAAGCACAAAATCGGCATAACGCAAAGCGCACGGTTCAAGCGGGCTCTCCGACCCGGTCTGGATGCCGCCGGTGTCAGGGGCGTCGCTCCGCGGCTCGGCCGCGCTGCCGGCCTGCGTCGGGTCCGGGGTCAGCGGCATCGGCTCGGCATTGCCGTCCGCCACTCCGGGCCCGGCAAGGTACAGCCGCTGATCGGCGAAATTGGCGAACACGATCGGCAGGCTGGCGTTGTCGCTCGTCTCGGCCGCTCCGGCCGCTCCGGCACCCGCCGCGGTGCCGGTCTCGGATCCCGGGGCGGGCGGCCGCACCGGCAGGTAGGAGAGACCGCCGTACTCATGCACCCGGGTGCGCGGACTCCAGGGTGCCGGCAGCAGAGCGGTCTGGGTCCCGTCCGGGCCGCAGTGCACGATGGTGCAGCGGCCACCCTCCTCCGGCCGCTCCTCCTGCCACCAGGTGCTGGCCCCGATTACCGTGGGAAAGGCTACGCGGGCCCGGCCGGCAGCCACCTGAGCAGCCGCGATGGGAGATGGCCAGGTACCGAACGGCATCTGGGGTAGCTCGGGCTCGGTCGCTGTGGCCGAAGTGACCGGCTCCGGTCCAGCCGTGCTGCCGTTCGATCCCGCCGCTTCACCCGTCGTCGCCATCACGTTGTCCGCCATAGGGATATCGTGCCCTACCCGCCCGGTCCGGTTCGCGGCGATTGGGACACGAGAGGCAATCAGCGCGTCCTGATCCCGCCGCTGTGCGGTTGGCCACGGCCGCGGCGAGTGGTCAGGTCGGCTGCGCGTGCTCCGTCCGGCCGGGGATCGACAGCCGCTGTGCGGTCTTGAGCGGTACCTGTCAGCCGCGGTAGGGGTAGGCCGGAAGGCCGGTGACGCCTGCCGGGCAGCTGAACAGTCCGCCCCCAGACCGGCCGGGCCCGGCCGCCGTCGTGACATAGAGCTGGTCGAGTCCGGCACCGCCGAAGGCGCAACTCGTCACGTTCGCCGCCGGGAGCCGAACGACGCCGGTCAGCCTGCCGTCGGCGCTATAGCGCTGGATGACGCCGCCGCCCCACACCGCGACCCAGACGCTGCCCTCGGCGTCCACGGCCAGGCCGTCGGGCACCACATCGCCGGAACCCAGGTGCACGAACGGTCGGCGCTCGCCCATGGCCCCGGTCACCGGGTCATAGTCGAGCACGTCGACCCGATAGGCGAGCGAGTCGATGTAGTACATCAGCCGGTCGTCCGGGCTCCAGCCGATCCCGTTGGATATCCCCAGCCCGGCGAACACCTTGCTGACACTGTGATCGGGTTCCAGCCGGTAGAGCGCGCCTTTGCCGGGCGACTCGTCGATCGCCATCGTGCCAGCGTAGAACCGGCCTGCCCGGTCGCAGGCGCCGTCGTTCATCCGGACATCGGGGTCGCCAGGTTCGGCAGTGGCAAGCGGCCCAACGGCCCCGGTAGCCGGGTCCAGGGTGCAGAAACCGAGCCCGGCCGCGACGACCAGGCCGCCGCCGGCCCGGGGTACGACCGCACCCGCCGGGCAGCCGATGTCCCAGCAGGAGTGCCCGCCGCTGCTATCGATGCGATGCACTCGGCCTGCGGGGATGTCCACCCAGTAGAGCGACCCGGTGACGGGATCCCAGCACGGACCTTCGCCGAGCTCAGCCTCGGGTACCGGCAGCTTGATCGGCTCCAGGATGATCAGATCTGCGGCCTGCTCGGTCACTGCGCCCTACCTTTCTGAACATGCCAGTCGCGGCGTACTGGCGCAGTAGCTGGCCGCTGGGTGGACAGGACGATGTCAGCCCCTCGGCGGCCCTGTCAATGACCGCGCCAGCCGTCCCGGCCAAGGCGGGCCGCCCGCTAGCCCAGCCAGGGTCGCCGCGGCCGCTGCCGCAGGGAATGCCGCCCGGATCGAGCGAGGGTGCTTTGCGGCTGCGTCTACCCTAGGGTGCATGCCTGGCGCCGACGGTCAGCGAACCTTTGAGATCCGCACCTACGGGTGCCAGATGAACATGCACGACTCGGAGCGGCTGGCTGGCCTGCTTGAGCAGGCGGGCTACCGCCAGGCTGCCGCTGGGGCGGCGCCCGACGTGGTGGTGTTCAACACCTGCGCGGTTCGGGAGAACGCCGACAACCGGCTGTACGGGAACCTTGGCCACCTGCTGCCGGTCAAGAACGCCCACCCGGGCATGCAGATCGCCGTCGGCGGATGCCTTGCCCAGAAGGACCGCGCGGTGATCACCGACCGGGCGCCGTGGGTGGATGTGGTGTTCGGCACGCACAACATCGGCTCGCTACCAGTGCTGCTTGAGCGGGCGCGGGTGCAGCAGCGTGCCCAGGTCGAGATCGCCGAGTCGCTGGAGCGGTTCCCCTCGGTGCTGCCGGCCAGGCGCGAATCGCCGTACTCGGCCTGGGTTGCCATCTCGGTCGGCTGCAATAACACCTGCACGTTCTGCATCGTGCCCAGCCTGCGCGGCCGGGAGGAAGACCGCAGGCCTGGTGACGTGCTGGCCGAGATCAGGGCGCTGGTCGATGACGGCGTCCTCGAGGTGACGCTGCTCGGGCAGAACGTCAACTCCTACGGGACCGCCTTCGGCGACCGGCTGGCGTTTGGCAAGCTGCTGCGTGCCTGCGGCGAGATCGGCGGGCTGGAGCGGCTCAGGTTCACCTCGCCGCATCCCAGGGACTTCACCGACGACGTCATTGCCGCGATGGCGGTGACGCCGAACGTGATGCCGCAGCTGCACATGCCGCTGCAGTCCGGCTCGAACGCGGTGCTCCGGGCGATGCGCCGCGCCTACCGCAGGGATTCCTATCTGGCGATCCTGGACAAGGTCCGGGCCGCGATCCCGGAAGCCGCGATCACCACAGACATCATTGTCGGGTTCCCTGGAGAGACCGAGGCCGACTTCGCCGACACTCTGGATGTGGTCCGCCTGGCCAGATTCGCCGGGGCGTTCACCTTTCAGTATTCGATCAGAGCCGGAACGCCCGCAGCTACGATGGACGGTCAGGTTCCGCCGGAGGTGGTCGCTGAGCGGTACGAGCGGCTAGTCGCGCTGGTCGAGGAAACAGCGCTGCAGGAGAACCTGCCGCTGGTCGGCCGTGAGGTCGAGGTGCTGGTCGCCGACGGCGAGGGACGCAAGGATCAGGCCACCCACCGGATGTCCGGCCGGGCCAGGGACAACCGGCTCGTTCACTTCAGCCCGGCTGGATCTGGCACGATGACGGCCGACGGCGTCCTGGGTGGGCGGGGGCGGAGGTCGGATGGGATGCGACCGGACCATATGCCGCAGCCGTCGGACAGCCCGCATCCGGTGGACCTGCCCCAGCCAGTGGACATGCCGCAGCTGAGCGGCGCGCTGCCACGGCCTGGCGACGTCGTGGTCACCACGGTTACCCGTGCCGCCCCGCACTACCTGATCGCCGACGGCGCGCCGCTGGCCGTGCGGCGGACCCGCGGCGGGGATGCCTGGGAGATCCGCAGGCAAGGCACCGTCGGCCAGGCCGCGACGCAGCTGGTGACCGGCAATGGCGCCGTTGCCGGGGACGTGGTGGGCGGGCAGCGGGTCATGCTCGGGATGCCCGCGCTGAGCCGCCCGGCCTGAGCATGCTCGTCGCGGCTGCCGTCTGCCCGCATCCGCCGCTGCTGGTACCGCAGGCCATGGGCTCGGCTGGCTGGCCGGACGGATCTGACGCGGGCGCTGCGACCAGCCAGGAGGCCCGGGTTGACGCACAGATCCGCCAGTTGCGGGCGGCGTGCTACGCGGCGGTGCGCGATCTCGCGGCGGCCGATCCCGATCTGATCGTGGTGATCGGCGGCGGGAACGTCACCAGGCGCTACCCAGGTTCGGCGGCTGGCAGCCTGCGGGATCTGGGCATCCCGTTCAGCACCGGTGCAGGTGAGCCTGTGCTGCCGCTATCCCTGACCGTCGGCAGCTGGCTGGTCCGGCATTGCCTGGGGCAGACCATCCTTCAGCCCGCGCGTCCAGGCCGGTTGGAGCTGCAGGAGGTGGCGCAGTCCTGGTCGGCATCGGAGTGCGCGGCCCTGGGTGAGCGGCTGGTGTCCGAGGCGCCGCGGGTGGCGCTGCTGGTGATGGGTGACGGGTCGGCCCGCAAGGTGCTCGGCGTGCCAGGAGCCGCCGACCCGCCGGCCGAACGATATGACGCCCAGATAGCGAACGCGCTGGCAGCCGGGAATGTCGGCGTGCTGGCCGGACTCGACCCAGCTGCGGCCGATCACCTTCTGGTGGCTGGCCGCACCGGCTGGCAAGTGCTGGCCGGGGCCGCCGCCGGCCGCCGGATCCGCGGACAGCTCAGGTACGCCGCAGCCCCGCTCGACGTCAGCTACTTCGTAGCCTCGTGGCTGCCGGAGTGAGGCTGGCGCAGCGTCCCGGATCCGCCCAGCTGGCCGTGCCTCGTCGCTGGCTGGTCCGACTGCCTGGACCGGCTCCCTGCCTGGCTCGCCGCGCCGGGGATCTTCGCTGGATGACGCGGTGCGAGTGGGCGCGCTGCCACTCGGGAACTGCGTCTGTCGCTGACGAGATGTTCGGCGCTGGCACACTGAGGTCATGCCGCGGCGCGTGATCGCGGTCGTCGGGCCGACGGCCGCAGGGAAGTCGGAGCTCTCGCTGCGGCTGGCACGTGAGCTGGACGGCGAGGTGATCAACGCTGACTCGATGCAGCTGTACCGCGGCATGGACGTCGGCACAGGCAAGCTCGCCGTCGGCGATCGAGCTGGCGTGCCGCATCATCTGCTCGACATCTGGGACGTCACTGAACCGGCCAGCGTCTCTGCGTACCAGCGGCTGGCCAGGGCCGCTATCGAGGACATCCTGGCACGGCAGCGGACGCCGATCCTGGTCGGCGGTTCCGGGCTGTACGTTCGCGCTGCCATGGACAATCTGGAGTTCCCCGGGACCGACCCGGTGGTCCGGGAGCGGCTTGAACACGACCTTGCGGCGGTCGGGTCCGGGGGGATGCACGCCAGGCTGGCGAGCGCCGATCCTGCCGCTGCCGCCGCGATCCTGCCTTCGAACGGGCGCCGGATCGTCCGTGCGCTTGAAGTCATCGAGCTGTCCGGACGGCCGTTCACGGCCACGTTGCCTGACTACACCTCGGTGCTGCCCACGACGCAACTCGGGCTTGATGTGCCCAGGGCAGAGCTCGACCGGCGGATCGCGGTCAGGGTCAACCGGATGTGGCAGGACGGCCTGGTCGACGAGGTGAGGCGACTAGTCGCTGCCGGGTTGCGCGACGGCAGGACGGCGAGCCGGGCGCTCGGCTATGCACAGGTGCTTCGCTACCTGGCCGGTGAGTGGACCGAGATGCAAGCGCAGGAGCAGACGGTAGGGGCTACCCGGAGGTTCGCACGTCGGCAGGAGTCATGGTTCCGACGGGACCCGAGAGTCCGCTGGCTGCCTGCGGCTGAGCCGGTGCCGACGGACCAGGCACTGGCTGCCATCGCGCAGTCCGATCTGGTTGCTGACTAGCATCGGGGCATGCGTTATGCCAAAGGTCACGGCACCGGGAACGACTTCATCATCCTTCCCGATGCCGATGACCGGCTGGAACTCGATGCCGAACTAGTCGCCAGGCTCTGCGACCGGCATACCGGGCTGGGGGCCGACGGCGTGCTGCGAGCGGTCCGGACAGCCGAAGGTGATACCGGAGCCGCGGCGTGGTTCATGGACTACCGCAATGCCGACGGCAGCATCGCCGAGATGTGCGGCAACGGGATCCGGGTCTTCGCCAGATTCCTGATCGATCACGGTCTGGCGGCCGGCCCGGAGCTGGGCATCGGCACCAGGGCGGGGAACCGGCTGGTGCGGCGGGTGGCCGACGGGGTGTTCAGCGTGGACATGGGACCGGCGAGTGCGCGGGGCACCGGCTGGGCGATCGTCGGCGAGCGCAGGTGCGAGGGCCTCGCGGTATGCGTGGGCAATCCGCATCTGGCCTGCGTAGTCAGCGAGTCGGTAGCCGGGTTCGACCTGTCAGCACCGCCGGCCGTCGATTCCGGGCAGTTCCCCGACGGCGTCAACGTGGAGTTGGTGCGGGTGATCGGCGAGCGGACCATCGAGATGCGGGTGCACGAGCGCGGTTCGGGAGAGACGCTGTCCTGCGGAACCGGTGCCGTCGCCGCGGCGGTTGCAGCGGCCACCGCTGCGGGGGAGTGGCCGGGCCAGCGGTCGGAACCCTGGGCCGTGGCTGTTCCCGGTGGCCGGCTGACTGTCACTCCGAGCCCGACCTCCAGCCTGCTGGTAGGTCCCGCGGTCATCGTGGCCGAGGGTGACCTGACCGATGCCTGGCTAGCTGAACCGGCGATCTCGGCCTCACTCGTTCCCTGATGCGGCGATCCTCAGCCCGATCGCGATCAGCGTCCATCCAATCCGGTTCCTGATCGCGCTACGCGGCTGCCGGTGGGCGACGCGAGCCCGGCTGGCGCCGACCTGGTGCTGCAATTCATCAGTTCGCTGACGAGCCAGTTGCTCCAGCTGATGTGAGTACATGGTTGTTTCTCCTTGGTGGAGTCCGTTGCGTCCCGCCGGTCCGATGGCTGCGTTCTGGCCGCCCGCTGCGTGCGGTCAGCCGGAGTCCCCGACCAGGACGACTCTGCTGACCCGCACGTCGCCGTTCACGGTGCGGCACTTCAGGCTCAAGTCGGCATGACATTCCTGGCCGGATGGCGCAAGCTCGCTGCTTACCCTGCCGATGACGGAAGCAAGGTCGAGGTATGGGTCATCCGGTCACCCCGGCTGTCGTTGACCGGGGTTTTTGCGGGCGCCAATAATGGTTTATGCGGATTAGCTGGCTTGGCCGTGAACGACCAGGTTTAGCGCCGCTGGGGTCGGCTGGCTAGGCACGGCTTGGCAGCAGGAGTGTGCTGACGGGCCGCGCGCGGATGGAGGCGTCGAGTACCTCGGCGAGGTGGGCGACCGGCATCGGCGTGCCCTGGGTCGCGAGTGCCGAGGCGATCTGAAGTGCGCAGCCGGGGTTGCCTGAGACCAGCAGATCGGCGCCGGTCTCGCCGACTGCGGCCGCCTTGCGCTCGCCGAGTTCGGCGGCGGCCAGCGGCTGAACCAGGTTGTAGATGCCCGCTGACCCGCAGCAGGTGCCGGCGTCGGGAATCTCCGCCAGACTCAGGTCCGGGATAGCCAGCAGCAGATCACGGGGCTGGCGGGTGATCCGCTGAGCGTGGGCGAGATGACACGCGTCGTGGTAGGCGACCGTGATCGGGAGCGGATGCCTCGGCGCGGCCGGGCCGAGGGTGGCCAGGAACTCGCTGAAGTCCGCGACCTTGCCGCTCAGCGCCGCTGCCCGGTCGGCCCAATCGGGGTCGTCGGCCAGCAGGTCCTGATAGTCCTTCATAGCGGATCCGCAGCCCGCCGAGTTGACCACGATCGCTTCCACGCCGGGCTGCTCGAACGTCTCGATCAGTCGGCGGGCGAACCCGGCCGCCTCGGCCCTGCGGCCGTCGTGCAGCGACAGCGCGCCGCAGCAGCCCTGGCCGGCCGGGATCACCACGTCACAGCCTTCCGCTGCGAGGACACGCGCGGTCGCGATGTTAACCAGCGGGAAGAAGACCTGCTGCACGCAGCCGGTGAGCATGCCGACCACAGCCCGGCGCTCGCCACGGGCCGAGATGCGCTCGGGCGGGCGACCGACCCGGCGGGCCCGAGTGGGGAGCGCGACCGGGTCGGGAGCCGTGCTGCGCCGGACTGTCGGCCACGGGGAGACCCGCCGGCCGGCCTCCAGCCGCGGTGCGACCCGGAGCGCGGCGGCAAGTTCAGGTGCCAGCCGGTCAGTCAGCGCAGTGCGGTCAGCGAACTGATCCAGGCCGGCCCGCTGAGCGGCGCGGAGCGGCGCGATCAGCAGCCTGAGCCGGTCTGGGTAGGGGAACGTCGCGAAGATCGCCGCCCGGATCAGCCGGTCCCGGCGCGAGCGCGGCGGGAGCGGACGCGGGAGGAGCTGTCCCGGCCGGTCCGCGTTCTGCGCGGTGGCGGGCTGACCTGCGGGCCATTCGTCGGGCTGACGGCCGGGCTGAGCGGCGGGCTCGGCTGCCCAGGACCTGGCGGCCCCGATCAGCAGGTCGTACCGGACGCCGGACGGGCAGGCCGTCAGGCAGGCCATGCAGCCCAGGCAGCGATCGAAATGCTGTGCTGCCGCTTCGCTCGCCTGTGCGCCGTCAAGTAGCTGGCCGATCAGGTGGATCCGCCCGCGCGGCGAGTCCATCTCTTCGCCCCAGAGCTGGTAAGTAGGGCAGGCGGGCAGGCAGAAGCCGCAGTGCACGCAGTCGCCGACCACCTCGCGCAGCCTGCCGGTCGGGTCAAGCGGACTACGGTCCGGTCCGGCGGCTGGCTCGGGGATGAGGTCGTCGGGCCCGTCCATCAGATCCCCCCGGCGAATCGGCCGGGCGCCATCCGGCGGTCCGGATCGAACTGAGCCTTCACGGCGCGCATCAGCCCGAGCGACGGTACCGGCCCGAAAAGGTCAACGACCGCGGCAACGCCAGGCGGCGCGTGCAGCACGACGGCACTGCCGCGAGCTGGCCGACGCCCGTCGGCAGCCGGCCGCTGTCCGGTCCCGGTCGCCGGATGAGCGCCGTGACCGCCGGGAGCTGCGTGACCAGCTGGCGCGTGACCGGCATGACCACCGGGCGCTTGGTGACCGCCGTGACCGCTCGGCGCCGAGTGACTGTCGTCGCCGCTTGGCGCCGGGTGACCGCCGTGACCGACGGCCGCTGGGTGACCGCCGGGCGCCAGCGGGTGATGCTGGAGGGCGGCCGTCCAATGGCCGCTGTGCGGACGGACGTGCCCGAGCGCCGCGCGCAGGTCGGCGACGAATGCGATCACGGCATCCGGGTCGGCATCGGCTGGCAGGGCGGTGTGCAGCAGGCCGGCCCCAGCGGCGCCACCGACTGCCGGATCGAGCCCGGCGGCGCCTGCCGCGCCCCTGATCTCGGCCAGCACCAGGCCCAGATCCCCAGGCCAGTAAGCGATCTGCAGCACCGTGCCGTCCGGTTGTGCTGCCGGGCCGGCTCCCCACCAGGTCGGCGGGTTAGGGCTGACTGCCGGGCCGCCAGCTGCGTGCGCGTGATAGGCCGCCCGCGCCAGCAGGCTGGCCAGTGCCTGCACCCGCTCCGCCAGAGCCGCTGAGCCGCCTTCCAGCCCGATCCCGATCTGCACCCGTGCTTTAGCGGCAGGCCAGTCGATATCAGCGGCGACCGGGGCGAACGGCGAGTCCAGCGCGGCCGAAAGCAGGTGGCACGCTTCGGCCGCGGAAGCGCAATCGACGGTGATGTACGCGGCCTCGGCCGGCAATGGATGCAGCCGGAATGTCGCCTCGGTGATCAGACCGAGGGTCCCGCGCGAGCCGGCGAACAGCTTGCCCAGGTCGTAACCGGCCACATTCTTGACCACCTTGCCCCCCGACCGGGCGATCGTCCCGTCGGCACGGACCACGGTGATTCCGATCAGCAGATCGCGTGGACTTCCATAACGCAACCGCAGTGGTCCGGCTGCGCCGGCCGCCAGCACGCCGCCGACCGTGCCACGGGTGGACCGCTGGCCGGGTCCAGGGCTCGGGTCTGCCCCGGACCGCGGACGGCTGGCAGACGGCAGTTCCAGCATCGGCGGGTCGAGCGCCAGCCGCTGACCGGCCGCGCCGAGGACCTCAGCCAGCCGCTCCAGGCTGACTCCGGCTTGGACGGTGGCGACCAGGTCACCAGCCGCATGCTCGACGACGCGGTCCATCGTGGTCATCTCGATCACCAGGTCGCAGCGCTGCGGCGGGGCACCCCAATGCAGGCGGGCGCCCGTACCGCGCGGCACGACGGTGAGGTCCAGGGTGGTGGCTGCCCGGAGCACGGCGCTCGCCTCCTCCGTGCTCGCCGGGGCCGCAACGTAGGACGGCTGGACGCCAGCGACCGCATCGGCTGGCCCGGCTGGGCGGACCGCCTGGCACGCCGCTGCGAGTTGGGCGGGAATCGGCTTAGCAGCCATCGACACCGGCCCCGGGCGAATAGTTTCGCATCTCAGAACAGCTCCGCCTGGCCGGCGGCCACCAGCGGATGCGGCCCCCGCCGGATGCCGGGCACCTCGCCGCACATCCGGGGAGTCGGGAAGATCTTGCCAGGGTTGCACAAGCCCGCCGGATCGAACGCGCAGCGCAGTAGCTGCATCGTGTCGAGGTCGTCGGCGCCGAACATCCTGGGCATGTACCTGGACTTGTCCACGCCGACCCCGTGCTCGCCGGTGATCGAGCCGCCATAGGAGATGCACAGGTCAAGGATCGCCCCGGAGAGTTGCTCGGCGGCCTGCGACTGGGCGGCGCTTGAGTCGTCGAAGAGCACCAGCGGGTGCAGATTGCCGTCCCCGGCATGGAACACGTTGGCGACCCGCAGGCCTGCGGCGGCGGACAGCGCGCTGATCTGGTCTAGCACCTCAGGCAGGGCGGTGCGCGGCACCACGCCGTCCTGGACGATGTACGCCGGGCTGATCCTGCCGACAGCGGCGAACGCGGATCTGCGGCCGGTCCAGATCGCGGCCCGTTCGGCCGGATCGGCCGCCTCCCTGATCTCGAACGCTCCGGACTGGGCAGCGAGCCGGCGAACCGCTGCCGCTTCTTCCCGCACGTCGGACACCGGGCCGTCGAGTTCGACGATCAGCACCGCGCCGGCGCCAGCGGGATAGCGGCAGGCCACCGCCGCCTCGGCTGCCTCGATCGCCAGGGCGTCCATCATCTCGATCGCGGCGGGCAGGATGCCAGCGCCGATGATCGCCGAGACCGCCGCGCCGCCGTGACCGGTTGTCTCGAACGCGGCCAGCAGCGTGGTGACTGCCTGCGGGATGAGGGTGAGCCGGACGACGATCTTGGTGACGATGCCGAGGGTTCCCTCCGAGCCGGTGAAGGCGCCGAGCAGGTCATAGCCGGGAGCGGCGCCGGTGCCGTCACCAAGCCAGGTCAGCTCCCCCTGCGGGGTGACGATCTCCAGACCAGTCACGTGGTGCACGGTGAACCCGTGCTTGAGGCAGTGCGCACCGCCGGAGTTCTCAGCGACGTTCCCGCCGACCGAGCAGATCTGCTGGCTGGACGGGTCAGGCGCGTAGAACAGGCCAAACGGCTGCGCGGCCTTGGTTACGGCCAGGTTGGTAACTCCCGGCTCGATCACCGCGCGGCGGCTGGCCGGGTCGATCTCGATGATCCGGCGCATCCGCGAGGTGACGATCAGGACGCCGTCGGCTCGGGGCAGGGCACCGCCGGAGAGCCCGGTTCCGCTGCCGCGGGCGACATAGGGGACGCCGGCCTGCGCGCACGCGGTGACGATCTCGGCGACCTGCGCGGCCGTCTCAGGAAGCACGACCAGGCCGGGGGAGCAGCGGTGCGAGGACAGCCCGTCGCACTCGTAGGTGCGCAGCTGCATCGGATCGGTGACCACGCCGTCCGGGCCGCAAATCGCGGTCATCCTTGGGATCAGCGCGGCGAAGCCTTCGGCTGGCGACTGCTCGGTCATCGTCTCGCCTCCCACCACGTCCGGCCCGTGCCCCGCTTCCATCATCCGCCCAGACTGCGCGATTAAGTGACGGCGGGCCGGAGGCGGCTTTCGCCTCGTTACGAAAGCATGAGCCGATACGACCTGGCTGCTCTGTTATCGTCTCACGCCGAGCCAGGCCACGGCCTGACGCTAGGAAACGAGGTGCAGCATGACCCGCAAGGTCTCGTCCGGCACTGCCTGGGAGCCAATCGTCGGGTACAGCCGGGCTGTTGCGGCCGGCGACTTCGTCTTCGTCTCCGGCTGCACGTCGGTGGCCGGCGCCGAGCTGGTGCACCCGGGTGACGCCTACGCACAGACCGCCCAAGCGATCGGCAATGTCCGTGCCGCGCTGACCGCGCTTGGCGCGAGCCTGGATGACGTGGTGCGCACCCGGATCTACGTCACCGACATCTCGCGCCTGGACGAGTANGGCCGCGCCCATGCCGAGGCGTTCGGCGAGATGCGGCCGGCCACATCGATGGTCGAGGTCTGCGCGCTCGTCGACCCGGCGATGCTGGTCGAGGTGGAGGCGATCGCCTACCGCAAGGGCATCGGCGGCTGACCGGCAGCGCGGGCGTCGCTTCAGGTCAGGCCTTGAAGGCCGCGCGCGCTGCCGCGGCACCTGGCCTGGCTAGCTCCCAGTATCCGTAGCTGCCATGGTCGAGGAGTTCCCGCGCGGCCTGCGCCAGCGCACCGAGCGCGGTGAAGGCGAACGCACCGCCCACCGAGATCCGGCGGACGCCGATGTCGGCCAGCTCGGCCACGGTCGGCGCGCTGGCCAGGGCCAGCACGTTAACCGGCCGGTCCACGGCAGCGACCAGCTGACGGAGGTCGTTCAGCGCGATCACGCCGGGGGCGTAGAGCACGTCAGCACCCGCCTCCTGGTAGCTCTGCAGCCGGGCGATCGTGTCCCCGAGATCCGGATTGCCGTGCAGGTAGTTCTCCGCTCTCGCCGTCAGCACCAGCCGAACGGGACCGCCGTGGGCCATCTCGGCGGCAGCGGCCACCCGTTCGCTGGCCAGGACCCGATCGTAGATCGGAGCGTCGGCCCGCCTGGTGAAGTCCTCCACCGAGCAGCCGGCCAGGCGGGCCTCCAGCGCGAGCCGGACGGTTTCGGCGACGCCGGCCGGCTCTGCCGCGAAGCAATCCTCCAGATCCGCCGACACGGGCAAGTCGGTGGCGCTGGCGATCCACTCTGCGTGGCCGATGGCCTCCTCGCGGGTCACCGAGCCGTCCAACTGCCCGAGCGTCGCAGCGAACCCGCTGCTCGTCGTCGCCAGCGCGGCGAAGCCGAGCGACGCCAGCAGCTTCGCCGAGCCGCGGTCCCATGCGTTGGGCATCAGCAGCGGCTGCTCGCCGCTATGCAGAGCTAGAAATAGCTCGGCCTTGTCCTTCTGGGTAGCCATACACCGCAACCTAGCGGCCGCTCGCCTTGGCATCGCCGCGCCCCCCGCTTTCCCGGCGGCCGGCCGGCGGCACCGCTCAGGGCATGTGCTCGTAAATCGACTGCCTCGTCATACCTGGTGGCGTCGAAAGCCTCGCCCGCAGTCTCGCGAATCGCGGCAAGTTCCTCGGTGATCATGCGCTGTACCAGGTCGACCGTGATCAGCGGACCCTCTGCCAGGTGGACGTCGTTGTGCAGCCACTGCCACACCTGAGACCGGGAGATCTCGGCGGTGGCGGCGTCCTCCATCAGGTTGAAGATCGCCACGGCACCGGTCCCGGCGAGCCAGTTGGCCAGGTACTGCAGCCCGACGCTGATGTTGTTGCGCAGCCCGGCCTCGGTGACCTGGCCCGGAGTCCGGGAGACGGCGAGCAGGTCAGCCGCGGTCACCTGCACGTCATCGCGCAGCTTTGCTAGCTGGTTCGGCGCGTCGCCGAGCACGGCGTCGAACACCTCGCGGCAGACCGGGACCAGGTCCGGGTGTGCGACCCACGATCCGTCGAAGCCGTCGGCGGACTCGCGCTGCTTGTCGTCGCGGACCTTGGCCAGGGCCTTGGCGTTTACTTCCGGGTCGCGGCGGCTCGGAATGAACGCCGCCATGCCGCCCATCGCGTGGGCGCCCCGGTCGTGGCAGGTCCTGACCAGCAGCTCGGTGTAGGCGCGCATGAACGGAGCAGTCATCGTGACGGCGTTGCGCTCGGGGAGCACGAACTCGCTGCCGCGGGTACGGAATTTCTTGATGACACTGAACAGATAGTCCCAGCGCCCTGCGTTCAGGCCGGAGCTGTGGTCGCGCAACTCGTAGAGGATCTCCTCCATCTCGAAAGCAGCCGGGATGGTCTCGATCAGCACGGTGGCCCGGATGGTGCCGCGCGGCAGGCCGAGGGCGTCCTGCGCCAGGTTGAACGCGTCGTTCCAGAGCCTGGCCTCCAGATGGCTCTCCAGCTTGGCCAGGTAGAAGTACGGGCCCTTGCCCTTGGCCAGCTGGCGCCTGGCGCAGTGGAAGAAGTAGAGCGCGAAGTCGAACAGGCTGCCCGACGTCCGCTGGCCGTCGACCAGCAGGTGCTTCTCGTCCAGGTGCCAGCCGCGGGGACGCACCACGATCGTCGCCAGATCGGCATCGGGCGCCAGGAGGTAGTCCTTGCCGTCAGCGGATGTGAAGTCGATGGTGCGGTCCAGCGCGTCCTTGAGGTTGAGCTGCCCGGTGATCATGTTGTCCCACAGCGGCGTGTTCGCGTCCTCGAAGTCAGCGAGCCACACCTTAGCCCCTGAGTTAAGGGCATTGATCGTCATCTTCTTGTCCGTCGGCCCGGTGATCTCGACCCGGCGGTCCACCAGGCCCGGAGCTGGCGGGGCAACTTTCCAGGACCGGTCCGCGCGGATGCTGCTGGTGCCCGGCAGGAAGTCGAGGTTGGCGCCGGCGATGAGCTCTTCCTGGCGGCGGGCGCGGGCAGCCAGCAGTTCGGCCCGGCGCGGGCCGAATTCCCGCTGCAGAGCGGCTACCAGGTCGAGCGCCTCCGGCGTCAGGATCTCGTCGTAGCGGTCCCCGGCCGCGCCGGTGATCTGGATGCCGTCGCTGTGGCTCATTCGCGTCTGCTCCTCCGTCGCCTGATCATGATCCTAAGAGGCTGGCCGGCGGCGTCCTGGCCGCCGGTCCCGCCGCAGGACGCTCTTACCTTGGCACAATCCGAAGGTGCGGGCACATCCTGGCCCGGTGCGGTGTTAATGAAGTGACGATGTCAGCCGCTCATGGCAACATCGAATGATCGCTACCCGCGATCCCGTCCTGGATGGCAGATGACAGCAGACCCTGAGAAATACACCGCAGACACGCACCAGCACATCCGCGAGGCGCCGGAACCCTTCGACGCTGGCCAGCTGGACCTAGCGGACCGGCACTCGCTCCGGCGGGTCGCCGGTCTCTCGACCGAGCTGCAGGATGTCAGCGAGGTCGAGTACCGGGCGCTGCGGCTGGAGCGGGTGGTGCTCCTCGGCGTCTGGACCGAAGGGACGCTGGCGATAGCTGAGCATTCATTGCGCGAGCTCGCGCTGCTTGCGCAGACGGCAGGCTCGCAGGTACTCGACGGGCTGATCCAGCGGCGGAGCCGACCGGATGCCTCGACCTACGTTGGCGCTGGTAAGGCAGCCGAGCTGGCCGATCTGGTGGTCGCCACCGGGGCCGACACCGTGATCTGCGACGGCGAGCTGACTCCCAGCCAGCTGCGCAAGCTAGAGGGCGTGGTTGGGGTCAAGGTGATCGACCGGACGGCCCTGATCCTGGACATCTTCGCCCAGCACGCCCGCAGCAAGGAGGGCAAGGCGCAGGTGGAGCTGGCCCAGATGCAGTACATGCTGCCCAGGCTGCGCGGCTGGGGCGAGTCGCTGTCCCGGCAGGCCGGCGGCCGGGTGGCGGGCGGCGGCGGCATCGGCGCCCGTGGCCCCGGCGAGACCAAGATCGAGACCGACCGGCGCCGGATCAGGGTCAGGATCGCCAGGCTGCGGCGGGAGATCACTGAGATGTCCGTCGGCCGGGAGGTGCAGCGGAGCCAGCGGCGGCGCCGGGAGGTGCCCTCGGTCGCCATCGCCGGCTACACCAACGCCGGGAAGTCGAGCCTGCTTAACCGGCTGACCGGGGCTCATGTCCTGGTCGATGACTCGCTATTCGCCACCTTGGATCCGGCTGTGCGCCGGGCAAAACTGCCGTCAGGAACGGTGTTTACGCTGACCGACACCGTCGGTTTCGTCCGTCATCTGCCGCATCAGCTGGTCGACGCGTTCCGCTCGACGCTGGAGGAGGTCGCGGAGGCCGACCTGATCCTGCATGTGGTCGATGGCTCGGACGCCGATCCGCGTTCCCAGATCGCTGCGGTGCGCGAGGTGCTGGCCGAAATCGGCGCCCGTGACGTACCCGAGCTTGTCGTGTTCAACAAGGCGGACATGGCTGATCCGATCGAGCTCAAGGGGCTGCAGCTGGCCGAGCGGCAGTCCGTGCTGGTGTCCGCCAGGACCGGGGACGGGACGGCTGACCTGCTTGCCGAGATCGAGCGATTGCTGCCCAGGCGGAATGCCCAGGTCAGCGTTGTGCTGCCGTATGCTCGCGGCGATCTGCTGGCGCGGGCACATCAGGAGGGCGAGGTGCTGCAGGTCGAGCACACCGGCGCGGGCACGGCGCTGACAGCGCGGGTGCCGCCCGGCTTGGCCGCCGAGCTTGACCAGTTCGCCGCCGCCGCTGGGCCCGCCTAGCTCCGGAAGGAAGACACTGTCGGCAAAGTTTCCGGCAATCGATTGCGATAAAGTTGGCGATCGATCGTGCTTCGAGGCCAAGTCACGGTATTAACTTTGGCACGCGGATTCAGTAGTGCAATAGCACGATGCAACCGATATGGTATGTGCGTCCCCGCAGCAGGCCCCTTGCGGGTGAGTATCGCTATCGCTTGAGCAGGTCAGTCCCGGTGCTCTCAGCAGCAGGGCATGAGTCGTAGCAGGTGAGCGGGCAGAGATGACGCCGAGGGCAGGTCGGCAAGGCGGGGCGGCGAAATCCGGTGCCGCCAGGTGACCTTCCGACTCCTTACTAATATCGGCCGGTTGTGGACCGGTTCTGAAGTATGGAGTAATGCGGCTATTTTGATGCGGAATGATCGTATTGCCTGGGTTGGTCCGGCAGTGCGGCTACCGCCCAGCCTCCCTGGCGTCATCGAGGACATCGTCGATGTGGATCACGTCGAGAATCTCGGCGGTGCATTGGTCACGCCCGGTCTGATCGATGCGCACACCCATCCCGTTTACGCCGGAAACCGGTGGGCCGAGCTGGCGATGCGGTCGGGCGGCGCGTCGCGGACCGAGATCACCGCGGCCGGTGGCGGCCTGTCCTCAACGGTTACCGTGACCAGGGGAACTGACCCTTGGACTTTGTGCAACCAGGTCCGGGAGCGATTGACGAACTGGCTGCTCAGCGGCACGACGACGATCGAGGCGAAGACCGGCTACCACCTGACCAGGGATGGTGAGCTAGCCGATGTCCGGATGCTGCGCTCGCTGGAGAACGAACCGGGAATGCCCCGGGTACATGTCACATTCCTGGCCGCCCATGCCGTGCCGCCTGAGTATTTCGGCCGGCGTCACGATTACGTGGACGCGGTCGGCGGCTGGTGTGCCGATGCTCGCACCGCGGGAGCCGACAGCTTCGACGTCTACTGCGACGATGGGCAGTTCAGCGAGCACGAGGCGCGCTGGCTGCTGGGCGTCGGCCGGGCATGCGGCCTGCTGCCGAGACTGCACGCCGGAGGCGACTGCTGCAGCGGTGCAGCTCGTCTGGCCGCTGAGATGGGCTGTGCCTCGGCTGACCTGCTGAACGGTGCCGATGACGACGATGTCGCTGCGCTCGCCAAGGCTGGGGTGAGCGCTGTGGTATGCCCAGCGGTCAGCTCGGACAATGGCCGTACGCCGCCGGTCCGGGCGCTGCTGGACCGGGGCGTGACGCTGGCGCTTGGATCTGGCCACTCGCCGGGGACCAACGGGATCACCTCGATGCCGCTGGTGATCAGTCTCGCGATAGCCAATCTGGGGATGAGCGTCACTGAGGCGCTCCGGGCGGCGACCGTCGGCGGTGCCCAGGCACTTCGCGCGGCCGACCGGGGCGCGATGGCCCATGGTCGGCTGGCCGACATCGTCGCCTGGGAAGCCGATCACGAGGGGGCATTTGCCTGGGCCCACGGCCTGAAGCCATACAAGGTGTGGCGTGGCGGCGATCCGGTGTCCTTCTAGACTTGGTGGTCGTGCCGGGCCGCAGTCTTGAGTATCCGCTAGCTGGCCGGGTGGCCGTGGTGACTGACTCGGCCGCAGGCTTGCCAGCTGACCTGGCCCAATCCCATGGGGTAACGATCGTCCCGCTGCGCATCCTTGCTGGCGGCCTGTCCGCCGACGATGACGAGGCAGGGTTTCCCGCGGCCATCGAGGACCTGGTGCTCGCTGGTGAGCGGCTGACCACAGCCCGTCCCGGGCCGGAGACCTTCGCGGCCGCCTACCGGCAGGCTGCCGCCTGCGGTGCGGTCGCAGTCGTATCCGTGCACCTATCCGGCCAGCTGTCCGGCACGGTCAGCTCGGCCGAGCTGGCGGCCGCGAGTGCGCCGGTGCCGGTCCTGGTGGTGGACACGCGGTCCATCGGCATGGGCCTCGGTCTGGTGGTCCTGAGCGCGGCCCGGGTAGCCAGCGCCGGGCTCGGCGCGCAGGACGTCGCCGCCGTCGCCGAGCAGCGGGCGGCACGCACCGGGTCGTTCTTCGCGCTCGACTCATCCGAGGCGCTGCTTGCCGGAGGACGACTGGTCACGGCGGGTCGGCCGGATGACGGGCTCATCTCCCGGCCGCTGCTGGAGATCAGGGCTGGCCGGATTACGGTGCTCGAGCGTGTCCGCACCCGCGCGGCTGCTGCGGACCGGCTGACCGAACTCGCCGCCGAGTTCGCGGCCGGCCGGGAGGTAGACGTTGCCGTCCAGCACACCGCCAGCGCCGATCGCGCGGCCGACCTTNCGGATCGGCTGGCCGCAGTCATCCCGCGGGTCCGGCAGGTGTACCTGGCCGAGGCCGGCCCCGTGATCAGGGCACACACCGGGCTAGGCATGCTGGGGGTGGCACTGGCGCCATGCTGATCACCAGGACCCTCCGGTCGCCGGGCGGGTTCCCTGATGATCGTCGACTCCGTCGGGCAGGTCGGCTCGGGCGGCGGGTCCCGGTGCCCAGGTCCACCGATCCGGGCCAAGCAGGATCACCAGCGTGAACCCGACGACCAGGTAGAGCCGGAACGCCCCGCGGACCGGACCGCCAGCCGTGATCAGCGGCACCAGGTTGAGCGCGCAGAACGAGATGACGGTCCAGACCGGCAGTGGGCGGCGGGCGCCAAGCATGTCCCAGATCAGCGTGCCGACCAGGACTCCCGGGGTGTAGTAGGAATGCACGCCGGGATCGAGCGCGATCCGCGCGCCCGCGCCGAGCAAGATCACGGCAGCCCACCGTCGCCGCCAGATCGCGGCGACGCCGAGCACACACGCGCCGATGAGCTGCGCCTGCCGGTCCCAGGGCGGGGTCATCGGCGTGCTCACGCCGAGCGCGCGCAGCGCCGAGTCCGGCAGATTGTAGATCGTGAAATGCAGCACCCGGACGGTCTGCGGGTCAGCGATGAAGAACGGCAGCCACGCTGCGGCGGTTATGGCCGCGGCACACGCACCGGCTAGCAGCCAGGCCGGAAGACTTGCCCGGATCGGCCTGGCCGCCTGGTCAGGGGTCCGCCACCGCGCCATTCCCGCGCTAAGCAGCAGAATAGGAACGAAGATCAGAGCCCATGGTTTGGCGTCGATCGCCAGCCCGACGGCGAGCCCGGTCAGCACAGGATGACCGGTGATGGCCGCCCAGAGCGCGAGAGCCGCGAGCACCAGCGCCAGTGCGTCGTCGAGGTGCCCGTGGGCCACAGCAAGTTCCGTCCAGGCGGTCATGAAGATCGCCCCGCCAGCCAGGAAGGTCCAGTCCAGGTCCGGCCGGGCGGTCAGTTCCGGCCGGGCGGTCAGCGTGATCCGCCGGATGATCAGCAGCGTGACCAGTCCGACCACCGACATGAACACCTGCCCGACGACCAGGCCCTGATCCGGGCCGAGCTCTCGGATCACCTCAGCCACGGCGAAGGCCAGCGGGCCGATCTGAAGTCCCGGGTAACTCGCGTACACATGCAGCCCGCCCGGGCGGCTGAGAGCGGCGAAATGCCCGGCGAAGAGCAGGCTGCTGCCCTTGACGAAGAAGATCCAGGCGAAGCCGCCCCGCCTGGCCAGAGTGACGAACCAGACGGCGGTCCAGGCGGTCAGGGGGATCATCGGCCTGCGGATCAGCAGGTGGCGCCGACCTGGCCGCTGGTCCAGCCGACCGCCGAGCTGGGCAGCAGGCTGGGGATCGGCAGACATGGCAATCCATCGGTACCGGATGAGTTCCGCCGACTCTAGCAGCCGTCGGCCGTCCCGACCTCCCAGCCCTTCGGTCCAAGGCATCCTGACCTGCGGACCGGTCGCTTGTCTGCGCGTCGGCAGTCTCGCTGCTGACGCTCCGGGCTGACCGATGCGGCGGCCGGCCGGGAGTCGTGTCATGCTGCGTGCATGCCCACGACGTCGCCGAACCCCCGGCCCGGGCCGGCCGGTTCAGCCGCCGAGTCTGCGGCCGTCAGCTCCAGGCCCGCCGCCGGCAGTCCGCCACCGGTCACGGTGATCGTCGGTGAGGAGGAGCTGCTCGTGGAGCGGGCGGTCAGCGCGGTCCTGATCACCGCTGGCACCGGGGCCGACGTGCACGAGATCCGCGGTGCCGACCTGAGCACCGGCGAGCTGTCCATGCTGACGGCCCCGTCCTTGTTCGGCGGGGAGTGCGTCATCGTTGTCCATGGCGCCCACGAGGCCAGCGCGGCCGTGCTGGCCGAGCTCGGCCAGCTCGGCGCCGCGCCGCCGCCCGAGGTGATGCTGGTGATCACTCACGCGGGTGGAGCCAGGGGTAAGTCACTGCTGACAGCACTGGCAGCAGCAGATGCCCGGCGGATCGACTGCCCGACCGTGCGCCGGTTTGGCGAGCGAATCGACTTCCTGCGCGCCGAACTCGCCAAGGCGGGACGCCGGGCAGACGAGGGCGGCCTGCGGGCACTGCTTGACGCGGTGGGCACCGACCTGCGGGACCTGGCGGCGGCCTGTGATCAGCTCGCCGCGGACACTACCGGCATGATCTCAGCCCAGACCGTGGCACGGTACTGGCGGGGCCGCGCCGAGGCCAGCGGCTTCACCGTCGCCGACCGGGCGCTCGAAGGCAACCTGGCGCAGGCACTGGCGCAGCTGCGGTGGGCGCTCGCCATCGGCACCGCACCGGTGCTGATCACCAGCGCGCTCGCGCGCGGGATCAGGACGCTGGGAAAGGTCGGTACCGCCTCCCGCGGCAAGAGCGCAGAAGCGCTCGCCGCCGACCTCGGGATGCCGGCCTGGAAGCTCGACAAGGTCCGGCAGCAGCTCCGGGGCTGGACGCCGGATGGGCTGATCCGGGCTCACTCCGCCGTCGCGCAGGCGGACGCGGAGGTCAAGGGCGAGGCGGCCAGTTCCGGTTATGCGCTGGAGCGGGCCCTCCGCGTGATCGTGGAATGTCGTTCGGCTAGCCGATAGCCGCTGACCGCCCCGACCAGAGGCCGGGTAGCCGGACCGGATCGTGCGGTCGGTTACCTAACGCCGTCGCCTGGGCCAGGCCAGGCTGCCTGACCGGAACGCGCAGTGCCACCACGCCGGATCGCGCGGTCGGCTGGTCACACGGCCGCCGCGTACCTTCGCGTCTCGGGCCGGTCAGCCTTGCCTGAGCGCCGCGACCCGCTTGGCCAAGGCGGACTTGCGGTTGGCCGCCTGGTTTTTGTGGATGACACCCTTGCTCGCGGCCTTGTCCAGCTTTACGTACGCGGCGCGCAGTGCCTGCGTCGCCTTGTCGGCATCGCCAGCGTCAGCTGCCTCGCGCAGGTTGCGGGCGGAGGTCTTCAGCGACGACTTGACGGCCTTATTGCGCTGCCGCGCCTTCTCGTTCTGCTTGTTGCGCTTGATCTGGGACTTGATATTCGCCACGCGAATGCCTCGCTAGATTTCTGGTCAGGTGGATCAAGGTGTGCCCGGCACGAGCCGAGATCGCGGTGTCGCGCCCGGCACGAAAGGTGCGGGCATGCGGGCAGCCGAAACCGAAGGATATCCGAGATCAGGCCAGCCGCTCAAACTCAGGCCAAGCCGAAGCCTATCGCGTCCTGCTGCGGCGGAGGCCGGGGTGACGTTGTTTCGCCCGGGATGCAACCAGCCGGAGAGGTAAGATCGCCAGTCGGCCGGGGTGGCACTGTACTCGGCGAAGCGCGCGACGCCCAGGTCACGATGCCTGCTGCCGGTCGCGGTGAGGGCTATCCGGACCGCATGCACAGCGGTAGCGACTGCCTCGGCCGATGCGTTATGGGCGAGATCTGAGTAGCGGCCACGGCAGGCGGAGTCCGGGCAGCGGTTCCAGCTTGGGAACGGATACCGACAGCGGCCTGGGAGCCGGGTGCAGCGCGCGGGTGGCGTCAAGGAGCCGCAGGTTGCCGTTCCCGCTCCCGCCGAGGACACCAGCCAGGCCGACACCATGACCCGCGGCAGCGCGGCGCGGAATGCGGTCAGAAATGGTGTCGCGCCCGGTGGATCGGGCCCAGGCGGCGGCAGGTCCGCCGTCGGCATGCATCAACAGCAGTCCCGCAGCCACGGTCACTAGCGCAGTCGCAGCCACCGCAGCAGCGAGCCCGGCGGCGGCCCGACGCGCGAACTTCCTGATCGGCCGTCGCCGCCGTTCGGTGGTCGTGCGGGCGCTTTGGCCGGTGCTCGCCCGCCGCGGGAGGCGGGCACGCGGTCGGGTGCCAGGAGCGCTGCCCCCGGCTGCTGGCATCAGCATCCTTCCCGGCATGCGACCATAGACGGCGACAACGAAACGTCCGGCCCAGGTCCGCCGCGCGCGAATGCTGATCCCTGGAGGGACCAGCGCGCGGCGGGATCAGCACGCAGCCGGGGCCAGGCCGGGTCGGAGCCGGCTGGAGCCACCACCAGATCCTGAGCCGACTCTCAGCAGACTATGACCGAGCGGATGCCTGTGCCACAAACGTCCGAGCCGTCACGACCAGCGGCAGCGCCCGTCCCTGGGCCACCCCTGGCGAAGCCTGCCGCGGCAATGCCGTCGGCAGAGCCCGCGCTGGGGACATCACCGGCGCAGGTGCCCGCGGCAGGGAGGTCTGCGGCAGGTGCGCCCGATGCAGCGCTGCCAGCTCCGTCGCGGACCGACCAGGCGGTGATCAGGAATTTCTGCATCATCGCCCACATCGACCACGGCAAGTCCACGCTGGCCGACCGAATGCTGCAGCTCACTGGTGTGGTCGAGGGCCGGCAGATGCGCGCGCAGTACCTGGACCGGATGGACATCGAGCGCGAGCGCGGAATCACGATCAAGAGCCAGGCGGTCCGGCTGCCGTGGCGCGGCCCCGACGGCCGGAATTACGTCCTGAACCTGATCGACACCCCCGGTCACGTGGACTTCAGCTACGAGGTTTCCCGCTCGCTTGCCGCCTGCGAGGGCGCGATCCTGCTGGTCGATGCCGCGCAGGGAATCGAGGCGCAGACCTTGGCCAACCTGTACCTGGCACTCGACGCTGATCTGCATCTGATCCCGGTGCTGAACAAGATTGACTTGCCGGCCGCACAGCCGGAGAAATACGCCGAGGAACTGGCGAAGATCATCGGCTGTCAGCCGTCCGACGTGCTCAGGGTCTCGGCCAAGACCGGTGAGGGCGTCACCGAACTGCTGAATGCCGTAGTAGCTCAGGTGCCGCCGCCAGCCGGGGACCTCGACGCGCCGGCCAGGGCGCTGATCTTTGACTCGGTCTACGACACCTACCGGGGCGTCGTCACCTACGTCCGGGTATTCGACGGCCGCCTGTCCCGCCGGGAGCGGACGCTCATGCTGTCCACCGGAGCGGTGCACGAGACGCTCGAGATCGGGGTCATCTCCCCGGAGCCGGTCCCGTCCGACGGCCTGGCGGCCGGCGAGGTCGGCTATCTGATCACCGGCGTCAAGGACGTCCGCCAGGCTCGGGTGGGAGACACGCTGACCAGCGTCGCGCGCCCGGCTCGCCAGCCGCTGGCCGGCTACGCCCACCCCAAGCCGATGGTGTTCTCCGGCCTGTACCCGCTCGACGGAGACCAGTACCCGGAACTGCGGGACGCGCTGGACAAGCTGAGGCTGAACGACGCGTCCCTGGTCTACGAGCCGGAAACCTCCACCGCGCTGGGGTTCGGTTTCCGGTGCGGATACCTCGGCCTGCTGCACATGGAGATCATCAGGGAGCGGCTGGAGCGGGAGTTCGATCTCTCGCTGATCTCGACCGCGCCGAACGTGGTCTACCGGGTGGTCATGGAATCCGGGGCCGAGGTTATCGTGACCAACCCGAGCGAGTTCCCTGAGGGCAAGATCGGGCAGGTCTTCGAGCCGGTCGTCCGCGCGACCGTGCTGGCACCTTCGGAATACATCGGCGCGATCATGGAACTCTGCCAGTCCAGGCGCGGCGCGCTGCTCGGCATGGAGTACCTGTCGGCCGACCGGGTCGAGATCCGATACACGATGCCGCTCGGTGAGATTATCTTCGATTTCTTCGACCAGCTGAAGTCAAGGACCCGCGGTTATGCCTCACTCGACTACGAACCTGCCGGGGAGCAGGAGTCCGACCTGGTCAAGGTCGACATCCTGCTGCAGGGGCAGCCGGTGGACGCGTTCAGCCAGATCGTCCACGGCGACAAGGCTCGGGAGTACGGCCTGGCGATGACGGCGCGGCTGAAGGAGCTGATCCCGCGGCAGCAGTTCGAGGTGCCGATCCAGGCGGCGATCGGCGCCCGGATCATCGCCAGGGAGAACATCCGGGCACTGCGCAAGGACGTGCTGGCCAAGTGTTATGGCGGCGACATCACCCGCAAGCGGAAGCTGCTTGAGAAGCAGAAGGAAGGCAAGCGGCGGATGAAAACGATCGGGCGGGTCGAGGTTCCGCAGGAGGCCTTCGTCGCTGCCCTGACCGCCGAGCAGGCTTCAGACCGCAAGAACTGACGTTCCGGTCTCGCCGGTGCTGTGCAGGTAGCGCTGATAGCTGGTACTGCGACGGCACTTGCATGCTCCGTATCGGATCACGCTGAACATGGTGGTGGATCTCGTCGCGGTAGAGCTGGACGGGTGCATGAACGGATCGCGGGCCGATTCTCTCACCGCCCGCCAAGTGCTGGCGGCGCTGCTTCCAGGTGTTCCTTAAGGCTCGTCCATATCCGCTGCTCCTGGCGTATCCCTATCCAGGTGATGACCGGCCTCAGCAGCCTGAAGGCACCCTTGGGCCGCACCTGCCCCGACCACCGCATCCGTGTGCCCGCGGCATCGGGCTCGAACCTGAGCGTGTAGCTGATATCGGCCTGCTGCATCGTCGTGACGGAGGCGAACAGGGTCGGCCTGTCATAGCCGGTGCACTCGATCAGCATCTCGGCCGTGCGCCCCAGAGACGCCACAGCCGAGCGGAACTGGGTTCCCTTCCCGACCGGTCCCGCAGTGATCTTCTCCGCCCGCACCATCTGCGGGTTGTACTGCGGCTCGTTGCTCTGGTCAGCGACGTAGTCGAACACCACATCCACAGGCTGACCGATGACGATCTCGCCTTCAATCCTGGCCATGCCGTTCCCCGTTCCGGATCTGATGGCATCAGATCCGACCGTGAGCGCGACAGGTAGAGGCAAAGGTCCCAGGCCCAGGTCGCCGATCATGCCCGGATCGCCGGCCGGTGCTGGTGGTCAGCGTGTCGCTGCACCGGATGGCCACCACGTAGCAGACGTCCTGGTCCTCCAGCCAGGCCGACTACACGGTGATCTGAGTGCCTTTGCGGTACTAGGCGTCAGCCGCGGATGCCGGGTTCTGGCTGCCGGTCATGGCCCGAGGTAGTGCTAGCCCGGGCTCGGGGGCTGATGCGATGCCCAGACGGCCAGGGCGAGGATGAGGATAAAGGCGATGATCGACAGGACCAGTCCGATGTATCCGAGGATCATGCCTGCAAGCGCAATCCCGGCACCTTCTTCTCCGGTCTGGCGGATCTGCCTGCGGGCCAGGTGACCGAGGACGACGGCCGCGACCGAACCGACGGTGAAGAGGAAGATCTGGCCGATTCCGCAGATCAGGGACGCGATGGCCAGGCCGTTGGTCGGGCGCTGGGTGCCCGGCACACCCACATAGACCTGGGGCGGCGAACCTGGAATCCGGCTGGGCAGGTCCGCGGTCAGCGACGAGAGCTGGTCGTAGGTCTGCGCGTTCATCAGCGCGGTTGACCTGGCGTCGAAGTCCTCCCAGCTCAGCCTGCCCTCGGCGTGGGCCTGCTGCAGGATCGACCGAACATTCTCGCGGTCCGAGTCGGTTGCTCGCATCTGGCCGTAGCCACCAGCAGTCATATCACGTTCCGTTCCGCGGCCGGCCAGCCTGGCGCAGCCGGATCAGACTGACCAAGGTCGCCGCCTATCTGAGGGCGAACAGGAGGATGAGGCCGACGATCGTGAAGGGGATGGCCAGGCCGATGTAACCGAGNACAAGGCCGGCCAGTGCCAGCCCCGCGCCTTCTTCGCCGGTCCTGCGGATCTGGCTACGGGCAGCGTGTCCGCAGACGACCGCGGGGATGGCGGCCAGGATGGAGAAGAAGATCTGCCCGATCCCGCAGATCAGGGAGACGATCGCCAGCTGGTTGGTCCTCGGCCGGACGCCGAAGGCGGGGTAGCTCGTAGCCGAACCGGCCTTGACCGGTACCAGGTCAGCGCTGACAGCCGCGATCTGCTCGTAGGTCTTGGCCGCGAGCAGCGCGGTCGACCGGCTTTCGAACTCATCCCAGCTCAGCCTGCCGTCCGCGTAGGCGGACTGAAGCAGCGAGTGCGCTGTCTCGCGGTCCGCGTCGGTGGCTCGCAATCGTCCATAGCCGCCAGCTGTCATTGGGTGTCCAGTTCTGGTGTCGGCCTGCCAGGGGAAATACCGCTTCCAGGGTAACTCTGAATGTCGGCTACCGTACGAGCATGGCAACCGCACGAGTCGTCTCGGTCAATACCGGACCGGTGCAGGACATGGTGGTCAGTGGCAAGCCAGGCCGCAGCGGCATCGACAAGCGCCGAGTCGCTGGCCCGGTCGCAGTCGGAGTGCTCGGCCTGACCGGCGACGATCACGGGGACCGGGACAACCACGGCGGCACCGAACAGGCGGTCTACGCCTACGCCAGGGAGGATCTGGACTGGTGGACCGAGCAGCTCGGTCGTGAGCTGCGCAACGGCATGTTCGGGGAGAACATCACCACCGCCGGGCTGGACATAACCACGGCGCTGATCGGCGAGACCTGGCTGCTTGGCAGTGCGGTCGCACAGGTCACCGCCCCGCGCATCCCATGCGCCACCTTCCAGGCCTGGACCGGCGAGCCGCACTGGGTCAAGCGTTTTGCCGCCGCCGGTCGGCCGGGCGGTTACCTGCGGGTGCTAGCCGAGGGAAGCGTTGCCGCTGGGGATGAGATCCAAGTGCTCAGCCGTCCCGAGCAGCGGGTGACCGTAGCCGAGGCGATGCGCGCTTACTACGGCGACCGGGACCTGATGGCCACGCTGCTGACGGTCAGCGGTCGGGGCGACAAGTGGGACAAGGTCGCCGCGAGCATGCTCGCCAGGGCGTAACACGGGAGAACCTGATCATGCCTGGGTCGCCGCCGGACGGCGAGCCGATGCCCGCTGATGGCCGACTGGCGGCAGCCGCGCTAGACGGGCTTGGCAGCCATCCGTTCG
>JGI12270J11330_10000389_pt1 | contig 34330 bp, 24 predicted proteins | sample PeaSoiMetSII2010_FD_11330 | JGI IMG/M metagenome (IMG submission 11330)
CCCCCCGCCATACCAAGCGTCATACCGGCTGATCGTGGATCGGCTGGCGGCGCGGATTGTCGAACTTGCCGAGCATGAACGGCTCGGGCCGTCGGCCGCACCCAACATAGACCGGGTGCTGAGCGAATTCCATCCAGGCGATGACGTGGCCGTCTTCGCGGTGGCAGTGGCTGCCCCGGCGCTCGCGGACCTGCCCGTCGGTCGCGATCCGCTTGGGTACGGCGACCGGAGCACAGACTGGCGAGCCTATCCAGCCGACCAGGAACTCCCCCTTGCCGAGTACGCGGCACAGGTAGCCGAGCAACTCGATTTCGCCGTGGACGTCACTGGCGTGGAAGAGTCGCCGAAGCTCGCTCGCAATCGGCCAGGGGTCATTCTCGTCGATCCGTGGTTCGCGGCGCACGACCGGGGATTGAACATGCTCCGGTCCCTCGTTCGCGAGATGCCAGCCTGGGTACTGCCGCTGCTGGTGCTTGACCCGCTCGCCAATGAACATGCCATTCAGCTGGCCGACAAGGCCAGGTCTATCCTTGGCAGGGCGCGGGCAGCGGACACGCAAACCGCGGAGCGCGCCATCAATGGTGTCAGCTCACTCAAGGAATTTGTCACGCTTATGCCCATTCTCGTCACCGAGGCCGAACGGCAGTACCTGCGGCACGGACCGTTCCCGCGCTCAAAGGCTGGGCCGGCCTTTTGGCCGCGACTGACCGCCGAGCAGACCTCACGGCCGTAAGGTCCTAGACTGCAGCCCTCCGAGGAGAAGAATGCCTGATATGCCCACGGACACGCCGCCGGAACCTCGCAACGGCCGGATTATCACCTTCTATTCCTACAAGGGTGGTACGGGCCGAACGATGGCACTAGCCAATGTGGCCTGGATACTCGCCGCGAACGGCCATCGGGTGCTGGTCGCCGACTGGGATCTGGAGTCGCCCGGACTGCATAGGTTCTACCAGCCATTCCTCGATGAGATCGCGGTCAGCGAGGCTTCGGGCATCATCGATCTGATCCGCCAGTACGAACAGGCTGCGGGCAAGGCCACGACGGCAGCCAGAGCGGACCGGCTGATCGTGGAGCGCGCCCGCGTCCAGCCGCACGTCTTGTCACTGAACTGGGAGTTTCCGGCAGGCGGCAGCCTGGAGTACCTGTCAGCGGGTCGTCAGAACCTCGACTATCAAGCGACATTGGCCGCGCTGGACTGGGACACCTTCTATGAAGGGCTCAGCGGCGGCCAGTTCCTTGACGCGGTGCGCGACGATATGAAGCACCACTATGACTACGTGCTGATCGACAGCCGCACCGGCCTGAGCGACATCGCCGGCATTTGCACCAGGCAGCTTCCTGACATTCTGGTCGACTGCTTCACCCTGAGCACTCAGGGCATTGAGGGTGCCGCGCAAGTAGCCAGGCTCGTCGAGCGAAGACACAAGGATAGGGTGCGGATCCTGCCGGTGCCGATGCGCGTCGATCAAGCGGAAAAGGAGAAGGTGGAGGCCGGCCGCGCGGTCGCCATCCAGCTGTTCGCCGGGCTGCCTGCCGCTATGTCGCCGAAACAGCGGCAGGACTACTGGGCCGCCGTCGAGGTGCCCTACCAGGCGTTCTATGCGTATGAGGAGACGCTCGCGGTCTTTGGAGAGGCACCGGGCTCCCCGGCCTCGCTGCTGTCGTCGTTCGAACGACTCACGGCGCAGATCACCGACGGCGCGGTGACCGGCCTGCCACCGATGGATGAACAGGTGCGGACTCACACCAAGCAACTGTTCACCCGGCGGGCACCGGCAGCCGGAGACCAGATCATAGTCGAATACGGTCTGGAAGATGAGGCCTGGGGCGAGTGGATCGCTGACGTCGTCCGCTCAGCCGGAATCGCCGTGCTCGAGCGGCCACTCGGCGAGCACGGCGCGCTTGATAAGAAGGTGAACGGGCCGGTTCGCACGCTGATCGTCGTATCGGCGGCGTACCTCGCGCAGCACGGCACGCATACCGCCCCTGACCTGACCGTTTATGTGACGCCGACTCGGCCGCCCGGCGAGTTCTCCGCAGTGCCGTCGGCTTTCATCGCAGGCGTGCCCGAGAAGGAGGCCGTGGAGCGACTGCACCGCGTCATCGGCATCGTCGGTAGGTCGTCCGAGGAAGAAGGTATCCGCCGCTATCCCGGAACCGAACCGAAGATCAATACGGCGCCGGCACCCAACATACGGTTCACCGGCCGGGAAAAGAACCTTCGGGAGCTCCGCAAGCTACTCAGCGACTTGAGCGGCACGGCTCATCCCGTCAACCTCCAAGGGCTTGGCGGTGTGGGCAAGACTCAGCTCGCCATCGAGTACGTGCACAGATTCAAGAATGACTACGACCTGATCTGGTGGCTGGATTGCGGGCAGCCGCAGTTCATCGATGCCTCGCTTGCCGACCTCGGAGCGAGGATGCGGGACGTTCTCGGCATCGCGGTCCCAGCAACGGAGCACGCTCCCGAGGTTGTTCGCCAGGTACTCGATCTACTCGGGCGGGGCAGGGAGGTGGCGCGCTGGCTGCTCGTCTTCGACAATGCCGAGTACATCGATGCGGTCAGGTCTTACCTGCCGTCCGGCGGCGGTGATGTCCTGATCACCTCCCGCCACCGGGACTGGGCCGAGCACGCCCGGCAGCTGCAAATCGAGGTGTTCTCGCGCGAGGAGAGCATCGCGCACCTGCGCAAGCGCATCGCCTCAATCGACGCAGCCGACGCCAACCACGTCGCTGACGTGCTCGGCGACCTCCCGCTGGCCGTGGCGACCGCGGGAGCCTGGCTAGCAGAGACCGGCACCCCAGTAGCTGGCTATGTCCGTGAGCTTGAGAGTCGTACCGCCCAGACGCTGGCTCTTGGCCATCCCGCCGATTACGAGCAGACGGTGCCGCAGAGCCTGGGCCTGTCATTGAACCTGCTGCGAGAGCGGTCACCAGCCGCGGCGCGACTGTTCGAACTGTGCTCGACGATGGCGCCTAACATCGCGATCGAACTCCTGAACAGTTCCGCGATGGCCAAGGTTCTCGAACCTCTCGATCCAGAGCTGGCCGAACCTATGGTGATCGGCAGGCTGATCAGGGAGGTCGACCGGCTGGCTCTGATCAAGCTGGACCACAACGCGGGCCGCATTCAGATCCACCGGGTCGTCCAGGACGTTGTGCGGGACCAGATGTCCGCTGACGAGATCGAGTCTGCCCAGCGCGAGGTGCACAGGGTGCTCGCCGCCGCCCGTCCAAGCCGCGGCATAGACAACCCCGACACCTGGGACCGCTACCGGATGCTCTGGCCGCATCTTGAGTACTCGCAGGCCATGACGTCCCGTGACGAGGATGTCCGGCAGCTGTTCATTGACCGGGTGCGGTACATCTGGCTGCGCCGCGATCTCGAGCGCGGCCGTCTACTGGCTGCGGAAGCCGAGACTGCCTGGGAGGAGATGCTGGCCTCCGCCTCCGAGCCAGGGCTCGCCGAATCCCTGCGCAGGCAGCTACTGCGGCTGCGCTTCGACCATGCCAACATTCTGCGCTCCCAGGCCCGCTTCGCCGAGGCGAAAACAATGGACGAGAGTGTCCTCGCCGAACAGCGGGAAATGCTTGGATTCGACCATCCGCACACGCTGATGACCGCCGGAGGCATGGCCGCTGATCTTCGGGCGGCGGGCAGCTACCGCGATGCCCTGGAGATGGACAAAGAGACCTATCCGGCGTGGATGGAACTGTACGGCGATGGCCATCCTAGGACGCTGATGGCCGCCAACAACCTGGCCGTGTCCTACCGGCTCACCGGCGAGGTCAGCACGGCCCTCAGGCTGGACCGGGATACTTTTCAGCGACGGCGAGCCACACTCGGCGCGGAGCATCCGCACACCTTGGGCTCAGCTACTAATGTCGTGCGCGACCTGCTGGAAGCAGGTCAGTACACCGACGCCGCGGCCCGTGCACAGGAGCTCAAGCAATCCTGCACCGAGGCCCTAAGCGCCGACTCGGTCGAGGCCATGACCGCCGACATACTGCTTGGGATCGCGCTGCGCAGCGCTGGCCAGCCAACGCAGGCTGAGCCGCACTTCCAGGCTCTGGAGGGGCTCACCACCCGGCTCGGTAGCGACAGCAGCGACGCTCTGGCAGCCCGGCTCAGCCATGCGGTCAACCTGCTCGTTCTCGGCCGTGCCACCGAGGCAGAAGCGGAGATCAACGCGGTCAAGACGGTGTACGAGCATCGACTGGGCTCGACTCATCCGCATACCCTGGTCTGCCTGGTCGACCTAGCTTGCGCTCTGCGAACAGGACAACCAAATGCCATGGCCCTGGAGACGGTCCAGTCGGCGGCCGATGGACTAAGGGGCGTCTTGGGCGAGGATCATCCCTACACCCTGGCCCCCCCCCCCCCCCCCCCCCCCCGCGATGTCGGTCCTCGGGGTCCTGCTTGCTGACCAAGGTGAGCTAGCCCGAGCCGAGCAGGTCGAGAAAGACGTTGTCAATCGCCTGGCCGTCGTCCTTGGCAGCGGTCATCCCGACACTCTGCGCACCCGTGCGAACCTTCTGCTCATCAGCGAGCAACTTGGGGTCCCCGGTGCCGCCGCCGAACTCGAGCGGACGATCGACGACCTCGTGGCGATGCTGGGCAGCACCCACCCGCACGTCAGCGCGCTACGAGGACATCGCCGGCTGCTGCATACCCTGGACCTGCAACCCTTCTGAGAAGCCGACATCCTTGATCCAGGCGAGGACACCTGGCAGGGCTTCGACAGCCCCGAAGTGAGCGGTTCCCGATTGCACCTCGACGGTCGACGTCCGGATCTGCCTGCCGAGCCAGCGAGTATGGCTGACCGGCGAGAACATGTCATCGGCCCCGTGCCACAACAGCACGGGCGAGGTGATCGCAGACAGCTCGAAGCCCCATGGATGGCGCAGTGCGCGCAAGTCGTCGATCCAGCCGGCCGCGCTTTCTCGCAGCGCCTCGGCATAGCTCTCGGTCAGCAGCCGACGGATGGAAACATCGTCGACGATCTTGCAGTCCGACCGCGGAAGCTCCGGGCGCAGCGTGTCAAGCAGGCTCTCCGGATTGTCGCGTACCTGCTCCGCACATTTCACCAGTCTGGTTTCGGCCAACGCGGCATCGTTATCGACGTGGCCGTATTCCTCGACATTCGACTTGGTCATGCCGTCGTACCAGTTGAGACCCTCGGCGTCAGGCGGTGCCAGCCCGACCAGAACCGCCGCGCTCCGCACTCGGTCTCCCAGCAATGCTGCGCAGGCTAGGGCGTGCGGGCCACCCCCGGAACGACCAACCACTCCGATTTGCTGTCCTGGACACAGCGCGTCAGCGATCGCGCCGACATCCGATGCCGCATCCGCTACCGACCGGCCGTGCTGACGACTGGAGCTGCCATACCCCGGTCGGTCGTAGCTTATGAGCCGTACGCCAAGCTGGTACAGAACGCTAGTGCGCGGCCTGGGCCCGCAGCGACTGCCAGGCGTGCCATGCAGCAGGAAGATCGGCACCCCATCAGGCGCACCCCAGCTCTCCACAGCCGCCCTGCGCCCGTCGGGAACACCGATCACCTGAGTCACCACAGCCCCCTGAAGCTAGCTGACCTTCCGGGCCGTGCCAGACTCCCGGGCTTGAGACGCGAAGAGGCACGGGAGCGGTGATGCTCGTTAAGTCGGATGCCGAAGCCGCCGTGCCCATGCAACGAGCTTAATCCCGCACCGACCAGTCCCGAAACTCCCTGACAAGCAGCAATCTGGCCACGGTCTCGGCGCACCGACAATTACCTCTCTCGGGATCTGCAAGGACGATCGCTGCCGTGCTCAGCCGCGATCTGGCCGACCCAGATCACCACGTTACGCGCCAGCACGGCAGCCCTGTGCTGGCGCCGTCGGCACCGGCCATTGAATCTTGACAGGAAAGTCGCAGGATCACCACTGACACACCTGAAAACACCAGCTGCGGAATGGACATTGGGTCAGGCAAACCCGGGCGACCGTTTCTCGGCTGCGAGGCCAGCGGCAACCACCCACACTCCGGCCAGCCGCCCGGCAGCCTCCGGGTCGCGAGTTGACCGCAGTTCGACCGAGCGGTCACGGTTAACGGGAAGCGCCGGGCCCGGCCGGGGGGATTGCCGTCCGAGAGATGCCCTGCAGCATCGTGCTCGCAGCACGCACGGCCTGATCGCTGATCTTCGTCACGTACTGACGGCCGCCCTTGCCGCTCACCAGCCCGAGCAGCCACAACATGCCGAGGAAGAGCATCATCACTGTTACCGGGACCACGGCGGCGACGCGGCCCGCGGCCGGGCCGAAAGTGTGCAGCATCGTCAGCACCCCGGCCACAACGACCAGGCGGCCAGAACCGCAGAACAGGGCCCGCGTGGGTGCCGAGCAAATCGGCGGGGCATTAGTGCTAGCCTCATGTTGAGGGACCTCCTGGGAGAGGGACTTCTATTCGGCGGCTCCGTGTTCCCGCACGGGGCCGCCGCTCTTCCTAATGGCTCTATAGTGCATGGCCCTATAGAGCCCCAAGCTGACTTACCTTGACCCCTGCCTATCTAGAGTGCCTCCGTAACCTGGCGAGGCACCGGCCAGTGCGCGCTCACCGAGGCAGCCAGCTCACCTCTGCCTTTCCTCCTGTGCTGGCGCCGTCGGCACCGGTCATTGAATCTTGACAGGAAAGTCGCAGGATCACCACTGACACACCTTAAAACACCAGCTACGGAATGGACGTTGGGTCAGGCGAACCTGGGCGGCCGTTTCTCGCGCAGGGCGGCGGCGCCTTCGGCCAGGTCAGGACCCATGAAGGTGAGCATTTCGTAGGCGGCTGACTGGTCGAAGATCGGGCCGGCGGTGCGCAGCCAGCTGTTCAGCGCCCGCTTGGTCAGCCTGATGGCGAGTTGCGAGCCGGTGGCCAGGCTGGCGGCGACCCGCAGCGACTCTGGCAGTACCTCCTCGCGCGGCACCGCCTTGCTCACCAGGCCAATCCGCTCGGCCTCGGCGCCATCCACCATCTCGCCGGTGAGCAGGTGGTAGCGGGCTTTGGCCATCCCGCACAACAGCGGCCAGATGATCGCCGCGTGATCGCCGGCGGCCGCGCCGAGCTTGACGTGACCGTCACCCAGCCGGGCGTCGGCGGCACAGATGCTGATGTCGGCGAGCACCGCGATCACCAGCCCGGCGCCGACGGCCACGCCGTTGATCGCCGAGATGATCGGCTTCTCGCAGTTGATCATGTTGTAGACGAGATCGCTCATCTCGCCGAGCATGTGCGCCGTCCGGTCATAGTCGCCGGCCATCCGCTGCACCATCGCGAGATCGCCGCCAGCGGAGAACGCCCGCCCCGCGCCCGTGATGACCGCGACCCTGGTCTGCTCGTCACGTGAGATATCGGTCCACACCCTGGACAGCTGAGCGTGCATCGCCTCGTCGGCCGCGTTGTAGACCTCCGGCCGGTTCATCGTGATCAGCAGCACGCCGTGGTCGAGCTGCTCGAAAAGCAGTTGGTCGTAGCTGCCGTAGTCCATGCCGGTGCGGCTCCTCGGTCGTCTGGTCCGGTTGCAGTCCATCCGGCTTCGTGGCCGAGCACGGTCTGCGCCCGAGCGGATCGGGAGTGTTGATGATGGAATGATGGCATGTCACGGAGACCGGGCTGATGGCTACCGGTGCCCCGGACGGCGAGCTGATCGGGGCGGGCCGGGCGGCCGACGTCTACGAAGCCGGTACGGACCGGGTGCTGCGACGGTACCGGACCGCCTTCAGCGCCGAGCCCGAGGCACACCTGATGGAGTACCTGCGGACAGCGGGCTACCCGGTGCCGAGGGTGTACCACGCCGACGGCCGCGACCTTGTCATGGAGCGGCTGCGAGGACCGGACATGCTGGCCGATCTGACCCGGCGACCGTGGCTAGCGGCCAGGCATGCCCGGACGCTGGCGCACTTGCATGACCGCCTGCACGAGATCGACGCACCGGCCGGCCTGCGGCAGGCGTTCGGCGGTGGCGGTGCCGTCCTGCACCTGGACCTGCATCCGGCCAACGTCATGCTGTCCGATCAGGGCCCGGTGGTGATCGACTGGTCGAATGCCGCGGCCGGCCCAGCCGGCGCTGACGTCGCGATGGCCTGGCTCATCATGCGGACCTCCGAAGTCGATTCGATGTCGATCTGGCTGCGCGCCGCCAGCGGGATGATCCGCAGCGTGCTGGTCCGACGGTTCGGTCACCACGTGAGCGCCGACGCTGGTCCCTACCTCAAGGCAGTGGCACGCGCCCGCCTTGGTGATGCGAATGTCCGGCCGTCCGAGGCGGCTCGGCTGCGCAGCCTCGCGGCCGACTCCGATCCGGCGGCCGGCCAGTCCTGAACGCTGCCAGGAGCGCTGATGCGTCCCCGGCCCGGTCATACTACTGTTGAGTAATAACGTGGCTCGTGATCGGCCGACGACCAGCGGCAAGGAGCGATATGAGCGACAACGAGCAGCCCGGTGGCTCTTTCTCCCTTGACATGTCGGACGACGTGAGCCAGATGCGTGACTGGGTGCACGAGTTCGCGCAGAACGTGATGCGGCCGGCCGCCGCCGAGTGGGACGAGCGCGAGGAGACACCATGGCCGATCCTGGAGGAGGCCAGCAAGATCGGCCTGTACTCGATCGATTTCTTCGCGCAGCAGTGGTTTGAGCCGACCGGCCTCGGTACGCCGGTCGCGTTCGAGGAACTGTTCTGGGGGGACGCCGGCCTCGGCCTTGCGCTGACCGGGAGCTGCCTGGCGGCCGTCGCGGTGAGCAGCAACGGCACCCCGGAACAGATGGGGGAATGGCTGCCGCAGATGTTCGGCAGCCCGGGTGATGTCAAGCTCGGCGCCTTCTGCTCGTCAGAACCTGACGCGGGCAGCGACGTCGCTGCCATCCGGACCAGGGCGGTCTACAGCGCGGCGGCCGATGAGTGGGTGCTGAACGGGACCAAGGCGTGGGCGACCAACGGCGGCATCGCCGACGTGCATGTGGTGGTCGCCTCGGTGCAGCCGGAGTATGGCAGCCGCGGCCAGGCGAGCTTCATCGTCCCGCCGGGCACGAAGGGGCTGTCCCAGGGGCAGAAGTTCCGCAAGCACGGCGTCCGGGCGTCGCACACCGCCGAGGTTGTGCTCGATGACGTCCGGGTGCCCGGCCGGTGCCTGATCGGCGGCAAGGAGAAGCTGGACGCGCGGCTGGCCAGGCTCGCCGCTGGCGGTGCCGCCGGGGAGCAGTCAGCGATGAAGACCTTCGAGGCATCGCGGCCGACGGTGGCCGCGATGGCGGTGGGGGTGGCGCGGGCGGCTTTCGAGTACGCCAGGGACTACGCCACCCAGCGGGTGCAGTTCGGCCGCCCGATCGGGCAGAACCAGGCGATCGCCTACATGCTCGCCGACATGCAGGCGTCGGTGGACGCCGCGCGGCTGCTGACCTGGCGGGCATCGTGGCTGGCGCGGCACAACCGCAAGTTCACCCACGCCGAGGGGTCCATCTCCAAGCTGGTGGCTGGAGAGACCGCGGTGCGGGTTACCGAGCAGGCGATCCAGATCCTCGGCGGCAACGGCTACACCAGGGATTATCCGGTCGAACGCTGGCACCGGGACGCCAAGATCTTTACCATCTTCGAGGGCACGTCGGAGATCCAGCGTATGATCATCGGCCGCGCCGTGACCGGCCTGCCGGTACGGTAGGACGGCAGCGCCCAGGCCGCGCTGAGGTGCGCGAAAGCATGTCGCCAGCTGGGGCAGGTGACCGGTGAAAGAGTACGCCGACTTCCTCGGCAGCCAGCCGCCGTACGACTCGCTCGACGCAGCAGACCTNGAGCAGCTCGCGCGNAACGTCGAGGTCGAGTACTTCAGCGCCGGGACCACGATCGTTCCTGATGGCGCCGGGCCGCTGAACCGGCTTTACGTCGTCCGCACCGGCCTGGTCGAGATCCTCGACCGGGGCCGAGTCGTCGACCTGCTCGGTCCCGGCGACACGTTCGGGCACGTGTCGCTGCTGTCCGGCCTGCCGCCAGCGCTCGCGGTCCGGACGGCCGAGGACACGCTGTGCTACCTGCTGCCAGACCCGAGGCAGATTCTGGACCACCCGGACCGGCTCAGGTTCGCCCACTACGGCACGCTGATCGCGCGCGAGCGGCTGGCCGGCGACGGCGGCTTGCAGGACCATGGCGCGGTGCCGGTTTCCAAGCACGCGCGGCCGCTGGTCTGGTGCGAGGCCGGCGACACGATCGCGCACGTGGCCCGCCTGGTGAGCGAGGCCCGTCAGTCCTGCGCCGTAGTGCGGTGTGGCGACGGACTCGGCATCGTCACCGACAGCGACTTCAGGCGGCAGGTGGCAACCGGTCGGGTGCGCTCGGATGCCCCGGTCGGCGACATCGCGACAGTTCCGGCCAGGACGATATCCGACAGTGCCACGGTCGCCGATGCGTTCCTGCAGATGGTCGAGCATGACGTGCACCACCTGCCGGTGGTGGATGGCACCGGAAAGCCGACCGGCGTGGTCCGGGTGGTCGACCTGGCCTCGGTAGAGGTCCGCGACCCGCTGCTGATCTCCTCGGCAGTGCAGCACGCGACCGATGTCCAAGCGCTGGCCGCCGTCGCACAGCTGCTGCCGTCCACCGCCGTTGCGCTCGCCGACGCCGGGGTCCCGCCGCTGCGGCTGGCCGCGCTGCTGGCGACCGTGCGCGACTCCATCATGCGGCGGCTGATCTCCTGGGATGCCGCCACCGAGACGACCGGCGCGGATTGCTCGTGGCTGGTTCTTGGCTCCACCGCGCGGTCGGAGCCGTTCCCAGGCTCCGATCTCGACACCGCCGTGGCCTGGGTCGACCAGCCGGGAAAACCCAGTCCCTATGACCGGGTCCAGGCCGCAGCCGACCACCTGCTGCAGGACATGGAACGGTGCGGCCTGCACCGCTGCCCGGACGGCGCCAACGCATCCGACCGGGCGTTCAACCGGTCAGTCACCGAATGGAAGGCGGCCGCGGGCCGCTGGGTCGGCCAGCCGACCGGGTCGGGAACCGCGCTGTTGGTCTCGATCATCGCCGACAGCCGTCCGCTGACCGGGCTGGCCGTCGGCCGGGCAGTCACCGATGCGCTGCTGGCTGGCACCAGGAGCTTCGACTTCATCGAGGGCGTGCTGCACCTGGCGATCGCCAACCGGCCGCCGACCGGGTTCGTCAGGGACTTCGTGGTCGAGCATTCCGGCGAGCACCGCGGCGAGCTCAATCTCAAGCGCGGCGGACTTGCTCCGGTCGCCTCGATCGCGCGCTGGGCGGCCATCGTGACCGGCGATGTCAGGGGCACCACCGTAGAGCGGCTCAGACGGGCCCAGCAGGCCGGTCTGCTGACCGCGGACGAGGCAGACAGCCTCACCGGGGCCTACGAGGAGATCTTCGGGCTGCTGCTAGCCAGGGAGGTCGACGCCATCAGGACAGGCAAGGAGCCGAGCAAGTACCTGGCTCCCGGCGACCTCGACTCGCTCACCCGCCGTCTGCTGCGCGAGACGTTCCGGGTCATCGCCCAGGTGCAGGCCACGCTGGAGGGCGAGTGGGTATCCAGGGTCAAGTGAGACTCGGTCAGCGCAGGCTCGGTCAGCGCAGGCTCGGTCAGCTCAGGCTGGGTCAGGTCAGGCTGCCTCCTGCGCGTCCTCGGGGCGAGGTGGCCCGCGAATACGCCAGCCGCCGAGTGCGGCTCGACCAGAACTGGCGGGCAGCGCAGTATTGCGCGGTCGACCTGGAGACCACCGGACTTGATCTGAGCCGCGACGCGATCGTCAGCTTCGGGGCGGTCCGCATCGACGGCGGGCGCGTCATCGCAGGCAGCTCGGTCTACCGGCTGGTGGGCGGACCCGCGATGCCATCCCCGGAAGCCGTTGCCGTGCACGCGCTGCGGCCGGCCGATCTGGCCGGTGCCCCGCCCTGGGAGGACTCGGTCGATCTGCTGCTTGAAGCGCTGACCGGGCGGGTCCTGGTGGCCCACGCCGCCTGGGTCGAACGGGCGTTCCTGCGGCGCGCTTTCAAGCTGCGCCGGGTACGCCCGCCCAGATTCGTGATCGACACCGCAGCCCTGGCCAGAAGTATCGGCCTCGCTGCCGTCGGCGCGGCCGCCGAGCCGTCGCTCGAGGTGCTCGCCCGGGACCTGGGACTGCCTGGTCATGCCCCGCATCACGCCCTGTCCGACGCGCTGACGACAGCCGAGGTCTTCCTGGCCCTGTCGGTCCGACTGGATGCCACCGCTCCGCAGACAGTCGGCTCGCTGCTTTCCACCTCGCGCAGGTTCGCATGGCGCTGAGCACCCCGTTGTACGTACGGTTGGCACGGCAGGCCGCGACCTTAACTCACCCAGGGAGCCGGGAAGTGAAAACCCCAATCTGCGACATGCTCGGCATTGAGCTGCCGCTGCTGGCGTTCAGCCACTGCCGCGACGTGGTCGCCGCTGTGACCAATGCTGGCGGCTTCGGCGTGCTCGGCGCATCGATGCATACACCCGAGCAGCTTGAGCACGAGCTCGCCTGGATCGACGCCCAGGTAGCCGGCCGGCCCTACGGTGCCGACATCCTGGTCCCGGAGAAATATGCCGGCCGAGGGCAGGGCCTGGACGTGGCCGCCGTCCACGCCATGATCGGCCAGCCGCAGCGCGACTTCGTCGCCGCGCTGCTTGCCGAGCACGGCATCGCGACGGACGGACCGGCCGGGGAGTCCAGGCTCCCGACCGCGGTCACGATCAGCGACGAGGCGGGGGAGCAGTTGCTCGACGTTGCCTTCCGGCACCCGATCGCGCTGATCGCCAGTGCGCTTGGCACCCCGCCGGCGTACATGATCGAACGTGCTCGCGCGGCCGGGGTGCCGATCGCCGCGCTGGTCGGAGCGAAGGAGCACGCGATCAAGCAGGTCAATGCGGGGGTGGACGTGCTGGTCGCGGCCGGTACCGAGGCCGGAGGGCACTGCGGTGAGGTCACCACGATGGTCCTGGTGCCCGAGGTGATCGAGGCGATCGCGCCGATCCGCCAGGTGCCGGTGCTCGCGGCCGGCGGGATCGTGACCGGCAGGCAGATGGCAGCGGCACTCGCACTCGGTGCCGACGGAGTGTGGACCGGCTCGGTCTGGCTGACCACCGAGGAGGCTGAGACCGCGCCGTACACCAAGTTGCGAATGCTCGCCGCCTCCTCCCGTGACACTGTGCGCTCGACCAGCCGCACCGGTAAGCCGTCCAGGCAGCTCAAGTCCGACTGGACCGCGGCCTGGGATTCGGCTGGGAGCCCGGGCGCGCTGCCGATGCCGCTGCAGTCCCTGCTCAGCGAGCCGGTGATGCGGCGGATCGATGCGCTAGCCGACGCCGGAGATCCCGGTGCCCGCGCTCTGGCCACCTACTGGGTGGGGCAGGGCGTGGGGCTGATGAACAAGGTCAGGCCCGTTCGCGAGGTGGTCTACGAGATGGCCAGGGATCTCGCCGCAGCCAGCGAGCGGCTGACCGACATTCTCGCCGATTAGCCGCGGCCCGCTCGCCGATTAGCCGCGGCGCGCTTTGCCTTGCCCATGCCGATGCCGCTAGCACCGGCGCGGGTACGTCAGAATGAACCATGAGCAAGCAGCCGAATCCGCCGCCGCCTGGTGACAAGCCGGTCCCCACCGCACCGCCGCCGCCGCCCGCCTGGCGGCACTGGCTGTGGCCGATCGCTCTGCTCACGATGCTGGTGCTCTACATCTACCTGTACGGGCACAACACCACGAGCACCGTCAGCCTGCCCTACTCGACGTTCCTGAGCGACGCGAGCAGCCACCAGCTCAAGACGGTTGTCATCGGCAGCGGGTCGAACGGCTCGAACATCACGGTGACCGGCACGCTGAAGAACGGCAAGGACTTCAGCACCGAGGCGCCACCCGACACCACCACGCTCGCCCAGCAGCTCAAGGCCGACGGCGTCGGCTACTCCTACGCGCAGCCGAGTAGCGGGCTCAGTTCCCAGCTGCTGTATTTCCTGCTGATTTTCGCGCTTCCGCTTGGTGTCGCCTTCTACCTGTTCCGGCGGCTGTCGCGCGGTGCCGTCGGCCAGATGCAGGGCGTCCTGGGAGCCGGCCGGTCGCGGGCCAAGGTATTCGACGCCGAGCGGCCGGATACCAAGTTCTCCGACGTGGCCGGCTATACCGGGGCCAAGGAGGAGATCGGCGAGGTGATCGACTTCCTGCGGAACCCCGGGCGCTACCAGCGAGCGGGCGCGATGGCCCCGCGCGGGGTGCTGATGATCGGCCCACCAGGCACCGGCAAGACGCTGCTGGCCAAGGCGGTGGCCGGCGAGGCGTCCGTGCCGTTCTTCTCGGTCACCGGATCCAGCTTCGTCGAGATGTTCGTCGGCGTCGGAGCCGCCCGGGTGCGGGATCTGTTCGCCGAGGCACGCAAGCGGGCTCCGGCCATCATCTTCGTCGACGAGGTTGACGCGATCGGCCAGCGCCGGGCCGGATCGGGCGCCATGGTCGCCAACGACGAGCGCGAGCAGACACTCAACCAGCTGCTGGCCGAGATGGACGGCTTCGACATGACCCAGGGAATCGTGGTGCTCGCGGCCACCAACCGCCCCGAGGTGCTCGACCCGGCGCTGCTGCGGCCCGGCCGGTTCGACCGGCAGATCACGATCCCGCTGCCGACCCTGGACGAGCGAGCGGCGATTCTGAAGGTGCACTGCCGGGGCAAGCGGCTGGCCGGGGACGTCGACATCAACGTGATCGCCAGGGGCACACCGGGCTTCTCCGGCGCCGACCTGGCCAACCTGGCCAACGAGGCGGCCATCTTCGCGGTCCGCGGCAACCGCGAGGTGCTGACCGCCACCGACTTCGACGACGCGCGGGACCGGATCCTGCTTGGCCGCCGGGAGGGCTCCAACGTCCTGCTGCCGGAGGAGAAGCACGCGGTCGCCGTACACGAAGCCGGGCACGCCCTGGTCGCCGCGCTGTCAGTGCACGCCGATCCGGTCGCCAAGGTCACCATCCTGCCCGCCGGTCAGGCACTCGGCGTCACTCAGCAGCTGCCGCTGATCGAGCGGCACCTGTACGGGGAGGACTACCTGCACGACTCGCTCGCTGTCCGGCTCGGCGGACGGGCCGCTGAGCTGGTCGAACTGGGTCAGGGCTCGACCGGCGCGGCCAACGACCTGTCCACGGCCACCGACATCGCGACCAGGATGGTGCGTGAGTTCGGCCTGTCCGCCGCTCTCGGCCCGGTCGGCTACCCACAGGGCGGCTCGGTGTTCCTCGGCGGCGGCGGCAACGGCTTCTCGAGTAGGCCGTTCGCCGAGGCGACCCAGGCCACCATCGACGCCGAGGTGGCCAGGCTGCTGCGCGAGGCCGAGCAGACCGCGGTCAGCCTGATCCAGTCGCATAAGTCCGAGCTCGACCAGCTTGTCGAACTGCTGCTTGAGCGCGAGACGGTGGACGGCGCCGAGGTTTACCGGATCGCCGGCCGGCCCGTTCCCGAGCACCGGCCGGATGAGGTCGCGATCGCGCCGCGAGCCAGGGCAGGATCGGTGGCAGCCAGCGCCGCTGTCGCATCGGCGCCCCCGCAGGCGGCCACCCCGCAGGCAGCTACCAAGCAGCCATCCGTCCCACCGGCAGCGAACCCGTCCGCACACCCGCCGACATCCGGTGGATCAGCGCACTCGCAGGCCTCGACGGTCGGTACCGCCGAGTAGGGCTAAATGCGCTGGCTGACCAGGCCAGGAGCAGGACGTGGTGGAACTGAAGACGGCTGGCGAGATTGCGGCCATGCGTGCGGCCGGCCGGGTCGTGGCCGATGCGCTGGCCGCCGTGCGCCAGCACGCGGCCGTCGGCGTACGCCTGACCAGCCTGGATCAGGTCGCACGCCAGGTACTCGCCGACTCGGGCGCGCAATCGCCATTTCTCGGCTACCTGCCCAGGTTCGCCAGCACGCCCTTCCCCGCGGTCATCTGCACATCGGTAAACGACGCCGTGCTGCATGGCATCCCCGGCAGGTACCAGCTCAGGGACGGCGACCTGCTGAGCGTGGACTGCGGCGCCGTGCTGGACGGCTGGACGGCTGACGCCGCGATCTCGTTCCCGGTCGGCGGGCCGAGGCCGCAGGACCAGCGGCTGATCGAGATGACCGAAGCCGCGCTGGCGGCGGGCATCACAGCTGCCGTGGCAGGGTCCAGGATTTTTTTTTTCGGCGGACACGGGGTGGGTCGCACCATGCACGAGGCGCCCTCGGTGCCCAACGAGGGCCAGGCTGGCCGGGGCATGCGGCTGGTGCCTGGCCTGGTCATCGCCATCGAGCCGTGGTTCCTGGCCGGCGGGCGGGACGACTACCTGGTCGATCGCGACGGCTGGACGCTGCGCAGCGCCGACGGCAGCCGCGGCGCGCACGCCGAGCACACCATTGCCGTCACCGCCGAAGGTCCGGCCATCCTGACGGTGGCATCGGCCTAGCCACGCAGCAGATCCGGGCCGATCGGCCGGCCGATCGCAATACGGAACCGCCCAGCCCGCCAGTGCGTCTCAGCGGCAGGACATATTTCGCGATTGGGAGACCTGCGATGGCTATCACGATCAAGCCCGGCTACCGGGCACCAGCGGCAGGCATCGCGGCCGCCGCGCTGCTGATCGGCTCCTTCCTGCTCGGCACCGCCCAGTCAGGCTCGACGGCAGGCCGAACAACGAGCGGCGGCAGGTCTGCCACGCTGACCGCCGCAGCCGCGCCAGGGAGGATCACCGTAACCGGCACCGGCACGGTGACCGGAACCCCCAACCAGCTGATCTTGTCGATGGGCGTCCAGGTCAATGCGGGCTCGGTATCCTCCGCACTGCAGCAGGCCAACCAGGCGGTGAACCGGGTCATCGCCTCGCTCCGGGCCGGTGGCGTGAGCGCCGCGGATATCCAGACCTCCGGGCTGTCCATCCAGCCGAACTACCGCGGCAGCGGGCAGGTGCCGATCGGCTACGGCGTGAGCGAGCAGTTGACCGCCACGCTCACCAACCTGTCCAAGGCGGGCAGCCAGATCCAGGCGGCGGTCACAGCGGGCGGCAACGCGACCACGGTCGACGGCGTCTCGCTCAACTTGACCGACACCGGCGCCCTGCTCGCCAAGGCGCGCGCCGCGGCCGTGCAGGACGCTCAGACCAAGGCCACCCAGTTCGCCAAGGCCCTCGGCGTTCCGCTCGGCGTGGTGGTCAGCATCTCCGATCAGAGTTCGTTCAGCCCGTACCCGTACTACATGCCCACGGCGAGCGCGGCGGCAGGCAAGGTGCCAGTCTCGCCGGGCTCGCAGCAGCTCAGTGTCCAGATCACGGTCGTGTACTCACTTGGCTGATACGCTGCCGGCATGACCACGTCGAACCGGCCCGCATGCTGGTGGCGCCGCCGCTAGGCGGGCCTGGTTCGCGTATCACGCATACCTACGAAGGCGACCGCCCGGAGTCCGGCGGTCGCCTTCGGCATTCCGCCGCAGCCGGGCCTGACGAAGCGGACAGCAAGATGCCATCAGCAGCACAGCCATCTCCACCAGGGACCGACATCGACTACGGCGCGGATTTCGGCACCACCGCGCCGCTCGGCCGGACCGACTTCGTGACCGCAGGCGGCATCGCGGTCACCAGGTTCGTCGAGCCGTTCGAGCCGCGCCAGCTCGCCGAGATCACCAGGCAGGTCGATCAGCGGCGGGGCGGGATCTTCAGCTCCGGCATGGAGTACCCGGGCAGGTACAGCCGCTGGCATCACGGCTACGTCGACCCCGCGGTCGAGTTCACCGCCCGCGGCCGCGAGCTGACCGCCACCGCGCTCAACGACCGCGGCGCCGTGCTGCTGCCGCTGATCGCGCAGGTGCTGCGGCGATCCGCGGCAGCGGCGCCGCTAGGCCAGGCCAGTGCCACCGCGTACAGGGCTGCAAGCGGCAGCGTCACCGTGGTCATCCCTGAGCCCGCCGGCACCGGGCCAGAGGAGGAACGCAGCAGGCGGCCGACCGTGTTCACCGCGGTCAGGCAGATCATCGCGCTGTTCGCCGGACCGGACGAGCACCTTGGGCTGTATGGCGCCTTCGGCTATGACCTGGCCTTCCAGTTCGAGCCGGTCCGGCTGCGGCCGGATCGGGCCGCAGCCCAGCGGGACGGGAACGCAGCCCAGCGGGACCTGGTCCTGCACCTGCCCGACCGGCTGTACGTGATCGACCGCAAGCGGGAGACCGCGTTGCGGTACAGCTATGAGTTCGCCGTCGGCGGGCGGTCCACCACCGGGCTCGATCGCGACACCGGATCGCCGAGCCTGGCCGGGCGGGCGGGCATGAGCGGGCCCGAGTTCGTTTCGCCGGAAGATGTTCCCGACGATCCGGAGCCCGGAGCTTACGCCCGGGTGGTCGAACAGGCGAGGGAACGGTTCGCGGCCGGCGACCTGTTCGAGGTGGTTCCCAGCCATGAGTTCTGGGCGCGGTGCGGATCACCGGCTGCCTTCTACGAACGGCTGCGGCGGCGCAACCCGGCGCCTTACGAGTTCTTCCTGAACCTGGGGGAAGGCGAGTACCTGGTCGGCGCCTCGCCGGAGATGTACGTCCGGGTGTCCGGCGACCGGGTCGAGACCTGCCCGATCGCCGGCACCGTCGCCCGCGGCGCCAGCGCGCTGCAGGACGCGGAGAACATCCGCGGGCTGCTCACCTCGGCGAAGGAGGAGTCCGAGCTGACCATGTGCACCGACGTGGACCGCAACGACAAGTCGCGGATCTGCGTGCCGGGCAGCGTCAAGGTGATCGGCCGGCGGCAGATCGAGCTGTACAGCCGGGTGATCCACACCGTCGACCACGTCGAAGGCCGGCTGCGGCCCGAGTTCGACGCGCTGGACGCGTTCCTCACCCATATGTGGGCGGTCACCGTGACCGGGGCGCCGAAGGCCTGGGCGATGCAGTTCATCGAGGACCACGAGTCCAGTCCGCGACGCTGGTACGGCGGTGCCGTGGGCGTGCTCGGCTTTGACGGCAGCATGAACACCGGCCTGACGCTCCGCACCGCCCATATCCGCGGTGGGCTCGCCTGCGTCAGGACCGGCGCCACGCTGCTGTTCGACTCGGACCCGGCAGCCGAGGAGGCCGAGACCAGGCTGAAGGCACGGGCCCTGCTCGAGGTGCTCGCGGAGGCGCAGGATCAGGCAGCGGGCAACGATGACAACCTGCTGGCGCAACGCAACTCACTGGCCGACTCGCCCTCCGCACCGCGGGACTTCGATCCGGCTCGGCCGCCCGGCGACGGCCTGCGGGTCCTGCTGGTCGACCATCAGGACTCTTTCGTGCACACGCTGGCCGACTATTTCAGGGAACAGGGCGCGGCGGTGACCACCTTGCGGGCCGGGTTCGACCCGGCGGCACTCGACGATTACGCGCCTGATCTGGTGGTGCTGTCACCGGGTCCTGGTCGTCCCTCCGACTTCAAGTGCTCGGCGCTGCTTGACGAGGTCGATGCGCGCGGGCTGGCAGCGTTTGGCGTGTGCCTGGGTCTGCAGGCGATGGTCGAGCACACCGGAGGAACATTGAGCCTGCTCGGCTGGCCGGCCCACGGCAAGCCTGGCACCGTTGCGGTGCTTGGCGGCCAGCTGCTTGCCGGGCTGCCCGCCGAGTTCACGGCCGGCCGGTACCACTCCCTGTACGCGACCGCGGACCAGGTCAGCGGCGGCTTCACGGTCACCGCCGTGACACCGGACTGGACTGCTGTTGACTCGGCGGGACGACCCCACGGAGCCCCCCGCGCGGCTATTGACTCGGGGGGGCGACCCTCCGGAGCCCCCCACGCAGCTGCTGACCCGGGGGGACGACCCCCCGGAACCCCCCGAGAGGTAGTGATGGCGATCGAGAATCCGGCGCGGGGCTGGTGGGCGGTGCAGTTCCATCCCGAGTCGATCCTGACCGCCGCCGGCGACGCCGGCCGCGAAGTGGTGAGAAACGTGCTGCGATTGTGCCTTACGAGAAAATTGAATCAGCAGTAATCACAGCAAAGCCAATCGTTACTTGGCCGTTATTTAACTCGCCGCACAGCCAATATAACGTCAAGATAACGGTATAGTCGCAGGTCAGGATACATCGGTTTTTCGACCGGGTCATATAGCTGGTGCAGTCCTGCCTGCTGATAGCGGCAGAGGAGCCTCTATGGTACGTCGTTGGTGCATACCCCTCGCAACACTCGCTCTGACGTTCGGCTCGATGCTGGCCGCGGCCGGCGTTGCGTCGGCCGCTCCGGCATCGGCGCATTCAGCCACGCATGTGGCCAGCAGCGGATTCCGGCCCGGCGGCCTGATGATCCGGCCTGGTGGTGTTAACCATCTGTCCAAGCACGGCCGCTTCACCACGGTCCAATCCACCAACTGGTCCGGTTACGCGGTGACGGGCGCCAACGGTGCGTACAGCAGCGTGTCGGCAAGCTGGACCGAACCAACGGCCACCTGCACGTCCCGGCGGTCTGCGCAGTACGCCAGCTTCTGGGTCGGCCTAGACGGCTACAACAGCAACTCGGTCGAGCAGACCGGGACCGACGCAGACTGTTCCGGCCGAACCCCGGTGTATTACGGCTGGTATGAGATGTACCCGGCATTTCCGGTTAACTTCCCCAACACGGTACGGCCGGGCGACTCGATGAGCGCCTCGGTCACCTTCAGCGGTACCCAGACCTTCACGCTGGTGCTGAAGGACAGCACCCAGAACTGGACTCAGACCATCGTCCAGAACCAGTCCGGCCTGGCCCGGTCGTCGGCAGAGGTGATCACCGAGGCGCCGTCATCGAGCCGAGGCGTGCTGCCGCTGGCCAACTTCGGCACCGTCAGCTATTCCACCTCAAGCGCCAATGGTTCCTCGCTCGGCGGCCAGAACCCGATCCAGATCATCATGGTCGACAGCAGCGGCCTCGATAAGGACTCCACCAGCTCGATCAGCAGCGGCGGAGCGTTCAGCAACACCTGGCTCAGGTCCACCTAGCGGCGTACCTGACCTGGCAGGACTGCCCGGCGGCAACTGCGCCGCCGGGCAGATTCCTGCTCCGGGCCCCCCGTCACCCGTAACCTGGACAGGGTCTGGCCGTCGTGCGTGACCCATCTGCGCGCCGGGTGTCCTGGCGGGCACCCAATCAGGCCGGCCAGGAGTCCGAGCGGAAGGGGGACCCCGACCGTGCCCACGGCCGATGCCGCGGTGATCAGCACGGAGCGCCTCGAGCTGAGGCTGCTGCGGGAGGCCGACGCGGCCGAGATGACACTGGTGCTCGACGATGAACGGCTGCACGAGTTCATCGGCGGCACACCGGCCAGCCCGGCCGAGCTCCGCGACCGGTTCCGCAAGCTGGTCGCTGGCTCGGGACGGACCGATGAGCTCTGGCTGAACTGGATCGTCCGGCTGCGGGCCACCGGCGAGGCGGTCGGCACCGTCCAGGCCACCGTGACCGGCGCGGGTCAGCCGGGTCAGGCGGCGTCGGTCGCCTGGGTGATCGGCGTCCCATGGCAGGGCCGCGGCTATGCCGCCGAGTCGGCGATCGCCCTGGTGGCCTGGCTGAAGGGATGCGGCACCACGACGATCACGGCGTGCATTCACCCCAGGCACCGCGCCTCAGAGCGGGTGGCCGAACAGGCCAGTCTGAGGCGCACCGACCGGGAAATCGACGGCGAGCGGGTCTGGCAACTCAGCTAGCAGGCGGCGCGCCGTCGGCTAGCTGACCGGGACCAGGCTTCTGGCGAATCCGACGATGGTGGCTCGCCACTCGTCATGCGATGACGCCTGGTAGAAGACGTGGTGCCTGGTCCAGCTCAGGTAGAGCCAGATGTCGCGGGACTTGCAGGAGGCCGGCGCGTCGGGAGGCAGGCCGCACACACCGAGGAGGTAGGCCCAGACCCCGTGCACCCGGTACCGGCCCAGGCTCTTCGCCACGCCGATGTTCCCGCACGGCCCGCCTGAGTTGTTCTGCTCAATGTTGAGGAAGACCTTCGACGAATTGCCGTAGCTGGCAATGACAATGCGCTTGGACAGCTCACCGGTGACCTGGCACTTGCCGACGAAGATCCAGCCGCTGCGGTTGAGGCCGTAGGTGTTGCCCGGCTTGATCAGCTTGAATCCGGCGGCATGCTGCGCGCCCAGCCAGGTCTTGAACGAGCCAGTCCCGGCCGGCCTGGCCGGAGCTGGCTGCGCGGCGGCAGCCAGGCTGGCAGAGGATGCTGCGACTGCGATGCCGAGCGCGAGCGCGGCCGCCGTTCTGCGGATTCGGTACACGATCATGTTCTCCTGCCGATAGGNATGATAACGCCAGGTCGGACGCTACTCGATGATGGTACGGATCTTGTCGCAGCCGCACCAGATAACGCCAGCCGCGGAGTTCGCCGANCTTGCGGTCCGGTCGCTGCGCCTGGTGAGGTTCAGCGGAGCCGCGGTCATCGCCCCAGGCTGTCCGTGCCTCCCGGTAGGGTGCCGGGCATGAAGAGCGTGCACCCCGAGGTGTTCCTGGTCGCCCGTCCACAGATCGACTACGATGCGCTGGCCGCGTACCTCAAGGAGGTGGGCGGGGCCAGCTGGCTGGAGCGCCTGGATCGCGGTGATCTGGACGATGCGCAGAATCTGGCTGAGTTCGCCGGGAAGATCTGCTACCGAGCCTGGGAGCCAGGGCTCAACCCGAACATCGTCAGGGTCCGCAAAGACCAGCATTCTGTCGCAGGCACACGGGTCGGTTCTCGAGCACGCCAGCTTCAGCTTCGTGCTGCACAACGTCTCCCGGGTAGCCACCCACGAGCTGGTCAGGCACCGGCCAGGGGTCGCCATCTCGCAGGAGTCACTGCGGTTCGTCCGGCTGACCGATATCCCGTTCTGGTTCCCCGACTGGGCCACGGCGGACGCCGAGCTGATGCGGCGGGCCACCGCCCTGCTTGAGCAGATGGAAGACTTCCAGCTCTGGATGGCCGACCACTTCGGCCTGGACGCGCAGGGACTGCCGTTCCACGAGAAGAAGCACAAGACCTCGTTCATGCGCAGGTTCGCTCCGGACGGGGTGGCCACCGGCCTGCTGTGGACGGCCAACATCCGCACCCTGCGGCACACCATCGAGGCCAGGACGGACATCGGCGCCGAGGAGGAGATCCGGCTGATCTTCGGCAAGATCGGGGAGCTCATGCTGGCCGAGGCGCCGGCCCTGTTCAGTGATTACTCGATCGAGGACGGAGCGTGGATTCCGCGCTGGCGCAAGGTGTGACGGCTCAGGCCGGATTCCGGGCTGGCGCGCAAAGGCGGGAGGCTCAAGCTGGTCTCCGAAGCTGGTCTCCGAAGCTGGTCTCCGAAGCTGGTCTCCGCGCTGGCGGCTGCGTATGAGATCGTATGCCGCGTGACCGACATATCTATTCCGGCGACGGCCGACCGCACCGTTCCCGGCTATCTCGCAGTTCCGACGGCCGATCCCGGTTCAGCAGGCCGGTGGCCGGGAGTCGTGGTCATTCACGAAGCCTTCGGCCTCAACACCGACATCAGGAGCAAGGCTGATGAGCTGGCGAGCCACGGTTACCTGGCACTGGCACCTGATCTGTACGACGGCAAGTCCTGGGCGATCTGCGTCCGCAGCGCCTTCAGGCAACTTCGGGCCGGATCGGGTCCTGCTTTCGCCGCGCTCGACGCCGCGAGGTCCTACCTGGCAGAACGCGCCGATTGCACGGGCAAGACCGGGGTGATCGGATTCTGCATGGGTGGTGGCTTCGCGTTGCTGTGCGCACCGCGCGAGGGATACGACGCAGCGGCCGTCAACTACGGTGAGGTGCCCGATGATGCCGAGCGCGCACTGGCCGGAGCCTGCCCGGTGGTCGGCAGCTTCGGTGCCCGCGACCTGATGGGCACCAAGCCTCCGGAGCGGCTGCAGCGAGCGCTTGCCGTGCTCGACATACCGCACGACGTCGTGGTCTACCCGGGCTCCGGGCATCGCTTCATGTCGAAGAGTTCAGGCGCCGGGGCGCTGGCCGCCAAGATCACCAGGATGACTTACCAGGAGCACGACGCGGCGGATGCCTGGCAGCGGATCTACGCCTTCTTCGGCGAGCACCTCAGCGGCTGAGATCAGCTACCCGGGCCGGATGACTGGCTGCCCGCAGCGCGTCAAGCGAATCATGATGCAGGCAGTCGGCTGGGACCCGGCTGTGCAGGACCCGCACCATCTCCCGCACCATGCCCTCAGGCCCGCTGAGGTAGACGTCGGTACTCCGGAACGACGGATGCTCGCTGACTATCTTGGCGAGCCCGCCCACCCGGCCGGAGAAGTCCAAGTCGTGCTCGGCGACCGGGATCAAGGTCAGCGACGGGTAACCCAGCCGCAGCGTCTCCAGGTCCCGCATGTCGTAGAGATCTTCCTGACGCTTGACGCCGAAATACAGGGCGATCGCGCGCCGCCTGCCGTACCTGGTGGCGCAGACGACCGATTCGATCATGGCCTTGATCGGAGCCAGGCCAGTCCCCCCGGCGACGCAGACCAGGTCGCGCTCAAGGTCAGGCCCGACCCGCATCTCGCCGCGCGGCGCGCCGAGAACCATGGTGTCGCCCGTTCCGCAATGGCCGACCAGCGCGGTGCTCAGCGTGCCGCCTGGCACAGCGCGGACATGGAGGTCAATCAGGCCGTTGTCCCGCGGCGCGTTAGCGATCGAGTAGCAGCGCCATATCCTCGGCCAGCGCGGAACCTGCACAGCGATGTACTGGCCGGGCACGTAGTCAAGCTGCTGGTCGGGCCGGATCGTGATTACCGCGATGGTCGCGTTGCGCTGGTCATGCTGCACGATCTCGCCGACCCACCAGGCCGGATTCGCGGCCGCGTCCGCCACGGCCGCGGCGCGCAACACGGCGGCGAAATGGTCGAGCGCGGCGCACCAGGCCGCATGCAGCTGCGGGGTCCATCCCGAGCCGGTGAAATGCTCAGCCGTTGCCAGCAAAGCGTCGAAGAAAGGCTGGTGGTGCTTCTCCGTAACGCCATACTTGCGATGGTCACGAGCCAGTTGGCCGAGGAACTGCTCGCTCGCCTGCGGACTGTCGAGACCGTGAATCAGCCGAGCCAGAGCCTCGAAGACCGCCGCGCGGGTATGGCTCATGGTGAGCGGGAAGAGCGCCCGGATCTGGGGATGCTGCACGAAAAGCCGAGCGTAGAAATACTCCATGGCCCGCGACGGATCAGCCATTAACCAGGCGAAGGAGTCCTTGATCAGTCGCGCGTCGACGTCGCTGACCGAGGTCAGGACCGGTGATGGCCGGGCTGCGGGCCGCACCGAGCTTTCAGTCCTGGCAAACTGCTCGCCGACGATGGCAGGATGCGATCTGCGGGACTCGGTGCCGCCTGCCACATAGCGCCCAGCCAGCCCGGACCGCGGGATGCCTGAGGAACCCCTCTCGGTTCCGTCGGGGACGTCCCGGTCAAGCGTGGTCGCCACAGGACGAAGTTTCGCAGCTACCGCCGGTGCCCTCCACCCATTCCGGGCAAGCCATGGCGATGAGTACGCAGCGTAACGAACCTTGCGGCTGATAATGCCGCCTGAGCCGCGAGACAGCGGAACCAGCGCGAAACCGCATGTGATCTACGATGTGCCAGTGACATCGACCGGATACCTGAGCCACCCGAACCTGCATGGCGGTCTACTCGCGTTCGTTGCCGAGGAAGACCTCTGGCTGGCTCCATTGGCCGGCGGCCGCGCCTGGCGGATCTCCGCAGATCAGGCGGGTGCGGCCGATCCGAGGATCTCCGCCGACGGGGGGCTGGTTAGCTGGACAAGCTGCCGCGACGGCCGTCCCGAGGTTTACCTGGCCAGCACCGAGAGCGGCGGCACGGAGCGGGTCAGTTACTGGTCGGACCCTTCGACGGCGGTGCGCGGCTGGAGTCCGGACGGCGAGATCATCGCTATTACGGCCGCTGGCCAGCCCTTCTCGCACCACATGTGGGCTTACGCGATACCCGTGACTGACCGGACAGCGAGCTTCTCCGGGCACCGGAGACTGCCGTTCGGGCCGGTCGCCGATCTTTCCGTCGATGCCGGGACAACGGTCTTGCTGACCGGAACGAACGGGCGCGACCCGGCCTACTGGAAGCGGTATCGGGGCGGCATGACGGGTCGGCTGTGGCTGGCCGGCCCCGGCCAGGACGGCAGCGGCCGCTGGCCGACCGCGGCGCAGGCCGGCGATTCGCGGCCGGCCGACGGCGAGCCGCGCTTTCGTCGGCTGCTCGCCGACCTGCCCGGCCAGATCTTCAGTCCCATGCTGATTGGCGGCAGGCTGGCGTTCCTGTCCGATCATGAGGGCACCGGCAACGTGTACTCGTGCCTGCTGGACGGTACCGATCTGCGGCGGCACACCGACCATGACGGGTTCTACGCGCGGAATGCCAGCACCGATGGCAGCCGGGTGGTCTACCAGTGCGCCGGCTACATCTGGCTGCTCGCTGCCCTGGACCCGGCCAGCGAGCCGACCCGGCTTGACCTCAGCCTCGGCTCGCCAGCTACCGGACGGACGCCGCGTCTGATCTGCGCGGAGGATCACCTGGGCGACCTGTGCTGCGATCCAGCTGGCCAGGCGAGCGCCGTGGAGGTGCGCGGCACCGTGCATTGGCTGACCCACCGGGACGGGCCTGCCAGGGCACTTTCGGCCATCCCCGGTGCTCCTGCTCGCCTGCCGCGAGTGCTCGGCGGCACCGGCCAGGTCATCTGGGTCACCAACGTTGACGGGCTTGACACGCTGGAGATCGCCGCTGCGGACGGGTCGAGCGGCACGTCAGGCGCTGCACCCCGGCGGATCGGCGCGGGCGAGATCGGCTGGGTCGCTGATCTGGCTGCCGCTCCAGATGGCGTTACCGTCGCGGTGGCGGCCCACGATGGCCGACTGCTGGCTGTGGACATCGCCGCCGCGGCGGTCACCGAGCTGACCAGGTCGGACAACGGGCCGGTGTCCGGCCTGGCCTGGGCACCGGACTCCGCCTGGCTTGCCTGGGCCCAGCCGGGCCCGGAACCGCGCAGCCGAGTGCGAATGGCGCGGCTGGCCGACCGACAGATCGTGGACGTCACCGACGGCCGGTTCATTGACACCGATCCGGCATTCACCGCCGACGGACTGTATCTCGCCTTCTTGTCCAAGCGCACCTTCGACCCGGTCGACGATGCGCACTTCTTCGACCTCACGTTTCCCTACGGATGCCGGCCCTATCTGATCCCGCTGGCAGCGGCGACGCCGTCGCCGTTCGGGCCGCTGCCAGACGGCCGACCGATGGGAGCGGCCAAGGACAAAGAGGACCAGGACCACGACGATCACGGCAGTCACCAGGGTAAGCCGAGCGCATCGGTCGCTCCGGCCACGCCGGAGCGGCCGGGCAGTGCAACCGAGCCGTCCGACGCCGACGCTGCCAGGCCGCCGAACCGCGGGGCAGCCACGCCGCCGGACAGTGGGGCAGCCGAGTCGCCGGACAGCGGTGCTGCCAAGCCGCCGGACGGCGGGGCAGCCGAGTCGGCGGACCGTCCGGCGCCCGTCGTGATCGACCTCGACGGCTTGACCACCCGGATCGTCCAGGTGCCAGTGCCCGAGTCCAGGTACGAGAGCCTGCGCGCGGTCGACGGCGGCCTCGCCTGGCTCAGGGAACCGCTCGCCGGGCACCTGGGCGAGGGCGGCGCCAGCCTCGACGACGACCGTCCGCGGTCGACGCTTGAGTACTTCGACATCAAGCATGTCCGGTGCGTCGAACTGCAGGACGAGGTGGACTGGTTCCAGGCCAGTGGCGACGGGTCCAGGCTCGTCGTGATGGATCGTGCCAGGCTGCTGGTGGTACCGGCGAACCGCAAGGCGGACACCGACAACTCGGACGACCAGGTATCGGTCGATCTGAGCCGAGCCAGGTACCTCGCGGACCCGGTCGAGCTGTGGCGGGCCGCGTACGCCGAGGCTGGCCGGTTCATCCGGCACGAGTTCTGGGTGCCCGACCTGGCCGACGTGGACTGGGACGCGGCACTGGACGCGTACCGGCCGCTGCTCGACCGGATCGCCACCGCTGCCGACTTCGCCGATCTGCTGCTCGAAGTGGTCGGCGAGCTCGGCAGCTCGCATGCCTACGTCCGCGCTGCGGGCGGAGCTGGCGGCACCGGCCACGCGGCCGCGCTGCTCGGCGCCGACCTGCAGCCCGGGCCCGACGGCTGGCGGGTGAGCCGGGTCCTGCCGGGCGAGTCGTCGGACCCCAGGGCCAGGTCACCGCTCGCCGCACCTGGTACCCCGGTCCGGCTCGGCGATATCGTGCTTGCGGTCGACGGTCAGCAGGTCAACCCGANCACAGGCCCGGGACCACTGCTGGTGGGCGCGGCAGGCAAGCCGGTGGAACTGACCGTTGCGCAGGGGATGGACGGACCGCGCCGCCGTGCGGTGGTTGTCCCGCTCGCTGACGAGCGCAGACTCCGCTACCAGGACTGGGTCGCCGAGCGGCGCCGACTGGTACGCGAACTCAGCGACGGGCGGATCGGCTATCTGCATGTGCCGGACATGGTGGCCGAGGGCTGGTCCGATTTCCACCGCGACCTGCGCGGCGAGATGCTCAGCGACGCGCTGATCGTGGACGTCAGGGCCAATCGCGGCGGCAATACCTCGCAGCTGGTGGTGGAGAAGCTATCCAGGCGGATCGTCGGCTGGGATGTCCCGCGCGGGATGCTGCCGCAGAGCTACCCGGTCGATGCACCACGCGGTCCCGTGGTCGCGATCGCGGATGAGTTCGCTGGCTCAGACGGGGACATCGTGATCGCGGCGATCCGCAGTCTGGGCCTCGGCCCGGTGGTCGGAGCCAGGACCTGGGGTGGCGTGATCGGAATCTTCGGCTTCCACCCCCTGGTCGATGGCACCAGGATCACGGGGCCCAAGACCGCGATCTGGTTCAGCCAGTTCGGCTGGGGAGTCGAGAACTATGGCGTCGAGCCGGATGTCGAGGTGGTGACCTCGCCTGATGACTGGGCCTCGGGCACCGACGCTCAGCTGCTGACCGCCACCCGGATCGCATTGGAAGCGCTGGCCCAGCGGCCTCCGGCCACCGCGCCCAGCACCGCCGACCGGCCGTCCCGACGTCGCCAGCCGCTGCCGCCCCGGCGCTCGGCCGACTAGCCGGCCGAGCAGCCGACTGGGTAGACCGACCCGCCGTCGGCGGCCGGCTGGCTAGTAGACCGAATCGCCGCCGAACATGGCGCTAAGCCGGCCGGCCAGCCCCAGGTCACCATCCAGCGTCAGCCGACCGGCCGCGATCAGCTGGTAGCTGTCCTGAGCCTGAGTCACCAGCTTGATGAAGTCGGCCAGGCCGACTCCGATGGTCAGCGCCGGGCTGGCCGTCAGGCCCGGCCGGACCCGTGCCTTCCCGCCCCTGATATCGATCGTCCAGGGCCGTTTGGTGCCGTCGGCCAGCACCAGGTCGTAGACGATCGCGCCGGAGAACCCGGCCGCCTGGTCAGCGTCGAACCGGGCGGCCATCATCGCGAACACCGCACGCTGCGCACCGACCGTGCCGAACACCCGATCGAGCTGCCGGTCGGACGCCGAGCCAAGTACCCGCCGGGTGCCCGCCCTGGCGCGCCGACGCACCGAACGCGCCGCTGAGTTACGAGCCGCGGTGGCCAGCTCGCGCAGCGGCACCTGGCCGGTGCCAGTCGCGGCGGCGATCTCGGCGTCCTCGTCGATCAGATACGGAGCTGGCAGTGCCCGCGGCCCCTGCCGCCGGGCGAGGGCCCGGTCCACCGCCGCGGCCAGCCGTTCTGCCTTGGCCGCCTCCCGCTCCTCCCGGCCGACGGCGAACCTGGGCAGCACCTCGCTGGCGAACAACTCGATCGACTCGCAGATGTGCTCGTGCCGGTTCTTGCCTGCTTGCATGACGAACATGACCTGGTCGACGCCGGCCTTGGCGTACCTGTCAAGCAGATCGGTCACCTGCTCGGGCGTGCCGATCGCGCCGCGCAGCGAGCCGAGTCCCGCCTGCAGCAGCCGGACGGCTAGCGGCGCAGCCGTTGCCTCGACGATCTCCCTGGCGAACCCCTGCTCGGCCCGGTCGGTGTGGAAGCTCTGCCACAGGTCGGTGCCGCCAACCAGGTGACTGCCGCCGTAGAAGTGGCCGAGGGAGTAGCCGAAGAAGTGGGCGCCGTCGATGCCCCGATCGATCGCGGTCGCCTCGTCGCGGTGCAGCATCATCGGCAGCACCACCGCGACATTGGGATTAACGGCGAAACCACGCGGCATGCACTCCGCTGAAGCGATCAGATCGTAGTACTCGGTCACCCAGTGCGCGGCGTCCTCGGGTTCGGCGAACGAGAACGACAGCGCCCCGACGCCGCTCCTGGCCGCCAGGTGGATGGTCTCCCGGCGGCTGCAGGCCACCCAGAGCGGCGGGTGCGGTCGCTGCAGCGGCTTGGGTACCACGTTCCGCGGCGGCATCCGGAGGAACTGCCCCTGGTATCCGGCGAAGGGCTCCTCGACGAACATCCTGGTCACCGCGTCCAGGGTCTCTTCCCACATCGCGCGCTTGGCGTCTCGGCGGACGCCGAATCCGCCGAGTTCGGCGGCCGAGCTCGCCTCGCCGGTGCCGAACTCCACCCGGCCGTTCGAGACCAGGTCAAGCGTCGCGACCCGCTCAGCGATCCTGGCCGGGTGGTTGACGGCCGCCGGTGCCTGCACGATGCCGTGGCCCAGCCGGATGCGGCTGGTGCGCTGGCTCGCGGCAGCCAGGAAGACCTCGGGCGCCGAGGAGTGCGAGTACTCCTCAAGAAAGTGATGCTCTACTTCCCAGACGTAGTCCAGGCCGGCCTTGTCGGCCAGCTCGACCTGCTCGAGCGCATTGGTCAGCAGCCGGTGCTCATCGTCAGGCCCCCATGGCCTGGGCAGCTGATGCTCGTAGAAGATGCCGAACCGCATGCCAGCCTCCCTGGCCGGTCATTCGCCGCCGGGACGGCGGGGCGAGTATCGGCCGTTCCTACCGACACACTGGCATCGTCAGAACGGATTGAACAGGGGCAATCCGGCGGCGAGTGCGGTGTGGGCCTGGGCAAGCCCGACCGGCGAAGTTCACGAGCCGGCCGCATCTGCGCATGGTGGCGGCGCGGCCTACAGCGGCGGAACGTAGTTGCCAACCCAATGCACCTGCAGCCAGGTCATCGCGGTCGCCCAGGCCCCGGTGACCTCAAGCAACCCGACCGCCACCAGCAACATGCCGCCGATCCTGGTGATCAGCCTGGCGTTCCTTCTGGCGAATGCGAAGACAGCGATGCCGCGCTCGACCGCGAATGCGACGATCAGGAACGGGATGCCGATGCCAAGGCCGTAGACGAAGGCAAGCAGGGCACCGCGGGCGGCCGTCCCAGTGGTCGCCCCGAGCAGCAGTACCGCGCTCAGCGTCGGGCCGATGCAGGGAGTCCAGCCCAGCCCGAAAAGGATGCCGAGCAACGGCGCGCTGGCCAGCCCGACCCGCGGCCTGATCGAGGGCCTGACGATCCGGCCGGCGAAACTGAACCGGTCGAAGACACCGGCGAACAGCAGCCCGAGCACGATCAGCAGCCCGCCGAGCACCTCGGTCAGGCCTCGCTGATGAGCCAGCAGCACATAGCCGATCTCGCCGAAGGCGACTCCGTAGGTGGCGAACAGAGCCGAGAAGCCGAGCACGAACAGCATCGTGCCGGTTACCGCGCGCCGCCTGCTTGGCTGGTCCTTGGCTCGCCCGGTCGCGGGCAACAGCGCCGTCGTCAGCGTGGGACCACCCGGCCCACCGATCTCAGCCGCCTGGCCGATCACAGCCGCCCCGCCGATCTCAGTCGCCGCACCGTTCGAAGCCGCCGCACCGCTGCGAACTGCGTCGCTCGGCTCCCCGGCTCCGTTAGCCTCAGTCCGGCGGGCGGCCGCAGCCACAGGCGAGCCGTTGGTCGCGACGGAGATGCCTGACATCCCGGTAATGTAGGACAGGTAGCCGGGCACCAGCGGCAGAACGCACGGCGACAGGAAGGTCACCGCACCGGCGGCAGCGGCCACCGGGATCGCGAGCAGCAGCGGCCCCGATGACACCAGGCTGGCGATACCGCTCATCTCCCTCCTCACCTGCGCGACCGGATCTAACCTATCCGGCGCGAAGTTCAGCCCGCAGCGGCGCTCAGCGATCGCAGCGCGTCCTCGACAGCGCGGTGGAACGTCGGATACGCATAGATCATCTCGCCGAGGCGCCGCACCGGCACCTCGGCGTGCACCGCGAGTGTCAGCATGCTCAGCACCTCGCCGCCGGTCGGCCCGGCCGATGTGGCGCCGACCAGGACGCCGCGGTCGATGTCCTGGACCAGCTTGATAAAGCCCGCGTTGCCCGCCTTGTGGATCCAGCCGCGCGCCGAAGACGGGATCTGGGTGCTGCCGACCCGCACCCGCAGGCCGGCCTGCATGGCCTGCGCCTGGGTCAGGCCGACTGAGCCGATCTCAGGGTCGGTGAACGTCACCCTCGGCACCGCGTGATATTCGGCCGGATGCTGCTCGCGTCCGAGTATGTCGGCGACCACGATCCCAGCGTGATACATCGCCATATGCGTGAACGCGCCATGGCCGACGACATCGCCGATCGCCCAGATTCCTGGGGCAGCGTGCAGCCGGTCATCGACACCGATCGCGTGGCCGGTCTCGTCGATGCCAGCGGCTCCGGCTCCGACGGCGGCCAGGTCGACCCGCCGCCCGGTGGCGACCAGCAGCCGGGTCGAGCTCAGCTCCTCGCCGCCGGCCAGCCGGACTCCGAATCTGGTGCCGTCACGGCTGATCGCTGTGGCGGCGACGCCGGTCCGCACACCGATGCCCTCGCTGCCGAACACCCCGGCGAGCAACTCGCCGGCTTCCGGCTCCTCGGCGGGCACCAGCTGGCTCAGCGCCTCGACTACCGTCACCTCAGCGCCGAATCTGGCGAAAACCTGGGCCAGCTCCACGCCGATCGCGCCGCCGCCGAGCACGATCAGCGACTCGGGCACCTCAGTCGCCTGGATCGCCTCCCGGTTGGTCCAGAACGGTGTGCCCACCAGCCCAGGAATCGGCGGAATCGCTGGCACGGTGCCGGTCGCGATCACGATGCCGCGACTCGCCCGCAGCAGGTCGGCGCCGACCTGCACCTCGCGTGGCCCGGTGATCCGGCCAGCGCCGCGGAACAGGTGGCCGCCCTTGCCGGTGAACCGGTCGGCCGCGACGGTGTCGTCCCAGTCGTCGGTGGCCTCGGTTCGGATCCGGCTGGCGACCGGCGACCAGTCCGGTGACACGCTGGCCGTGCCAGCCACGCCGGGAATCCGGCGGGCTTCGGCCAGCAGGTCAGCGGCGCGGATCATCATCTTGGACGGAACGCAGCCGAAGTACGGGCACTCGCCGCCGACCAGCCTGGACTCCACCCCGGCAACCGCGAGACCGGCCTCGGCGAGCCGGCCAGCCACCTCCTCGCCGCCCGGGCCGAGGCCGATGACGACGACGTCGAACTCGTGCACGCTCATGGCACCTCCACGCTGTCAGACGCATCTGTTACGGATATGTGACAAGAAGACCAAGGAATGACCGTGGTCGGTCGGCAGTTGGTGCAGAGGTGCCCGGTGCCGCCCGATATTCGCCTGGGGGATGGTGATTCAGCTGCCCGTCGACACTAGCGTCTCCGGTCCGCCACTTTCCGAGACCGAGGCCGAGAAGCTGATCGGGGCCATCTGCTTCAAGACCGGACCGCCTGGGACGATCGGCGCCGAGCTCGAGTGGCTGGTCTACGACATTGCCGACCCGTCATTGCAAGTCCCTTTTGATCGTATTCGAGATGTCCTGAGCCGCCTGCAGCGGCCGGCCGCACTGCCCGGTGCGGGCCTGCTGACGCTGGAGCCAGGCGGCCAGGTGGAGCTCAGCACCGCTCCGGCGCGCGGGCTGAGCGACTGCATCACCGCGGCAAGCGCCGACATGATCATCCTGCGCGAGGCGTTCGGGGCCGCCGGGCTCGCCCTGGCCGGCCGCGGTCTCGACCCGCACCGTCCTCCCAGCCGCCTGCTCGACCAGCCGCGGTACACGGCGATGGAGGAGTACTTCGATCGGCGTGGTCCGTGGGGCAGGCTGATGATGTGCAGCACCGCCTCCGTCCAGGTCTGTGTCGACGCCGGACTGGACGGGGGCGGCGTGGCGGGCTACCCGTTCCGCTGGCGGCTACTGCACGCACTCGGCCCGATCCTGGTAGCCGCGTTCGCCAACTCGCCACTGCACCTGGGTCGGCCGAGCGGCTGGAAATGCACCCGTCAGCTGATCTGGTCCCGGCTGGATCCGTGCCGCACCAGGGCGCCGGCCGGCGCCGAGCCACTCCCGCTTAGCGCTCAGCCGACCGCATCGGCGGGG
>JGI12270J11330_10000409_pt1 | contig 33375 bp, 26 predicted proteins | sample PeaSoiMetSII2010_FD_11330 | JGI IMG/M metagenome (IMG submission 11330)
CGAGCGACCCGCACCATCGCGGGACGCAGCAGGCGGTCCTTGTACTTGTAGCCGCGCTGTAGTTCATCGAGGACATGGTGATCCGGGACCTCGGTGGTATCCACCATTTCGACGGCTTCGTGAACCCGGGGATCGAATGGCTGCCCCATCGCAAGAATCGGCTGCACTCCGACTTTCTGCAGCGCATCCTGGAACTGACGGTAGATGAGCTCAATGCCGTTGCGGAAGTCGTTGGAGTCGGCGCCGACAGCTTTCAATGCGCGCTCGAAACTGTCGAGAGTTGGCAGAAAGTTCTTGATGACGTCGGCCGCGGCGAATTCGCGGAAGTCCTGCTGTTCACGCACCGCGCGCTTGCGCGCGTTGTCGAATTCCGCCTGCAGGCGAGCCAGGCGGTCGAGGAGCGCGTCGCGCTCGGCCTTGAGCGTTTCTACTTCCGATGCCGCACCGGCCTCCGCTGGTTTGGCAGCGACCGCGGCAGGCGCAGATTCTTCTCCGCTTTCCGCGGCCGGAAGCTCGTGGTCCAGATCCTCTTGCTTCAGATCCCGGCGTTCCAGACCGAGGTACCCGTCGGTTTTTCCGTTTCCTTTACGCATACTGCCGATTACTCCGATTCGTTCAAAAGTTTGTCGAACAGCCGCGCGATGTACGACACCGCCGACATGGTGTGTTGATAATCGAGCCGCGTAGGTCCAATCACGGCCAGCGACCCCATCACTTCGCCGCCTACGCGGGCGGGAGCGCCAATAAGGACGAAATTCTGCATCGACGGCAGCGCCGCGTCGAGCCCGATGACCACGCGCACCGCTTCCTGCCGCGTGTCAAGATAAGCGCTGAGCAGCTTCACAACTTTTTCCTTCTCCTCAAGCGTGCGCAGCATATCTTGCAGCCGCGCGCGATCTTCGTTGCCAGTAACCAGATTCGCCGCTCCTTCGACGAACACCGCCTGCGTGTCGTCGCTCGAAGCCAGCGCACCTTGCTTGTAGAGCTGCTCAATGGACTTCATCAGCCGGTCGTACTCGCTGCGTTCTTGTTCCAGGCGGCGGGCAAGTTCGGCGCGCATGTCACCCATCGTCCAGCCGCGAAAATTGTCGTTGATGTAGCGAGCCGCCAAATCAAGATCCGATTGCGGAATATCAAGCCGCAGCACCCGGTCGCGCACCACCCCCGAGCGCGTGACCACGACCGCCAGCACCTTCTGATCGCCCAGGCGCGAGAAGTAAACGTGCTCAAGCGCGTTGCGCGGTCCGCTGGTCGCCACGGTGACACCGACGCTGTGCGAGATCAGGGAGAGCACATGCGAGGTGCGCTCCATGAACTCCTCCACGTCCGTGACGCCGGTCAGCGTGTCCTGGATAATGCTCTCGTTCTCACGCGAGAGATGGGCCTCGCCACTAAGTTGCTCGACATAATATCGGTAAGCCTCCGCCGTAGGGACGCGCCCCGCCGAAGCATGCGGCTGCTCAAGAAATCCGGCATCGGCCAGGTCAGCCATTACGTTGCGGATGGTGGCCGCACTCAGCCCTTCGCGGCTGGAGCGAGCAAGCGTGCGCGACCCCACCGGCTCTCCGCTGGCAATGAATGTCTCGACAATGGCAGTCAGGATTTCCCGTTCCCGTCCACCCGCTGGCCCTGCTGGCATATCTACCCAAGTCTCGGAGCTGAACCGCCCCTCTAAATTCTTTAGATGCAGTGGCTTAGATTAAGATTCCACCGCGCCTAATGGAATTCTAGGGAGCGCTGGCGAGGGTGTCAAGGATGGGGCGGGGTAGTATTCTCCGGGAAAAATTCGGCTACACACCCACCGGGGTCGGATGCCTTAGGCCGGGGGCACGCGTTAGTTGGACGGCGGCGTTTCGGGGGGCTCGGTCAGCCGCATTGTGGGCTCCTTCCGCTTTTCGTCGGTATCCACCGAAAACAGCATGTAATGATCGTAGGTGTGGCTGCGGTAATAGCGGCGGTTGCGAAAGTCGAAGTAGATTTCCGCCTGCGTCGGAAGCCACAATTCCAGATTTTTTCTTCGAAACTGGACGGGGCCGTACTCTACGATCTGTTGATCGCAACGCAACCGGATCTCCGGCATCGGATTTGCTAGTTCTGACTCGATCCGCACGATCTCGAATTTGTCCGCCGTGATCCAGGCGCGGCCTTTCAGATGAACCGGATAGGCTATGTCGTTCACTTTGAAATCGTGCATGTGGGCAGGTCGGTCTTCGCGCTGCTTGAAGTGAACCAACCACGTTGCTTGCCCGTGCCAGCGCCCCAGCCCTTCGCACGTCATCTCGAAGTTCTCCCGCATGTTGGGGTGAAATACCAGGGCCAACGCGGCAAACCCGTTGCTGGCGATTCCGTCAGGAAAGTCAGCACGCGTCATGCGCTCGGCCCGGTATTCATCTACCGCGAAACCCCCTAGCCTGTCCTCCGAGATAGTCGCCAGATAGTCGTAGTTGCGGGTTTCCCGGGTGGCGGGATTTCCCATTTCACTTACCTGCTCGTGCACCAGGCGTTCGATTGCCGCTATCCGGGAGACATTGTCTACCAAATCCTTCACGCGCTGGCCCGACATCTCGATTACGCTGTCAAACGGGCACCTGACTCCATCTGCGACGGATGGCTTGGCTTCATCGACTCCAGGAGGACGCCACGGATTGACCGAGACCGTGAGTTCGGGAGAGGCGAACAGAGGGTCGACGCCGGACAAAGAGGTCTCGCTCTTCCGCCCGATTTCAGTATCCGGAAGAGGTCCAGCGTCACGTCGATCGAGCATGGCGATCAGGTCGCGCGCTCGGGGAGCGGTGGGGTCCGAGGGTGAATTCTGGACGAAAGCTTTGAGCGCGCGGATACCTTCTTCCTTCTTCCCCAGATTCACCAGGGACTGCCCCAGAGCCAGGTTTGCCGCGCTGGCCCCAGTTTTCCCCTTTGCGATGGCCAACTCCGCCTCTTGCCGAGCCCCCTCATAGTTCTTTAGTCCTAGGTAAGCATTAGCAAGCAGGTTGTGCGCCATCCAATACTCGGAATCGGCGTCGACCGCTTTTTCCAGCGTCGCCGCCGCCCCAATGTAGTTCTCTTGCATGAGTTGCACGTGACCGAGCAGCGTCAACACCCGCGCGTTGCGAGAACTAAGATTGGCAGCGGTTGTGAGGTAACTCTGCGCCTGAGCGAGATCTCTTTGCTCATAGAACAGGTAGCCCATCAGATAGTTCAGATCCGGATTCGACGGCGCCAGCTTGTAAGCCGCATCCAATCTCTTTTTCGCTTCCTTAAGATTCCCCGACTTGAGAGCAGAAACGGCATGCTTGGCGTCTCCGCGCGCCTTGGACGGCATCGCTGCATCGGCAATGTTAAAGTCCACGGCGGAGGGATCGCGACGCAGGGCAACCTCTATCCGAATCGTATTGCGCTCATTATTGACCTCGAACTCCTTTCGCTCGCTCAAATATCCGACAGCGCTTATCTCAATTTCGTACTTGCCGAAAGGCAGACCGAGTGCGGCTTCCGATTTTTCCTGAGTGGTCTGCCATTTGACGGCGTGAGTGGACTGGTTCGTGATCTTTACGACCGACTGCCGGTCAAGCTGAGTCTTGCCGTCCTCCGCGTACACGGAAAGCCGCACTAATGTCTCGTCTTGGTAGATTTCGTACACTGGCGTTTGCGTCACCGGGGCCAAGGGCGGGGAGGAGGGGCGGCCCCCCTGCCCCCACGTAAGCACCGTCATAAAATGAAGGAGGGACACGGCTCCAATGAAACAATTAGCTGCTACCCGCGCTACCCGCCCTGTACTTCGAGAAGTCATAATGCAACCGAGCTGAGTTTCTCACCTCGACCCTTGGTGGTCAATCCCGGATTTGTCCCTGGCTTGCGCTTGGCTGAATCTGCTACCTACTTCTCATATCGCGCGGGTGCCAGCCTAACTCTGTGATTCCAAAAGACCGGGGAAGCGTACCCATAAGGCATGGGTTAATATCTATCTAGTAACTGACAGTAATCGAGACGGAAAGCCTTCGAGATATACTGCGCGAGCATGGCCAGCAAACCTCATATCGCGGTAGTCGGCGCGGGCGCCTTCGGCGGATGGACCGCTCTTTATCTTCTTCGCGGCGGAGCGAGGGTTACTCTGCTCGATGCCTGGGGTCCAGGAAATTCGCGAGCGTCGTCGGGTGGCGAGACGCGAATCATCCGCGGCGCGTACGGGCCCGATCAGCCGTATACGAAACTCGTGGCGCGCGCACTCGATCTCTGGAAGCAACACGAAGCCCAGTGGAAGCGGAATTTCTTTTTCCCCGTCGGAGTGCTGTGGATGGTCGAAGCCGATGACAATTTCGAGCGCGGATCGCTTCCGTTTCTGAAAGATGCCGGAATCTTTTTCGAGAGGCTTGCCGTGCACGAGCTCGCGCGCCGCTGGCCGCAGATCAGTTTCGAGGACGTCAAGTGGGGCATCTACGAGCCGCAAAGCGGATATCTACTCGCTCGCGCTTCGGCGCAGGCGGTGGTCGATCAGTTTGTGGCCGAAGGCGGCGAGTATCGCCAGGCAATGGTCGCAGCGCCGGACCTCGACCGCGGCCAGTGGAAGGCCCTCAGGCTGTCGGATGGCTCGACTTCGGATGGGTCAAGCGTCGTCGCCGACCGCTACGTCTTCGCCTGTGGTCCGTGGCTGGGAAAGCTCTTCCCGAGCACCGTCGGCCCCCACTTTATTTCGACCAAGCAAGACGTGTTTTTCTTTGGCACTCCCACCGGCGATCCGCGCTACAACGAGGACAACGTGCCAGTATGGGCCGATCGCAGCGACCACTTCATGTACGGAATTCCCGGAAACCAGGGACGCGGCTTCAAACTTGCCGATGACACGCGCGGGCCGGAGTTCGATCCAACGTCAGGCCAGCGTCTGGTGAGCGAAGATCGCATGGCGGAGGCGCGCCGCTATCTTGCCTACCGTTTTCCGGGAATGAAAGATGCGCCGCTGGTCGAGACGCGTGTCTGCCAGTACGAAAATACTACCGACCACAATTTCATCGTCGATCGCCATCCGGGCAACGCGAATGTGTGGATTGTTGGCGGCGGCTCGGGCCACGGATTCAAGCATGGTCCCGCGTTGGGCGAGATGGTGGCAAAGCTCGTACTCAAAGATGAAACCGCGGACCCGCTGTACCGGCTGGCACGGTTCGAGCATAAATCCAAACTCTCATCCTGACCCTGAGCTAGTCGAAGGGGAAGGACCAATGGGTAAGAGCGCACGACACATAGGTTTTTCGGTTCGCTCAAGATGACAACCGAGTTATTACTTCCAAACCAGATTCTACTGAATCTGAATCACGCTTTCCGAACTGCTGGCTTTGATCTCCTCCACCCGCGCCACCACATTGCGGGCGAACGCGAACAACGACTTCGCGTGGGGCGAGTCTTCTCCCTGGAGCACTGCCGGAACACCGCCGTCGCCTGATTTGCGAATCTCCGGATCGAGCTCGACGCTTCCGAGAAAGGCGATGTCGAACTGTTTTGCGGTCTTTTCCGCGCCGCCCCGCGAGAAGATGTCGACTTCGTGCTGGCAGTGCGGGCAGATGAAGTAACTCATGTTTTCGACCATGCCAACAATGTCCACCTTCATCTGGCGGAACATCTCGATGGCCTTGCGCGCATCCTGCAGCGCCACGTCGGAAGGTGTAGAGACCACGATGGCGCCGGTCAGCGGCACGGTCTGAATCAGCGAGAGCGCAACGTCGCCGGTTCCCGGAGGAAGGTCAACGACAAGATAGTCAAGCAGTCCCCACTGCACCGATCCCAGAAACTGCCGGATGATCGAATGCAGCATGGGACCGCGCCAAATGAGCGGCTTGTCTCCAGGATTGAGAAAGCCCACCGAGATGACCTTGAGCCCATGCGAGTTGATGGGCGCAATTTGGCCTTCGCCCATCACCTTCGGCTGCTCGTTGGTGCCGAGCATGAGTGGGACGTTGGGACCGTAGACGTCGCCGTCGAGCAATCCTACTTTGTGGCCCATCTTAGTAAGGGCGATTGCCAGATTGACCGCGAGCGTGGTCTTGCCGACTCCGCCCTTGCCGGAACCGACGGCGATGATGGCGTTGACGCCAGGTAAAGGTTGCGGGGTGGGCTGTTGCTGGCCGGGATGATGGGAATGTGCGCTCAAGAGATCACCTCTTCGGAAGCGGCCGCTCGGTCAGGCCGAACTTTTTGATTATACGGGAGGGAAGAGCAGCAATCAGCTTTCAGCTCTCAGTCCGTCGCCACCCCAGTCTTTCCGGAGACCTGACACCTAAGACCTGCGACCTGATTCTCAGTAGTGCCCTTCTCCCAGTTGCACCTTGCCGCGAAACATGCGGTAGACGAACGCAAAATAGGCCACCGCGAGCACTGCGCCGAACGTCCACCAAACCAGGCCGACGCTCAATCCGTGACTGCCGGCGGCGGTGTTGTAGATGGTGAGGTCGTATTGATGGTCGCGGGCAGGCAGTACGACGGGATAGAGCGCAAACGCCGCTCCCACCAGCATTCCAGTGATATACAGGCTGGAGGCAACGAACGCGAGTTTCTCTTTGCCCTTGGGATTGGCCCAGAGCATGACGGCCAGGCTGGCGACAACGACGATCGGAACCAGTATCCCGACCGGGTGCTTCCCGTAGTTCGTCATGATTTCGGGCCGGATGAAGTAAGTCGCAACCAGGCTACTGAACGTCAGAAAAAACTGCACGGGCCAGCAGAGCAAGGCGAACCCGCGGGCCCGTCGCCCGAGGTCCTCGTCGGTTTTGAGGGCGACATAGTAAGAACCGTGCGCGGCCAGGGTCACCAGCGCTACCACGCCGGTGAGTACCGTGTACCAATCCAGGATGCCCGTCTGCGGGCCGAGTTTGAAGTGGGTCCAGAGCGGCTCAAAGAAATAGCCGGATGAATCAAGCGGAACTCCACGCACCACGTTGCCCAGTGCTGCCCCGAAAAACACAGCCAGCAGAATGCTGGAAATGCTGAAGACCACGTCGAAGAAGTCCCGCCAGACCCGGCTTTCGATGTGAGCGCGGAATTCAATGCCGATGCCGCGCAGAATGAGTAGCCACAGGACAATGGTCAGCGGGAGGTAGAAGCCGCTGAAGCTCGATGCGTAGAGTCGAGGAAATGCAAAGTAGAGCGTGCCGCCGGCAGCGAGCAACCAGACTTCGTTGCCATCCCAGACTGGTCCGATGGCGCGCAAGACCCGGCGCCGTTCGTCGTTAGTTTTGGCCGCAATCAGATAAATCGCACCCGCGCCAAGATCGAATCCGTCGAGCACGACATAGGTCGCGATCATCACTGCGACAATCCAGAACCAAAGACTCGCCATGTTTACCTTGCCTCCGTCACCTTGCCTCCGTCGCCGGATGGAGATTGGACACGGATTCGTGTCCGGCCACAGGGCCGTTTTCAATTTCCCGCCAGATCAGGAACAGTCCCAGAATGCCAAGCACCATGTAAATGCCCATGAATCCCAAAAGAGTAAACATGCCGTTACCGGCCGAAACGACCTTAGAGTAGCCGTTTTCGGTGCGCATCAGCCCATAGACCAGCCAGGGCTGGCGGCCAAGCTCGGCGGTCATCCATCCGGCGGTATTGGCCACATAAGGAAAAGGTGCTGCGAGCATCAGGATCCAGAGCATCCACCTGGCGTTAAAGAGTCTGCCGCACCACAGCAAGAACAATGCGACGACCATGACGGCAACGAAGAACGTCCCGAGTCCCACCATGATGTGGTAGCTGTAATAAAGCAATGGGATGTTACCCGGCCAGTCTTGTTTGGGGAAAGCGTCGAGTCCGCGGACGTTGGCATTCCAGCGTTTGTAAGTCAGCATGCTCAACATTTTCGGAACTTCAATCGGGTTGTCGATCTTGCCTTGCTGCTCGTTAGGCTGACCTACGATGACCAGCGGCGCGCCGGGCTGGCCCTGAAACAATCCCTCCATCGCCGCCAGAGTCACGGGTTGCAGGTCGGTGACCATTTTGCCTTGTCCGTCGCCGGTCGGAAATATCTGCAGAACGCTGAACAAGCAACCGGCGACCACGCCGGTCTTGACGAAGATGCGGGCGTGCACGGTCCACTTGCCGGAGAGCAGATAGAATGCGCCTACCGACGTCATGATGAATGCGCCGGTGATCGCCGCTCCACTCATGTTATGCGCGTACTGCCATCCGGCCCAGGGATTCAGCACGAAATCCCAGAAGCTCGCCAGCTGCAAGCTCCCGTCTGAAGCCGTGAAATAGCCGACGGGATGCTGCATAAAAGCGTCAGTGGCGATGATGAAATAACCCGACAACCACGAACCCGCAAAGACTGCGACGGCCGACAGCCAGTGTGCTTTCGGGCTTAGCCGCTTCTCTCCGTAGAGAAATAATCCGAGGAACGCCGATTCGAGGAAGAAAGCAAACATGCCTTCCATTGCGAGTGTCTGGCCGATGACGCCGCCCGCGAAGCGCGAAAAGACTGACCAGTTAGTGCCGAACTGGAATTCCATCGGAATGCCGGTCACAACACCCAATACGAAATTGATGCCGAAAATCCTTCCCCAGAAACGGGCCGCCTCGTGATACACGGGATCCTTACGCCGCAAGCCGATCGTCTTGAGCACGACGATCAGCAGAGCGAGCCCCATGGTGAGCTGCGGGAAGAGATAGTGAAACGTAGCGGTGAAGGCGAAGTGAAGGCGGTGAACGAGAAGTGCGCTGTCCATAAATAAGGTCTCAGGTCTCAGTTGCTAGGTCTCAGCTTTGAGCCATTCAGCTTAGCAGGAATGGTTGCGTAACATCCGGATAAGTTCAAGAGCAATAATGCCTAACTCCGAACCTCTTTTCTGCGCGTCGATTCCGCACGGCGTATCTCCCGGCGGCGTGCGGCGTCTTCATAGCGGCGCTTTTCATCCTCACTCTCGGGGACGACGGGCGGAACCGCCATGCGATTTCCCGCAGCATCTATGGCGACAAAGGTCAGATAGGCGGAGCTGACGTGACGGTTCTCTTGGGAGCGATAATTCTCCACCCAGACCTTCACGCCCACCTCCATCGAAGTGTGGTAGACGCGATTGACCGACGAGCGCAGGACTACGAAATCTCCGACACGAACGGGCACGAGAAAATCCATATGATCAATGGAAGCCGTCACCACGTATGTCCGCGAATGGCGGTGGGCGGCCATGGCGCCGGCGAGGTCGATCCAGTGCATGAGGCGTCCGCCAAGAAGCGCGTTCAGGGGATTGGCATCGTTAGGCAGAACAATCTCCACCATTTCAGAGATCGATTCGCGCACCGGCCGGGGGCGGGTCAAGTTCGCTTTGTCGTCGTCGTTCATAGGCTTGCGACACTAGGGAACTGCGGACACTCAGTCGCAATGAAGGGGCGCGGCTTCAGCCGCGCTGTAAGCCGCTTTTCATCGCGAGCTTTAGCCCCTGAGGTCGACTTCTTCCGCATTGCGCGACATGTTTTGCCATCGGGCCCGGTACGTCTCGAGATAGCAACTCGCCAGCCTGTGGACTCGCGCATCCGCATGCGGATTCAACCAAACCTGGTGAGCTAGGTCGAAGGTCAATCTCCCATGCTCGACTGGCGCGTGCGCTATCTCGCAGACATACCACAGCGTGACTTGACTGACGTTCGCCTTGGCAACCGAAAAACGGACCGCATCCCAGTCACGACCCCGAGGAAGATGCGGACAGGCGCTTGCGTAACCCAGGTTGCAGAATTCCCGTATGTGGATGTCTGATGTCGCTGTTTCCTGCCCCGAGGCGCGGCAGTTTCCCGTCCATCCCGCTCCCAGCGGCAGCCGCGAAGGATGCGGCCAGGAACCGTCGTTCACGATTTCCCGCGGCGCAAAAAAGGGGCAAGCCAAGTTGGTCCCTCGGAGAACAGCCATTGTAACGCGTTGCGTGATATGAATGGAGGATCGTCAATCTGAGCTGAGACCTGACGACTGAGACCTTTCTATGGATCGCATTGCCATGTTGAGCGAAATTCTTACCGCGAATCCCGAGGATTCGTTTGCGCGCTATGGGCTGGCGCTGGAATACTCGAAGGCCGGACAAATCGAGCAGGCGCTTGAGGAATTTAAAGCGCTGATCGCGAAAAATCCGGACTACACGCCCGCATACTTCATGGCAGCGCAAACGCTGGCTAACGCGAGCCGCTTCGATGAGGCCAAGCGCATGCTGGTGGATGGCATCTCCTGCGCGCGCCGCACCGGCAATGCGCACGCCCAATCAGAAATGACGGCCATGTTGGAAGAACTGGGCGAGTAAATTGCCCGTGGAGAGACGGGCGCCCACGCCCGTCCAGCAAAACGAAGCTCCGCGGACTTGGCGCGTTTTTCTGACGGCTGAAGCTGAAGGCTAGAGTGCTACACTCTCCTGTTCCGCGGAGGCACGTCATGCGCCGTCTTGCTTTTCTTCTCGTTCTTCTCTTCTCTCTTCCCGCCTTCTCTCAAGCCAAGCACCCCTTTACTTTCGAAGACATGATGAAGCTGAAGCGCGTCGGCGAACCTGTGCCTTCGCCCGATGGCAAGTGGGTGCTGTTCAGCGCGGTCGATGTGGATCTGGCGGCGAATAAAAAGACGCCGCACATCTGGATCGTGCCGCTGGCAAGTGGAGCGACGGGCGCCTCGCCCGTCCAAGCCGAGCGAGTGCTCATCGCCGATCAGGATGGCGACCGCCCGCGCTGGGCGCCCGATGGCAAGCGCTTTGCGTTCATCTCGAATAAAGAAGGAGGCTCGCAGGTCTGGATCGCCGACTTCGACGGCCCTGCCGGAACCGTAACTGGCGTGCACAAGCTCACGTCGATTGCGACCGAAGCCGGCGGTGAACTCTGGTCGCCGGATGGCAAGAACATCCTCTTCACGTCGGATGTGTATCCCGATTGCGCCGACGAGGCCTGCAACGCCAAGAAATTGAAAGAGGCCGAAGAATCAAAAGTCAAAGCGATCATCTTCGACCGCCTGCTCTATCGTCACTGGAACGCTTACAAGCGCGGTATGCGCACGCATGTCCTCGTCACTCCCGCTGACGGTGGCGCAGCCCGCGACCTCACGCCCGGCGACTACGACGCGCCCGTGTTCTCGCTTGGCGGACAGGACAACTACGCCTTCTCGCCCGACGGCCGGGAGATTTGCTACACCTCGAACCACGACAAGGTCGAAGCCACGTCCACCAACAACGATCTCTGGATCGTCCCGGTGAATGGAGGAGCAGCCAAGAACATTACTGCCGACAATCCCGCCAGCGACTCGACTCCGCTCTATTCGCCCGATGGCAGGTACATCGCCTACCGCGCCCAGCAGCGTCCGGGATACGAGAGCGACCGCTTCCGCCTGATGCTGTACGACCGGAAAACCGGAAAGACCGCCAACTTGACGGAGAACTTCGACGGTTGGGTCGGGTCGTTCGCTTGGGACAGACACGACATTCTTTTCACCGCCGAAAATGAGGGTGAGTCTCCAATTTATTCGATTACGCCGGAATTCTGCCTTGAGCGCTGCCATCCGATCAAACAAGTCGACGGGTTCAATGACGACATCGCCACCAGCAGGACCCCGCCTGAAACCTACAACGGAGGCACAATCTGGGAACCCATTCTTCTTTTCACCCGAATGTCCCTCCAGGCTCCGACCGAGCTCTTTGTTGCTACGCCCGGCTCTTGGTCAATTGGTTCCGATAAGTTGAAGGCTATGCTCCTCGGAGAGTCCAAGGAACCTTTGCCGCCGCGTGCAATGCCACAGTCACGCCAACTCACGCACCTCAACGACGCCGTCCTCTCCCAAGTCGCCATGTCCCCGCTCGAACCCTTCTGGTTCGAAGGAACAAAGGGAGACAAGGTCCAAGGCTTCCTCGTGAAGCCGCCGAACTTCGACGCCAGCAAGAAATATCCCGTGAGGTTCCTCATCCACGGCGGCCCCGAGGGCGCTTGGGGAGACGACTGGAGCTATCGCTGGAATCCCGAACTCTTTGCCGCCAACGGATACGTGGTCATCATGATCAACTTCCACGGCTCGACCGGATACGGACAGAAGTTTGTTGACTCGATCAACGGCGACTGGGGCGGCGCTCCGTTTGAAGACTTGATGAAGGGCCTCGACTACGCGGAGAAGACTTATCCGTTCATTGACAAAGACCGCGAGTGCGCGCTGGGCGCGAGCTACGGTGGATACATGGCCAACTGGGTGCTCGGCCACACCGACCGCTTCAAGTGCATCGTCTCGCACGACGGCATGTTCAATAGCGACTCCGCCTGGGGCACGACCGAAGAACTCTGGTTCAATAACTGGGAGTTCAAGGGCACGCCGTACACCAACCCCGAGATGTACGAAAAATGGTCTCCGCGCAATGCGGCGAAGAATTTCAAGACGCCGACGCTCGTAGTCCACGGACAACTCGACTTCCGCCTCGACGTAAGCGAAGGCTTCCAGCTTTTCACCACGCTGCAAACGATGGGCGTGCCGTCGAAGATGCTCTACTTCCCCGACGAGGGCCACTGGGTGCTGAAGCCGCAGAATTCTCAGCTTTGGTGGAAGACGGTCAACGACTGGGTCGACCAGTGGACTAAGAACAGTAGCCAGTAACCAAGTGGTCAGCAGGTTCGTGCGCACGGCGGGTTGAAAGTCTCTGACGCGTGGGGCCGGCGGTTCGTGATGAAAAATCAGAAGTGAAGGCCGAAAATCCGGGAACCGCAGGGGACACCGAGGGCCACAGGGGACAGCAATCGCGGAGGAGATTACAGAGGCAGATCGGTACCCAGTACTCAGTACCCCGCAGAAGTGGAGACGTTCTTAGGGATGCGGTTTCGTGATCGCAATTGTCAGGCGGAATTATGAATTCAATCAGACCACAAAGGGCAAGCAGCGGTACGAACGAAACCGGCCGACATCCCGCACCTCGAAAACCGCGAGATGTGGGGCATCGCGGTTGCTCTATCTGAACCGGCCTCACTAAGGCTAGTTCAGGTGCAGCGGTCGGATGTACTTCTCCCCGGCCTTCTTCACGCCGAGTGCGATCGGCCTTGGCGGTCCTTTCCGCGGAATGGTCGCGAGCACCCACAGTTCGTCACCGCGGGCGAGACCAGTCGGATCCTTCGCAGTGTCGGAGATAAAAAACAGGCTCGGCTCGGTCAGCCGCAGCGCGATTCCGCTTGCTGTTTTCCTGCGCACGAACGTGAGGTTGTCACAGTTCCAGCCCGGAGTCCGATCGAATTCCGCCATGGGGACGCCGTCGCGCACCGCGATCGAACCGCATTCCCGTCCGAAATCGAACATGCGGGGAAAGCCGTACTTGGAGCGGCTATTCTCAATCCCCTGGATCTCGGTCCCAAACTTCTTTTCAACTTCCTCAGGCGAGCGCGAGTCGTTCACTTCGACCAGCAAACTGACATAGCGTCCGCGAATGGGCAAGTTCGGATCAAATCGATCGGTTTTGAACCACGCTTGCGGACGCGTTCGCCGGTCGTAAAGCAGCTTGGCTCCGAGCGAACAGATGATCAGAACCTGAATCAACGCGACCGCGACGGCCTTTGTCATCGGCTTCGGCGTCATGGTGCGCCTCCCGCTGTGCGCGCCACCAGCTTGCGGCGCAACTGCTCGAGCTTCCATCCTCCAAGCAAAAACAGGAGTCCGAAGCCGACCAGCGATGCCGAACGCCCCAGCTTGTCCATTACGTTCGAGAAATAAAACACAATTATGGTGATCGCGAAACCGGCCACGCCCAGGTTGATACGTTCGCGCCGTTGCTCCCGCAATCCCCAGGACACCAACCCAATGGCGGCAATCGCGCAGGCCACATACGACGCTATATTTTGGAAAGTACCTCGGCTATCGAGGAATCCGACCATGAAAACCCACAGGGCGAACCCCATGTTCCAGACGATCGCCTTGCCCCGCAGGAGCCACGCGGCCAGCAAAGGAAGCACGAAAGCAATCAGCCAACCAGCGGCGTGCAGCGAAAAAGACATCGGTGGCAGCCGGCTGTTCCAATACCATTCGCGTTCGCCGGCAGCCAACACAGCGAACGTCGGGAGCAGAGCAATTCCGCCGCTCCAAACCAGGGTCCGCCGGAAGTAGGAACCGTCCTTGTTTTTGTCTTGGTCGTGACGAGCGCTCAAGTACGTGACCGCGACCATAGCCAGGAACTGGACAAGAATCCTCTCGCTGCCGCTGAAGTGTTCCGTGCGCACGCTCCACTCGCAGGCGATCCAGGCAGGCACGAGCAGCGCGGCGAGCGTAGCTTGGAGCCAATCCCGCAGCACCAGCCACGACAGTGCCGCGCCGATCGCCCACAACAGGATGCCTCCGGGCCAATGTTCCTGAAGGTTAAAGATCTGCCCAGCCAGGAAGATGCCACCACCCAAGGCAACCGTGCCCACGGCGTGCAGCGCCAGCCCAAGCGCCCGAAGTCGCGGCATGAGCGCACCGGCGGCCAGGTGAAAACCCGAGATCATTGCCAGCACCAGCAGGAAGCGCTCGGTGGGCGAGAGATCTTCCCAGTGAGCGGCGACAAAAAGCAATATACCGGCGGCCACCATGATGGAGCCGAACGCGATGGCGAACACGACGGGCCACTGCATGCCGGGAGATTCACGAGAGGTCTCGAAGGCCCGAATACGTTCGGCGGATTGCGAATCAAGAAGTCCGGCTTCCACCCACCACTGCAGCTGCTGTTCGAGTTGTTCTGGGGCGCCCATGAATTTATGGAACGAATCAACTTAGCTGAAGAGCAGATGGATAGCAAGAAGAGCGCGCAGAAACCAAACGGCAACACGCTCGACGAACCCGAAGTACACCGCCTCATCGACGAAGCTCGGCGCCGCGACGAAGTTCCCATGCCTGCGGGCGCCCGCCACAAACTCATCATCAGGTCTGTGTCAGCGCAACAGCGGCCGCGCCGGAGCAAGTTCTGAGCGACGCGCGCCCAACGAATTTAAGGCACGGGTCCATCCCCGGCCAGCACCCGGCAACTTCGTTTGTCCTCAGAAAGCCAACTGCTTGAAGAAGGGGTAGATGGGATCTCCACAGGACTGGCGGCGTTTCTTGGGGCAACGTCGCTCTCCACACGCACAACCTTCTTAGGAGCTTTGGCTTCGGCCAGCTTCGGTCTTGCACATGGCGGAGAAACATGGATCTCGCTCCCTGCAGGGCTCGACGACGCAGAGCCTCCCCGATCGCCAGAAGCATCGTCCGGAGGTGACGCCGAGCAATCGCTCACGTGCGAGTCCACCGCCGGTTCGTTGCTCGAAATACCTTGCGGCACAGCGAACAGCACATCCGTCACGCTTTGTGGCACGGACGCTTGCGAACCAAAGTTCGGAGCGAAGTGCGGATCAGGCCGCGCACTCGGAGCCTTGGCCGGGCTGTTCGGCGGCCCTGTAACGATCGCTGCCACGCTCTCCATCTGAAACTGCGCGCTCGAGGAACCCGCACTCACCGTGATGAACACATCGCACGGGCCCACGCTTCCGACGGAGGGCACGATGGAAGCGAGGCCGTCCTGAGTGCTCTCAACCTGCGCCTGCGACGATCCGAGGAGAACGGGCATTCCGTTTCCCCCGACAATGGAGTCGCCATCCTGTTGGCCTCCCTGTTCGGGACTAACCCGAGCCAGCGTGGTCTCAAAGGTGACGTTCACCCCCGTCACCGGATTCGCGGCAAGCGAGCCGTCGGTCACTCGCATGACCAGCGGCTGAAAGGACTGCCCCGTCGGCACAAACTGCGACGATCCACTCACCGTCTCCAGCGTCCACAGCGAAGGCGGCGTGGAGAACAAAGTAAAAGTCTGGCAGGGCGCATTGTTCGGAGCTACGCAAGCACTCACCTGCACGTCGGCATTTTGATTCGTGAGCTGTGCCGTGATGGTGGCAAATCCCGAGCCGTTGGTGGTTCCACTGCCCGCCGAAAGCGAAGTCGTGCCCTTCATGATTGCGAAATTGACTGCGACATTCGCTTTAGGCACGCCCAGGTCCAGCGCTTCAACCGTGAGGGGAACTGCGATCGTCGCGCCTTGTCCAACCCGGCGCGTCGGCGTCACTGCAACCAAGTCGAGCGTGGATGAGGTGCCCACCACCGTGGCCTGTTGCGTCTGCGGCGGCGAGTACGACGCTGGCGCCAGAGCGATCGTGATCGTGCTCTGTCCCTTGGCAGTGGGAGTCACCCAGCTGGAAGATTCTCCCACTTCATCGCTCAGCACCGAACAGGAAGCAGCGCTGCTGCACGCCGAAAACTGCAAGCCGTTGGTCGCGCTCCATGCAATCGTCGCCCCGCTTACCGGCGTAACTCCATCGGCGGCAACCGCGCGCACGCGGATTGCATTGGCCGCTTGAGACCCAACGGGCGTTGCCGGCTCCGCACCTTGCAGCAGAAGCAAGCGATCCGCGGCCAGAGCGCCATAAGTCAGCGCACCGGTCATCTGCGAGAAGGCACCGCTTACCGGGTCCGAGACCAGGATCGTAGCCGTTCCGTCCTGCGATCCGGGAGGCACGGCCAGCTCGATCTGGCTCGCAGACGCAGAAAGAGTGTTGCCGTTGTTGCCAGCAACGCTCACCTGTAGACCCGAATTGAATCCGATGCCATTGAGAGTGGTCACGCCGCCAGCAAGACTGAGGCGCGCCGGCGTAACCGTGTCCGAATAAAGGAGGCTGGCTCTGTAGAAGTAATCCGGACGGCCGTCGCCGCGGAAGTCGGCCACTCCTACTCGGAATGTATCGGACGCGCCGAACTGCGCATCCAGGCGGCTCATTCCAAAAGTCGCCGAGTTGAATGCCGAGGGCGTGGACGCAGGCGCGGGATTGCCGCTCTGGTCGCTCAATTGCCAGATCCCAATTACGGGCAACAGTTTGCCTTCGGTCGGCTGGCCCGTTTCGTCGAGGGCGGTCACCGCGACCGAGGCCGTCCGGTTCGCCTGCGCTGTGAACTCGAACCAATCGGTGCTGCCGTAACCGGAGATCCACGATCCCCATCCACCGCCCGGCGGAAGCGCCGCAGGAATCGCGTAAGTCGACCCACTGCCGGGATGCGCCTGCGCGATTTCATCCTGCAACATCAGAATGTCCCGCTCCGCATTCGACCCCTTCGACACGGTGACGACAACCGGAGCGAACGAACCCGAGGGCGCCACCTGTGTTGGGGCATACGGTTCGACGCCCAGGGACCAGTTCGCATCCAGCGCTTCCACGCTTAACTGGTACTGGGCGATGGTTTGCCCGGTCGGAATCGTCAGTTGACCCAGATCGAAAAAACCTTCGAGCGCGGGATCGTTGGAACCCCAGCGGTCATAGCGAAGGCCATTTGCGTCCACGTAGCCATTGACAATGTTCCCCGCGTTACCGTGAAACGCGAATCCAGAAACCGAAGTCACAACGTACTGCCGCGAGGGCTTGCCCATTCCGTCGATCAGCCGGGCCACCACGTTGACTCCCTGCATCGGCTGCACCGCATTCCCGGATGCATCGGTGAAGTACACGTTGCCGTAAATTCTGCCCGCCGGTTGCGGGTTCCCGCTGCTTGGATAAAGCCGTGCGAGCGCGTTGTTGTCATCCATTTTGGGGACGGCCGCCGCGTTGGGATAGCAGGCGCTGATGGGCACGCAGGAAATCGGATCGGTAAAGTGCATCACCGGAAATCCCGCAAGATCGGCGCTGGTCGGAGGTGGGATCTGCGTCAACACGTTCAGGTTGGCCTGCGACCATCCCAAGCCAAGAATGCGCCCCAGGACGCGCACCAACCGGTATTGAACGTCGGGCAGTTGCGCACTGGTGGCCGCGCAGACTCCGTTGATCACCACGAACGCGTGCACAATGTTCCCGCCCGTGGAGAAGTTGTCGGGTCCGCCGTAGACGGCATTCGTGAAACAATCGGTCAAGCCTCCAGCGCCTTGGCCCAGCAGCGCATCAGTCACCGTTCCGTCGTAGTCGTAAACAATTCCGACGGGAGTGCCCGTGGCTGAAGAGATAATGTCCGCAGGCGCGGTGATCGTACCGTAGCCGTCGGTTACAATATTGCTGCCGCTCACATCTTCGGCAAGATGTCCGCCCTGCGATGCGGTCAGAGCAACAGCTGAAATGCTGGTCCAGGCGCTGAAGGCGGTGGCAACAAAAGAATCGGCCTGCGCGCCAGGGAGGATCGGGCTCAGGTTCCCCTGGTCGGTGAAGTACTGCACCGAGCCACTCGCCCAGACCAGCGGTTGGCCTTCGACTCCGGGGGCGTAGCCGGAGCCCGCGATGAAAGCCGGGCCTCCGGCGCGGCTGGCATCGGCACTGCAAATTAGAAGACCGGCAACCGCCAGAATTTGCCAGCGCATGGCTCACTCCTCTCGGGCGCTGCGGATGGCCCGCTCCAGTTGAACGACGCTGATGCTCCCGGTATCGACGGGCACACGTGGCCGCACAGAAGATTCGTTTCGTAATCCGATGGCTGCGACAGGCTTCTGCGCATTCTTAGACACGTTCTTCCCGCTCGGGTCGAGAGCAACCTGGCCCAGTGATCCACCCACGGGGCTGGTAAAGTCCAAGCGACTCGGCGGATATAAGAAGATCAAAATGTGCTGGCCGCTGCGCATCGGGCGATGCATGGACCACGCGCCCGCCCACTCGTGAATGGTGAGAATTTGCCCCCGCTCGACCCCGGCAATCGCCCGCTCCACGCGAAAACTCAACTGGACCGCCGGAGTCACCCCCGGAACTGCCCGATCGGTTGCCGCGGTCGGTATCACGGCGGTGAGCACCGTGCCGGCGAATATCATCCCGGCCCGACGCGAAAGCTGTTTCCATTGCGGACCCAGAACGCGCTCAGCGATGACTTGATCCGATTGCTGCGCGGCTGCAAAGCTCGACAGAAAGGCGAGAGCAATGACCAACACGCGCCTTGACGCACGCATAGCGATCTCTTTCTGGAGGGAATGGGACCGGGAGAGGTCCTGGGAGTGGAATCAGCGTAGCGCGTTAGGGATCAGGCGGATGTGCGGGCGGTCACTATGGTTTTGTGATGAATCGCCATATCGTTCCGGCGGCCGCCGATTAGAGAGACCTCTCGCGCATCGACCTCGGCCTCTAACCATCGTATTATCCCGTAGAGAGACCCAACATGGAAGAAATTGCCATTTCCAAATTCAGAAGATAATTGGAATTCCTGCGTTGATGAAACTGCTGCTCAAGATCCAGCCCCCCTCGCAATTAACGAAGAGAGAATCAAGCCGCGGACCGGGATGGACCTAGTTTCGTTCTGCCAACATCAAATATAAGAAGCGCTCCTTCCTATTTGAGATATGGGCCACGCGGGTCATTTGTAGTTCTGATCGATCCATGCAGGACAGCGATACTTCAGCACGTAAGCGATCCACATTCCTTGCGCGGTCGAGTGGGCGATCGGCAACTCATCACCAAAAGAGAAGCGGTAAGGCGGACCAACTGCACCAACCAGAACTCCGAGGGTCAGCACAAACGCGAAAGGCTACTTCTTATAGCGACGGTTCGCCTTCTTGGTCGCCTTCCGTTGCGCCTTCGCGGCTTTCTTCATTGCTTTCCGCTGTTTTTTGTCTGCCTTCTTTAGAAATTTTTGCTGCTTCTTGGCCGCCTTCCGGGACTGGCGCGCATTTTCCTCAGGACTGATGCGTTGAGCTTGAGCCGGTATCGCCCCTGCAACACTCAAGGCGATCAGCAGAATGAAGGCAGCAATTCGTTTCATAACGTCTCCGAACAGAAGATCCTGCAGCGATCTTACACCGAAGCTGCGCCCGGACTGGCACACAAGGTGTTACTTCTGTAATCTGACCTCCGCGGGTGCCCCACTTCTCGCGCTTTTCGAGAAGTGGGAGCCGCTAGTACCGTGACCGCGTGATGAGTCATACGGAGGCGGGAAGCCCGGCTCTCCACCAGCAAGCTTGGATCGACAGCAGTAACAAGCACGCGGTCGCGGCACTAATGAATCGTCTTCGTCTTCCGCGACATGTAATCCATCAGCAGATATTGCCCGAGCGTGTATGGCGTCGTGAAGTAGGCCTTGCCTCGGCACATTTGAGTTACTTTCTGGACGAACTGCACCAGCCCATAGTCCGACGCCAGCATGAAGGTATTGATCAGCACGCCCGCCCGTTTGCACTTCGATACTTCTTCGAGTGTCTGGCTGACCACCAGCGGGTCGAGCCCAAAGGCGTTCTTGTAAATGCGTCCGTCTTCCAGCGTGAGTGCGGAGGGCTTGCCGTCGGTGATCATGACGATCTGCTTCATGTCCTTGCGCTGCCGCTGCAGGATGCGCTGCGCCATGCGCAGGCCCTCGCGCGTGTTCGTGTAGTACGGACCGACCTTCACCCGCGCTAATTGAGAGAGCGGGACCTCTTCCGCCGAATCGTGAAACAGCACCAGCGACAACGAGTCTCCCGGATACTGCGTCCGAATCAGTTGCGACAGCGCCATCGCAACTTTCTTCGCCGGAGTAAAGCGGTCTTCCCCATACAGAATCATTGAATGCGAACAGTCGAGCATCAGCACCGTCGCGCACGACGACTGGTATTCGCACTGATGCACCTGCAAGTCGCGGTATTCTAGGTTCAGGGGAAGCGCGAGCCCTTCGCGCTGAATGGCCGAGGAAAGCGTCGCCGTGATATCGAGGTTCAACGTGTCGCCAAACTCATACGGCTTCGAAGCGCCGCTCGCCTCGATGCCGGTCGCCATGTCGCGCGTGTCATGACGTCCAAAACTCGACTTGCCCAGCGATCCCAGCAGATCGCGCAGCGCCTTGAATCCCAAAAAGTCGAGGCTCTTGTCGGTGATCTCGAACTTCGCCTGCTGTTGCGCGCCGCCTACCTGCCCGCCCACTCTAGACTGCTTCGCACGATCGTGCGGCTGATCGATCGAGATGTAGTCTTCCTGCTGCATGCGCTCGATGAGCTTCTCGATCAGTTCCTCGAGTTCGCCCTCCATCTGCATCTGCTGCAGCCGGTCGCGCATTTCCTCGTCAAACATCTCGCCATTGAGCAGCGCCTGCTCAAGGGCACGGCGCAACTCGTCGAGCGTCTGCTCGCCCTCCGGCAGTTCGTACCAGAAATTGTCGTTGAAGCCGCTCTGCAGAAAATAGTTCGAGAGCGCGCTGAGCAAGTCTTCCATGCTCATGTCGCTGGCGGGGTCGGGGACGTATTTGGAGTAGCGAATGCGTTTCATAAAGGCAGGTCTCAGGTGTCAGGAGACCCGCTCTCCGCTGAGAACTGAGAACCGGGACCTGACACCTGACACCTAATTGAACCCTCGCTTTCGTCCGACCCCCGGCTCGTCCCGCTCAAACGAAGGCTTCTCAGCGACCTTCATTGGCTTCTCACCCGCCGTAAACACGCGCTCCTCGTTGCGTCCGATTTTCTTGTGTGCGTGCAGGCCTTCCAGAATGAACTCCGCCGCGGACACCTGCATCTCAGCGCTGTCTTTTGTGTTCACGTTCAGCTTGCCGAGTTTTTCCATCAGCCCCTGAATCTGGCTCAGGCCTTCGAGCACTTCCTCGGCTCCGGCACTGTCGGTAAGTTGAATCTCGCCGCCCAAGTCGAACCACTGCACCACCTGATTCATGTTGACGCCGTGCAGATAAGTATCGAACGCCTTCGCGACCGCGGTGCGGATCAAATCGCGGCTCACATAATCCGCGCCCTTCATCTCGCCTTCGTACTCCAGTTCCAGCTTGCCCGTGATCGCCGGCAGCGCCGCGTAGATGTCGCTGATCCGCGGCACGATAAATTTCTCCTGATGGGTCAGCGCGCGCCGCTCGGCATTCGATACCACATTCTCGATGGCCGAGATCGGCAGCCGCTGGCTGACGCCCGACCGCTTGTCGATCTTCTTGTCGTCGCGCGCCGCAAAGGCGATCCGCTCGATCACTTCCTGCACATACTTCGGAATATGCAGTCGTGAGCCGTCACGATCAATCCAGGCTTCCTGCGCGGTAATCGCGATCCCTTCTTCCACCGTCGCCGGATAATGCGTGCGGATCTCCGATCCGATGCGATCCTTCAGCGGCGTAATGATCTTGCCGCGCGCGGTGTAGTCCTCGGGGTTCGCGCTGAACACAATCGCGACATCCAGCGGCAGCCGGATCGGATATCCCTTAATCTGCACGTCGCCTTCCTGCATGATGTTGAAGAGTCCGACCTGAATCTTGCCGGCGAGATCCGGCAGCTCATTAATCGCAAAAATTCCCCGATTGGCGCGAGGCAGCAACCCATAATGCACGGTGAACTCGCTGGACAGTTCGTGCCCACCACGCGCCGCTTTGATGGGATCGATATCGCCGATCAGGTCTGCGATGGTGACATCGGGCGTGGCCAGCTTTTCTACGTAGCGATGCTCGGGCGTCAGCCAGGCAATCGGCGTGGCGTCTCCTTCTTTCGCAACCAGTTCGCGGCAACGCCGGCAGATCGGAGCGTAGGGGTTATCGTGGATCTCGCAGCCCGCTACGTAAGGCATCTCCGGATCAAGCAGCGCAGTCAGCGCCCTTAGAATCCGGCTCTTCGCCTGTCCGCGCAATCCGAGGAGAATAAAATTATGCCGCGAGAGAATCGCGTTCACGATCTGCGGCACGACCGTGTCGTCGTAGCCGACGATGCCCGGAAATATCGGGCTGCCCTCACGCAGCCGCGACATCAGGTTCTCGCGCAGCTCATCTTTTACCCGCCGCGAACCGAGACGCCGTTCAGTGAAAGGACTTTGGCGCAACTCGCCGAGAGTCCGGGCAACACTCATGGTGGAACCCCCACAGGAAAAAGCCTTATGCGGATTATACCGCCGAAGAACGCTGTCAGCTCTCAGCTGTCAGTAAAAGCTGATTAAGCTAAAGGCGACAGCTGATAGCTGATGGCTGTGTTTCAGTTCCACCGCGCCTTAGCCGCCCGCCGCAGACCGGGCAGAATCGCTTCGAGATAGCCGACCACCGCCTCCAGTCGCTTTGCTTCCGACAGGGTCGAGAGCAGGCTCTGCTTGAAGTCGAGGTCGAGCGGAAGCGATCCTGCGACTAAGAATGAAAGATTGCCGGCATGCTCGTCGGGGCCGGAGGGCTCTGCCCCGGCTAGTTTCGCGATCTCCGCATGCAACCGCACTGCCTGCGTCACCATCTGGGCTGGTGGCTTGCCGGGTTCGTCTTCCACCACCGAAATCTCGGCCTGCAAAAACTCTCGATCTTCGTTGACTTGGATCACTTCAAACCGCTCGACTCCACGCGTCAGGATGTCCATGCGCCCATCGTCATATTTCTTGGTAACTGCCATGATCTCGGCCGTGCAACCGATGCCGGCGACTCCATCTGAAGACGCCCGCACCACCCCAAACGGCTTTTTCTGTTCCAGGCATTCCGCGATCATCTCCTTATAGCGCGGTTCGAAGATGTGCAGCGGCAGCGGAACGCCCGGCAGCAGCACCAGTTCGAGCGGAAAGATGGGCATCAGCGAACTCACGGCAGCTCCAGTGCAGACGATTTTACGCCATTAAGAAGTTCTCAGTTCTCGGTTCTCAGTTCTCAGAAAAACCTAGTCGCCATTTCACTGAGAACTGGAACTTGCCGGCATTGACTTGCCGCCCTCCACGCGATACAAGGGTCGCCATGGAGATGGACGGAAAAGTCGTGGTCGTAACCGGGGCTTCCATGGGAATTGGGGAAGCCATTGCGAAGGTTTTTGCCGACGACGGGGCCAGCGTGGTATTGCTCTCGCGCGATGCCAGTCGCGCCGAGGCTGCCCGCCACCGCGTCGGCCACACCGACCGCACGCTTGCGCTGGCCTGCGATGTTCGCAATCGCGAAGATATCGGCCGCGCGCTTGCACTCACGCTGCACCACTTCGATCGCGTGGATGTGTGGGTCAATGGCGCAGGTGTGGGCATGCGCGACTCGGTCGCCGATATGGAGCCGTCCGCATGCCGCGAATTGTTCGAAACCAATTTCTTCGGCACGATCGCCTGCATGCAGGCGGTAGTGCCCGCCATGCGCGAAGAAGGCAGCGGGAGCATCATCAACATCTCGAGCGTTGCCGGACACGTTCCGGTGCCGTTTATGACTCTGTACTGTGCCAGCAAGTTTGCCATGAACGCTCTCGGGAAAGGCGCCCGACTTGAGTTGAAACGCGACAACATCAACGTGCTCACCGTCTGTCCCGGCTCCGTGCGCACCGATTTCGGCGAGCACGTGGTTGCCAACCGCCAAGGCAACGTCCGCCAGCAATCCGTGCGCGGCACCACGGCTGAGCGAGTTGCGCAAGCGGCCTATCGTGGGTATCGGAGAAACAAACGTGAGGTCGTCGTACCCTGGACCATGATTCCCGTCATAAAGCTGTACCAGTTGTTTCCAGGATTGGTCGAGTGGGGGATGGCAAAGGCAATGCGGAATTCCCGCGAAGGTAAAGAAAAGTAAATTCGTCGAACTTGCAGACGCCCGAAGCATCCAATGAAATAGGCAGAACTGCAGGCTTCCACCCCCGCCAAAGGACCGTTTGCACGGCGGCTCTGGGGGTGGAAGCTGCCGTTAACTTTTCTTGTTCTCCCTTTTCGTTAGAATAAGGTTCATGAGATTCCGATTCCGACCTGCGCGGTTGATGTTCCCCTTGCTTCTTTCTTTGGCCGCACTGCTTAGCGTCCTTTTGCCTATCGTCATGTTGCCCCATGTTGCCCGTGCACAGGAAGGCGCCCTCGACAAATCCGAGCCCAAGGGGATCACGGTCGAGGAAATCGTCAAGCGCTTCGCCACCAAGGAGAAAGAGTTCAAGGAGGCGCGCGATCAGTACACCTACCGGCAGGACGTCAAGGTCATGACGCTTGATGGGGACACCCCGGACGGCGTTTACCAGCAAGTGTTCGACGTAACCTTCGACGACAAGGGGCGCAAGTTCAAGAACGTGGTTTTTGCGCCGCAGCCCACGCTGCAGCGCATCATGATGACCGAGGAAGATTTTGACGACATCGAGAACCGCCTTCCGTTCGTGCTTACCTCGGATGAAATTGGAGAGTACGACATCCTGTACGTTGGCCAGCAAAAGCAGGACGAGCTAAGTACCTATGTCTTCGATATTGCCCCCAAGCAGATCGTCGGCAAGAAGCGCTATTTCCAGGGGCGAATCTGGGTGGACGACCACGATTTCCAGATCGTGGAAACTTATGGCAAGACCGTGCCTGACATCAAGAAGAAGAAGGGCAACGAGAACCTTTTCCCGAAATTCACCACTTGGCGCGAACAGATTGACGGCCAGTACTGGTTCCCCACCTACACGCGCGCCGAGGACACGCTCCAGTTCGCGATGGGCGGCGTAAAGATCCGCGAGATCATCAAGTACACGAACTACAAACGCTTCGGAGCGAAATCGAAGATCATCTACGAGGGCAAGGAAGTGCAGAAGGCCGAGCCGAAAGCGGGAGAGCAGAAGCCGCCCGAGCCGCAGAAGCCGCAGTAAAAAGCTCTCAGCTGTCAGCTCTCTTGTCAGCAAGAACAACGGCTAGCATTCGTACACGTAGACGGCCGGCACTCTGTCCCTCTGGAGAACCAAGCCACCCACTCGATGCGATAAGTCCTACTTACTGACAGGTGATAGCTGACAGCCGAGAGCTAGTAGAAAAGATACTTTCTCCACTTGTCGTCGCTGTGTCCCATCAGCCGCATGATGTGGCGACTGGTGTGGAGGTTGAAGGAGCGGGGTTCACGTGCGGGCTTCATGTTGGCTTCGTGAGGAAGCTGGTTACCTTTGCGGCGGTTGCAGGGATGGCAGCAGGCGACGAGGTTCTCCCAGGTGGAGAGGCCGCCGCGCGAGCGGGGAATCACATGGTCCAGTGTAAGTTCGCCGGAGGGAAGCGTGGTGCTGCAATACTGGCAGGTGTTGCGATCGCGCAGCAAGATGTTTTTCCGCGACAGCGCCCGCGACTGGTGCGGAATCCGGCGATACTCCAGCAGACGGATCACCGAGGGCACGCGCATGGCAACGCGGGCGGCGTGCAGGAAGTGTCCGTTTTCTTCTTCGGTCATGGCGACGCCCTTCAACACCAGCACGATCGCGCGGCGTGCGGCACAAACGTTGATCGGCTCGTAGGAGGCGTTCAGCACCAACACGGGCTGATGCAGCGCGTGGCTGTCACTTTCCTGGCGCATGCCGGAGGCAAGCATCGCGGCCGGAAGGTGCGAACGCACGCTGCCACCGAAATTGTGTAATCGCAACGACATGATTTCTACCCGTGAGCCGCCATGCCCACGCGATCTTCACTCCCCTCTTCCGACAGATCCTCGGGCAAGACGATGACATCGGAAGTTTTCAACGTGCGCGCCACGGTCGCCACCCAAACCCGCGCTGCTCCCGCGCGGAGAAGAACCCGGGCGCACTCGGAGGCTGTGGTTCCCGTAGTAAGGACGTCATCTATGAGTAAGATGTCACGCTTCAAGATTCGCGTTGGATCGTCCACCGCAAAAGCGCCACCCAGGTTCTCGCGCCGCTGATGACTAGTCAGGCCAATTTGGCTTCCGGTGTCACGACGACGCACCAGTATTCCAGTGCACAGTTCAAACCTCTTCGGACGCGACAGTTGCTTCACCGCAACCCGTGCAATCATCTCCGCCTGGTTGAATCCACGCTGCGCTTGCTTGCGCTTGTGCAGGGGGACGGCGACCACCGCGATCGTCCCAACGGGCATCGCCTGTTCCAGGTTGGCAATCGTCTCTGCCAGCACGCGCCCCAGAAACTGCGCCGCGGGACGAACCTGCTGGAATTTGAGCACATGGATCAGGTCGCGCAGTCCGCCGTCATAGCTGCCGTAAGCAACCGCCCGCTCGAACGGAGGATCCACGCGCTGACAAAGCAGGCACCGCACCTCGCCACGATCCGCCCCGCCGCGATCCGCCTCTCCGTGATCCATGCAGCCAGGCAAGTGCATCGCTGCACCGCAGACGGCGCAGTACGAGCCCTTCAGCGGTCGAAGGGCAACCAAACAGGTTTCACAAACGGGAAGCCGGGAAACTCGAATCAGCGGGGAACCACAGATACGGCAGTCGGCAGGGAAAAAAGTGAAGAATAAAGTCGCAGCAGCGCGCCCGGCAAAGCCAGCGAACCCATAGTCCGCCGCTTGGCCCTGGGCAGCCCGTATTCGAAACCCAGTACTGCTGAAGACAGCCTCCCGCACCCGACAAGCCGATAACGCTTCGCGGGCTACACTCCGTCAGTATAGCCGCGGTGGCACTTCCTATGCAACGCGGCTATCGGACTTCGAACCACTCGGCGTTTGATTCTGTGACTGCTTGCGCCCGGGCTGAACCCGTTCGCGCGCCGGAATCGTGCGCAAGACGTAGTCCCGGTGATAGCAACGCTCACAGCGAACCGCTTGCAATAACAAAAACGGAAGCACATGCTTTTCAAAGAAACCGCGAGGCCGGGAGCGATATGCTTTTTGAAAGCCACATCCCCGGCAGTGGAATTCTTCGAAAAACCCGCTCCAAGAGGGTCTGGCAACGGGAGTCACGGAATACCTCCTGGAAAGAAGTATTCTAACCCTGGTTAAGATGCAAGGTTTCGACAAAAGGCGAGGTCTCCGCTTACCGACTTTCCAAAGAGACGCCTGCACTTGTAAAGCTGCCTTTCGGCATGTTAAGGTGCGCCGTCTCTGCTACTGTGAATCGACAATGAAATTCCTAGTGACCACGAGGACCTTATGAGCACTCCTGTGGCGAATATTGAAGTCCCCCGCAAGCATCGCCCTTATGTTCCAGAATCGATGGAAATGAAGGAGTTCACCTTCCGGGCCGTATTGATCGGGCTGTTCTTAACCGCCCTGCTGGGCTCTGCGAACGCGTACCTCGGTCTCAAGGCGGGGATGACGATTGCCGCGACCTATCCGGCAGCCGTCATCTCGATGGCACTGCTGCGGTTGATGAAGGGTTCGCTGCTGGAAGAGAACATCGCGCGAACCGTGGGCTCGATCGGCGAGTCGGTAGCCGCAGGCGCCATATTCACGATCCCTGCCTTTGTGATGGCCGGCCTGTGGCCGGGGCTCACAAAGGATGAGTATTGGAAATCGGTGGCTCTGATGATGATCGGAGGCACACTAGGGATCCTGTTCGTGACGCTCCTGCGCCGGGTGATGGTCGAGGATCCCGACCTGCCGTTTCCCGAATCCGTGGCCGCCTCCGAGATTCACAAGGCCGGACAGCAGGGAGCCAAAGCCGCAAAGATTCTGTTTGCCAACATGGGCTTCGGCGCGTTCATGTATCTGCTGGGAGCGATCAATGTTTTCAATCCCAGCAACACTTTCCCTATGAAGATCAGCGACCTGGGAAAGAAGTTGCTGCTCCGCACCAGCACGAATCCAAACGTGGCTACGACGATTACCGGTGGCGCCACGCTGATGACGGCACCCGACATTAGTCCTGCCTATCTTGGCGTGGGATACATCATTGGCCCGAGACTCGCCGCCTTGAACTTCGCGGGAGGCGTGCTGGCATGGGGCCTGCTGGTTCCACTCCTAACCTTCACCATCGGTCCGTACATCCAGGCATCGATGCCGGAGGGACAAACCATCGCCTGGCCCCTGCTGGCGCAAGCCATCTACTTTTCGATTGTGCGGCCGATCGCGGTGGGCGGGATGCTCGTGGGCGCGACCTACACGCTGTTCAAGATGCGCAAGCAGTTGGCGCTCGGCATGGGCCGCGCCGTTTCCGATCTGAAGAAGTCGGCGGCTGCACAAGCCGCCACCAATCGCACCGAGCGTGACCTTCCCGCCAAAGTCGTCTTCGCCGGCATCGCCGTGGTGTTCGTCGCCATGATCGTGTTGTATCACTTCTTTATCAGCGGCGCGGGTGCGCTCTCCAGCTCCAAGATACTGACAGGTTCGTTGGTCGCGGCCGGCGTCATGCTCGTCATCGGATTCTTCTTCGCTGCTGTTTCCGGCAACCTTGTCGGGATGATCGGCTCGTCGAACAATCCTGTGTCGGGCCTCACGCTCTGCACCCTCGTGATCGCCGCGCTGCTGATGGTCGCTCTGGGCGTATCGGGCACCGGCGGAGTCGCCGCCGTGCTCGGAGTTGCGGCTGTCGTCTGCGTCTCGTCGGCGGTAGCTGGTGAGATGCTGCAGGATTTGAAGGTCGGACACATCCTCGGTGGAACGCCGGCAAAGATGCAGATTGGAGATCTTTTCGGCATCGTCGTGGCATCGCTCGTCCTTTTCTTCCCGGTGGCGATCCTCGATAAGGCGTACCACTTCGGCAGCCCTGCGCTCCCGGCCCCGCAGGCGGGATTGATGGCCATGCTGTCCAAGGGAATCGTGGGCGGCGACATGGCGTGGCCGCTCGTGATCGTTGGTATCCTGCTGGGACTGGCGATGATCATGATCGAGGTGAAGAGCGTGATGCTCTTCGCGGTCGGCATGTATCTGCCGTTAGGCACAACCTTTGCCATTTTTATCGGAGGCGTGATTCGCTGGATCACCGACAAATTGCGCGATCGCCGTGGCTTGAACGATGCGCAGAAGGCGCGCGTGGAAAACTCCGGCGTCCTGACGGCCTCGGGTCTGATCGCGGGCGAGGCGCTGTGCGGCTTGGCCATCGCGGGTCTGGTGGGCTCTGGCTACGACGTGGCGCTGTTCAAGTGGACCCCGCCATTTCTTCTGGCGCTGGGCGCGCTCGCCCTGCTGGCGATTGTGATGATCCGCGTTCCGCTGGCGAATGCCGGCAGGCCAGAAGATCCGGCGCCGCCGACGGCGATTATGTGAGGAGTGGCCGTCCTTTTGAGCTCGTGTAGGGACGGGCGCCCTCGCCCGTCCAAGGTTGCGTAGGGACAGCCGCCCCCGGCTGTCCAAGCCGAGGGCAGCTCGGCCTCGCCTGAAGCGACACCACTCACGGGAGCGCTTTTTCATGTCGATTGCGGAAAACATTGCCCAAGTTCGAGAGCGGATCGCGGCAGCGGCGCGGCGGGTCGCCCGAAATCCGAACGAAATTACACTGATGGGCGTGAGCAAGACTTTTCCGGCTGAACGCATCCGCGAGGCGTACGCGACCGGGCTGCGCTTCTTCGGCGAGAACAGGGTGCAGGAGTTTGCCGGGAAGGCGACCGCCTTGCGCGACCTGCCTGACGCCGAATGGCACCTGATCGGACATCTGCAGACAAATAAAGCCGCGAAGGCGGCGGAGTTGTTCGACGCGGTGGATTCCGTTGACTCAGCGCGGATAGCGGAGAGGCTGAATGCGTGCGCGGATAGCGCGGGCAAAACATTATCCGTCTTGGTCGAGATCAATGTGGGTGGCGAAAAGGAAAAAAGCGGATTCGCGTCCGGCTCGGATGAACTGGAGCAGATTCTGCGCGGCGCGCCGCGATGGACAAATCTGAAAATTAGCGGCCTGATGACCGTCCCGCCTTACACAGAAGATCCAGAAGGCTCGCGACCCTATTTCCGCCAACTCCGTCAGATTCGCGACAGCATCGCCGCGCGTGAGCTGCCGAAAATCGGCACCGCGGTTCTCTCCATGGGCATGTCGCATGATTTCGAAATCGCGATTGAAGAGGGGGCAACCTGTGTGCGCGTGGGAACGGCGATCTTCCGGGAAAGAAAAGAAGCTTAACCACAGGGGGCACAAAGGAACACAGAGGAAAATCTAAGAAAAGTTGTGGGGTTTCCCCTGTGTACCTCTGTGCCCCCTCTGGTAGCGCCTTTCGATGGTAGTCATTCAAAACTCGCCCACTGGCGCCACCTTCGCGGTCAAAGTCCACCCGCGCGCGAAGAAGAATGCCATCACCGGTGAAGTAGGCGATGCGCTGAAGCTCGCCCTGACCGCCCCTCCCGTCGACGGCAAAGCCAACGAGGCCTGCGTCGAATTCTTCGCAAAACTTTTGAACCTGCCGCGTTCCTCGGTTACCATTGCGTCCGGCCAGACCAGCCGGAATAAAGTGATTTGTGTGGTGGGCTTGTCGGCAGAGGAAGTGCGGCGGCGTTTGAAAATCTGAGATCAGCATCAGGAGCCACGTTTGACTTTCTCCGAACGTTTGCAAGAAATTCGGACCGGCTTCGAACGGCCCTTCTGGGTCGCAAACATCACCGAGATATTCGAACGTCTTTCCTACTATGGGGCTTTTGCTTCTCTTGCCCTGTATCTGCAGGAGAAGCTGAATTTCTCGACGGAGCAAACCGGGACTCTGACGGGCTTGTTCGGCGGCATGGTATGGTTTCTCGCCATCTTCGGGGGAGCGGCCGCCGACCGGCTCGGCTTTCGCCGCGCGCTTTCGATGGCCTACCTCATCCTCGCCGCAGCCTATTTCCTGATCGGATCGATTGGAGCGTCATGGCTGGCGCCGGTGCGCAACGCGGTGCCCCTGGGATTATTTGTTGGCTGCATTCTCATCCTCCCCGCACTCGGCATCTCGCTGGTGAAACCTTGCGTGGTGGGGACGACGGCGCGGGCTTCCAAAGAAAATGTGCGATCCATCGGCTACTCGATCTATTACACGATGGTCAACATCGGCGGAGCGCTGGGCCCTTTGTTCGCAGGATGGGCTCATCGCCACCTTGGTGTCGAGAATGTTTACCGCGTCGCTGCGCTCAGTGTCTTCGCGATGTTTTTCGTAGTCATCATCTTCTTCCGCGAACCGCGCAAAGCCGGAGATGCGCCTCCACCTTCAATCGCGACGGTCGCAAGAAACTTCTGCGTCGTGGTCGGCAATTACCGTCTGGTTCTGCCGGTATTGCTGGTCGCCTTGTTGCTGCGCCTCGGGCTGACGATCTATCCGAGCTACACCGTCCCTCGGTGGATCTGGGGCGCGCTGCTGCTTCTCGTGCTCGCCGGAATCAGCCGGTTCATGTGGTTCCTCGTGCTCTTCACCGGATACTGGGTGGTGTTCTGGCAGCAGTACATCAGTGTACCCGGCTACATTCACGGCTACATCAACTCTAGCGCCGCCGTCGAGACCATCCTGGTCACTGATGGCCTAACCGTGATCTGCCTCACGCTCGTGGTGAATTTCTTGACCAGCAAGATTCCGGCGTTTCAGGCCGTGATTGTGGGCACGGTGATCTCTTCGCTCTCGTGGGTGATACTCGCTCTGCGGCCGACGCTCTGGGGCGCCGTGCTTTCCCTGTTTGTGCTGGCGCTGGGCGAAATCATTCTGTCTCCGCGCTATTACGAATACATCTCGCGCCTGGCGCCTCCCGGACAACAGGGCACTTACATGGGCTTCGCGTTCCTGCCCATTGGCATCGGCTCGCTGATCGGGGGCTGGTTTGGCGGCACGCTGGTTCACCACTTCGGAGAAGTCACTCATCAGCCGGCGCGAATCTGGTGGAGTGTCACAGCGGTCGGCCTCGCCACCGCGGCGCTACTTTGGATTTATGACAAGACTTTGAGGACTGGCGGCACAGCTCCCGCAAAGGAAGCCGCTCCCGCGACCAGAGCACTGTGACGCCAGATCACAGCATTTCGCTTGGCACTCCTTTTATCATGAGCACTTCTCCGCGAACTGATAGGCGGGATGCCATCGCTCACGAGGAGAACATGCCCATGCGCGAAATTACTCCTGGCTACATCGCAGACCACATCCGGCGCGTATTGAAGGATGGCGGGTCGGCGCCGCACTCGGAGGAAGTGCAGCACTTTTTCAAGGAAGAAGTACAATCGCGCGGCTGGTACACGGCCGAACTAAGGAAATTTGCGTTGCGGTTCCGGCGCAGCATTGTCCGCGAACGCGGAATGGATTTCCTGGTGCAGGTTGCCGACCAACTTTTCTCCGGCCGGATTCTTGAAGAAAAGGCGATGGCGGTTTTCCTGCTCGAAAAACAGACCAAGAATTTTGGAGACAACGAATTTCAGCTATTCGCCTCTTGGCTCGACCGCGTAACGAGTTGGGCCGATCACGACGCGCTGGCGCACTATCTGCTGGCGCCGATGGTGGCCGCCGACCCTGCCCGTTGCCGCGAGGTTTTCCTCTGGGCGAAGTCACCGAATCGTTGGCGGCGGCGCGCGGCGTGTGTGGCACTGATCCGGGGAGCGCGCGAGCGGCGGTTCTTTGAACAGATCGTGCAGCTTTCGAATCAATTGCTGCATGACGAAGACGACATGGTGCAGAAGGGATTGGGCTGGCTATTGCGCGAAACGGCCAAGGCCGATTCTAAGCGCACAGTGCCTTACTTGATGAAGATACGAAAGAACGCGCCGCGACTGGTGCTGCGGACCGCGTGTGAGACCCTACCGCTTGCCACGCGGAGGCGGGTGTTGTGCGAACCAACAAAAGCTTAACCACAGGGGGCACAGAGGGACACAGGGGAGACTAAGATATGCATGGGTTTCCTCTGTGCATCCCTGTGTACCTTTTGTTGGTAGCGCCTTTCGACAGTCGTCCAGCAAAACTCGCCGTCAGTGCCCTTCGTCTTCCAGATATTTCTCCACTTCCCAAGCGGCCATACAGCCGG
>JGI12270J11330_10000428_pt1 | contig 32565 bp, 23 predicted proteins | sample PeaSoiMetSII2010_FD_11330 | JGI IMG/M metagenome (IMG submission 11330)
TCAAGCGTGCCGAAACGATTCGACCACGAACTTGACCATTTATATCGTGCGATATATCATCCGCGAGAATCGCTGTCAAGCCTATTTTTGTGAATTTCTAAAAAGGCTGTTTATAAGCGCTTTTTCCGCATATTTTTGATGAATGTCGCTGCCTCGAAGCGCCTCTCCCTGATTGGTGCCGGAACGTTTTGGGATTTTTGTTGACATGGCCTCTCGCGAAAGTATAATTGCGTTCCTCAAGCGAAAACCGGAGGCTTGATGCCGAGCGCCGCAGTACTCGGACAAACTCGAAACGCCTCGCACTCCGCAGGGTGGATCTTTACTTCGCACTCTGCATCAACCGCAAAGTTCTCACCCCAGATCTCTGAAAAACACCTGGTCGAAGCTTTGCACGTGCACGATTTCGAGTTTGCGCGTCTGACGCCTTTGGAGATGTCCGGCATTGTTGTTAGCGGTACCGGTTGTTTTGGAGAGTTGCCCTAGATATTTCCGTACAGCTTTCAAGGAGGGAGAATGACGTCGCGATCCAGAAATATGCTTCCCATGATTCTCGTCGCAGTGGTGTGCGCACTGCCATTTCTATTTCAATCGGTACTGCTACTGGCACAGTCTCCCACTGCTGTCAGCTCAGAACCAAATTCACCTGCACAACCGCTGCCATTTGACCGTGGCGCCGTGGCACTATGGCAGAGCCTGCAGAAACTCCACACACGGGCCAGCATCCTCATGGTCACAGCCCACCCTGACGACGAAGACGGAGGGACGTTGACCTACGAGTCGCGCGGTCAAGGAGCGCGCGTCACTTTGTTGACACTAAATCGCGGCGAAGGTGGCGCCAACGTCATGTCTTCGGACTACTTTGACGCTTTAGGGCTCGTCCGCACGGAAGAACTTCTGGCGGCTGACCGTTACTACGGCGCGCAGCAGTTCTGGACGCGCGTCATCGATTACGGCTTCTCCAAAACAAAGGAAGAGGCTTTTGAAAAGTGGGGGCATGATCGGACGCTCTCGGAAGTTGTACGTGTTGTCCGCATGACGCGTCCCCTCGTTGTCACTTCCGTGTTTGTCGGAGGCCGTACGGACGGTCACGGTAATCACCAGGTCGCTGGCCAGATGGCACAGGAGGTATTCAAAGCGGCGGGGGATCCTGCGATGTTTCCCGAACAAATCAAAGAAGGACTGCACCCTTGGAAGCCGCTCAAGGATTATGCGCGAGTGCCCTTTGCCATTATCAGCGATAGGGGCATTTACGATTATGCTGACGGGAAATATTACCCCGCCGAATTTCGCAACTACACGGACGGCACAGTTCTCAAGGGCCAACTTTCCGCTTCTGTTGAAATTCCAGAGGGGGAGTACAACCCCCTGCTTGGATTGACGTATGCCCAAGTCTCGCGTCTTGGACTGGGGCAGCAGAAATCGCAGAACGGTGGCACTGGCTTGCCACCTGCCGAAGAAGAGATGAGCCCGTATCATCGGTTTGCATCTCAAGTCTCCGTTCCGGACAAGGAGACTTCTTTCTTTGATGGCATCGACGTTTCGCTCATGGGCATCGCGAGCCTGACGGATGGCGGAGACACTGCATTCCTGAAGGACGGCCTGTCTCGAATCAATTCTCTCGTCGAAAAAGCGATGGCAGAATTTTCCGCCCAACATCCCGAAATGATCGCGTCCACGTTAGCGGCAGGCTTAAAGGCCACCAATGAGTTGATTGAAAAAGTCGCTGCTAGTGAACTGAGTGCTGATTCGAAATACGATGTCAAGCACGAACTAAAAGTAAAGCAGGAGCAATTCGGCAATGCTCTGGCAGAATCCTTAGGGCTGTCCGCTTTGGCCACGGTAGCGCCGGAAAAGGAACCGACTGGACCTTATGCACGCTTCTTCGGAAATCCAGCGACCTTTCAGGTTGCGATCCCCGGGCAGGAATTCTGGGTGAAAGTCCATGCCACAAATCCGGCCAATGTTCCCGTGCAATTGGAGAATGTAGCTTTGGAGGCTCCGCAAGGCGAACAATGGACAATTGATCCCGGGACGCCATCGGGCGGTACACTCAAAGGAAACCAGTCCATGGATGTGCGATTCACGGTGCACGTTCCCCAGAACGCACGCTTCACACGGCCGTATTTCACTCGCCCAGACATCGAGCAGCCGTATTACGACATTCAGGAATCGAAGTATCTCACTCTGCCGCTGATCCCTTATCCGCTTTCCGCCAGGCTGCGCTTCACATTTGACGGAGTGCCGTTCGAAATCTCGCAGGTCGTTCAGTCCGTGAAGCGGGTAACCGGGCCGGGAACGGTGTTTGAGCCGCTGGCCGTCGCTCCAGCCATTTCCGTTTCCATCGCGCCGCAAGCCGGAATTGTTCCACTGGGCGCGAAGTCTTTTGACCTGACCGTCACGATTCACAGCAATGTGAAAGGTCCTGCAAAGGGAACGGTGAAACTCGATTTGCCCGAGGGTTGGAAAGCTCCACAGGAAGAGTTTTCAACCGCAAAGGACAACGATGCTCAGACTCTCAACTTACACGTGACGCCCGCCCATCTTGAGGAAAAGGCTTACACGCTCACTGCCGTTGCCACCTACGATGGTCACGATTACAAAGAGGGTTACCACGCCGTCGGTTATCTCGGATTGCGTCCCTACAATCTTTACCGCGCCTCCGCTTATCGCACTACGGGCGTGGACGTAAAGGTTGCTCCGGGCCTGAACGTCGGTTATATCGTCGGCGCGGGCGATGACGTGCCCCAATCCCTGGCCAATCTCGGCATCAATGTACATTTCCTTACGTCGGAAGATTTGGCCAGTGGGAACCTTTCCAAATTTGACGCCATCCTGTTGGGCGTGCGCACTTATGCGGTGCGTGAAGATCTTAAGGCCAATAACGGCCGTATCCTCGATTACGTCAGAAATGGCGGCATAGTGATTGTTCAATACAACACTCCGGAGTACGACCACAACTACGGCCCGTATCCCTACAAAATGGGATCCGAACCGGAAGAAGTTACCGACGAGAATTCCAAGGTTGAAATCACGGCGCCAAAGAATCCCGTTTTCACTTGGCCCAACAAAATTACTAGCAAGGACTTCGAGGATTGGGTGGAAGAGCGCGGCTCGAAGTTCCTCGAGAGTTGGGACGCATCCTATGAGCCATTGCTGGAAACGCACGATCCGGGGCAGGCCCCTCAAAAGGGCGGCCTGCTCTACGCAAAATACGGAAAGGGCGTTTACATCTACAACGCTTTCGCTTTCTACCGCCAAATGCCTGAGGGGGTGCCTGGCGCGTACCGCATCTTCGCTAACATGGTGAGCCTCGCGAAGAACCCTCAGCTTGCCGGATCTCACTCCGAAATCACCCACACCCCGGCGAAAAAGTCCACTCCATGATCCGATCGGGAATACAGTGGACCTGTTTGACACCGGGCCATATTCACTTATGGTCCGGTGTCTCTTTCTGGATTGTGTAAAGGAACGTCTTCACCGTTTCATAGCGCCGGTCGTTCTCATCCGCTAAGCGCTTTGAGGCAGCTTCAAAGAGTTTCATTTCCTGCTGTGCCAGCTCTCGTTTTCCCGCGCGGCGATATAGTTGGGCCAGACGGTAGTGCCCTTCCGCGGAGTTCGGATCCAAGCGAGTGCAAACTTGCGATTCGCGAAGCGCGTCTTGCCATTGCTCCAACCATCGATGCACTGTCCCAAGTTCGCAATGCGGCGAAGCGTCTCCAGGGAGCAGACCAGCGGCGGCGTTCAGCCGTCGAAGAATCTCATCGGCGTGCGTCTTGTCTCCGGATGCGTAATCTCTTCGAAAAAGCAACGCGCCACAGTGGTACTGCATGTTGGCCTCCTTCGGATGGAGGTCCGCATATCCACAAAGCTTTGCAACAGCGGTGGGATCAGGCCTTGAAGCCCCGTCCATCTGGATGTCTCCAAGATATTTCAACGCAAGCCCTGGCTCTGGGGACAATTCGGCCGCATGGACAAGGATTCGGCTGGCTTCCTCTTCGGTTCCTGTAATGTACTCCACCATGCCCAATCCCAGTTGGATTCGCCAGGATTTCGGCTGCAGTTCCTCAGCCTGTTTGAGAACCACCTTGGCAGCCGCGAAATTCTGGTGACGTAGCAACTCCACGGCAAGGGAGATTCGATACTTTTCCTCGTCCGGGGCAAGCGTCACGGCGGTTTGGTAGCTCTGCACGGCAGCCAGGTTGTCGCCGCGCGCTTCCTGGAGGTCGCCAAGCAAATCCTCAAGGTCCGCGCTGTCGCCAAGAGCCTTGCACTTTTCTACACTCTCCACGGCATCGTCCAGGCGACCCGCCTTGAACTGCGCGAGCGCCAGATTGAAAGCCAGGTCAGCGCGATCTGGGTCGAGTTCCGCTGCCCTCTTGAGTTCTGCAACGGATTCGGAAAACTCGCCATGAGAGATCAGGACTTCTGCCAATTGCTGCCGAAATGCGAGCTCCTCCGTGAGATTCAACTTTGTTGAGCGAAGCAGTTCCAGCGTTCGATGAAAATCTCCGCCCATTTCCAATTGTGCTTCGAGAAGAATGAGGCCAACTCGGGGATCCTGAGTGCGGATGAACGCAGGCTCAGCCAGGCTTGCAGCCCGCTGCCAATTGTTGGCATGTAGCTGCGCCACCGTCGTCGCCACTATGAGTCCCATGTCATCCGGCTTCAGAGCCAGCGCATTCTCCATTTCCGACGCAGCCGCTCCGGTATTCCCGAGCCCCAGCGCCACAGAGGCTTTCAGGCGGTGGAATCCAATGCGTTCCTCGCGGTCACCAGGTGGTGATAGCCCTGACAAAGCGCTCTGTGCTTCCTTGTATTTGTGGAGGCGCGCGAGAACGACCGCCCATTCCATGCGAATCTGCGGGTTGCCGTGGCTGGTTCTTGCCGCGCGCGCCAGCATTGGCTCGGCCTTCTCAAACTGGCCGGCACTGTCATAAATCTCGCCAAGTGCCGTAAGGGCGACGTAGTTGTCAGGCGNTAGTTGCAGAACAGTATGGAACTCTTCCTCAGCGCGATCGCTCTGGCCGCTGATGGTGTAGGCTTGGCCGAGTGCAAGCCGTGCGGCGGAGTCCATGGGGTGGACTTGAAGATAGCTTGAGAGAATTCGTATGGCCTCCGCTGAACTTCCTTGCGCAAGCAATGCTTGTGCTTCCACCAGCGGACCGGACGATTGATCTCGATTCGTTTGTTGAGAGGGCTGACTTTCCATCGCGCCAAACGTGAGCGTGCAAGAGAGGAGCAAGAAAATGTCAGCACCCCGGGTCCATCGCCAACAGTTTCCGCTGACTGTCATGCTTATTGCCTCTCCCGGTTCCTCGATTCACCGTTGCTGACCTTTGTACCGGGCAATCCAGTGCGTCTCAGGGTCCACTCCGCCTACCAGGATCCTGGAACCTCACCATGGGTCAGCCAGTTCTCGATGAGTTTCACAATGCCAGTTTCGCTGATTTCGATCAACCTCCCTCCTTTTTCAGCGGAAGCCTCACTCACGCGGCCAGAATATCCCGGCCAGTCTGTCGCCGTGGACTTCTGCAGGAAATACGCCGCCCCAGCGGATAGATCCGGCGGCTCAGGCAAATCTCGTGCCTTCTCTAGATGAATCAGATCCGGCCGGAATGCGGCAACCGCAGAAGTCTCTAGCGGTCCGCCATGGCCGTGCCCGCCATTAGACTGATGGAATAGGCCTAATGTCTTCATCAGTTCGCTCGAGACAAACTCCCACCAATTCGCAAACAGCAACGCTGCATCCTTTGTCTCATTCGCGACTTGGGCAACCGCTCCGCGTCCAGGCCCGATGTTACCGTCATGTCCGTTCAGAATGAAGATCTTGCGAAATCCGAAGTGCAGAATATTCCGAAGAATGTCCGCGAAGTACTCTGTCATTACTTCAGGGCGCACAGAGATGGTCCCCTGAAAGTGCGCTGTGTGGGCCGGGCACTGGGTGAAATTGATGGTAGGAAAAAGCAACCCCTTCGTGCGAACTGCCACGCGTTCGGCAATCCCAGAAATGATGATGGAATCAGACCCCAAGGGATTGTGAGGTCCATGGAACTCCAGACTGCCCAGCGGCAGAATTGCCAGCGGATGTTTGGAAACGGCATCTGACACTTCGAATCCGCCTAGTTCCTCGAATCGTTTCGGCTTGGCTGTATCTTCATCGCCCGACGCGTCACGATACGCAGCCTCGACGACCCCAGGCAACGCAAGGCCAGCCAGCAGAACATTTCTCCTGGTAATGTTTGCCATGTTCCCCACTCTGTATAAACTGTTGCAGGTTAGCGCATGGTTCCTTCGATTGTCCAGGGCCATTCCCATCACACGACTGTGTTTTGTCGGTTGCTCCGCCCCTATCCGTTCACAGCCATCGTTGTTCCTATTGGCTGGATCTATGTCGCGGCCACGCCGGATCAGCGCCAGAATCTTGGCACTGCTCTCGTTCTCTTATTACTGGAATCGGTGCGTGCCTCTTGCGAGCCCAAGTGATCGAATTGAGTCATGGTGACTCGGAGCAGATTCTGAGGAATGCCCCGCCCCCACTGACTGAGACTTGCCGGACAATGTCTCTCCGGAACTGCACAATTGATCGGGCAGACTGCGAGGATCCTTCAACGCGATTGCGGTTGCTTTGGGGGACAACAAGAGTCCCGGACGATGAGTTGCGTTGCGAGCAGGGCCGGAGTAGGAATGCTCGCACGCCCTTCGAGATGATCGATCAGCATTCGCGCCGCTGTCATTCCCAGTTCTCTGGCCGGCTGACGGACCATGGTCAATCTCGGCCGGAACAGAATCGCCCAGTAAAAATCATCGAACCCAAGCAAACTGATCTCTTCAGGACACGAGAGCCCGATCTCCTGTATGGCGGCGAAGGCTCCCAAAGCCATCATATTGTTTGTGCAAAAAATCGCCGTCGGACGCCGAACCCTCGTCAACAGGTGCATTGTACGATCGTGGCCGCTTTCCACGTCATTGTGACCCTCATGAATTAGCGAACGGTCCGGCCGGATCCCTGCACTTCGAAGCGCTTGCAGGAATCCCTCCAGCCTCTCGATTGACGTTCCGCCGGAAGCGCCGCCCGTGATGATCCCGATTCGGCTGTGGCCTAAACTGAGGAGATAACGTGTCGCATTGTTCGCCGCGAGATGGTTGTCTACACCCACTCTTCCTACATAGGCATCGCGCGAGCGCGGGTAACGGTCCGCGTAAACAACGGGCAGATTGCCAAGAACCGATTTTACCTTCCCGCTTGGAGCATCAATAGCCGGTACCCGCACGACTCCGTCAATGCGCCGCCGCTGAAATGAGTCCAGATAGTTTCGCTCTTCCTCCCAACGTTCCCTGGAATCGCCAATCAGGACTGTATAGTTCGCAGAGGCCGAGTAATCTTTTGCTCCTCTCACCAGTTCGATGTAAAAGTTGTTCGATAGGTCGGGCACAACGATCGCGATGGAATGGGTTTTCTGAAGCCGAAGTGCCCGCGCCAAGTCGTTGGGGCGATACTTGAGCTCCTTGATCGCTCTCTCAATCCGGCTCCGCATTTTCGTGCTGACATAATCGGACTTGTTCAGCACAGCGGAAATCGTTGAAACAGAAGCCCCTGCCGCCTTCGCTACCTCCCGAATCGTAACGTGGCCCACAGTTCTCTTCCTTTTTGACGTCAACTCGCCCCTCCCGAATTTCTCCCCAAAGAACGAGCACTCTTAAGGAAAAACCTCACCTAGAATACGGCCCTTCCGTTCGATGATTCCAACATGTTTCTTAAATAGAGCTTTTGCAGCGGGGTTGACTCCATTTGTTCGACGTTTACCGAAACCTTTCGGTATTAGGAAATTGAGCCGCTGCTTAAAATATTTTAATACCACGGTTCTGAATTGCCTAGAGCCCGACCCCTCTCTAGCGATTTCGGAACTATTGAGGACACCAGAAAAAAAACCTGGGATCGAGAGAGGATTTTTTGCTCCCGCACTGGGTGCAGCAAGCAGGCCTGTTTTCTGCCGGATTTTTTCCTTCGATGATGCAGCCCAGGAAACGATGACTGTTGATCGACCAAACCATCTGATTCCATTCATGTCTTAGCCCATGCTCTCTCAGGGAGCTAATTCGCATTGTGTGTTTGCTCTTGACTTTCTCTTATGTCTTATATGCATGAAGCAGGAGCAACTCCCTAAACCGCACGAAACTCTCTGCCACCGAGCGCAACTTCCGTTACCCTTCCCATGTGTCCTTTGCCCGAAACGATTCGGGGCTGCACTAAACCTGCCTAATTCCCACCTCATCCTGTGTTCGTTGCGGAATTTCTATGGCCAGATACGTTGCAATTCTGAATCAAGTTATTTAACATAGCCCTCCAGTGCGGGAAGCCCCTGTGCTCCAATGCTCCAACGCAGTACAGAATGAACTGATCACCCTCAACAAGAGCCCCACCGCAGAAGTACGCCGGGCCGAGGGGCCGGAGTTTGTTCAGCTTTGCTTGCAGGACCAAGAGAATCAGCAAGTAGCCCAAGAGGTGTGTGAAGGATTGCGAGGATGGTTTCTTAGTCCTCTCCATTTTAAACAACGTTCCCGCGTGGGGTGAGATGGCCCGCAATGAGTTCTTCGGACCAAATATTGAGCCTGGTGGTTGAACGCTGCCCGAAACAGTGGAGCAGGAAGTTCTAGCTTCAGCGGAAGCGTGGTAGGAGTCGATGCTCAATGGCCGTGAGGAGAAAACATGACAGCTTTGCGTGTTGGCAACGCCCCTTGTTCCTGGGGCATGCTGGAGTTTGAAGAAACCAAAGGGGAACCGATCGCGTACAGCCGCATGCTGGACGAGTTGGTGGAGACAGGCTACACGGGGACTGAGCTGGGCGACTGGGGATACATGCCCACAGATCCAGAACTACTGCGGGCAGAGCTGACGAGGCGCGGTTTGGTGATGCTGGGGGCGTTTGTGCCTGTGGCGTTGAAGGACGCGGCCGCGCATGGAGCGGGTGTGGCGAGCGCCTTGAAGACCGCGCGGCTGCTGGCAGCCGTGGCCACGGACCCAAAACCCTTCCTCGTGCTGGCTGACAACAATGGCTCCGTCTCGGAGCGCACCCGTAACGCCGGTCGGATCACAGCTGAACTGGGCTTGAGTCCTGCGGAATGGAAAACCTTTGCCGAGGGTGCGAATAAAGTGGCCAGCGCCGTGCGCGCCGAAACAGGACTGCGAACGGTCTTTCACCATCACTGCGCCGGCTACGTCGAGACGCCAGAGGAAATCTCCCGCTTTCTGGATCTGACTGACCCGGAATTGGTGGGCTTGGTGTTCGATTTCGGCCATTACGCCTACGGGGCGGGTGAGGGTGACGTGATTGAAGGGCTGGAGCGCTTCCAGGAGCGCGTGTGGTATCTCCACTTTAAGGATTGCCACCCGGAGGTGGCCAGACGGTCTCGAGCTGAACACTGGGAATACTTCCAGGCACTGCGCCACGGAGTCTTTTGTGAATTGGGCAAGGGCTCGGTGGACTTCCCCGCAGTGCTGCGCTGGATGAAGGCCAATAGTTACGACGGGTACACGCTAGTGGAGCAGGACGTCCTGCCCGGAATGGGCACGCCGAAGGAGAGCGCTCGGCGCAACCGCGAATACCTCAGGTCGATTGAGCATGACTATTCTTAGTTATTGGTCTAGCGTGGCCGTCGGCCGGAGCCAAAACGAAGTTCGTGGCGATCTTCGTGTCTCTCAAGCCTCGACACAGAGGGCGCGGAATGCTCGGGTCGCCGCTGTATTAAGGTTCTGATGACCATGGAGGACACTGAGGAGAAACTCCTGCGAGGAGGAGAATCTCCGCGTGCAGTGAGTAAACTCAACTTTGGTAGTCGAGGAGAATCCCATTGAGCAAGCGCAAACTTCCTATCGGTATAATCGGAGCCGGGCGGATCGGGGCCGTTCACTCTGAGACCCTTGCGTTTCGATTGCCCGAAGCCGTGCCGCTGATCATCGCAGACATCAACCGCCAAGCAGCAGAGGAAATAGCTGCGCGCTGCGGCATCCCGCGAGTAACGGAGAGCGCTGAGGAGGTGCTCGCGGACCCCGAGATCGAGGCGGTGCTGATTTGTTCGTCGACCGATACGCACGCGGATCTTATCGTGGCCGCGGCACGCGCGGGCAAACACATCTTCTGCGAGAAGCCGATTGACCATGGCCTGGAAAGGATCGATCTGGCACTGGCAGCAGTGAAAAAGGCCGGAGTAAAGTTGCAGGTTGGATTCAACCGGCGCTTCGATCCCAGTTTTGCCCGCGTGCGCAAGGCGGTCGAGAGCGGCGAGATTGGCACGCCTCACTTGCTTCACATCATTAGCCGCGACCCGGAGCCTCCACCCATCTCATACGTCAAAGTCTCGGGTGGGATCTTCCTGGATATGACCATCCACGATTTCGATATGGCACGATTTCTTATGGGCAGTGAGGTGGAGGAGGTTTTCACCGCCGCCGGGGTGAGGGTGGACCCACGAATTGGCGAGGCCGGCGACCTGGACACGGCGGTGGTCCTGCTGCGATTCAAGACCGGAGCGATCGGAACCATTGATAACTGCCGCAAGGCAATCTATGGATACGACCAGCGGGTCGAGGTCTTTGGCAGCGACGGGGCCATCTCGACGGGCAACTGCTATCCGAATCAGGCAGTGGTCTCGACGGCGACTTTCATCCGGAAGGATCTGCCGCTGAACTTCTTCATGGACCGCTACGCGGAGAGCTTCGCTATTGAGCTGCAGGCCTTTGTCAGAGCTGTGTTGGATGACAGCCCCACTCCCGTAAGCGGAATCGATGGACGTATCCCGGTGGTGATGGGGCTGGCGGCCCGCAAGTCGCACGATGAGCACCGCGCCGTGCGGCTGGAGGAATTTCGCGAGCACTAATGACAGCCACTGTCTGGGCTCTGGAGGTTTCGTCTGAAGCGATCAACCGCCAAGGCTATATTGACCGACGGCCACCTCTGGATCCCTCTATCCCTACTCGTACTGGGGGTGCTGTTGTTGATCTATGTCCACTGAAGTGGAAACTCATTGGAAGCGCAAACACCTTCGATGCTTACAGCTCGGTTCCTTCACGTGCTGGGGGTAGTATGCGGCGTGGCGGCGGGCGCCTGCCTGGGTGTGGCGGAAGCGCCCACCAAGTTGGTCACCCTCGGGCTCTCACCCTTCCTGATTTCGCTTTGCATGGTTAGCGGCGTGTTGGTAGCCCGTTGGACCCTTCCGGTAATCCTGAAAGGTACGACCGACATTCTCCTTGATTTGCGTGAAAGAGCACACCTGATCGTTTGGGCCATTCTCGCCGAATCTCCCTGATTTCCGAGCGTGCCGGTAGCCTTGCGCCCCAAGCGGGGCTGCGGCAGCGATTGTGAGAGGAATGCTGACCTGGGACGCGGTGTTGATGAGAGTGGGTAGCGTGCCGCCGGTTAGACGTTGTATTCCTTGCGATGGACATCGCTGGAGACAAGCACTGGCTGCTCCGGCAAAACCTTTTTGAGCGCCTCGATTTCCTGTTCGCCGGCTGCCAAGGGCAACTTAATCTGACCGCGCTGCACGACGGACCGGAGCATGCCCATGGCGATTTCAAATCCTTCGTAGGCGCTTTCGCCGTTGCAGGGATGCACCTGGTTGTCGTCGTCCAGCCAGCGCACCATGTCTTCGATGTACGGGGGCATTTCAAGGTCGTAGTTCATGCAGCCGGGGCCGGAAATCACCCCTTGCTGAGCATGAGTGACGGCTCTCCAGCCGCCGCCGGTCAGAACTTCAGCGAATCCTTCGGTGCCGTAGACGCCGATCTTGTTCTTGCGCCACCAATAGTCGACTTCCGGAACGTCCGGGGCGCCGGCGCCGCATTCGATGATGCCGCGGACGCCGTTGGCGAATTGAATGAATCCGCCAACATAGTCGGGAGAAGGATGATTGTCGGAGAGCTTGCCGCGCCCCGCGGCCTGCGCCATGACCCATTCGGCGCGCGCGTAGCCGTTGTACCAGCGCATGTATTCGACAAGATGCGTGAAAAGGTGGAGGAACCATCCGGCGGCGTGAGCATGGATGGTGTGGATGCGGCCGAGCGCGCCGCTCTCCACAATTTCCTTGACCTTTTGATAGTGCTGGCCGTAGCGGTGCTGGTGAGACACAACGGTCTTGACCCCCGCGGCGTTGACCGCCTTGCGAATCGCGATGGCTTCGGTCATGGAAAGGGCCATGGGTTTTTCGTAGGCGATTAGCTTCGCGCCGGAAGCGATGCCCACTCGAATAAGTTCCAGCCGGATCCCTGGGGGGGTGCAGAAACAGAAAACATCCGGCTGGATTTCTTTCGCGAGAGCGAGAGGTTGCAGCGAGGTCTTATGAACACCGAGCTCCGCCGCGGCCTTGGCCAACTGCTCCGGGCTGGAATCCGCGAGCCCGGCCAGCTCAAAGCGCGGGTTATGCTTGAAGGCGAGGGCGTGATGCTTGCCGCGCTTTCCTGTTCCGACAACCACGACCTTGTAGATTTTTTTCGCGCTCACAGCGATCGCTCCTCGGTACGCGTTACCGCCCGAACTGCGCGTCCCACTCCTTGAGTTTCGCGACGGTGTAATCCACTTCTTCGGCGGTCAATTCGGGAAACATCGGCAATGAAACGCATTGCGCGGCGTTACGCTCGGCGTTGGGCACGTGGGGGTGAATGTCGGCAAGCTTGTCCCAGGGATACCCTTCTTGCTGGTGGATGGCGATAGGATAGTGCTGCTTGGCGTCAATGCCGTGCTCCAGCAGGAACTGCGACAGGTGGTCGCGCTTAGCGTGTTCGATGACGTAGAGATGGAAGACATGACGGTAGCCCGGCAGTTCCTTGGGGAGCTTGAAGCTGGTGCCCTTGAGGCCATCGGTGTACCGCGTGGCCCAGGTGCGGCGCTGGTCCGTCCAGCCCTTGATGTGCTTAAGCTTGACACTCAGGAACGCAGCGTGGAGATCATCGAGGCGGCTGTTAAACCCAAAGGAGTGCACAGAACGCTTGAGAGAGCCGTGGTTACGCAAGCGGCGAGTGGTCTGTTCGATATCGGGACGATTAGTGATGAGGGCGCCGCCGTCGCCGTAAGTGCCCAGGTTCTTTTGGATGATGAAGCTGGTGCACACGGCGTCGCTGAGTTCGCCCTGTTTGAAACCATCGCCGTGAGCATCGATGGACTGAGCATTGTCTTCCACAACCCAGAGCTTGTGCTTCTTGGCGATGGTACTGACCGCCTTCATATCGGCGCAATGGCCGTAGAGATGCACGGGCACGATGCCAACGGTGCGCGGCGTGATGGCGGCTTCAATTTTGGTGGGGTCGATGTTGTTGGTGACGGGGTCGGAATCGACGAAGACAGCCTTGCCTCCAGCAATCCAGATGGCCTCGGCGGTGGCAAAGAAGGTGTTGGCGGTGGTGATTACTTCGTCGCCCGGCTGGATGCCCAGCGCGAAAAAGGCAAGCCAGAGAGCGTCGGTACCAGAGTTCAGCCCGACGGCATGCTTCATTGCAAAGAACTCGGCGAGTTCCTTTTCGAACCGAGCGAGGGTGGGGCCCATGACATAGGCCTCACTTTCCATGACGGCGTGGAAGGAGTCGTCGATTTCTCGCTTGATGTCGTGGTATTGGCGGCCGTGGCCGTAAAACGGTACTTTCAACTTTGCCGGTGTCGCGGACCCAGACATAACATCCTCCTCGATAACGCGGATGCAAAAGCTTCGCAAGGTGTTCTTGGGATAAGAATATATTCCGCCGGGCCCGGGGGAGTCAACTATTAAACCGATTCAATAGAGGGTATTGGGAGTACCCGGGCCAGCGTTTGGTTCCCCCACCTCCGCCACGCGGTGCCACACGCTTTTTGCGCCGGTAAGCAATGGCGCACACAAGGAATTTGCAGCGGAGCCTTGGAGACTACCTTCGGCGCCGCCGCAGGTTTTCTTTTCTTCAAGACAGGTTCGCTCCTGGCTCCCTTACCGCCTCAAACTGAGCAAACACAAATGCACTCGGTAGTCCGGCCTCTCCATTTATTCCCTCCACCTCGTGACAAGATACCGCGGGGAGGGGGGACGTCTTCCGCTCCAGCCGCCCGCTCCCCGCAAATTCCATCTCTCCCAACTCCGCTGGCCTGCTTTTCCTCCTCCCCCGTGGTACTCCGCACTTGACAGATTGGGAGCAACCGAGGGCATTGAAAGCAGCCCCAATTCTGGATTATACTCTATGCGATTATTTTGTACACACCACTGAGAATGAGCCATTTTTTATGATTCTCAGGGATATTTCCTACTGTGATGTCTGGAATCACAAAGCGCTTTGATTGCTTCGCGCTGGGCCGCTGAAGCCCGCGGCGCAGCCCGGTGGCGCATTCCAAGGAGTCTTCCATGAGTTCTCAGCCCTTCGTCATTCATTCCGGGCATCTCGCCGAAGGACAATCGGGCGAGATGCTGCGGTTTTCGCGCGAAAGCGTGCAATGGGAATGGATGAGCATGTCGGCCAGGCGGCTGAATCCCGGTGACACCTACGAAGCGGTGACCCAAGGCGAAGAAGCTGCCTTTGTGATTCTCGGAGGCCGCTGCGTCGCCAACTGGGGAAAGGGTGAGCAAGCGATCGGTGGCCGGGAAAATGTTTTTAGCGGATTGCCCTACTGCGTGTACTTGCCGACGGGCTACGCCGTGAAGTTCAAGGCGGAAAACGTTTGCGAAATGGCGGAATGCCGCGTCCCGTCGGGGGCAAAACTCGAGCCGCGACTGGTAACGCCGGAAGACGTGGCCACCAGCCTGCGCGGCGGAGGGAACGCATCCCGGCAGATCGTGGACATCATTCGTCCCGACTTTCCCGCAGACAAGTTGGTGGTGGTCGAGGTGTATACCCCCGGCGGGAACTGGTCCAGCTATCCGCCACATAAACATGACGTGCACAACCCGCCCGCAGAAGTGGACCTCGACGAAATTTACTATTACCGGATCGACCGCCCCCGGGAGGGATTTGCCCTGCAACGTTTGTATTCTCCGGACAAATCGCAGGACTTCACGGTGCGCGCCGAGGATGGTGATGCGGTCCTGGTGCGTTCCGGTTACCATCCGGTGGTGGCGGGCCCGGGTTACAACGTGTACTACCTGAATTTCCTGGCCGGGACGTCGCGCACGCTGGCCGGGACGGAAGATCCCAATCATGTGTGGCTTAAGTCCACTTGGAAGGAAATGGATCCGCGGTTGCCGCTGGTGAGGTAAAAAGGGTGGGAACAGCGGGGGGGCGGTGGAAGGATCAGCCTGAAAATCGGCCGGCAGTCAGGGGCAGGTCTGAATCTACGTGAGGGGATAAGCGCTTAGCTGGGTGTGCCGGGCGTGGTAGTGTGGTGTCCCGCAAATACCCGGCAGGTGCCGCAGATGCGAGTGCATTGATGTTGCACAACTTAGAGCCTAGAAGTTTTTTAAATAACTTTCTGGGACTTCACACTAGCAACTGCGATTGCCTCTGCGGCATGCTAGCGGGCGCCGGGGCGAAGCACGCAAGGAGAATGGCTCCATGAAACACCGATTGACAGTGGCACAGGCAATTGTGGCTTATCTGCAAAACCAGTATTCCGCTCGCGATGGTAAGGAATACCGGTTCATCGCAGGAATTTTCGGAATTTTCGGCCACGGCATCGTGGCGGGAATCGGGCAGGCCCTCGAACAGGATACCGGGCTGAAATATCACCTCTGCCGGAATGAACAAGCCATGGTCCATACGGCCGCCGCGTTTGCGAAAGCCAGTTTCCGGATGAGAACGCTGGCGTGCACGACTTCGATCGGCCCCGGGGCAACCAACATGATGACCGGAGCGGCACTGGCCACCGTGAACCGCCTTCCCGTCCTGCTTCTGCCGGGCGATATCTTCGCGCGGCGCAATGTGGCGCCGGTGTTGCAACAACTGGAATCCAGCAGTTCTCAGGACATTTCGGTAAACGACTGTTTTAAGCCGGTCTCACGCTACTGGGACCGCATTCAGCGCCCGGAACAACTACTGACCGCCCTGCCGGAAGTGATGCGTATATTGACGTCCCCGGCAGAGACCGGTGCCGTGACCTTGAGCCTCCCACAAGATGTGCAAACCGAGGCCTATGACTTTCCCGAGGAATTTTTCCGGAAGCGTGTTTGGGTTATTCCGCGCAGCCGGTGCGATCAAGCTTTGCTGAAAGAGGCGGCGAAATGGATTCGCGCGGCCAAAAAACCCCTGATCGTTTCCGGAGGTGGAGTGCTTTACTCCGAAGCCAGCGGGGCGCTGGGAAAGTTCGCGGGGGCGACAGGCATTCCGGTGTGCGAGACGCAGGCGGGGAAAGGCGCACTCCCGTATGACCACCCGCAGGAAGTTGGTGCCGTGGGCGTAACGGGTACGCCCGGCGCGAACATCCTGGCGCGGGAAGCGGACCTGATCATCGGCATTGGCACGCGGTATAGCGATTTCACGAGCGCTTCCAAGACCGCGTTCCAAAACCCGGACGTCCGCTTCATCAACATGAATGTAGCGGAGTTCGATGCATACAAACATGCAGCCCTGCCCCTGACAGGGGATGCGCGAGCGACTCTGGAAGAGCTTCACAACGCCGTCTCGGGTTACACGGTGGAACAGAGTTATCGCCAGAAAATTGCCCACTTCTGTGCGGACTGGGAAAAGGAAGTCGATCGAATTTACGGGCTTGGGAAAGAGCCACCCATCAGCCAGGGAGAAGTCATCGGCGTGGTGAATGCGGCCGTTGAGGCGGGAGACACCATGGTCTGTTCCGCGGGAAGTTTGCCGGGAGACCTGCACAAACTGTGGCGCACGAAGAAACCCGGCGGCTATCACTTGGAATACGGGTATTCGTGCATGGGATATGAAATTGCCGGCGGTCTGGGCGTCAAAATGGCCGACCCGAAACGCGACGTTTACGTGCTGGTGGGCGATGGCTCTTACTTGATGATGGCGCAGGAAATCGTCACCTCCCTGCAGGAAGGCTACAAGCTGAACATTGTCCTGCTGGACAATCATGGCTTTTCGAGCATTGGAGGGCTCAGCCGGAGCTGCGGCAATGAGGGTATGGGGACAAACTACCGCTTTCGCCTGGGGGAGAAATACGACGGCGACCTCCTGCCCGTCGATTTCATCGGCAACGCGGCGAGCCTGGGAGCCTGGGCCACCCGCGCAAGAACGCGGGAGGAGCTTTCGGCCGCGTTAGCGGAAGCACGGAAGCAACCACGCACCAGCGTTGTGGTTGTGGAGACTTCGTACGAGGAGCGCGTTCCCGGATACGAGTCCTGGTGGGACGTCTCCATCGCCGAGGTTTCCGAGCGCGAGTCCGTTCGGGCGGCACGAAAGGTGTATGAAGAGGCGCGGAAGAAAGAACGGATCTTTTTCTAGCGGATTCCTCCGCGCAGGTTGGTTCCGAGATTGATACTAGTAACCGCGGCGTTCCTGGTGCAGGCGTTCCGCTACATCGTGTTGCATGAAAGTTTTCGCGGCCCGATCTCCATCCAGCCAAGCTATAATCCAGCGACTTTCAATTTGTGGGCATTAGCCGCTGGCACTTCTCTGGCCGCGCTGGTCTTTATTGAATTTAATGGCGTCTCCATCCTGGCGGAGGAAGTGAAAGACCCCAAGCGCAACGTCTTGCTAACCTGCGTCCTGGTTTGCGTTTTCACCGGACGCTTTAGCGAACTGCAGGTGTACCTGGCGCAGCGCGTCTGACCGTACCATTCAACACAACACTGCCTAATCCGGAAACCGCGTTCACGGATGTCGCACGCCTTGCCAGCGGTCCGCTGCTGTTTATGGCCTATGGATTCGTGCTGCTCGTTTCCAGTATTGCTTGCGGGCTCGCCTGGCTAGAGTGGAATGCCCTCAAAATCGGTGTATTTGCCGTTGCCGCCGATGGCTGCAAGGCTGCCGACGTTTTCGTGGCCTTGAATCAGAAGAAATTCGAGTTTGCATTCGCCGTATGCGGTAATGAAACCCAGATATGTGTTCTTTCGATGCTTTGCGCAAACGACTTAACCCGGTGTAACCCAGAGCGTTGAAAATCGGCCCCGTTCGGATCGCTCGGCGAGGAGCCGAGGGATTTGCTACTACTGCTCTTTTTCCGCAGCTCGCGTTCCTTGCAGTTTGAAGCCACAGGATTCTCTTACCCTGAGCTCCGGCAGGAGCTTCTTCTGCACTCCCGGGCCAGCCTTCCCGCCGATGCGATCGAGCAAAAGTTCGGCCGCCTCCTGGCCCAGCTGATACTTTGGCAGCTCCACGGTGGTGAGCTTGGGATGAAAAATGGCCAGCCACGGATAGTCGTCAAAACTCACCAGGCCAAAGTCTTCGGGACAGCGTAGGCCCATCTCTTCCGCAGCCTTCAGCATTCCGACGGTCATGAGGAAGTTGGCGACGTATACCCCGTCCGGCCGATGAGAGAGCAAAAGATTTCCCCCGCGATAGCCGGACTCAATGTGGTAGTCTCCTTCAATGACCAGGGCTGGATCATAAGCAAGGTTGTTGGCTTTCAGAGCATCACGAAACCCTTCCCACCGAGCCTTGCCATTACTGACCTTCCTGGGACCCCCGATCAAACCAATTCGTTTTCTTCCGGCACGCGCCAAGTGACAAACCGCTTCGTACGCGCCACGGTAGTCGTCGGTGAAGACCGCGTCCTTGGAAATCTTGGGAAACGTCCGCATGACCAGCACAATAGGGATCTTCATTTCCCGCATCCTCTGGCGAAGCGGTGGGCTGACGTCGCAGATCGCCTTGGTCAGAAGAATCCCGTCCACGCGTTTGGAGAGCAGCAGCTCAAGGGCATTTTCCTCTTTCTCTTGCGTATCATCACTGTTGCAGAGCAGGAGATTGTAGCCGCGCTTCTGTGCCGCATCTTCCGCGCCCCTCACCACCATGGGGAAAAAGGGATTGGCAATATCCGGAACAATCATCCCGATCGTATGACTTTTCTGCTTTGCCAGGCTGCGAGCGAGGAGATTGGGGCGGTAGTTTAACTTGCGAATCGCGGCTTCCACGCGTTCCCGCAATTTCTTGCCAACGTGACTCTTGTGATTCACCACCGCCGACACGGTGAACACGGAGACGCAGGCTTCCCGCGCCACGTCATAGACGCTGGCGGCCTTATCGCTCCCATCTGGTTTCTTCTTGCGTTTCATGGTCTTGCGGATGGGCTGAGTTTACTCCACCCGAACAAAAATCTCCAGCACTTGTCTCTAAGCGATTATTCAGCTTCCGGTTATGGCAGCGGGCTCGGCTTGCCTGCTCACTTCCATGTCTCCGTCTGATCTTCGGCCTGGTGCAACCCGCCGTACGGGTTGCTGCTCTTCCAAAACGGAGCTATGGCCTATTTGCAGTACAAACAGGGGTTATTTCCGGGGAGGGTCTAGGGAAAAAACTGTCCTGATTTTCCACAACAGGGCAACGCGCCCGGAATTTCTGTTTTCATTTTTCTGTCAAAGCGCTAAGATTTCATCGGTAAACGGCACGCGCAAAACGTATGGTGTCTCGTGCTGCAGGCTCGGTTGGGGTTTGACTGTGTGGAAGCTCGGCGTTCTCGGGTTGGAGAGATGATTGCAGTCGCCGATGGCGCCGTCGAACGCGCCAGACAAGTTGCGGATGAACTGGAAATCGAACATTCCTGCGCCAGTCTCGAGGGGATGGTGCGGCGGAAAGACATCGACGCCGTGCTGATTGCCACACCTGACAAATTTCATGCCCAGACAATTCACATCGCCTCAGCCGCCGGTAAGGACATGCTCTGCGAAAAACCGCTGGCCACAAATCTGGAAGATACTCAGGCAGCGATGCGCGAACTTTCTCGAGTGGGAGTGCGCCTGCAGCTCGGTTTCATGCGACGCTACGATGTGGCCGACCCTGCGGCGACGAAGCGGGTGCAAGCGGACGTACACTCAGCGGAAGTCCAGGATTTTGTCCACACTATGTTGACGGACGGGGTACCACGAGTCAACGGGGGACGATGGATTGCGGGCGCTGGAGGCTGCCCTTGCGGCGGAGAATTCTCATCTGCATTCTCGTCCGCACAGAAGTTCCCAGGAAAAAGCGGCTGCTAGCCGCCAACACACGGCCACCGGAGATAGATCATGACCCGAACAGTGACGCACCCAACCTTCAAAAGCCCATTGCATGAGATGACGCAGACGACCCCCAGCTGCTTGTGGAACGACTCGGCTTCCATCCAGGAGCTGACTTACTCCATCGAACACGGCGCGGTGGGAGCCACCTGCAATCCGGTCATTGTGCTCGGCGTCCTCAAGAAAGAGATGCCCCAGTGGAAGGATCGTATTCAGGCGCTGATTCATGAGTGGCCGAGGGCCACAGAGGGTGAGATTGCCTGGCAAGTGGTCCGGGAAATTTCCACCAAGAGCGCCGCGCTGCTGAGACCGATCTTCGATGCGGAACGCGGCCGCAATGGCCGGTTATCGATTCAAACGGATCCTCGCTTGTTCCGTGATACCGAAGCCATTGTGCGGCAGGCCGAGGAGTTCAGCAAACTCGCGCCGAATATGATCGTGAAGATTCCTGTGACGCGCGCCGGAATTCCTGCGATTGAAGAGGCTACCTATCATGGCATCAGCATCAACGCGACCGTATCTTTTACCCTGCCGCAGTGCATCGCCGTTGCCGAAGCCGTGGAACGCGGCTTGAAGCGCAGGGAGAGCGAAGGCAAAGAGATCGCCACCATGGGCCCCATTTGCACGATCATGGTCGGCCGGCTAGATGATTGGCTCAAGGTGGTCGCAGAAAAAGAAAATATCGCCATCGACCCCGGATACCTCGAATGGGCTGGCGTCGCGGTTTTCAAAAAGGCCTACCAGATTTTCCAAAAACGTGGCTATCGCATCCGGCTGCTCTCTGCCGCATTTCGAAATCACATGCATTGGAGCGAGTTCATTGGAGGCGACGTGGTCATCTCGCCGCCCTACGCCTGGCAGGTACGCTTCAACGCGAGCGATATCAAGATACTGCCGCGAATCGATAAGCCGGTGGAGCCGCGGATATTGGAAGAGCTGAACAGGAAGCTTGCGGATTTCAGGCGCGCATACGAAGAGGGAGGACTGCGCATTGACGAGTTCGATGCCTTTCCCGCAACTCGCCGGACGTTGCGCCAGTTCATTTCTGCTTGTCACGACTTGGACGGCGTGGTGCGGGATATTCTGATTCCCAACCCTGACATCGCCTGACTTCCGTAGTGTCCGGGTGTCTACTTCCTGCGCATTGCGAGGGTCAGTGTCAGGCTGTGACAATTTCACGAACGAGTCCGGAATCCGAACAGGATCCGGAATGTGAGCCGACGAGGAAATAACAGGTACTGAAGACGAATTTCTTACGGAAGAAAGGGACCTTTATGACTGTTCCAACTGTGGTTTCCGAGGATGTAACCACCGATCGTTATTACTCCTCCCCAAGCGACGCTAGACTGGACCCCATCAGCGGCGCGCTTTCGAAAAGGCTCAAATACGGGGTCGGGGGCGCCTGGAAAGAGTCCAAGACCCGCACATACATGCCTTGTTACGACCCCTCCACTGGCGCCGTGATCGCCTATGCACCCCAGTGCACAGCAGCGGAGGTCGAAGAAGCCATTCAGGCCGCTGTGAAGGTTTTTCCCGCGTGGCGCGACACGCCGGTGACCAAGCGTACCCAGGTGCTCTTCAAGATGAAGCAACTGCTCGACGAGCATCTCGAAGAACTCACCTACCTCTGCGCCCAGGAAAACGGCAAGAAGTGGGATGAGGCCATGGGCGACATTCTCAAGGTCATTGAGGTCGTCGAGTTCGCCTGCGGCGCGCCCCAAATGATGAAGGGTGAGTCGCTGATGAACGTCTCCTCCGGCTACGACACCGTCCAGTTCCGCGAACCGTTGGGTGTCTTCGCCGGCATCGCGCCCTGGAACTTCCCGGCAATGATCCCGCAGGGTTGGATGGCTCCCATCTGCATCGCCACGGGAAACTGCATGGTGCTGAAAGCAGCCAGCTTCGCTCCGCAATCCGCCATGCGCATCACCGAGCTCTGGAAGGAAGCCGGCCTGCCCGACGGGGTTCTCAATATTGTCACGACCAGCCGCAACGAGGCCGAAATCCTTCTCAAACATCCTGCCATCAAGGGCGTAACCTTCGTCGGCTCCACCAGCGTTGGGGTGCACATCTACTCCACTGCCGCCAGCCACGGAAAGCGTGTGCAGGCGCTCACCGAAGCTAAGAACCACGCGCTGGTGATGAGCGACGCGATCGTTGAACGTGCCGCGCAAGGAATCATCAACTCGTTCTGCGGATGCGCAGGCGAACGCTGCATGGCGCTGCCGGTCGTGGTGGTCGAGAACTCTATCGCCGACAAATTGGTCGAATCGGTCTTGCGCCTCGGGAAACAGGTCAACCTTGGTCCTGCCTATGACAAGAACACCGGAATGGGCCCCGTCGTGAACCAGGGTCACAAGGACTTCGTTCTCAACTGGATTGAGACTGCCATCAAGGAGGGCGCCAAGCTCATTCTCGACGGACGCAATCCCAAAGTGCCACAGGGGTGCGAGAAGGGCTTCTTCATTGGCCCTACCATCTTCGACTACGTCACCGAAGAGATGTCATGCGGCCGGGAAGAGATCTTCGGTCCGGTGCTTTGCGTCAAGCGCGTGGACACCTTTGAAGAAGGGCTGCAGATTATGAACAACAGCCGCTTCGCCAATGGTTCGGTGATCTACACCGAAAGCGGCCACTTCGCCCGCGAGTTCGCGAAGCGCACCGATGGCGGTATGGTAGGCATTAACGTTGGCATCCCGGTTCCGCTTGGGCTCTTCGGCTTCACGGGACACAAGCAGTCGTTCTTCGGTGACCTACATTGCATGGGACGCGATGCTTTCCTCTTCTACACCGAAACCAAGAACGTAACCTCCACCTGGTTCAGCGGCAAAGAAATCCCTGCCAAGGTCAGCACCTGGGACGGAACCATGACCCGCGGATAGGCACGCCGCGGCCTAACTGGCACTCTCTTAGGCGGACCCGCACGACATAGTTGCAAAAGCGGCTGGCGTTTCCCTGAGTGACGCACCGGCGCACATGTAGTAATACCAAGGCGCTTTTTCATTGGTACCAACAACTCTTATGAAAGTGCAGACTTGATGTTGTGGTTGTTTGACCTCCGATGCGAGGCATATGGGCAATCGCTTATGGAATCAAGCCACCCTTTATTTGCTTTTCAGCGCCCCGACCTTCGCTTCACGAGTAATCGATTCCCGCTTTCTCGGCCTAAGTCTTAGTGCCGTATCGGACGCGCGCCTCCACAGGAGGAGACGGCTTCCAGGACCGAAGGCAAATTCGCGCAGTCGTTCCACGGACCGCGTCGCGCGATCTGCGCCAACACAAATTGTCGACCTGAAGCCGCCGCGACTACTGGCCCACGGACTCATTCTTAGTCCCACTTAGTCCCAACCACCAGCGGATTTGAGGGCATCATTCTTACGTGCACCTCATCATGGGCTGTTGCGACCATTTGGATTAGCAATGAGATGACGAACTCAGGGGTGCACTTGATCGCCTGGTTTTGAACCTAGCGGTTGCGGGTGACTTGCATTCAGCGTAATCTATTGGGGAATAAGGAATAAGGTTCGGGGCGTGGCTCAGCCTGGCTAGAGCGCCTGGTTCGGGACCAGGAGGTCGGTGGTTCAAATCCACTCGCCCCGACCAATTTTAAATTCAGAAATTTGCAAGCAACGAAAAAGCAAACGAACTCCTGGTAAGCCACCAACGGCCAAAACAGGTGGAGGATACTCTAAGGGTTCGCGAATCTGTCAGTTGGAAACGGATGGCTCGCGAGCCAATAGTCAGAGCATGTCTGACAACCTGGGATCCATCACTGCAAGAACAAAGCTGAGGCTCTTCCATCTGGGAAGCGGAGCATTTTCGCGTGCCGCGAGCGCTCCTCNTTTTCGTACTGCGCCTGATTACAGTTGTGGACGCCGCAATCTGTGGCGGAAACGCCAGTATGGCAGTCGAACCGATAGCGAATGCTAACGAAGAAGGAATTCGCGGATGGCGCACAACATGCGCCACTTGTCCCCGAGCGGCGTTCTCTTTCTACTCCGCAACGTTACCGGAAACCTGGTAGATCGCTCCATCCATATCCATCCAGAATGAATAAGCGGTTGGATTGCCAGTCGCGTCAAGATAAAAGCGCTGGTCTTCGGACATCATGCCCATTGCCGGACTCGAGTAGACTTCGGAGATTACAAAGATGGATCCTGTGTTGTAAGCGGGGTTGAGCGACCACGTGACGGTGAGCATTGTGCCATCGCTGCCCTGAAACAGGCCCAAGTTCCCCGAGTCGCCTACTTTTACGGGCCCTTTGCCAAAAGAGTCGTTTGATAGCCGCACATAAGTTGTTGTGCCTGAGCTTGAAGTGTGAACCATCTGATAGAAGCTTCCGTCCGATACCCGGAAAAACTTGGTGCTGGTTTCGTCCACCAGATTCGTTCCGTTCTGAGCGAGTATGGACGTGGTCACGGTTGAATAACACTTCGTTCCATCCGGTAGAACTGTCACGTCGGCAGCAGGAACAATACTCAAGGAGCCGGACAGCCGGTTTCCCTGGGTATCTGTCCCCGTAAGGGAGGGATAGTTGAGAGCAACGCTGCCGGGTTTTCCCGTGAATGTGCTATCGAATATGCTCAAGTTCACTACTGTTCCCGCCGGCGTAAGGGCAGGACTGTTGCCGCCGCAGCCGGCGGCGCCGCACATCATTGCCGCAAGCGAACCGATTATTGCTGTCCTGATCTTGATCCTGGTCATCTTCCTTGCTTCCTTTGGATTCAAACGTCCGGGGCTGAAATCGTCGGTCATGTGAGGTTCACGAATCATTCCGGCTTGGCTGGATTGCGAATTCCCGGCGATGCAGCCACTTATCGCGGCATGCGATATCCCTTTTCCGGCCTCGCCCTCATTAGCCGGCTGGCTGCGGACTCTTGTGTGGCCGATCATCGTCGTCAACGTCGGAATGCGCCTTTCTGAGCGACGGAGGGAGCGGCTTGTTGTGCATCACTCCTTTCCAGAGAATGCGATTGTAGACCAGGGGATCGACGCGGTCGGCGTCGGAGAAATCGAGACCCTTGGTGACACGCGCCCAATAGGTGGCGTTGTGCGTAGACTTCTGGATTTTCATGCCAACGGGAGCAGCAGGCAGAGGAAGCTGCGTAGCGTAGAGGTAAGCGGAAGGTGAAGCGATGAAGCTCCACGGCTGCGGCGTGGTTGTGAAGATGTCCGTCATGGGGTGGCCGAGGGCGTCGTTCAAGTTCAGAAACTGCTTCAAGCCCAGAACCTCTTCCATCGTGCGGATGAAATCAATGGTGTTGTACGAGGTGGAGACCACTGCGCCTTGTTTCACGTAGGCGCCGGCGATAAAAGCGATGGTGCGGTGCGAATCGACGTGGTCAGCGCCATCCTGCGCATCGTCTTCCACCACGAAGATCAACGTGTTTTGTGCATAGATGCTGTTGGCGATTTTCTGAACCAGCAATCCTACGGCATAGTCATTATCGGCTTGCATCAACTCCGGAGTGTTGACCATGTCGATGGCGGTACCGAAATTTCCGGTGTGATCGTGCATGAGCCGGACGAGACTGAGCGCAGGAAGTCCGCCGCTGGCGTAGTTCGCATCGAACTCGCGCTCCCACTCTTTGTAGCGATAATAATCGGGAAAGTTGTTGTCGAAACCGCGGTAATAGGGGTCGGTGTAGGGCGCCAGTGCGGCATTGGTGGAAGTGGCGACGACGGTGTTTGACGAAGCGGGGTAATGTACCTCGGGAATGAAACAGCCTGGCTGGTTATAGCACGTGGTGTCGATGAAAAACCCGTAGTTGCGCACGGTGAGGCCCGCCCGCAACACGGCATTCCATATGTAGCCGGTGTTGATTTCGTTGTTGGGTCCATCAGGAGCGCTTACAGCGGTTTGGCCAGGTAGCACATCCGGATCGTCGGGCGTTAAGGGATTAGCGGCAATGCGCTCGGCGAGAGTGGGAAGACTCGTATTTACGCTGCGATTAAGTCCTTCCGAATCCAGGCTGAGGGCGCGAAACCCGTAAACTACCGGGAATTGGTGCTCGACCACGTCAGGACTTTGCGCCGATGTGCTCCAAAGCCATCCGTCGTAGCTGACTTCCGAGGTGGCATAAAAATGGTCGAGTGTAACGAACGTGCGCGCCAGACTATGTTCGTTCGGAGTAATGACCTGCCCCCACTGCACCAGGCTGGGGTCCTGATCGCCGATGGGCGTACCGATGGCATCGACCAGATCGCCGAGGACCTGATCGTAGGTTCGATTCTCCTTGAGAATATAAATGACGTGTTTGACCCCGCTACTTACAGCAGCCATGATCTGCGCGTCGCTATTACTTTCTGTCGACGAGAAACGGTTGTTGGTTGCCACCTGCGCCGTCAATTGCTGCAGCTGGCCGGCGCTCGGAAAGGGAAAACTCTGCAGCCCGGCCTTGGTGCGCTGCGGATTATATTGATTGGCCGGAAAGCAATTCGGTTGGAAGATCGTCGGCCCATAGCCATAACACCAATCGAGATTTGGCCCCGTAGGCGATTTGGCATTCGCCACGTACATCCATCCTGAACGGCCGACGCTGACGGAGTTGGGATACCAGCCTGTCGGAATCAGAGCGACAACGTTATCGCCCGAGTTTGTCCCAGTAAGTTGAACGACGGCAACGTTGTTGAGGTTCCCATTGGTCACATAAAGCTGGGTCTCGTCGTTTGAAAGGGTAAGACTGTTTGTATTCGACCCGGCATATACAGGGTTGGCGTTCGCAGTGACGGAATTCGACGAATAGAACGAAGAGGGAAACAGCCCCGCGGGAGCTATGACCGGAATGGTCTCAATAACCGTATTCACGGTCTGGAAATGCGTTGGATCGGGATTGATGTCGATTACGTCGACCGTGTCGGATTGATCTTCAGCGACATACAAGAGCGTCTGCGCCTTGTTCATGACCATCTTGTTCGGCTGACCCTTCACGGCGATTCGCACTGACACGGCGTAGGGGCCATTCTGTCCGGTCGAGGTCATCGTCGGGCTCAGTTGCACCACATCGATTTCGCGGTCGCGAATGCTGGAAACGTAGGCGACTGCATTCGGCTCACTGCCGGCAATCTGGACCCAAAACGGATATTCACCGCCCGGTGTTCCGCTTGCCGCCGTGATCAGGCTCTTACCGGGACGCAAATCTACATTGGCAGTTGCCGCGGTGCCCCCGTTATACGACCAAGCGCCATACCCCCCGGTAAGGATCGAAATGGAATCGTTGTAGTAGTTCGCCACCACCATGGTCTGTCCGGAATTCGAGAGCGCAATGCCAGCCGCGCAGGGGTAAACCGCAACCTGCGCATTAACTGGCACAGTTTCGACAGGCGGCACAACGTCCAGACCGATTCCGAGGGTATGGCCGAGCCAGAGCGGTGCCGCTGGACTCGGCGGCGTTTGCCCCGGCTTCCCCAGGTTCGGGGTGTTGTGGATGTCCAACGACCAGAGTTTTGCGGAAGCGTTGTAGGAGTAGACAAACACTTCGTCCGCGCTGCAACTCGGCACGTAAATATGCGCTGCTGTGCCATTGCTGGACGGATCCCAGGCGATCCCGAAATACGTCACGGGCACTGTAAGCACTTGCTTTTTAATCGGAGCGCCGCTGGAAATGTCGTAAACGAAAACATATTCGTTGGAATCCGGCTTGTAGAACGAGGTGAGTGAGTTGCTGCTGCCGTTAAATACCCGGTTGTAGCCGGTGGTCATCACCAGCAGTGTGTTGCCATCCGGACTTACCGCAGTCGTGGCGGCCTGCGAGGCCAGCCAGGCCGGATTGTCGGGGAGGTCGGGGTTGAGTTGCTGGAATTGCGATCCGGACGGCGCGAGCGGCGTAATCGTTTGGTCCATGTTGGGAATGAACTGGGACCAGGGCGCGGCGGGTTCAACCGTGATGCTCACGTTTGCCACAGCATTGCCGTACGCTGTCGAGGCTGTAACCGTATACGTCGCGGTTGACTTCACCAGTAACGCTGTTCCAGTGATGGTTCCCGAACCGCTGTCCAGGCTCAGGCCCGTCGGCAATGGCGGGCTCACCGAATAAGAGCCCACTACAGCGTTGCTGAGTTGCAGCGGCGTTATGGTTTGGCCCAGGGTGTACACCACGGTGCTGGGTGCGTAGGTTAATGTCGCCGCCAGAGTATCCACGGTGATGGTGACGTTCGCCGAAGTGCTGCCAAACGCATTACTGGCAGTGATTGTGTATGTGGAAGCCGCTGCGGCTGCTGGCGGAGTCCCTGTGATGACTCCCGTGGTCGCGTTCAGCGTCAGCCAGGAAGGAAAACTCGGACTCACGTATGAGGTAGGCTGACCGCCGGTGTTGCTCGGGATATTTCCCTGAATGGCTTCCGTCGCGGTATAAATTGCGGGATTACTGCTGTAGGTGAGATTGGAGGGCGCGCCGTTAGTCACAGTGATCGTCAGTGTGGTGGTGACGCTGCCGCCGGAGTTGTAAGCGGTAACCGTGTAGTTCGTTTGTGCGGTGGCGACAGCCGGTGTTCCGCTGATCACTCCCGTGGTGCTGTCCAGACTAAGACCCCAAGGAAGCGTGGGAATCAAGGTATACGAGGTGGCAGCCCCGCCCGTGCTCGTAGGCGTGTTCGCCGTGATGGGCGCGCCCACGTTGTAGACCGCCGGATTCGTGGAGTACGCCAAGCCGACAGGAGCGGCGGCATTCACGGTTATGGACAGAGTTGCGTTTACGCTGCCCGTCGCGTTCGATGCGGTCACGACATAGTCGTTCGCGGAGCTCACTTGCGTCGGTGTTCCGCTGATCACGCCCGTGCTGCTGCCGAGGCTCAACCCTGCGGGGAGAGTTGGATTCACGCTGTACGAGGTCACCGCGCCGCCGCTACTCGTTGGGCTGTTTGCGGTGATGGGTGATCCTACTTGGTACCTCGCCGCAGGTGTGCTGTACGTCAGGCCCGACGGTGGCTGCGGCGTGGGTGTTGGGGCCGGGGTGCTGCCTCCACCGCACCCGCACATCGAAAGAAACACGGTCATCAAAAAGGGAGACGTCCATTGTGCCGGTCGCATCAAAGCACTCCAGTTGGTTTGTTATCGCCGCCGTGTCCTTGCGCGGCCGTCCGCCATGCCGGAGCGAGGCGATCGTATCCCGATTGCTCGGCAGATTGGTGCATGGGGCCTCTGCGCGTCTGAAGCCCTTAAAAAGATGAGCAGGTGGTGAGCCAAAGTCGATAAAGACCGCGCCCCCGAAAATGTGGGCGGCGCGACATTTGCTCCTTGCGGTAACTGGAATCAATACGCAGATTTGCGGACACTCGACCAGGGAAACTTCATGGATGAACCTGAAGGCATCTTCCGAACCGGCGCCCGTTGCTGCTGCATGCCCGCATTTGCGTTTCACTTCAAGACACCATGCTCATTCCGAAACTTCCTCCGTTCGAGATCGGTTGAAGATTGCAGAATCTCACCCGGCAACGGCAGTCCGCGAAGTCGCGCACACTCAGCATTTCCGGCTGGGATCGGTAGACCTGTACGTTCACAGGGGAGGCATCTGAATTCGGCCATGCGATTGCAAATGAAAGGTGGGTGGGGGCACGTTGTTTATTGCAATTCGACTCCTCCGGCACGTTCCCGTTTTCGAGGCACGGAGATTGTTGCGGCCCCCTCTGACAAAAGAGAGCTTATGGCCAAGAATTCGCGATGCCTGCGGTTGGTTTTCATTTTGTCTATCGCTTTGCCGATGTTAGGATGCGGCGGCTCGAATACTCCTGCTCCTGCTCCGACTTCCACATCGAGTGTGTATCAGGTGGTGACCGTCTCCGATCTACACTTCAATCCGCTCTACGACACCAGCCTGTATTCACAACTGGTGGCTGCCGATCCGGCCACACAATGGCCCGGCATATTTCAGAGTTCCGCCAAAAAGGCGCCCAGTATGGCGGGAGCCGACACTAACTATCCCTTGCTAATGCTCACATTGAACGAGATGAACAAGCACATGGGCACCAGTCCGGTGGTTCTCTTCACCGGAGACATGCTCGGGCACTACATACCGCAGAATTTTTCCTGCGCGTACTACAATGTACCGCCCGCGGTGCCCCCGACGAATTGTCCCCCTCTCGACCCAACGGCGTCTGCGGCGATGCAGCAATTCATCGACAAGACCGTGGCGTTTGTGGCCCTGCAAATTCGGGCGGCGGCGGGCAATGCGCCTGTGATGTTCGCGGTGGGAAACATCGATACCTACGATCAGGCGGCTCAGGGACCGGGTAGCATTTTCCTCATGAATAGTGCGAAGACGTTCTATACCCAGTTCCTCAGTAACAGCGTGAACGAACAGACATTCACGACCACGTTCACGAGTGGCGGCTACTATTCCGCGCAGCCGCTAGGATCAAATCTGATGGTCATCGGATTGAACACCAATTCTTTTGTGGACGGGGGGCCCACCAGCACCGATGCGAATGCGGAACTCGATTGGCTGAATTTCCAACTCGCCACGGCACAAGCTGCCGGACAGAAGGTATGGATCTTGATGCATGTGCCCCCGGGGGCAAATTCGCAAGGCACGGCGCAGAATGCAGTCAAGGCCGGCACGCCGAGCGAGGTGAACGAACAAACCACGGAGATGATGTGGGATTCCGGGATCCAGGAAACCTTCCTGCAAACGCTGGAAAATTATCCCGGCGTGGTAACGCTGATGCTTGCAGGTCATACGCACATGGACGAGTACCGGATTCTGTCGACGGGGAACGTTCTGGAACAATTGCCTTCCATCAGCCCGTGTTTTGGCAATAACCCCGCATTCAAGGTTCTTACGATTGGTCAGGAGACGCTCGCGGCCACAGACTACCAATCCTACTATTTTAATCTGAACAGTGTCCCATTGCCGACCCAGTTCGCTAGTCTTTATCAGTTTTCTGCCGCCTATGGTGCACAAGGATCACTGAGCTCTTCTTTACAACAGTTGTACCCGCTGTTGGCCGGGAACCAGGCTCAGGAAAACGCGTACACCAATTACTATGAATCCAGCGCCACGGCGCTGCCCTGGGATCCCATCACCAGCGCCACCTGGCCCATCTTCGCCTGTACGATCAGCCAAATGGACGGTCCGGATTATATCGATTGTGTGAACACCTACTGAGGCCCAAACCGAGGGGGCACACCTTTGTGTTCCGGGATGTCGTGCATCGGACGCGCAAAATCCCAGTTCGTTGTTGTACCGGGTAGACGGGGCCTCGACGCTTCCAAAGCGGTTGCTCCTGCCAAGACCGATAACGAGTCACGCGGTTCCGCAGTGCCAAGAAAAGCTCGATACAAGCACAGTTGGAACTATTTGTTCAATTTGTCTAACAGAGAGCGGCCCGAGAAACAGCAAGTGACGCCAAGACAGCGACTTAGGTTGATTTGGTTGCTGGTTCGGGACCAGGAGGTCGGTGGTTCAAATCCACTCGCCCCGACCAGTTTTCTTCAAACCAATCAGACCGTTACGGCAACTTTATGTTCAACTACAGCTTCGGGTTCTGGTTCATCAGGTTCAATTGAAACCAATGAAGCCGGAACGTTGAAGCCCACTGCAAAGCAGTTCACCTTTGAATTAATGGACTGGAGAAAAGCTGAGTTAGTACTTCATCATTTCAAGCTCAAGCGCGCGCTTCCGCTCAGGTAATCATCAATCGCCGCCGCGGCCTGACGCCCTTCTGAGATTGCCCAGACCACGAGTGACTGCCCGCGTCGCATATCACCGGCCGCAAAGATGCCAGGGACGGAACTCTGATAATCAGGGCCGGTGGCCACATTACGCCGAAAATCAAGAGCGACGCCAAACTGTTCGATCATCCCCTGCTGTACGGGCCCAGTAAACCCGAGGGCGAGCAGGACGAGATCCACGTCCAAAGTGAACTCCGTGCCCGGCAGGGGCGCAAACTTGGGAGGCGGGCCCACGCGGGTCGCGTGAAGCTGCATCACGTTGCCGTTTTCGTCTCCGATAAACTTCGTGGTTGCGATGGACCAATCGCGCAGGCCGCCTTCTTCATGGGAGCTTTCCGTGCGCAATTGCAACGGCCAGAGCGGCCAGGGTGTGCTGGGCGCCCGCTCCTGGGGCGGCATGGGCATGATCTCGAATTGGTGTATGGACTTGGCCTTCTGACGGTGGCAGGTGCCCAGGCAATCCGCGCCGGTGTCGCCGCCGCCGATGATTACCACGCGTTTTCCTGTCGCGAGAATCTGGTTGGCCACCGAATCCCCGGCGTTACGTTTGTTCTGTTGCGGCAGGAATTCCATGGCGAAGTGAATCCCCTTCAACTCTCGGCCGGGCACCGGGAGGTCGCGAGGACACTCCGAGCCCCCGGTAAGCAGGACTGCATCAAACTCCTTGCGAAGATCCTCCGCCGGCAAGTCGTGGCCCACATGAGTCTGGGTCTGAAACTCGACGCCCTCAGCCGTCATCTGTTCAATGCGCCGGTCCAGAACATGCTTTTCCAACTTGAAATCGGGTATGCCATAGCGCAGCAGCCCGCCGATGCGGTCCGCTTTCTCAAAGAGCG
>JGI12270J11330_10000437_pt1 | contig 32297 bp, 31 predicted proteins | sample PeaSoiMetSII2010_FD_11330 | JGI IMG/M metagenome (IMG submission 11330)
AGACGCCCTCCTCCCCGACAATCCCCAATCCTTTATCAGTTCCTCTGGTCTACTTTTACTCCGCTGTCGTGGTCTGGTTTTACTCCGCCCTTGACAGTTTTGGTTTTCAGGTTTTGATGTTCGACCGCAAGCAGATGCCGCTGCAATTGCATCTGCAATTCTTGGCGAGCCTGCACCCCGAGACTCGCTCCGCTCGTCAGACCCAACCCCACCCGAGGTCGGAGGCACAGAGTGTACTTCTTGAATACGGGCCACGGGTGACCCCCTCAGGGGCTCACTGCTGACCCCCTTTTCGGCGTCAAGGGGTTCGGTGGGGAACCCCTCAAGTGGCTCACTGGCAAGCCTGACGCGGTAATCCCGAGTCTTGGTACGGCGTAACTTCTTGCCCTTGTTCTCACCGCAGGTGGGGACGTAGTTGTTGATGGCGAGGTCGTAGTTACCCATCTGCTTCGGCACATAATGCGACGTGATGTAGCGGCCTTGGCAGAGCCGCTTGAGCACTCGCTTGGCGGTGGATTTAGACCATTGCCCGCCGACCAACGCCGCCAGTTTGTCGGCACTGCCGTGCCAGAAGCCTGTGCTCCAATCGCAGTCTTGGAGAATGATGTTGTAGGCGAGGTACATATCGCCGTCCATCCAACCCTTTGCCACGTGGTCGGTGAGAAGTGCTACTCGGATTTGCAGGTGCGGCTGGCTCATAGGAAGTTCTCCACCTGACCAGTTCCCGCGTCCGGCTCTCCACTCGCCATCGAACGCTGTTCGATCCAATCAGCCAGAAGACCGGGATCAAAACGGATCGTGTCGCTGACCCGGATGGCAGGAATTTCTCCCCGTCGAATCCAGCGTTGGATCGTGCTTTCGGTCACATCGAACAACTCAGCAACCTCTTTGACACCGAGTGGGCGGGTCTGCGCTCGTAGTTTCCTTAAAATCGACATCGTGCTACCTCGCTTGGGGCGGTTTGAAAGTGTTTCAGATGTTTTGCCCTCATTAACAGCAGTTCGTAGTCGAGAAATTCACTCGCGGACAATTTCAATTTCTTCGGAGGGCGAATTTCCCAGCGGCGATTGGAAAAATGAGACTTGTGACGTGACGGCGGATCAAGGTTGCCGCGCCCTCTACCAGTGGGCAGGCCGATTCTTGTGCTCATTCACGACGGTGCCGTTACGCTTCTTGTGTGTTTTCACTTTGTAAAGTATTGCCATTTGTGGTTCTCCCGTTTTTAGAGCGACTCCAATTCAACTTCGTCAAACATCCCACGTTTTGCTAACTCCAAAAGCCGTGGATTGCGGACGTATTCGTCCTTGCCCCGAACCTTCACAAACGCTCGAATCGTGCGAGGCTTACGCTTCGCTGCTGTGTCGATAGACTTCACGAATTCCGCACAGGCTTTGCAGATCAGAAGGTGTGGGGGATACTTAACCCCCTCCGGATGCGGAGCGGATTCCTGCATTATTGTTGCCTTCTCGTTGCTCTTCGTCGCTGTATCGTCTGCATGTTTCATTTGGTTCTCCTATATACGGTCAGGGCTCTGTTCCCTCAACCGCTCCTTGGTTCCCTTCCTTTTTGAGTTGCTACCGTAATACACCGAGCACGAATCGATTTTGGTTAGGAATGGGCACAGCCCAGCCAAAAACCGTTGGTAACCATGAGTAATTAGAAACACGGTTACCTACACTTGTTCAATCATTTGATTGGGAGCGTGCGGTGTCCACGGGCACCTACCCTCGGCTGAGGGCCGCTTGAGATGAGGCAGGGAAAGCTTGCCTTACTACATCCCCGCTACTAACTATAAAGTTAACACAGCCCGAAAGCCCTGTCAACAGCCTTGTTTGGGGCGATGGCAAAAATGTGGACGTGTTCTTTACGCAGCCTTCGCCCAGACGAGCGTCACCTTCTCAGCACGCTTGTCTTGGTCGAGTGCACGCAAGTATCTCTCAATACTCTTCAGATCGGAATGACCCATCTGGTCTCTCAGCGAGGCGATGTCCATGCCTTGGCGCAGGCAGTGGGTCGCGTATGTCGAGCGCCAGCGATGCAGCCGCCAGTCGTCCTGCACCATGCCCGCGTTCTTCGCGATCCGCTTGCACATGATGAGTAGCTTGTCGTTTGGTGTGCCATTACGGGTTGGGAAAACTAGGTCGCAGCCAGCCATCGGCTTCACTTTGCGAAGCTCTTCAACAAGCTCAGGCGGGATATAAACGTCCCTGCACTGATAAGCCTTGGGCATAAAGTCGTATTTTGGATTCTCGTCAATGCGGATCACGCCCCGATCAAGGTGCAGGCGGTCGAATGTCAAAAATACAAGCTCCGACTCCCGCAGCCCCGCCATCTGGAACGTTTTGAAGATCGGACGCTGGCGAGGACTGCACTTGGCGAAGAACCTCCCGAGTTGTTCTTCCGAGTAGACAAGCACGGGTGGGTTCTTGGTGTACTTCGGGGCATCCGCGTTCGTGGCGATGAAGATTCCCTGCGCCTTGAGAAACTGGTTCACGCGGACGAATTTCGTGTTCGCGGTACGTCGGGATTTCGTGGGGCTATGCTGGTGCGCCCAGCCCGCATAGTTGAGCAGGTCGAGCTTGGTGATCTTCGATAGACTCTTCTTGCCCTTGCGTTCGCAGTAGGCTTGGAACTCGCGAAGGATTTGCTTGGACGCGGCGTGCGTTTGAGGGCGCTTGCTCCCGTTGCCGACCTTCGCCTGAAGCTCCTCCAGATACGCCGTGACTGCCTCGTCTATCGTACCCGTGGTCTGCGACTTCTTGGGTCGCTCGACGATACCGTGCTCCATCGCCTTGAAGAGCGCACGCTGACGCTCCGCAGCGACGACGGCATCCGCTGGTTTCCGGCCGCATTTCTGCCAAGTCAGCTTCGGGTTGTAAAACGAGATTACGTAGTTGCCTTCCGCGTGGTGCTCTTCGCGCCCTTTAACCATCACCATGTCGGAGACGATCTTGCCTTTGGCGTCGAGCACGGGGCGGCAATACCGCCACTTCCCGTCTGCAAGACGCACGTGCTTCCAAATGCTCACTTTTCTATTCACCCGCATCGACCTCTCCCATCTAATACTGAGATTTGAGGGCATCGGGGCGAAACATTAGAAAGAACATTAGAAAGGAACGTCGTAGCCTAGCGGAGTCAGCGGCTTAGAAAAGAAATGGCTCCTCAGGTAGGACTCGAACCTACAACCCTCCGGTTAACAGCCGGATGCTCTGCCATTGAGCTACTGAGGAGTGGGAGCATGCTTGCATGCGTGCTTGAATTGTCAAAGAAATCATATCAGAGGCTACAACGGATTGGAAACTCGCGTGTCGGCAGCTCGCGCGCCCGCAGTGTGTCGAATGATCGGGGCGCGGTTGCTTCATCGCATCAGCTCACCGCCGATTCTCTCCCGAGAGTAGACATGATTGTTCGTTCGAATCGTTGGCCCCGGAATCACCTTGGGTCGTCGCAGTTGGCGAGAGGGCGCGTTTGTCAGGCCACTGTTCTGCTAACCTAATCTCCGGCGTTTCGTCCACAACAGGAGTGAGGTGTTTATGCTGGGAGGTTTGCGTTTGCTGACTGCTTTCCTGATTCTGCTCATCGGTGTGGTTGCCCTAGTCTATGCAAAGGATTCCCGTGCCGGGGATTCCACCGCTCCTTCCATTCCTGCCGGTCCTCCGAAAGCCAAAGTTGCCCCGGTCGAGGACACGGTCCAGGGTCACAAAATCGTCGATCGCTACCGCTACCTGGAAAACCCGAACGATCCCGACACCAAGCTCTACGTCGAGCAGGAACTCGGCTACACCCGCTCCATCCTTGACCCGCTCCCAGGACGCGACAAGATCAATGCCCGTCTCTCGCAGTTGCTTGAGATTGGCACCGTTGGAGCTCCGCAGATGGGTGGTAAGTATTACTTTCATACCCGCCGCGAAGGCAACCAGAACCAGCCTATTCTTTATATGCGCGAGGGGCTGAACGGGGGACTAAATGACGGACTCAACGAAAAAGACCGCGTGCTCGTGGACGTGAACAAAATGTCCACCGACGGCACCGTCGCCCTCGACTGGTGGTACGCGGCCGAAGACGGTAAGTACGTGGCCTATGGGACGTCCGCCAGCGGATCGGAAGAGAGCACGCTCCATATCATCGAGAGCGCGACCGGCAAGGTGTTGCCGGATACCATCGAGCGCACCCGCTTTGCCAGTGTGGCCTGGATGAAGGACAGCTCCGCTTTCTACTACACCCGCCATCCCAAAAAAGGCGAGGTGCCTGAAGGCGAAGAGGTCTACCACGTCAAGGTTTTCTACCACCAGATCGGAAGCGATCCCGCCAAGGATCCACTTATCTTCGGCGAAGGCCGCAATCCGCAGGACGTTCCCGGCGTCACTCTCTCCGAAGATGACCGCTGGCTGCTGATTGACGTTGGCGAAGGCTGGACGAAGTCGGAGATGTATTTGCAGGATCTTCAGTCGAAAACTCCTCCGCTCGAAATCACTACCGGCAAAGATTTCCTTTACGGCGCCGAGTTCTTTGAGGGCAAACTCTACATCACCACAAACGAAGACGCGTCCCACTATCGCGTCTTTGTCGCCGACGCGGCCAACGCCAAGCGCGAAAACTGGAAGGAGCTCATCCCGCAGTCGGACGCCGTGTTGCAGAACGCGAGCGTGACCGGCGGCAAGCTGCTGGCGCAGTACGAGCACAACGCGACCTCCGACCTGAAGCTGTTCGGGCTCGACGGCAAGAAGCTCGCCGACATTCCGCTGCCTGCCATCGGCGATGTTTTCAGCGCCTACGGCCGGTATGACCGCAACGAAATCTTTTTCGGATTCCAATCCTTCACGGTGCCGCCCTCGATCTACCGCGTTGATTTGACCGACGTGAAAAGCGCGCTCTGGGCCAAGGTCGACGCGCCCTCCATCGATCCTTCTGCCTATGACGTGCAGCAGGTTTGGTATGCCTCGAAAGACGGCACGAAAGTCCCGATGTTTGTCGTCAGCAAAAAGGGAATCGAGAAGAACGGCAACAACCCCACGCTGCTGACCGGCTACGGCGGTTTTAACGTCTCGATGACGCCGACTTTCAGCCGCAGCATGTATCTCTGGATGGAGCACGGTGGCATTTACGCGGTCGCCAACCTGCGTGGCGGTTCCGAGTTTGGCGAAGACTGGCATCGCGCCGGCATGCTCGAGAAAAAACAGAACGTCTTTGATGACTTCATCGCCGCCGGCGAATTTCTCATTGCACAGAAATACACCGACCGCGATCACCTCGCCATCTTCGGAGGCTCGAATGGCGGCCTGCTGATGGGCGCGATGATCACGCAGCGACCGGACCTGTTCCGCGCCGTCGTGTGCGCCGTCCCGCTGCTGGACATGCTGCGCTATCAGAACTTCCAGATCGCTAAACTTTGGATTCCGGAGTATGGCTCGGCCGAAGACGCCAAGCAGTTCGACTGGCTTTACTCTTACTCGCCCTATCATCACGTGAAGCCGGGCGTGGAATATCCCGCCATCCTGTTTATGACGGGCGATACCGATACGCGAGTCGATCCCATGCACGCCAAGAAGATGGCCGCGCTCATGCAAGCCGAAGCCAAGAATGGCGCCAGCCAGCAAAAGCCGATTCTGCTGCGGATCGAAACCAAGGCCGGGCACGGCCAAGGCAAGCCGGTTACCAAGCAGATCGAAGAGAGTACCGATATGTATTCGTTCTTGCTCTGGCAGTTGGGGGTGAAGCCGTAGCTTAGCTTTTGTGGGGACGGGCGCCCCCGTCCGGCCAGTTCCCACTGTGCTCCCCCGTGCCCTCTGTGGTTAAATGATGTCGGTGGCCCCTGAGCAGAAAATCCGCGTCCTCGTTGCGAAGCCCGGCCTTGACGGCCACGATCGCGGCGCCAAGGTGATCGCACGCGCCCTGCGCGATGCGGGCATGGAGGTCATCTACACTGGCCTGCGCCAGACGCCGGAGATGATCGTCAGCGCCTCGCTCCAGGAAGATGTGCAGGTCATCGGACTCTCGATTCTCTCGGGCGCGCACAACGCGATCGTTCCGCGCGTGATGGACCTGCTGAAGCAAAATAAAATGGACGACGTGCTGGTGCTGGTCGGCGGGATCATTCCCGATCAGGATATCGAGGGCCTCAAGAAAATCGGCGTGGCCGGTATCTTCCAGCCCGGCACTCCGATGGACGACATCGTTAAGTTCATCCGCGAGCATGTGAAGCCGCACAGCGTGCCAGCGGTTTAGTCTTGCGTAGGGACAGCCGGCCTCGGCTGTCCAAGGCGAGCGCAGCTCGCCTGGGTCTTTGTCCATCCATCCTTGCACTCAAGAGCGTGGCGGGGCTTCGCCCCGCTAGACAGCCGAGGGCGGCTGTCCCTACGCGAGTGTGGCTTAAGATGTTTCCGTGTCTCCTTCTTTCTTCTGTCATATTGAATCCGACGGCCCGGCACACATCCTGCGTCTCACTTCGCCCGACGGCACCAACCGCCTCAACCGTGCCTGCGTGCTCGCGCTGACCGTCGCTATTAACGAACTGAAAAAGCAACTCCGCCCAGTGATCATCACGGGCAATCGCAAATTTTTTTCGGTCGGCGCCGACTTGAATGAAATCGCCGCACTAAACGGCCCCGAAGCCTACGAGTTCTCCGCCATGGGACAAGCACTCATGAACGCAATCGCCAGGTATCCCGCCCCCGTCATCGCCGCGATCGAAGGCCACTGCATGGGCGGAGGTCTTGATCTTGCGCTCGCCTGCCACCGCAGGATCGCCGCGCCCCACGCCATCTTCGGACATCGCGGCGCCGCTCTCGGCCTCATGACCGGATGGGGAGGTACGCAACGTCTGCCGCGCCTGATTGGGAAGAGCAGAGCGCTGGAGCTTTTCATCGCCGCGGAAAAAAGCTCCGCCGCTCGCGCGCTCGAAATGGGATTGGTGGATGCAATCGCCGACGATCCGGTTGCCGAGGCGCTGCGCCAACTGCAACCGCCTCGCTGATGGCGCCTACACTCGCTTCCACCGCTCAGGGTAGGCTCGGTCGGCATTCGCGGACAAGAGTGTCCGCGCCACACAAAGAATTCGCGGACTACAAGACCAGCGACCAGCTCAGAAATGCCCACATCCACGCCATGTTCAGGAGACCGAACGCCGTGACATAGAAGGCGAGTTGCTTCCCATTCCAACGCTCTGCATAGGATCCCCAGACCAGAAACGCGGGATACACCATGAGCACATATCGCGCTGCCCCCAGCAGCGGACGGCCCGTGTACATCAGCATCTGCAGGATTACCGCCAGCGCGAACGCTTTGTCCTCGATTCGCACTTGGCGCCGCAGGCTGATCACGGCAACCAGGATGACCAGGCCCAGTTTGATCGCCAGCAGAGCATCGTGCTCGGTCACGATCAACCGCAGAGCCTCCCCTACGCCCCTCCACGGTGGAACCATGGTCATGCCTTGATAGAGCCGGTAAGCCTCCACCACAGAAATTCGGCCCGACCATCGCAGCCAACCCCAATAGCTGAGCAATCCGAGAGGCGTAAGCGCTACCACCAACGACCGCGCTTGCCGGCTGCGTAGCGCCATCATCAACAGCGGGATCAAAACCAACACGCCCGAAGGCCGGGCCGAGCCCGCAAGAAGCCCGCAAGCGGTCGCTGCCTCCCAACGTGCTTCCCGTCCAAAGATGATGGCCCACACCACCAGCGCCAGAGTCAAGGATTCCGCATAGCCCGCGAACAGCACGAAACTGGTCGGCCACACGCAGACCAGCAGCAGCATGCGGAGTTTTCCAACCTCCGATAATTCGCCCCCTGCCAGGCGCAGCAGTCCCCAGAATAAAAGGAACGCCGCCACGGTCGAGACCAGAAGCGCCGCCGCCATCGCCGGTATCAACCCACTCCCTAGCCGGATCGCTGCCGGATACAACGGATAAAAAATCACCGCCATAGGCCGGTCGTAGCCGTGCTCTGCGATGCGCAAGAACCAGAGCGTATCGAATCGCTCCCAAATTCCAAGCAACGCATAATGCAGACCGTGCGCCGCCGGCAAATTCTCGGTGAGCGCATTGCTGTGAATCGTCGCCGGATCCGGGTGCAGAAATGGCAGAAATGCCGCTGCCATCGCCGTATAAAACACGCGCAACGCTGCGGTTACCACCATCGCGATCTGCCAGTCTGGCCGGAGTGCGAGCTTGCGCAACATTTTTAGATTGTAGCGCCCGCCTCTGCCGACCCCGGCACTCCGAATCAGCGCGCTCCGCCCCTCGCACGCTGGTATAGTAAGTTTTCGCAAGTAGTTTCGAACTCTGCCCTCATGCGCCAACGTACCGATTCCACCGCTCTCTCCATCAACAACGTCCTCCCCACCAAAGCTGACCCCAGCTCTCTGCGCTTCGAATCCAACATGCGCGCGCTCGCCGACCTCGTCGCCCAGGTCCGCAACGAAGAGGAAAGAATCCGCGAAGGCGGAGGCGCCAAAGCCATCGAAAGCCAGCACGCCAAGTCGCGCCTCACCGCTCGCGAGCGCATCGACCTCCTCGCCGACCCCGGCTCTTTCTTCGAACTCGGCCTCTATGCCGCGCACAAGATGTACGAAGAATGGGGTGGCGCCCCCGCTGCCGGCGTCATCACCGGACTCGCCCGCATCCAGACCCGCATGGTCATGCTCATCGTGAACGACGCCACCGTCAAAGCCGGCGCCTTCTTCCCGATGACCACGAAAAAAGTCATTCGCGCGCAAAACATCGCCATCGAAAATCGCATCCCGACCATCTACCTTGTCGACTCCGCCGGAGTCTTCCTTCCGCTGCAAGAGGACGTCTTCCCAGATACAGACGATTTTGGCCGCGTCTTCCGCAACAATGCGGTCATGTCGGCCATGGGCATCCCGCAAATTGCCGCCATCATGGGCATGTGCGTGGCCGGTGGCGGATATCTCCCGGTGATGTGCGACCACGTCCTCATGACCGACGGCAGCGGCCTGTTCCTCGCCGGCCCCGCGCTCGTGCAAGCCGCCATCGGACAGAAAATTTCCGCCGAAGAATTGGGCGGTGCCGCCATGCACTCCGCCATCAGCGGCACGGTCGACTTTCGCGAACCCACCGACGAAGCCTGCCTCGCCCGCATCCGCTCGCTCATTGATAAATGGGGATACCGCCGCCAGTCCCTCTGGGATCGCAAGCAGCCCGTGGACCCGACGATGCCAGCCGAAGAAATCTACGGCGCCTACGATGCCTCGCCCGCGCGCCCCTACGACATGAAAGAAATTCTCGCGCGCATTGTGGATGAAAGCCGCTTCGACGAGTACAAGCCCGAGTACGGCAAAACGCTGATCTGCGGCTACGCACGCATCGGAGGCTTTGCCGTAGGGATCGTCGCCAACCAGAAACTCCACGCGCACCAGACCGACCACGAAGGCCACAAGCGCATTGAGTTCGGCGGTGTCATCTACACCGAGTCCGCCGAAAAAGCCGCCCGCTTCATCATGGACTGCAACCAGAGCCTGATCCCGCTCGTTTTTTTCCACGACGTCAACGGCTTTATGGTGGGACGCGATGCCGAGTGGACCGGCATCATCAAGGCGGGAGCAAAAATGGTGAATGCGGTGTCGAACTCCGTCGTGCCCAAAATCACCGTGATCGTCGGCGGTTCTTTCGGCGCCGGACACTACGCCATGTGTGGCAAAGCCTACGATCCCCGCTTCGTCTTCGCCTGGCCCACCGCGAAATACGCGGTGATGAGCGGGGATGCCGCTGCCGGCACGCTGGTAGAAATCAAAGTGAAGCAACTGGAGCGCAGCGGCAAGAAATTGAGCGAAGAAGAAAGAAAAGAAACTTCCGATTCAGTCAAGAAAAACTACGAGGAACAGACGGATCCCCGCTACGGCGCCGCCCGTCTGTGGATCGACAAAATCATCGATCCCATGGAAACGCGGCAAGCCATTACGCAGTCGCTGGAGGCGGCGTCGTTGAACCCGGATGTGCCGGAGTTTAAGGTGGGAGTGCTGCAAACATAAAATCGGATGATTGGGTCATTTGGCGATCGGGTGATCTGAAAAACTCCGATGACCCGATGACCGGACTCCGAGAGGCTGCATGAGCGAAGACGTAAAGTTGATCGAATGTCCCCGCGATGCCTGGCAAGGACTCAAGGGGCAGATCCCTGCCGAGCTCAAGACCAACTATCTCCAGGCCCTGATCTCAGCCGGTTTCGAGCACATTGACGCTGTCAGCTTCGTTTCTCCCAACGCTGTCCCGCAGATGGCCGACTCCGAAGAAGTTCTAAAAGAACTCGACCCGCCCGACGACGTCGAAATCATCGGCATCGTGGTCAACGAAAAAGGTGCGCAGCGAGCGATCGCGACCGAGGCCGTGAGCACCCTGGGTTTCCCGTACTCGATCTCGCCAACATTTCTGCAGAACAATCAACGGCAGACTCTGGAAGACGCGATTGAGGAACTGGAAAAGATCGAGAAGAAGGCCGATGAGGCCGGACTCGACACCGTTGTCTACATTTCGATGGCCTTCGGCAATCCTTACGGTGACCCCTGGAGCATAGAAGAGGTAGTCGAAGCCGTTGGCCTGCTCGAGTTGCAGGAGATTCGCATGATCTCGCTCGCCGACACCGTAGGCGTAGCGCCGCCTGAGAAAATTCGGGAAGTCGTCTCCGCCGTGATGGCCGAGTATGGTTACCTCGAAATCGGAGTCCACTTGCACAGCCGCCCCGACCAAGCCGCAGCAAAAATCATCGCGGCCTATGAAGCCGGCTGTCGCCGCTTCGATTCCGCCATCGGCGGTCTCGGTGGATGCCCCTTCGCGCAGGATGCCTTGGTTGGGAATATTCCGACGGAGACAGTAATCGACACCCTGCGCAGCCGCGGTGCGCAACTGCCTGCGCTGAAGCCGTTGGACGCATTGGTGAGAGCGACGGTCGAGATCAGTGCGAGGTATAAAACCTCAACGGACGTTGACTGAAAGGGCGCTAGAATCCACCATGAACTACAAAACGCTCCAACTCACCCTCGACTCCTCATTGGCCACCATCACCCTCAACCGGCCCGACAAGCGCAACGCCGTCAGCTACGAACTCATTGACGATCTGATCCGCGCTCTGGACGAAGTGAACAACTCTTCCGCCCGCATCCTGATCTTGACCGGAGCAGGGAAGGCCTTCTGCTCCGGCCTGGACCTCGACAACCTGAAGGCCTTGATCGGCCGCACGCCCGAGCAAAATCTCGAAGACTCGCGAACCATGGTCGGGCTGTTCCGTTCGCTCTATGAATTTCCCAAACCGACGATTGCCGCGGTCAACGGCGCGGCCATTGCCGGCGGCACGGGGCTGGCCCTGCTCTGCGATTTCACGCTCGCCGTGCCAGAAGCCAAGTTTGGTTACACCGAGGTCCGGATCGGATTCGTGCCTGCCATCGTTTCGACTTTTCTGCTGCGTCAGGTTGGCGAAAAAATTGCCCGCGACCTCCTGCTTACGGGCCGCATCTTCGATGCCGCGGAAGCCCTGAAGATGGGCCTGATCAACGAAATCGTTGCGCCGGAAAAGTTGCTCGACCGTGCCCGCGAACTCGCCGCGCAGTTGGCGGAGAACAGCCCGCTCTCACTTTTCCATACCAAGCGCCTGCTTACCGATCACGCCCGCGCGGAACTCGATGCGCAAATTGAAGCTGCCATCCGCGAAAATGCCGGCATCCGCGAGAGCGCCGATTTCCGCGAAGGGATCGAGTCGTTCCTCGAAAAGCGCAAACCAAAGTGGACGGGCCGATGAGTCGGCCCCATACATCGATGCCTATCAATGTAAATAAGATAGCGACAACGACAGTGAACGAAACTCGTGTCCGCGTCCGCTATGCCGAAACCGACCAGATGGGCGTCGTCTATCACGCCAATCATTTCATCTGGTTTGAGGTGGGACGCGTGGAACTCCTCCGCCAGTTCGGCGTCAGCTATAAAAATATGGAGCGCGAAGCCGGCTGCTTCATCGCCGTAGTCGACGCCCGCTGCCGCTACAAGGCTCCCGTGCACTATGATGACGAGGTCATCGTGCGCACGTACCTGAAACATGTCCGGGAGAAAGTGATCCGCTTCGGATACGAACTGCGAAGGGCGGAGACTGGCGAGTTTCTGGGCGAAGGCGAGACTACGCACATCGTCGCCGATGCAGAGATGAAACCCCGCGCGCTGCCGGAGAAGTACATGCAGATGTTTCGCGCGGCGGTTGGGAGATAAGAAAGATAAGGTCCGATGCAAGAGTTCCTCTACAGACTGCAACTTGTGCGCGGAGACATGCTCCGCAGCGGCCCGACCGACTCGGAACAGGCCGTAGTGGCCGAACACTTCGCATATCTCCAGGACCTCACGGCGCGAGGCGTCATAATCCTCGTGGGCCGCACCCTGAATACCGACGAAAATGCGATGGGGCTTGCCGTCTTCCGCGCCGAATCCGAAGACGCCGCCCGCCAAATCATGAACGGCGATCCGGCCGTAAAGAAGGGCGTGATGACGGCAACGTTGTATCCGTTCAGAGTGGTCTTGCAAGGAGAGTGAAAAACTCGAAACCAGAAACCAGGAGCTGCTCTTGAAAGCCCTGCACATCAACGGAAACGATCTCACGCTCGAAGCCGTGGGCGAAGTAGCGCACCCCGGCATCCGCCGACCCGTCCTCCTGGATCCCGACGCGCGCGAGGCCGTCAACCGCGCCCGCGCCGTCGTCGACGCGCTCGTCGCCAACAATAAAATTTCTTACGCGATCACGACCGGCGTCGGCAAGCTGAGCGATGTGCACATCGTTGGCGATCAGATCCGCGAGCTGCAAATCAACCTTGTGCGCTCGCACGCCGTCGGTGTGGGCGAACCGCTTTCGATCCCCGACGCGCGCGCCATGATGCTCTTGCGCGCCAACTCGCTGTCGAAAGGCAACTCGGGCGTGCGCGCCATCACCATCGATACCATCTGCGAGATGCTCAATCGCGGCGTGACTCCGATGGTGCCATCGCAGGGAAGCGTAGGAGCGAGCGGTGATCTTGCGCCGCTGGCGCACCTGGCCCTGGCATTGATCGGTGAAGGCGAGTGCTTTGACGAAAAAGGCGCGCGTTATGCAAGTGCCGAAGCGTTGAAGCGCGCACAAATCAGACCGTTGGTGCTCGAAGCGAAAGAAGCCGTGTCGCTCATCAATGGCACACAGGCCATGCTGGCCATCGGCACCTTGATGCTGCTTGCTGCGGAGACGCTGGTCGACACCGCGGACGTTATCGGCGCGATGGCGTGCGATGCCCTCCAGGGAACCAACGTCGCTTTCGACGAGCGCATTCAAAAGGTCCGCCCACATGCCGGACAAGTGAAGACCGCAGCGAACCTGCGCCGTCTGCTCGAACAGAGTGCGATCCGCGAGTCGCATCGCGACTGCGGCCGCGTGCAGGATGCCTATTCGTTACGTTGTATCCCGCAGGTGCATGGCGCGGTGCGCGACACGCTTGCTCATTGCCGCGCTGTGTTTGAGACCGAGACGAACTCGGCGGTCGATAACCCCCTGGTATTCGTGAAGAATCCGAGAGCGATGGACGGCGAGGGCGACGTGCTCTCCGGCGGAAACTTCCACGGCGAGCCCCTCGCGTTCGCGCTCGACTTTCTCGCGATTGCTTTGAGCGCATTGGCCGGTATCAGCGAGCGGCGGCTGGAGCGCATGGTGAACCCCGCGCTCAGTGAAGGGCTGCCGCCATTTCTCGCGCCGGGTGCGGGCATGAACTCGGGCTTCATGATGCCGCAAGTGACCGCGGCCGCGCTGGTGAGTGAGAACAAAGTGCTGGCGCATCCTGCGTCGGTCGATTCGATTACGACGTCGGGGAATAAGGAAGACTTTGTCTCAATGGGCATGATCGCGGCGAACAAGCTGAAGAAAGTGGTGGAGAACACGCGCCACACGCTGGCCATCGAGGCCATGGCGGCGGCGCAGGCGATTGACTTCCTCGCGCCGCTGAAGACTTCCAAGCCACTGCAGCAGGCGCACGCGGCCATCCGGGCGGTGTGCGCGACGATGGCGAAGGACCGCGTGATGTATCAGGATTTCGCGCGCCTCGCGGAATTGATCGCCAGCGGGAAGGTAGCCCAGGTGCTGCGATAAACGATGTTCTCTCATCCCTACATAAGTCTTGCTCAGGCGGAGTTGGCCGCGCTCCAATCCAACCCCAGTTCGCGCGCGATCGCCTTCATGGCTTCGATGCAGAAAGCGATGTGTTCTTCGAGATCCACACCGAGGTCGGCGGCGCCTTCGAGGATGTCTTCGCGGTGGACGCTGCGGGCGAAGGCTTTGTCCTTCATTTTTTTCCGGACGGACTTGGCTTCGACTTCAGCAAGCGATTTTCCGGGTTTCACCAGGGCACAGGCGGTGATGAATCCGGCGAGTTCATCGCAGGCGAAGAGGGTCTTTTCCAGGGGTGAGAGGCGGGCGACGCCGGTGTAGCGGGCGTGCGACAGGATGGCGCGGCGCACTTCTTCGGAATAGCCGCGGTCTTTCAGAATCTCGGAGCCTTTGTAGGGGTGGTCGTCGGCGCTCGGATATTTCTCGTAGTCGAAGTCATGGAGAAGGCCGACCATGCCCCACAATTCCTCGTCGGCTCCAGCTTTGCGGGCGTAGGCGCGCATGCAGGCCTCGACTGCGAGTGCATGTTTCCGAAGACTTTCCGATGGGGTGAACTCAGTTAGTAAACACCAGGCCGTGTCGCGTTGATTCATGGTTTTGTACCTGTTTTCTGCTGATTTTGCCGTGCAACTATGGTTTTGTTTCGATAAACGCTTTGTTCTTCGTACTTTTGTCTTGACTTCCACAGGCCCAATCCAGCAGATTACCCTCTAGTTGGCTGCGGAAAAAGTCGGATGTCGATGGCCAGCCCCTAAAGGGGCCACTGATTTCGTAGAACTTACGGTATCACTAAAGCGATGCCCTGATACGAAACCGGAGGTTTTACGCAGCTTGCTGGTTTGGCTTTGAGAGTAGCCCCCGCTCTGGCACTCGCAAAACCTAAATGGCCACCACACTAACCCCCGTGGACTCACGGGAAGTCGTACGATGCGACCGTTGTCTCTTAGTGCAATTCCGCACATCGAACAGTCTTTGCCGCCGTTGCCATCTGTCATTGGATGAGGACGAGGCGCAGATTGCCGCTATGACTCCGGTGCCAGAAGTGCTGCCGGTGAACATCAATTCTAACGGGCGCGGGCATCTGAAGCTGGCGCACTCGATCCGATCGCTGAGACTGCGCAATGGCTTGAGCCAGCGGCAACTGGCGCTGCGCATGTCGGTGCCGCGGACTTACGTGTCGAAAATCGAAAACGAGAAGGCGACCCCGACGCTGTCTTCGCTGGAACGACTGGCGAGGGCGCTCGAGGTAAGTGTGCCGGATCTGCTCTCCGGTGGAGAAAGGAACCGGCAGGAGGAAGTGCGCGAGTTGATGGAAGATCAGTTCGTGGCCGAGGTTTTGCCGTATCTCTCGCAGCTGAGCGGAATGCAGATGTCGAGCATTCTGGCGCAGGTGCGTGACTTGACGGTGCGGCCGCGACGGAGTGCGTAAGCGGGCTTTAGTGCGCTGAGTGATAAACCCGTCGATGAATTCGGGCCTCTCGGATGAGTTGGAGCATCGTGACCCTTGGGGCTAAAGCCCCGGTTTTCAGACGCGGATGGCGGCGTGGCTTAAGCGCCCCTTCAAAGCTCTGCCAGATTTTTATCCGGGCACACAACCAACTGGGCAGCCGGGGCCTTCGGGCTCCGGCTTTTCTGTGGGCCGTACGCGATGCTATGTGCACCCTGAGTGAGAGAACTTGCAGAGGCTTGCACACTTCAGGTGGTTGTGCGCAATAGTTTGCATTTTATCCGGATATTTTTTGAGGATGTGTGGTTTCCGCTTGACCCGACCTGGCAAACGAGCTAATCTCACCGCACTCCCTCAAAGCTGGGAGAACCGTTGCCCAGCTATATTCCTTTTGGTGAACAGGAAAACTTCCATGAGAATCTCTGAGATCTGTGCCATGGCTTTACTGCTTGTACTGGGGTCGGTACTAGCTTTCGCCGACGGGATCAACGATCCAGTAATCATCATTCACGGCGTCAGTAGCGCCCTCAGCGACTCTTCGGGATGCCCTGGGACGTGTATTACAGGCCTGACTTTTAGTTTCACTTCACCCAAGAGCGGGGCGGGCGTGTTGCCATTTTTTACGAATGGCAGCGGAAAAACATGGACTTCGCTAGCTCTGATCGAAACTGGGCCGAACCAAGTGCTGCCGAATGCCATCACTTGCCGTCAGACTTTCTTTACGAGTTGCACGGCGTTTATCTTGACGAGCGGCAAGGACAAAGGCGATGTGGAAATTCTTATGAAGGGCCTTAAGGGGCTCAATCCGCGTCAGGGAATCTTGCCCGGCCAGAGCTTCGTGATAGCCTTTGCGCGCACGGACGGAGTGGGTTGGCCGAAGGGCGGAGTCCCGTTTAGCGCGCAGGCGGGCACCGTTCCGGAGCCGGGCACAATTGCACTCATGGTGACCGGATTGGGCGCTCTTGTTTCGCGGCGCAAGCAGTGGAAGAACCGCTGGCAAGCTTAGATTCTGGCAAGCTTTGATTAGCGGTTCTTTTTCGAGAACTGGTTCACCAATTGCGAAAACTGCGGCAGGGCCTGGAGCTTCTGGAGCTCGGGATCGTTCCAGGCCTCCTGCGCAGGGTAACCCTTCTCCAGTGCCAACCGCAGTGCTTTCAACGCCTCTTCCGGCTTCCCGATCATTGTCTTCACTTGGGCTTCTGAATACATCGACTGTACGTCATCAGGACTAATGGCGCGGGCTTGCTGCGTGTACTGCAGCGCGTTGGCAGCATCGCCCTTCTTGGCATAGAGGAGCCCGAGGTCGCCCATGATAACGGCCGATCGCGGGTTGACCTGCAGCTCCTGGAAAGCAAGCGAGATGGCTTTGCTGTAGGCGGCCGCAGCCTCGTCAGAGTGGCCCGACCAGCGGTACGAGTCGCCCAGATTGCCTTGAAGTTGCTCGTCGTTCGGAGTCATTGCCACCGCTTTTTCGTACATCTTCGTGGCCTGGTCGTAGTTCTTCATAAAGAAGTACGCGGTGCCCAGGTTGGAATAGGTAGGCGAATCAGGAGCCAGCGTGAGGGCCTTCTGATATTGCGGAATGGCCTCACTCCACTTACCTTCGCGCAGATATACAGAGCCGATGTTTTCGTAGCCGATAGGATTATCCGGGGCAATTTCGATCACTTTCTGATACTCCGGAAGCGCTTTTGCGTTGTCGCCGAGCCTCCAGTAGGCATTGCCAAGGGAAATGTGATTCGACCAATTGTAGGAGTTGGCGTCGACCGCTTTTTGGAAGGCGGCGATGGCTTCGTCACTTTGGCCGCTGCGGAAGTAGGCGTCACCCAGATTTCGATAGGCTTCATCCGAGTTCGGCGCCAATTCCAGTGCGCGCTTCAGTTCGGCAACCGCTTCCGCGTTCTTTCCGGTGGCGGAATAGACGCTGCCCAGCGAGAGATGAACTTCGGGCAGGTTGTTGGAGAGTCGCTCGGCCTGCTGCGCGGCCAGAGTGGCTTTTTGCGCCCAAATGCTCTCTTTGCTTTCACTGTACATGCGGAGGCTGGAGTCGGCGAGCCCAGTGTAGGCCAACGCGAAGGTGGAGTCTTTGTCGATGGCCTGTTCGAACAACCCGACGGCCTGACGATAGGCGTCCTGGCTGTGACCGTTGCGCAGCGTGTTCTGCCCTTGAAGGTAGAGATCGTAGGCCTTCACGTTCTCGGTGGGGTGGGCGCCGACGCGGGCTTGCTCTTCGTCGGTTGGCTTAAGGGCAAGGGCGGTGGCCACGGTACCGTAGATCTGGTCTTCGAGGGCGAGCACATCGCCCGGGGCTCCCGGGAACTCCTGGCTCCAGACGCGCTTGCCGGTGGTGGCATCGTCGAGACTAAGGGTGACGCGGAGCTTTTCGCTATTGCCCTGCACACTGCCCTGCAATACCAGGTTGACGCCCAGTTCGTGGGCGAGCTTGGAGAGAGGCAAACCCCTGGCGACCGCTTTGTCAACTGCGTCCGAGGATGCCAGGTGGACTTCCTTCAACTGAAACAGCTTGGCGGCAAGAGCTTCCTGAATGCCGTCGGCCACGTAACCCAGCGCTTTCTCATCGCCGACCTTTTTTAGCGGCAGGATCGCGACATACTTTCCGTGTTTGAGGGAGGGAATGCCTTGCGCGATCTCGCCGGACGAAGTTCCCGTGCGATTCAGCAGCGTGCGTCCGGCAAAGGTTGCCAGCACGATGACGAGCACGGCTCCGGCGATCCACATCCAGCTTTTCCCTGGAAGATCGAGACTGAAGCGCGATCGACGGATGATCGGATGCGGAATCATCTGCGAGAGCGTTTCTGCGCTGATGTTAGGGTTGGCTTCCCAAGTCGTTAATTGCTGCAAGAGTTCGACCGCGGAGTAATAACGGTTGGCGGGCTCGCGCTCCAGGCAGCGGGCGACGATCGCGCTCAAGGATTTGGGAACGGAGGCGTCGACGTCGGAAGCAGAGCGCGCTTCCTCGCGCGTACGTTTCATGAGGCTGGCGATAGCGGTGTCGGCCGCATAGGGAGTTTTTCCAGTGAGCAGTTCGTAGAAGATCAGGCCGACGCTGAAAATGTCGGAGCGTTGGTCGAGCGTGCTGCCCAGAGCTTGTTCGGGCGACATGTATTCGAGCGTGCCGACGAGGGCGCCGGTCTGGGTCAGGCCGGATTCGCCGAGCGAGCGCGCCAGGCCGAAGTCCATCACCACGATGCGGCCGTGCTTGTCGCGCATGATGTTCTGGGGCTTCAGATCGCGATGGATCACGCCTTCGGAGTGGGCGGAGTCGAGCGCCCGGCAAACCTGCTCCACCACCGCGATGGCTTCTTTCGGCGAAAACTTTCCCTCGCGGCGCAATAGCGTGCGCAGGTCTTCGCCGTCAACGTATTCCATGCTGATGAAGCGGATACCGTCGGCCTCACCCAGGTCGTAAATGCGGACGACGTTCTTGTGCGTGATGTTGCGGGAGAGAATGAGTTCTTGCTTGAAGCGCAGCAGGATCGCAGGATCCGTTGCCAGTTCGGGACGGATCACCTTGAGCGCGATCAGGCGGTCGAGTTCGCGGTCGCGGGCCTTGTAGACGGCGCCCATGCCGCCCTGCCCGAGTATGCCCAGGATTTCGTAGCGTCCACCGAAAAGCACGCCCGGCAGCAGACCCTGAAAAGCGGAGATGTTGCTGGTCGAGGGCGTCGCCGCACGGGCGTAAGGAAGGGCTTCCGCCGCGCCTGGAATAGCGGTCCCTTGCGGCAGGGTCGGAGCGTCGGAGAGCGGTGCGTTGGAGAGTGGCGGAGGCGTCAGAGCCGCGGCGCCAACCACGTCTTCGGGCAAACGGGTACCCGGCATCGTCGGTCTATCGGAATCACTGCCCCTATGGTCGCGCTCATCCATTGGATTGCCCGGGTTTGGAGAGCTTGGAGGGAGCGCGCCTCGGTCGGTTGAAGGACAAACCACAAAGGCAACGTCTGCCTCAGGTTGTCGAGGGGGAGTTCGAGAACCCAGCACTCCAATATTCAAAAAAGTATACCCCCGAAACCATCTCGGGGAAAGCAGATACCCCCTGATACATAGTGTCTTTTGGGCTGCGACCGTTTCCCGATGCCGAACCGGGAGGCTAAAACCCCGGGGCCAGCATCTTCGTCGCGTGGGGCGGAAATTGGTCGGCAGCGCAGCTTTTTTGTCTTCGCTCCCCAAGCCAACCGGTCGGTACGAGAATTTCGCTGATTGCTGCCTGCCGTGCTTAAATGACAAGTTGGGCGCCAAGTTTTGCGCCGTCCCCGCGCGCGGCATCCCAACATTCAATTCAGACCGAACTACAGATCCCTCGCTCCGCTCGGGATGACAAGTCTTAAGCGGAGGCGGGAATGCGCTAAGCGAGAAAGCTAGATGGAGGATCTTTGGACTTCCAGTTGAACGAAGAGCAACTGCACCTGAAGAAGAGCGTGCGCGAGTTTGCCGAACGCGAGATTGCACCCAACGTCATGAAGTGGGATGAAGCCTGCGAATTCCCGCTGACGACGATCAAGGAACTCGGCAAGCTCGGACTGATGGGCACGATCTTTCCACAGGAATACGGCGGCGCGGGTATGGGCTATGTGGAGTACGTCACGGCCATCGAAGAACTCTCTCGCGTGGATGGATCAGTCGGCATCATCGTGGCTGCGCACACGTCACTGTGCTCGAACCACATTTATTTGGCGGGAAACGAGGCGCAGAAGAAAAAGTACATGCCGAAGCTGGCCGCCGGCGAGTACATCGGCGCATGGGGGCTGACCGAGCCCTCGGCGGGGTCGGATGCGGGCAGCGCGCGCATGATGGCGGCGCGAGCGAAGGGCGGATGGGTGCTCAACGGCACTAAGACTTTCATCACCAATGGCCACTATGCGGATGTAGTGGTCGCGCTGGCGGTGACCGATCGCGCGGCGCACACCCACGGGCTTTCCGCCTTCCTAGTGGAGAAGGGCGCCAAGGGATTTCGTCCGGGAAAGAAAGAAAACAAGCTCGGCCTGCGCGCCAGCGACACCGCCGAGTTGGTTTTCGAGGATTGTTTTGTCCCGGAAGAAAACCTCTTGGGCAAGGAAGGTGACGGCTTTATCGATGCCATGCGTGTTCTCGATGGCGGGCGCATCTCGATCGCCGCCCTCTCGCTCGGCATGGCCGAGGGCGCATACGGAGCGGCGCTGAAGTATTCGAAAGAGCGGCAGCAATTTGGCAAGGCGATCTCGGAATTTCAGGCGATCCAGTGGAAGCTGGCCGATATGGCAACAGAAATCGAGGCGGCAAAACTTCTGACGTTTCGGGCAGCCGCCATGAAAGATGCCGGGATGAAGACCACGCTCGAATCGTCCATGGCCAAGCTTTACGCCAGCGAGGTAGCGGTAAAGTGCGCCAATGAAGGCGTGCAGATCCACGGCGGGTATGGGTTTATCAAGGACTATCCGGCGGAGAAGTTTTATCGCGACGTGAAGCTGTGCACGATCGGCGAAGGGACGAGCGAAATCCAGCGGCTGGTGATTGCGCGGCAGTTGCTGAAGGACTAAAGTGTTTGCCATTCCGTGAGGCGAGGAGGAGCTGCGATGATCACCGGAGCCCACGTAATCGTTTACAGCAAGGACGCGGAAAGCGACCGCGCTTTCTTTCGCGATATCCTCAAATTTCCCGCCGCGGACGCCGGTCACGGCTGGCTTATCTTTGCGCTGCCGCCCGCGGAAGCCGCGTTTCATCCTTCCGAGAAGAACGACCTGCACGCGCTGTACTTCATGTGCGACGACCTGACGGCGACGATGGAATCGCTGAAGGGGAAAAAAGTGAAGTGCGGTGCGGTGACAGAGGAGCGCTGGGGCAGTCTGACGACGATCTTTCTCCCCGGAGGTGGGAAGATCGGGCTCTACCAGCCAAAGCATCCGACTGCGATCGGGCGCTGATGTCGGATGAACGTGGATCGGCGCCGGTTGCTACACTATCCTGCTTGGCTCCTGCGAGTACAATTCTTGTCGACCGTATCCGCTCCGGCGACCCCGGTGCGCTGGCTCGCGCCATCTCTACGGTCGAGAACCGCGCTGCAGGCTGGTCGGAGCTGCTGAAGGCGCTCTTTCCGCATACGGGCAAGGCGCGGGTGATCGGTCTGACTGGCGCCCCAGGGTCGGGCAAGAGCACGCTGGTCGATCAGCTTGCCAAGCACTATCGCAAAGAAAATCAAACGGTAGGCATCATCGCAGTCGACCCGACTAGCCCTTACACGGGCGGAGCGATTTTGGGCGACCGCATCCGCATGCAGGATCACTACAGCGATCCGGGCATTTTCATCCGCAGCATGGCCACGCGCGGATCGCTCGGAGGGCTGGCGCGCGCCACGGCGGATGCTGCCACTGTGCTCGATGCTTCGGGCCGCGACTTGGTCATGATCGAAACGGTTGGTGTCGGTCAGGACGAAGTCGACATTGTGCGGCTGGCGGATGTCACCATCGTGATTCTTGTGCCCGGCATGGGCGACGATGTGCAGACGATCAAAGCCGGGATCATGGAAATCGCCGACATCTTCGTGATCAACAAAAGCGACCGCGAGGGGGCTGAGCGCGTCGAGCGCGAGATTCGTGCCATGCAATCGCTGGCCACGCGCAACGACCGCTGGACGCCGCCGATCGTGAAGACGGTCGCCAGCGAAGGCGTGGGAACCGAAGGGTTGGCGGAAGCGATCGCAGACTACGAGGCCTACCTGAAGAAAGAGAACCTAGTCTTCAAGAAGAACGTCGAGAACTGGCAGGAGCGGCTGGTCGAGATGCTGCGCGATGCCATGCTGGAAAAAGCGCGCGCGCAGATGGACGGCGGCAGCCTCCAGCGTTATGCGTCCGAGATTGCCGAGCACAAGCGCGACCCGTATTCGCTGGTGGAAGAGATTGTGCGCGGTGCAGAACGCAACTAGGGGAACTATGATCAAGTAGAGACGGGGCAAGCCGCGTCTCTACGGGAAATCGACGCGCCTTGGCTTCGGCAACAGGCAGGCAATCATGGAATTCAGCATTGATCATCTCGGCATCGCAGTGAAGTCGCTGGCGGCGGCGAAGTCCATTTACGAGAAGCTCGGGCTGAGCGTTTCTCCGGAGGAAACCGTCGCGCCGGAAAAAGTGCGGCTGGTGATGGTGCCCGTATGCGAGAGCCGGCTGGAGCTGCTAGAAGCGACTTCGGACGATTCGCCCATCGCCCGGTTCATCGCCAAGCGCGGCGAGGGACTGCATCATATTTGTTTGCGCGTCCCGGATCTGCCGGCGGTGGTTGCAAAATTGAAGAGCGAAGGCGTGCGCCTGGTATCGAATGAGATCAAGACGGGCGCTGGCGGACATCGGTATGTGTTCGTGCATCCGCAGAGTACGGCGGGTGTGTTGTTGGAGCTGGTGGAGAGCGGCCACTGATTATCCATCACGGAAGTTTCAGCGCCCGTTTCATTTGTAATTGGTAATTTGTAGTTGGGAATTTGAATTCGCAGGTTTTCAAAATCACAAATTACAAATTACCAATTAATGTTTCAGCTTATGCTTCTGCTCGCCGTCGACACCTCCGGGAAGAACGGCAGTCTGGCGCTGGCCCGCGCGACGCCGGGTCAGAGCGAAAGCGAAATCAGTGTGCTTGAAGTTGTACCGCTCGCGGGCGGCGCGTTTTCGGCGCAACTGGTACCGCAGATTGCCGCGCTGCTGGAAAAGCACGGATACGGCAAGAACGATCTGGGGGCATTAGCGGTAGCGTCCGGTCCAGGGTCGTTTACGGGGCTGCGCGTGGGCTTGGCCGCCATTAAGGCTCTGGCCGAGGTACTGCGGAAACCAATCGTTACGATTTCATTGCTGGAAGCGGTTGCCTGGAGCAGTACAGCGCACGGTGCAGCGCGGGGTCGCGTTCTCGCCGCGCTTGACGCGGGCCGGGATGACGTGTATGTCGGCGACTACGAACTCGGGCCGCAGGTGCGCATGCACAGCGAGCGCCTGCTGAGCCGGGAAGAGTTTGTTGCCGAAGCCAGGGGTTGCGAAGCGAAAGGGAAGGAGGTCGTCACGCCCGATGCCGTGTTGGCGGAGACGGTTCGGGCTGCGGGAATTCAGGTCGAGCGGATTGAGTATCCGAACAGCGCCGTGATTGCCCGGCGGGGTTGGCAGCATCTCCAGTTCGGCCAGACGGTTCGTCCCGAAGAACTCGAAGCCAACTACATCCGCCATTCCGACGCTGAAATTTTCTCGAAGCCGGCGTCGTGAGAGGCTGCGGAAAGAGTCGGTATTCGATGCGCGGCCCCTAAACGGGCATCTGATTCTGAAGAATTTGCGGTGTCGCTAAAGCGATACCGTGATACGAAACCAGAGTTTTTCCACAGTTTGTTGAGACTCTCGATGCCCGTTGCCATCCGCTCTGCTGCTTTGAACGATGTGCCGGCGATTCTTGCCATCGAGCAGCGGGCGCCGGGCGCAGCCCATTGGACGTCCGAGCAGTACAACAAGTTGGTGGGTAGCGGGGTCGTTCTGGTGGCCGAGGAAACAGGCAAGCTCTGCGGATTCGTTTGCGCGCGAGCGGTCGCGGGCGAGTGGGAGATCGAGAATGTGGTGGTGGCCGTTGGCTTCCTCCGCCGTGGCATTGCCGATGAGATGGTGCGCGAGTTGATTCGGCGGGCGGAGAGCGAGGCTGCGTCAGCGATTCTGCTCGAAGTCCGCGAATCGAATCTGCCGGCCCGCGGCCTGTACGAAAAGCACGGATTTCGCGAGGTGGGATGCCGACGGGTGTATTATCGGGATCCGGTGGAGGATGCGATTCTGTACGCGCTTCGGTTCGACCGCTGAGATTGGCCGAAGAACCGCAAGTTTTTGCACGATTTTCTGTGCAACTTTGCATCCAGGCCCGCCTGCCGACGGTGGAAATCTATCTATGAAATCTCATTGATCCCCTACCGGTCCCCGTGCTACTTTTTAATCATGCTGTAACAAACAGCAGGAGGTCTGGCAAGGATGCTGACTCCGAGAGAGCAACTCCTGACCGGTCATGATCAGTTCCAGCGACTGGTTCAGGAGCACTCGCAATACTCCCAACGGCTGGAATCCCTGACCCAAAAGCGATACCTCACCGACGACGAAAAACTAGAGGAAGTGCGGCTGAAGAAGCTAAAGCTGCGCCTCAAAGACCAGATGCAGAGTCTGGAAACGCAGTTCCAGCGCCAGTCTGCCTAGATTGGCCGAGCCTAGAGACATGGGACCGAGTGATCGGGCCCGAATGCAAGAAAACATAAGGTCTCGCTGAATCCCTGCCACCATAGCCGGCGCGTCTAAGCGCCTTTTTTTATTGCAGTTATGTAGAATGTCGCGGCCTCGCTCTATAATCATTCTGAATTCCTATGGTGCGTGACGGCTACTTCTATGGTGCGGGATGCGTGCTTGCTGCGGTCATCGTCGCTTGGCTGGCGGCGTGGCCATACGCCGTCCCGGTGTTGCTGCTGGCAGCTTTCTTTCTGTGGTTTTTCCGTGATCCGGAGCGCCTGATTCCGACGCTCGCCGGGGCCGTCGTTTCTCCCGGCGATGGCAAGGTGACCGATGTTTCTCTGGTGACTTCTGGCGAAACTCCGCGGAACCGGATCAGCATCTTTCTTAGCGTCTTCGATGTACATGTGAACCGCTCCCCGATTGCGGGCGTGATCCGTGACGTGCGCTATCAGCGCGGCAAGTTCCTCAACGCCATGGGAGCGCACTCCGCGGAGGAGAACGAGCAGAACATCGTAACCGTGGAAGGCGATGGCCGTACCGTAATATTCAAGCAGATCGCCGGCCTGATCGCGCGCCGCATTATTTTCAATTTCAAAGTGGGAGACCATGTAGCCCGCGGTGAGCGGCTCGGGCTCATCAAGTTTGGCTCTCGCGTGGATGTTTTGTTCGATCGCGATGCCACGGTCCAGGTGAAGCCCGGCGATCGCGTCAAGGGAGGGGCAACGGTGCTGGCCTTGTTGCCGGTTACGCAGCCAGTTGCGCAGGCGGTTCATGCTGGCGTGGCCGGCGAGCGGGAGGCTCATTGAACATGGAAGAGCTAGAGCCGCGTCGTCGTCAATCGGACCGTCCGCGCGGAAAATTGCGCAAGGGCATGTACATTTTGCCTTCGCTGTTCACCACGGCGAATATCGCGGCTGGGTTCTATGCCATTTTGCAGACCGTGCATGGCAGCACGGGTGAAGCCTGGCACATGGACTACGCCGCGATGGCCATTGGCTTCGCTGTATTGTTCGACGGTCTGGACGGTCGCATCGCGCGCATGACCAACACCGCTAGCGATTTCGGCCGGGAACTCGATTCGCTGGCCGACGTGATCACCTTCGGCGTTGCCCCGGCGCTGCTTGCGTGGATGTGGGGATTTCATCTGTTGCCGTTGGTCATCGCGCCCGAGCTACGCCAGAAAATTACAGAGCTGGGCTCGGTAGCCTGTTTCGCTTTCCTCATGGCTGGCGCGAGCCGGCTGGCGCGCTTCAACATTGCGAAGAATCCGGAGCCTTCGAATCCGGGACGTCCGGGGAAGAAATATTTCGTGGGCATGCCGATTCCGGCCGGGGCGGGAGTGATTGCAGCCATCGTCCACTACTCCGCCGGTGAGCCTGTGACTTCGTGGGTGACGGCGATGAGCTGGTTGATGATGGTCGTGGTGGTCGGTTATCTGATGGTCAGCACGTGGCGTTTCTACAGCTTCAAGGATATTGATTTTCGTTCGCGACGTCCCTTCCGTCTGATTGTGGTGATGGCCGTGGTGGGTGCATCGATCTGGTATTTTTCCCGGCCGGCGCTTTTCGCCATCGCGATTCTATACATGGCTTCCGGCGTCCTGTGGCGACTGCAGTGGATTTTCCGCCGCAAGACTCCGCCCGCACCTCCGGCGTACCGGGAGGCATCTCAGACTCCATGACTCCCCTTTCGAAGACTCCGCTTTCGAAATCCGCCGGCTCGCAAGCCGATCTCCGCAGCACAAACCTTTATCGCGTGGCGATCGTCGGCGCGGCATCACTCAAGGGAAAAGAGATTGCCGAAATCCTGCGTGAACGGAATTTTCCTGCCGTCGATGTCCGGTTGCTCGATGACGACGAGTCTCTCGGCCAACTGGAAGCGGTCGGCGACGAGATGAGCTTTATCCAGAGCATCCGCTCGGAACAGTTCGAGCGGGTGGACTTCGCCTTCTTCGCTTCCGACCCACGCTCTACGCGCAATAACTGGAAAGCGGCGCGCGACCTGGGCGATGCGATCGTGGATCTCTCGTTCGCGCTGGAAGATGAAGCGGGCGCGTCAGTCCGCTCGCCCTGGATCGAGCGGCAGACCGGCCAGCCCATTGCCCCGGAGTTGCAACCGGGCCCGGTGGTGGTGGCCCACCCGGCGGCTACGGTCCTCGCGATGCTCGCTTTGCGCAGCGAGAAGGCTGCCAAAGTACAACGCATGGTTGCGACCGTGTTTGAACCGGCGTCGGAGAACGGCCAGAAGGGAATGGACGAACTGCATGAGCAGACGGTGAATCTGCTCTCCTTCCAGGAATTGCCGAAGAATGTGTTCGACATCCAGGTGGCCTTCAACATGGTGCCGCGCTACGGACAGAGATCTGAATTGGCGCTGGATGCGGTGTCGCAGCGAATCCGGAAGCATTACCGGCACATTGCCCGCGGCGCAGCCGAGCCTGCGCTGCAGGTGCTGCAAGCGCCTGTCTTCCATGGGCACGGATTTTCTGTTTACCTGGAGACGGAGAAACCAGTCGCGATCGCAGATTTTTCGCAGGCCCTGGCGGGGGAGCACGTGGTCGTGAGCGGCAGCCCGGAAGATGTGCCCACCAGCGTAAGCGCTGCCGGTCAGGGAGACATCCTGGTCTCACTCACCATCGACGCTGTTCACAAAAACGGCGTGTGGCTTTGGGCGACGACCGACAACCTGCGTGTTGCCGCTTTGACCGCGGTCGAATGCGCCGAGACCATGACCGCATCCCGGCCCCGAGGTCAGATTCAATGAACCGACGGACGGCGAACCGGTGGGTGGCCGCAGTCGCGCTCGGAGTGGACCTAGCCGCCAGTGGCTGCGGCTACCACACGGCCGGAAATGCGGTCGAACTGCCGCAGAATATCCACACCATTGCGATTCCCGGCTTCGTGAGCCACAGCCAGACCTTTCGCATCGAGCAACTGCTGACCGACGCCGTCGTGCGCGAGTTCAACGCCCGCACCGAGTACCGTGTGATCCATGAAGCCAAAGGCGACGCGGATGCAATGTTGAAGGCAACAGTTTTATCGGCATCGGCTAACCCGCTTGCTTACGACTCCCAAACCGGGCGCGCAGTCAGCGCCCTCATCACCGTGAGCATGCAGGTGACACTGACCGACCGTCAGGGCAAAGTGCTGTTCGAGAATCCTTCCTATCTTTTTCACGAGCAGTACGAAATATCGAGCGACCTCCCCAGTTTTTTCCAAGAAGACTCTCCGGCCGTCGATCGCCTGTCGCGGGATTTCGCGCGCACCCTGGTGGCCAACATTCTGGAGGCCTACTGATGTTGGAGGAGTATTGATGCGCGCCTTCAGTCAAGCGGACCGCTTTCTCTCCGAACTCGAGTCGCGCAAGCTGAAGCCGGCCTATGTGTTGGTTGGCGACGAAGCGTTTTTTCGCAAGCGCTGCCGCGATGCCATTCTGGAGCACCTGGTCGCGCCCGACTCGCGGGACTTCGGCTTGTTTGAGTTCGACCTCAGCGAGACTTCGCTGACGGAGGTTCTGGATCGCGCCCGCACGCCGTCGTTGATGGCGCCGTTTCAGGTGTTCTTCGTGCGCGGCGTGAAGACGTTGTTTGGCCGCGGTTCGAACGAAGAAAAATTCGCCGCCATCGAAGCGTACTGCAAGAATCCCAATCCCGATGCGCTCCTGGTGTTTGTTGCCGATCACATCAGCATTCCCGCCGACGTCCGCCGCATGGAGATGACGGACAAGGACCGCTACCAGAAGATCCGCGAAGACCTGGGTTCGTTCTGCGACATTGTGGAACTGTCTCGCGTGCAAGAGGGGGAAGCCGTCCGTTGGATCAGCGAGTACTGCACCACGCGCGCCGTCAAGATGGACGCCGACGGTGCCCGCGAGTTAGTGGACGCGCTGGGCGGCGACATGATGATGGTGTCGAACGAACTGGAGAAGCTGATCCTTTACGTCGGCGAAAAGAAGAAAATCACGCTCGGCGACGTCGAGACCATGGTGCTCGCCGCGAAACAGCGCTCGCTATATGAGTTGACCGATGCGATTTCCTCCAAGGACCGCGTGCGCGCGCTGCAAGTCCTCGATGCCTTGCTTTCGACCGGCGACGGCGAAGAGGCTGCCATCGGTCATCTCTACATGCTGGCCAAGACCTTTCGCCAGATGCTGGTGATCCTGGAACGCAACGTGCGCGACCAGCGCATGCTTTGGGCGGCATTGTGGCAGGGCTTTCGCGTGCCGCCGTTTGCGGCCGACGATGTCATCCGGCAGGCGCGGCGCTACAAATCGAAGCGGGAACTGACGCGTGCCATTCGCCTGGTCGCGAAAGCCGATCTGGCGCTGCGCTCCAATCCTCCGGGCAAGCGCCTGATCCTCGAAAAGCTGGTTCTCGATCTCGCCACCGAACCCAGGCCTGAAGGCGCGGGCGGATGGATGCAGGAAGAACTACCGGTGTAGAGACGGGGCTTGCCCCGTCTTGGCGCAGGCGGCAAGACGAGTCTCTACCCCTTCACCTCGGCCAGCGCCCGGCGTAACTCCTCAACATCCGGGAAATTCGGCTTGATCTTCACCACGCGGTCCAGTTGTTGCCGGGCCAGCGCGGCCTGACCACTCTTGGCGTAAGCGAGTCCCAGGTGGTAGTTGAAGAGCGCGTTGTCCGGTTCCTTTTTCACCGCTTCTTTGAACAGGTTGATCGCGGACGTGTAGACGTGTTTGTGGTAGAAAGCCCAGCCCAGCGTATCGGCAGAGTTCGCATTATCGGGAAGCTGACGCCGGGCCGTCTGCGCCATCCGGAAAGCAATGTCCACGTTGCCACCCTGCTGCAGCATTACGTATGCCAAATTGTTGGAGGCCAGCGGATTCTCCGGCTGAATCTCAAGCACCTTCTGGTACTGCTGTTTGGCGTGGTCCCAATCCTGCTTGCTCTCGTAGATGCCACCAGCCAGCAGATAGAAAGCGATCTCCTTGGGATTGGTCTTAGACCCAGCGAGATAGGTTTGCAGCGCCTCATCCTCGGCGCCCCGTAGGTTCTGCACAATGCCGAGCTTAACCAGCGCCTCGCTGTTCTTCTTATCCAAGTCGGAGGCTTGTTTGAACTCCTGTTCTGCCCCCGCGAGATCCCTTTTCTGTTCCATCAGAAGTTGGCCCAGCATGATGTGAAACCCGACGTTCTTGGGATACCTGGCCAACTGTGTCTTCGCTGTAGCGATGGCCCTGTCCGGCTGCTTCTGCAGCAGGTCTACGTTGAGCACGCCGCCCAGTGCGTTGGTGGAATTCGGATCCTGATCGAGCGCCTGCTGGTAGGCTCTTTGCGCTTCGGCAAACTGGCTCTGTGCCATCCGCAGGTTGCCCAACTGCACATAGGCGGCAGGATTATCGGGTTCCTTTTCCAGGCACCGCTTAATATACTCATCCGCCGTGGAGAACTCCTTGCGATCGATTTCGGCCACCGCCCGCAGCAGGTATCCGTCAGGAGCTGCTGGCTGCAAGGCGATGATCTGGTCCGCTTCCTGCGCGAGACCCGAGGCATCACTGCGGTGGATGGCTACGCCCGCCAACGCCCGGTGGGCTTCCACGATGTCAGGACGCAGTCGAACGGCATCGCGCCACTCTGCTTCTGCCCGGTTGGTGTTGCCCAGTTCGTCGAATGCCAGACCCTGCTGGTAATGCGCCACCGCATTGTCTGGATCGTTCTTCAACACGGCTTGCAGCGTGGTGACGGCGTCGCTAGCCTTGCCGCTACGAATTTCGATCTCGCCCTTGTATACCTGAGCGTCGGGGTCATCCGGCTTCGCCTTCACGACTTCCTCATTCAACTTGCGAGCATCGTCGAGCCGGTCTTTCAGGATCAGCAGCTGAATGTAATTCTTCTTGACCACCATGTCCTTGGCATGGTCCCGATACAGCGCGGCATACTCGTCCGCGGCTTTGTCGAGCTGGTTATTAGAAAAATAGAAATCGCCAAGCATGCGGTAGCCCACTGAGTTATTCGGGAAATCCTTTTTCGATTGCCGCAAGAATTCCTCGGCCTGGCCGGACTTGTTCTCGGCCATGTACAGGCCAGCAAGAGAGAGCCTGGGATTGGGATCGTCCGCTGCGGTCTCAATCGCCCGCCGGAACCACTGCTCTGCCTCGGGAAACCGCCCGCGAGTCTGGTAGAAATTCCCCAGCGAGACCAGCGCATTCGTGGACTTGGGACTGAGTTCGACCGCTTTCTTGAAACTTGCCTCCGCCGCATCCCACTGTTGCCCGTGCATCTGGAGCATAGCCAGATTCAGGTACGAGTCGGAACGGCTGGGATCCAGTTGCAGCGCCTTCTGCATGTCCGCCAGCGCGGCGGTGGTGTTATTAGTGCCGGCGTAGTAGTTGGACCGTGCGATATAGACGTCGGGGTTGTTGGGCTGTTTTTGCGCGAGCAGGTCGAGATGCTCTTTCGCGTCATTGAACTGACGACCGAGGATCAGCAGGTTGGCCATGTCAAGGTGCGCCGCATATTGGTCCGGCTGGAGTTGGATGGTGGTCGACAACTCCTGGTAGGCGCTGGGCCACTGCTGCAGCTTCATCGCCGTCAGCGCCAGCTTGTAGTGGGCGTCGGCGAAACGCGAATCAACCTGAATGGCGTTCTCGAACTGAATCGCGGCTTCCCGGTACTGGCCTTTGTCGAAGTAGCGCTGGCCGCTCTCCAGGTACTTCTGCTTGCGGACATTCGGATCCCGCGAGCAGCCCGTCAGCAACGCCACCAGCAGGCAAGCCAACGCTACCGCATACTGAAATCTCGACCCTCTAGCAATACGCATATCTCTGAACGCCTCGCATCGAAAACTCTGTCTTATCAATACCCTACTGCACAAAAGTACTCTCTTGGGCGCAAGCCCGAAAGTTACTGCTCTCATTATCGCAAACTTGTCCAACGGGTAGAAGTAGATCGGCCCTATTAAGCATACCCGCGTGTACAAGCGCTTTGGTAATCTGCCCCGCCGGGCCGGAGCATGGCATAGTTCAATCGGCTATGACCCACTTCCCCCAAAGCAATGCCAACCAGCGTTCCCCCCGAGTACAACTCCATGGATCGGTCGCGGCCGCAGTGATGGCCGAAGGCGGCCAGCGGGCGCGCGCAAAACTACAATCCATTTCCATCAATGGCGGATTGCTGCAATTACAGCACGAGCTTTCCACCGGAGATTTCGTCGAGATCGCTTTCCACACCCGATCGGGTGCCATCCACGGCATGGCCGAAATGCTGCACCCGACGCGCAAGTTTCAGAGCGCGTGTCTTCAGCCCTTCCGCTTCATTGCCCTGGGCGACGAGGACCACCGCAAGCTGCGGATGGCGCTCGATTCCGCTCTGGACCGCAGTTTCCTGGACCCGGTTTCCGAGCAGTTTCAGACGCCGTCGGGATTCTGACGCTGGGTAGTGAGCTAATTCTGCGTTGCCGACTACATGAGCTACGAGCTGCGAGCCACGGGCAACCGCCTTGCTCGAAGCTCGCGGCTCGAAGCCTGCGGCTCAGCGACACGGAAGTGGCTT